>Ga0335069_10010250_pt1 | contig 13282 bp, 12 predicted proteins | sample Lox_Sample_11_FD_206714 | JGI IMG/M metagenome (GOLD analysis project Ga0335069, IMG submission 206714) | Soil microbial communities from Loxahatchee National Wildlife Refuge, Florida, United States - Lox_Sample_1.1 | ecosystem: Environmental > Terrestrial > Soil > Wetlands | place: USA... | reverse complement strand
ATCGACTGCCAAGCGCGCTGGGCGCCGGCGAAATCGCCGGCTTGAAACAATGCCAAGCCCAGAAGGAATGCGGCGTGATGATACTCCACCTCGTCCATCCCGATTTTCTGGAGCCACGTGGCTGCGTCGCGATATTCCTTGCGCTGGAAGTGAATCTGGCCCAGTTCGAACGCGGGATGCGCGAAACGGGCATCGAGATGCGCGGCTTGCAAGAAGAGTTTTTCACGCTGCTGCGGATCGGCCGACATCAGACCGCGAATATAGTTTTCCTCCGCATCCAGGCGAATGGCAGGAATCATCGTCTTGAATTCGGACTCGGCCGGCGTGACATTCGGCGCGATAATGCTCAGCGCGCGCCAAGCGACGTGCGCCTCGATGGCTGTCAGATCCTCGATCGCGCCGCTCTCGGAAAACACCGCGCTTTCGCGAAGGTGCTTGCGATCCAGCACCCGGGCGGAGATCGTTAGCGATCCACGGGATGTTCCCGGCGCGGGAGCGTCGGCCGGACGAAGCGTAAATTCACCGTAGATGATCTGCTCGGCGTCCAGCGCCTCGCCGATCTTCATTACCGAAGCTTCCGTGAGCGTTGAGTGGGGACTAAGGCGTAGCCGCTGGTAGGCTTCCTGCAAGTCATCCCGGCCGAAGGTGACCAGCCCGCGAAGGTCCAGGGCATCGCGCAAAGTCTCGGACACGCTTACACCTAGCCAATCGACGTTCGAGGATGCTGCCGGCTGCTTCGGGGAACCATTCCGGAACGGAAGCACCGCGCAACTGTCCACTGGTTCGGCCCAAGCCGCGCCAGAGAAGGCAAGCGCCAAAACGGACGGCAAAAGGAGCAGGATTTGGCGCATTACTTCGATCCAGTCTATCGCGAGTCCAGTCTATCGCGACGCCAGATCCAGAGCTTCGCGGACAAGCGCGGGATCGTCACCGAAGCCATTCATCCAGTGAATCGCGGGCTCCCGGTGAAACCAGGTCCATTGCCGCTTGGCATACTGGCGGGTCTCGATTTGGGTGGACAAGATGGCGTGTTCAAGCGGAATCTCGCCGTGAATATACTGAAGAGCTTGTTTGTACCCCAGGGATTCGAACGGTTTTTCCGTGCCGGTAGCGCCGCGCGCCAGAAGCTTGCGCACCTCATCGACCAGTCCTTCCCCGAACATCCGCTCGACCCGGTCATTCAAGCGTGCGAACAGTCGTTCGCGCTCGGGATTAAGCCCGAGCTTGACGATCGAATAACCGGTCAACGGCTTCGCGGTTTCGGAGGCGGGGAGGCGGGTTCCGGTAAGCAGTCGGATCTCGAGCGCACGGATAGTCTTGTGGACATCGCGGGGATGAATTCGTCCGGCGGAAGCCGGATCCAGGCGCCTCAGCAGCCGATGCAGCGAGCCCGGGCGCCGTTCTTCTCGCTTCTCCAACCTAGCGCGCAGCGCCTCATCCCTGGGAGGCAGTTCGGGAAGCCCGTGAAGCAACGCTCGCAGGTAGAATCCCGACCCGCCCACGGCGATTGGAATCCGGCCTCGCGACGAGATCTCGGAAAGGATTGGCCGCGCCATACGGGCGTAGTCGCCGGCCGAGCAGCCGCTTGCATCGTAACCCGCAGTGATGTCCAGCACGTCGAAAAGGTGGTGGGGAATGCCTCGGCGCTGAGACACGGGTGTCTTTGCCGTACCGATGTCAAAGCCGCGGTACAGTTGGAGAGAATCGAAGTTGACAATTTCACCGCCAAGGGCTTCGGCCAACTCGAGTGCGAGCGCGCTCTTGCCGCTTCCGGTAGGTCCGGCGACAACCAGCAAGCGAGGGTTCACTTCCGCTATACTAGCGTGCCGTCCGGATTCCAAGCGGCTGCGAAGCCGATATACTGAAAAAGGAATTGTATAGACCGGCCTCGCCGGGGAAACGAGAGAAGCGAATGCAAAAGGCAGTGCTTGTGTTATTCGCCGCGGGATGCGCGGCGTGGGGACAGAACAACGCGACGCCTGCCGCGCCCGGAAACGACACCGGATCGAGTAACGCTCTCGCCTATTACCACTTCGCCCTCGCGCATATGTACGCCGAGGCCGCGGGAGAACCTGGCGGCCGCGAGTACATCGACAAGGCCGTCTCCGAGTACAAAGCCGCGCTAAAGGCCGATCCCAATTCCAGCGCCATCAGCGATGAGTTAGCCGACTTCTATATTCAAGCCGGTCTTCTCGCCGATGCCGAAAGCGACGCGCAGGCGACGCTCAAACAAAATCCGAAAGATCTGGCCGCGCTGCGGCTGCTGGCGCGGATCTACATGAGCCAGATCGGCGGACAGCAAAATCGCATTAACCAGGACATGCTCATGAAAGCGATTGAGCAGTTCAAGAAGATCACCGAGGTCGCTCCGCGAGACGTTGGCTCCTGGGTGATGCTCGGGAACCTTGAGCGGGCCTCTCAAGATTCTGCCGAGGCGGAAAAAGCATTCAAAAAGGCGCTGGACGTCGACGCCGATAACGAAGACGCGTTGACCGGGCTGTCTTTGGTCTACCTCGATTTGGGCAATAGCCAAGCCGCGGCGGACATGCTACAGAAACTCAAGAATCCTTCGGCTCGAACGCTTCAGCGGCTCGCCGAGGCTTATGAGGAGATGAAGGAGTTTGGGCTGGCGGCCGATTCCCTGAAGAAATCTTTGGCGCTGAACCCGCCGGATGCGGCTGCAGTGAAGAAGGCGCTGGCGCAGGATTTGATTTCGGCGCAGCGCTATGCGGAAGCGCTCGGGATCTACCAGGAACTGGTGGACGATGACCCGATGGACGCCGAATCCTACTTGCGCATCTCTCAGATTTATCAACAGCAGAAGAAGTTCGCCGAAGCCCGCGCCGCGCTGAACAAGGCGCTTGCGATCGAGCCCGAGAACATCGATCTGCTGTACAACCAAGTTGGGATTCTCGAAGCCGAGGGCAAAACCCAGCAGGCAATCCAGACGCTGAAGGATATTCTCGATTCCACCGCGCAGAAGAACTACAATCCGGCGCAGCGCGGCATGCGCGTGAAGCTGCTGGAAGGATTGGCGGAACTTTACCGCGATGGCGAGCAGACCGAGCAAGCCGTGGATACCTTCCGGCAGATGGCGCAGCTGGATCCGGATCAAGCTCCGCAGTCCGGCGCGCAGATCGTCGAGACTTACCGGGTCGGTCATGAGTTCGGCAAGGCCCAGCAGGAATCGGAAGCGGATCTTAAGAAGTGGCCGGACGATCGCGCCACCCATATCGCGCATGCGGATCTGATGGCGGACCTGGGCAAGAACGATCAAGCGGCGGCCGAAGTGAAGAAGTTGATGGACGGCAAGAACGACCTTCAGACCTACAAGACGCTGGCGGAAATCTACGAAAAGGGCCACAAGTACGACGACGCGGCCAAATCGCTGGACGCAGCCGAGAAACTCGCGACGGGCGATGATCAAAAGGAAGACATCTGGTTCATGCGCGGCGCGATGTATGAGCACATGAAGAAGGTAGACCTTTCCGAGGCGGAATTCCGCAAGGTCTTGAAGGTGGATCCGGAAAGCGCGGCGGCGCTCAACTACATCGGTTATATGCTAGCGGATCGCAACACGCGCCTGAACGAATCGCTCGATCTGATCACCAAGGCTCTGGCAGTCGCACCGGAGAACGGAGCTTATCTGGATAGCCTGGGCTGGGTTTACTTCAAGCTGGGACGTTTGAAGGAAGCTGAGGAGAATCTGCGCCGGGCCGTTGCCAAAACTCCTGGCGACGCGACAGTTCACGATCACATGGCGCAGGTGTTGATGGCTGAGTCGAAGATTCAGGAAGCCATTCAGGAATGGCAGACCTCGCTCAAGAATTGGGAGACGGGCGCTCCCGCCGATCTTGAGCCGGCTGAGGTGGCTAAGGTAAAGGCCAATCTTGAAACTGCCAAGGGGCGCTTGGCAAAAGAGGCGAAACAGAAGTAAAGTTTGGCTGGCGGTGCGCAGCCGCTAGGTCGCGGTAGTAGAATAGTTAGAAAATTCCTAGGAGTCTTAAGGTACATGCTGCGCTTCCGTTTCCTTTCTGCACCGGTTGTGTGCGCTGCCGCGCTGTGGCTATCGGCTGGTCTGCAAGCTCAAACACCAGTGACGATCACTGGGCCTGCCAAGATCGGCGTAGTTAATTTCCAGAAGGCGATTCAGGACACGCAGGAGCTCAAGAAAGCCCAGGCCGACATGATCGCCAAATTCAAGCCTCGTCAGGATGAATTTGACAAAGCGAACCGCGATTTAGCCGATACCCAGACGATGTTGCAGAACAGCCAGGGGAAGCTGAGTCCGGCGGCGGAGGCGGACCTTCAAGGTAAGGCGCAACGCCAGCAGCGTTTGGCCGAGCGTATCAAGGAAGATCTCGATAACGACGTTCAGCAGGAGCAGAACGCCACGGTTCAGCGGCTTGGCACGCGCATGACGGAGATCGTCAAAAAGCTGATGGAAGATAAAGGTCTGGATATCATCCTCGACACTTCCTCCGTGGTCTCGTACAAAGAAACCGTCAATCTCACCGCGGAGGCGACCGCGGCCTACGATAAAGCGTACCCGGTCACCGCCGCTGCTGCCGCCAAGAAGCCCTAACCATGGCCGGTTACCTTGACCAATACGGAGTCGCGGATCAGCGCCGCGAACGTATGGTCAAGCGTATCGCGATCTGGGGCGGCAGCCTTCTGATAGTCGCCGTGGTCTTGTATTTCTCGCTCCGGACCTTTAGCCAGGAACGGATAATCAATAGGTTCCTGGCCGATCTGCGCAGCCAGCAATATCAGGACGCTTACAAGATGTGGGGGTGTCCCGAGAACTGCAAGTATTATCCGCCAGACCAGTTTCTTGAAGATTGGGGCCCTTCAAGCAAGTACGCCAACGCCTCCGCTTGGAAGATCGAGCACGTGGATTACTGCGACGAGGGCGTCGTTTTTGATATGTCTTATCCGAATGCGTCGGACAATATCGGGTTGTGGGTAAATCGTTCGACCGACGTCATCAGCTTCAATCCCACGCCGCGCTGCCCCGGCCGGCATTTGCAGTTGAGAGCCTTCTTTAAGTCCCTCTTCTCTAAAGACGGCTAGCGGGCTTCCATGAGACATTGCTAGCATCTCTCCGCATGCTGACGCATGGCGGTTCCGTGCAGCAGTATGTGTGCAGCAAAAAACCGCAACCGTCAGGAAGCGGAGCCGTTACTGTTGATCGGCTCGGGACGGCCCATTAGCAACGTTTTCTCAGTCCTTGTTCTGCGCCTTGCCGAACCTGCGTCCGATAATCATTTTTACGATCAGATGATCGGTTGCCCCGGTCATGCCGACGCCGACGCCGAAGTTGAACTCCCACTTCGGTGAAACGTTCAGATCCGTGACCGCGAAGAGGTCGTGCTCCTGTTGGGAGGTCGGAAGGAAGCCGTAGATCGGCCCGACTGAGCCGTAATATTCGAAGCCGGCGTTCACCTGCTTGGTGATATCGTAACCAGCTTTCACATTGGGCGAGAATACCAGGCCCTGGTGCACGGTGGGACCATGGAATGAGCGGTCGAGCACGGGGTTGAACGCGAGATACCACCGTCCGACTTGCTTATCCACGATCGGCCGGATCTCCATCGTCCAGGTATCTGGCGAAAACCGATATCGCTGGTAGCCGAGCTCTAGCGAGAGGCTTACGCCGACAGGCCACTTCCAGCTCTCCGGCACTCGCACGCGGGGACGGATGTGGTCGCCCACCCATTGCCATCCCTGTCCAGATTGTGCCGAGGTGAAGATATAGAATCCAGTCTCGAACCAGTTGTTGATACCCCTCGTGATCTCGACGGTTTCGTGAAGCTGGTGCTCCGTGCCGAGAACCCCGTCAACAATGCCCTTGCTGCCTTGGAAGGTGAAGTTGCTGTGCAATTCCACCATGGTGGTACCGGGATCCTGTGTCTCCGACCCGTACACTTGGATTTCATAGTTCCCTTGCGCGTGAAGACAAGCCAAAGGAACGAGACTCAGCAGCAGGATTTTGATGGCGGCTCTCAAAACCGTATAGGTTATCACGCAAACCTGAAGAACACCTGAGTATAGGTGCATGCAACGAAGCCCCTCAGCGGCGCGTCAGGCAAACATGTTCCTGAAGCTGCGCCACTCGCTTCGCCTAATGCGGCGGAGTCCAGGACTGACCGCCGCGGCTCTGCTCTCTATCGCCATCGGAACCGGCGCGACGGCCGTAGTCTTCGCCGCAGTGAAAGCCGTGTTGATCACGCCTTTCCCTTATGCAAAGGCCTCTGAGCTGGTACAGATCCGGACTAACGACGTTCGCGCCGATCCGCACGGAGACTGGGTCTCGTGGAGTGACATGCAGGATGCCGCGCGCGAGACAAGTTCGTTTTCCTCATGGGGCACATACCGCTACGCGGTCTTCAATCTTGCTGGCGATTCCGGGACTCTCCCGGAGTCGCTATATGGCTTGACGGTCTCGGCAAGCTTGTTCTCAACACTCGGCGTGACTCCGATGCTCGGACGCAACATGCTTCCTGAGGAGGACCAGCCCAAAGGCGCATGCGTGATCGAGTTGAGCTACGGGCTCTGGACCCGGCGATTTAGCTCGGACAAATCGATCGTCGGGCGTTCGGTTCAAATGAACGGCCACGCCTGCAAGGTTGTCGGCGTTATGCCGCCGGAGTTCAACTTCCCCATGCGCCTGGTCACGACCGTGCGCACCCCGGATCCTTACATGGAGTTTTGGGCGGGGCCGAGCATCCGGCCGGATCCGGAGTTGCTGCGGAACCGCGAAGATTTCGGCTATGGTGCGGTCGCTCGTCTGCGCCTCGGCGTTACCGCCGCGCAGGCCTCTCAGGAGCTCGCCAGCATCAGCGCGCAGTTGGCTCGCGAGTATCCGGCCTCGAATAGGGACCGCTCGATGCAAGCGCTGCCTCTGGTCGAACGCAACCTGGGAATTTCGCGATCCGGCCTTTGGCTCGCGTTCGGCGCTGCGGCGCTGTTCATGCTGATCGGTTGCGTCAATGTAGCGAATCTTTTGCTGGCGCGAGGCCTCGCGCGGCAACGGGAGTTCGCCATCCGATTCGCTGTAGGGGCGGACCGGGCCGCAATCGTACGCCAACTGATTGGCGAGAGTGTGACTCTGGCAACCCTGGGAGGACTCGCCGGGTTTCTCCTCGCGGCCTTGGCTTGGCGGGTTTTGCCAGACTTCGCGCCGATGAGCATTCCCCGCCTCGCTTCGGCGCGTGCCGACGCATGGGTGTTTGCGTTCACGATCGTGGCGTCCCTGATCAATGGAGCTGTTTTCGGAATCCTGCCCGCGTTTCGCGCTTCCCAGAGCGATCCGTAGCAGAGGCTGCGCGAATCGGGCAGCCGCGGCGGCACGCGCGCGGTTCTGGTCAGCGCGGAGGCCGCGCTTGCCGTGGTTCTGGTAGTCACCGCCAGCTTACTCGCCTCGACATTGATTGGTTTGCTTCGCGTCAATACCGGCTTCGATTCCGCACATGTGCTTGCCTCCATCATCGTTCCCGCCGGCGATCGATATCCGACGCCGGAGAGCCGTGCGGCGCTGTGGCCGCGAGTGCTGGAGTCCGTCAAGAATATTCCCGGAGTGGAGTCCGCAGGCACGGTGGACGCGCTGACCTTCACCGGAGAAAATCACGGACCTTTGATCACGAGCGATCCTGCGGCAGCTTCCAGGGGTGAGGGCCGGGCGGCAGAGACCGACTTCGTCAGCTCCGAGTATTTGCAAACCATGGGAGCGAAGCTAATCGCAGGGCGCTGGTTTCGCGACGACGATGTGACGGCTCACCGCACCGTCGCCATCGTGGACGAAATCGCGGCGAAATCGCTGTGGCCTGGCCAGAATGCAATCGGCCAGCGAATCTGCGTGTATTGTGGACCGAATCGCGTGCAAACCTGGTACGACGTGGTCGGCGTTGTTTCGAGCATGCGTCATGCCTCGCTCGATGAGAAACCTGGACCATCGGTGTACCTGACGTCGCGAGCTTTCGAGAATGCCGACTTTCTGGTGGTTCGCGCTTCCCATCCGACGGCGCTGATGGCGCGAAAGATCCGTGAGGCCGTTGCCTCCGCCGATCCGAATCAGCCGGTGCTGCTGAGCGCCACTTTGTCTACCTTGATCGGCGATTCGATCGCGGACCGCCGCTTCGTTTTCTCCGGGCTCGCGATCATGGGCTTTCTAGCCTTGTTGCTCGCTGCTGGCGGCGTCTATGGCGTGGTCGCGCATGCGACTCGAAGCGCACCCGCGAAATCGGAATTCGAATGGCAATCGGCGCGGCGCCTCACCACGTCATTGCCCTGATCACCGGTCAAGGAATGCGGCCGGTGATCATCGGGGTGGCTGCCGGGACCGTGGGCGCCTTTGTGTCGGTTCGCGTGCTGCGAGCAGTGTTCACCGGATTGGCTCCTTCCGATTCCGCCGTGTTCCTGTTGGCGATTGCCCTGGTGGTCGCGTCTGCCGCCGCAGCCTGTCTCATCCCAGCGGCGCGGGCTTCACGCCTCGATCCTCTGGTCGGACTCCGCGAGGAATGACGAGGCAGCGGCGCGTTCCGGATGCAAGGCGGCACGGATGCGATGGCACAGATACCACGCCGTTTTGTAACTGACCTTTAGCTCACGTTGGGCATCTCGCACGGTTAGGCTCTCTTCTGTAGTCAGCATAAGAGCAACCGCATACAACCACTTCTGAAGCGGAACACGCGAATCGTGAAGCAGGGTGCCCGTGGTGGGGCCGAATTGATACCGGCATAGCCGGTTTCGGCATTGATAGAGAAAGCGGCCTTCAGAAGCGTTCCTGGAAGCGAGTCGCGTGACTTCTCCGCCGCAGCGCACGCAGCTTGCACCCTCCGGCCATCGCAGCCCTTCGATCAGTTGCATGCAAGCCAGCTCATCCGGGAATTCAAGCGCGATCTGGCTCTGATCATCCATAGCTGGTCCGCGTCTAAGTGTGACCCACGCGTCTCGCTTTGTAAAGGGGATCAATAAGGGTAAATCCTACCGTTTAGATGGTGAAACGCCTTAGTACGATTAGGGTGTTCCCTCTAGCGGACCTGAGTCGAGCGCAAACCGAAGGGAACGGTAAAGGTTTGGTTTCTATCACTATGAGCACAAGAAAGTTATTAGCGCTTTGCGCTACCATCTCCCTGGCCTTTGTTGTGGCGTTGACGCTTACTGCGATGGCGTTTAACGGTTCCACGTCAAAAAACACGTCTCAGAGCGGAAAGACCCTAGCGGCAACGCCCGTTCCGCCCGATGATGAGACCGACACTGGAAATGTCCAGATTGCTGCGACGCCGGTTCCGCCCGATGACGAAACAGATACTGGTAATGTCAAGATCGCTGCCACGCCTGTTCCGCCAGACGATGAAACGGACACGGGTAATGTCAGGATCGCCGCCACGCCGGTTCCGCCAGACGACGAGACCGACACCGGAAACGTCCGGATCGCGTTGGTCCAAGTTCTTAACTCCGCTCGTCCTTAGTAATCTTCGGAGCAGTCTTAATCAGGCTCAGCTCTTGGGGTGTGGTCTGTCCTCAGGAGCTGAGTCATGAACGTTTTCTCCAACCTCCTCGACGGCTCTGACACCGCGCTCCAGGTAGTCCTTTTTGTTCTTCTGATCCGAGCCGGTGCGCTGCGCAAATACACCACTTTCTCAATCTATATCGCAGGCTCCGTTGCAGCGGACGTGCTCCAAAGAGTCGCCGAGCGCCAATTCGGTTGGCGCAGCGCGTCCTATCGCCAAGTGTGGTGGACCGATCAGATTGCGCTGGACGTGCTCTTATTCTTGGTAATCATCGCCCTTACTTACCAGACCTTGGGCAACAACCCGCACCGCGCAAAGGCCGGAAAAGCACTGGGGGCGATTGGCTTGGCGGTCCTCGCATTGCCGTTCGCTCTACTGCCGAGTCATAATAGCGCCACGCACGGCTCTTTTACGAGCCAATGGTTTAACCACGCCAGCCAGATTCTGAACTTTGGGGCCGCGATCATGACCCTGGTGCTGTGGACGGCGCTTCTGTTGAACCGTCGCGGCCGAGACCAAAGGCTTGTAACGCTAAGTATTGGGCTCGGTCTAGCGACAACCAGCGCCGCCGTCCTATGGGGCGTCCGCCGCTGGATTACGGCGGAGAATCGGGAACTGGTGGATGGCTTCACAGTGCTTGTGCATCTGGCGGCCCTGCTGATTTGGTGCTGGGCCTTCCGCAGCAAGGGCCCGTCGACCGGCGGTGGTGGGGTCCCACCGAGCGGCGCCTCGCCCACTACAGCGCCTCCGAGCGAAGTCGTAACCGCGCGATAAGCCCGGATCGTTTTTCTATTGCTGTCTTCGCCCAACAGTGGTAGCATTCCCGCGTGATTCCCGCTCCTAAAGTCACCGCGTCTCGAAGCTGGACAGAGCGCCTCTTCGCGCCGGTCGATATCGCGTCTCTGGCATGTTTCCGGATGATGTTCGGGGCGATTCTACTCGCGGACATCTTTGAATTCTTCAAGACCGGGTGGATACGGGCTGAGTATATCCGTCCGCGATTCCATTTCACCTATTACGGCTTCTCGTGGGTTCATCCCCTGCCAGGCAATGGCATGTACTATTTGTTCATCGCGCTTGGCGTGGCGGCTCTCTTTATTCTCATCGGCTTTGCTTACCGGCTCGCCGCCACCGTCTTCTTTCTCGGCTTCACGTACGTTTTCTTGATTGAGGAAGCGCTGTACCTCAACCATTACTATTTCGCGTCGCTGGTCTCATTCCTCATGATCTTCGTGCCAGCGCACCGCAAGTGGTCGATCGACGCAATCCTGCGTCCGAGCATTGCATCCGAGTTCGCGCCCGCGTGGAGCTTGTGGATTTTGCGCGCGCAGATGGGCTTCGTCTATTTCTTCGGCGGCGTCGCGAAATTGAATAGCGAGTGGCTGCACGGCTGGCCGCTGCGGATCTGGCTGCCGCGTGACCTGATGGTTCCCGTGCTTTCTCACTACCGGAACGAGCTCTGGCTCGCGATGTTCTTCAGTTATTCCGGCTTGTGCATCGACTTGTTCGCGGTACCGCTGCTGCTCTGGAAGCGCTCACGGCCCTACATGTTCGCGGTTCTCGCGTCGTTTCACCTGATGAATCTGAATCTCTTCGACATCGGGATCTTCCCTTGGTTCGCGACGGCAATGACCGCGCTGTATTTCGAGCCGGATTGGCCGCGGAAGCTGATCGGACGCGTTGCGAGTCTGGTGGGCCGGCGAACTCCCTCTACCCCGGCAGTTCCTCTGTCCGCTCAAGGCAAATTCCGCACGGCGACCGCCTTCGCATTAGGCGTGTATCTCAGCATCCAGGTGTTGCTCCCATTGCGGCATTTCCTTTATCCGGGCGATACCGAGTGGACCGAGGAAGGACACCGCTTCTCCTGGCGCATGAAACTTCGCGATAAGACCAGCCGCATCGGTTTCACGCTGACCGATCCGGAGACGGGTGTCTCCTGGAGCCCGACCCTCACGCGGTATCTTCGAGATTTTCAATTTGAGCCGATGTCCCTGCGTCCGGACATGATCCAACAGTTGGCCCGCTACCTGGCAGACCAGGAGACTGAGCCGGGACACAAGCGCGTCGAAGTGCGCGCAGATGCCAAAGTATCGCTCAACGGACGCCGGTATCAGGCGATTGTCGACCCGAACGTAGACCTTGCTGCGACGGAGCCATCGCTCGCGCCGGCACCGTGGATCACAAAGCTGACCGCACCACGCAGAAAGGCGCTGCTGGCGCAAGAGTCTTCACCGGCGAGTCCCTAACTTCGGCGAATCGAGATCCCAAGCTCCCGAAGCTGCCGCTCCGGCACTTCCGAAGGTGCGTCGGACATGAGATCGGTTCCCTTGGCGGTCTTCGGGAACGGAATCACGTCACGGATCGAGGTTTCGCCGGCCAGTATCATCACCAGCCTGTCAAGACCTAGAGCGATGCCACCGTGCGGAGGCGCGCCGAATTCGAGCGCTTCCAGCAAGAAGCCGAAGCGTTTCCTAGCTTCCTCTTCCGTGTAACTCAAGGCCGAGAAAACCTTCGACTGGACGTCGCGGCGATGAATACGAATCGATCCCGATCCGAGCTCCACGCCGTTCAGCACCAGGTCGTACGATTTCGCGCGGCAGCGCGCCGGGTCGGAAGTCAGCTTATCTATGTCCTCGTCGTGCACCGAGGTGAACGGGTGATGCGCGGCGTTCCAGCGCCCTTCTTCCTCATCCCACTCGAACATCGGGAAATCGACAACCCACAGGAATTGGAAGTTCCTCGGGTCGAGCAGCTTGTGCCGCTCGGCGTATTTCTGCGCAGCGTGCAGACGCAGTTGGCCGCAAGCCATCAGCACGCTCTCTTCGGGACGCTTTCCCTTCGGCTCTCCCGCCCAGCCCGCGAGCAGCAGGAGATCCTCTTCGCCCGCAGCAGTGCGCTTCCGGACCGCGGCCATTTGTTCCGGGAAATCGCGTTCCAGGCGCTTCACATCGTCGTAGACGCGAAGGCCACGCTCATTACCGAATGCCTTCATCGCATCGCGCTCGCTGCGCGTCACCGTACCCGTTTTCGGGATGACAATCGCCACCAGCGGCAGACCTTCGGGCGTCAGATTCTGGCCCACGAAGAGATCCTCGACGCAATGGAACGGGGGAATGCGAAGGTCCGGCTTGTCGATCCCGTAGCTGCGCATGGCTTGCTGATACGTCAGGCGCGGGAATTTCGCGGGAACCGTGAATCCCGCGACCTTGCAGGCCGCGCCGATCACCGGCTCGATGGTTTCGTAAATGCGCTCCTGCTGCGGGAATGACATCTCGAGATCTATCTGTGTGAACTCCGGCTGCCGGTCGGCGCGAAGATCCTCGTCGCGGAAGCAGCGCACGATCTGAAAATATTTCTCGAAGCCGGAGATCATCAGAAGCTGTTTGTAAATCTGCGGCGATTGCGGCAGCGCGTAGAAGCAGCCGGGATTGACGCGGCTGGGCACCAGATAATCGCGCGCGCCTTCCGGCGTCGATTTCCCCATGAACGGCGTCTCGATCTCCAGGAATCCCATATTGGTCAGCGTCTCGCGAACCGAGAAGGCGATCTTCGAACGCAGGATGATGTTGCGCTGCATCTGCGGCCGGCGCAGATCGACGTAGCGGTACTTCAGCCGGATGTCTTCGCCCGGCAAGTCGTTGCCCGTGGGCTGGAAGGGGGGCGTCAGGCTGCGGTTGAGGATTTCCAGGCGCTGGACGCGGACCTCGATTTCGCCGGTATCGAGCTTCGGATTGATGGTCCCCTCCGGACGCGGGGCGACTTTGCCG
>Ga0335069_10010249_pt1 | contig 13282 bp, 13 predicted proteins | sample Lox_Sample_11_FD_206714 | JGI IMG/M metagenome (GOLD analysis project Ga0335069, IMG submission 206714) | Soil microbial communities from Loxahatchee National Wildlife Refuge, Florida, United States - Lox_Sample_1.1 | ecosystem: Environmental > Terrestrial > Soil > Wetlands | place: USA... | reverse complement strand
ATCGGAAGCCAGCGTCCTCCGAACAACTGCGCGCAGGGGTTGTAGTGCGGATCAATGTGGATGAATTCGATGCCCAGTTCCTTGGCCCACATGCGGCGCTGCGTGCTCTCCATCCCTGCGTAGCCGGCATTGGTGCTCTCCGGGTCGCTGGACCAGAATACGATCAGCTCCGCATTCTGAAGGCAGTCCTCGATGGTGCCGTAGTTCGCGGCGACCCCGACCCGCTGGCTGTGGCCCCAGTGATGCATTGCGCCCCAATACCAGCCCTCCCAGCTGTCCGGATTCGCCGCCACGCGGGTGAACCCGATCAGATTTCCGAAGCGCGTCAAGGAGCTGAGGTAGTAGCCGACATTGCCCCACAGGTGATGCGAGGACATCGGGATGCAGATCGAGCCGGCGCCGTGGACCCGTTTCTGGCGGCGGATCTCGGCGGCAACGATGTCCAGGGCCTCTTCCCAGGAGATGCGCTGATAGCCTGATATGCCACGCATGTGGGGATTGCGCGCGCCTCCCGGATCGAAGTCCACGCGCTTCATGGGGTACAACAGGCGCCGGCTCGAATACACAGTCGACCGCATCGCCAACGCATGAGGCGCTATCATCGCCGCGCGTCTGGGCGCAAAGCGCTTGCCGCGCGCCACGATCGTCCAGCTGCCGGCGTCCGTGTCGTCGAAAGCGATGGGCTCGGTGCGCACGATGCGCCCACCCTTCACGTACACGAACAGCGGCCCCCCGTTCGTCAGGTTGGTGAAGCGCCGCGTGCCGTCCGTCATCGACCTGCCGAACGTCAGAGTGGATTTCTGCATGGCGTTCAGCAGCTGCATCCACCACACTGCGAGATGGTCCGGACCGGCGATCTGAACCTTGAACGTCTTGGCCGCATGTACGACCAGGCGCATGTCCGGGCTGGGGCGCATCATCGCGAGCGCAGTTCGAACGTCCTTGAAGGACATCCTGATGTCCGGCTGCGGGTACGCCCCGGCTGCCGTGCGCACACGGCCCTGACGGATCACGAAATGACGCGCAATGCTGCCGTCCTTGAGCTGAATCTGCGCAACCACATCATGGCGGCGCAGCAGGGCGCGAAATGCCGGCTGCCTTCTCGCAGCGCGCTCCAGCATCGGGCCCAGGGCCAACAGGATCGTGCGGAGTGCGACGCCGCGCGCCTTCGCCCCGAATGCCAGCATACCCCCTCCTCAGCTGCGCCATTTGGCGCACGGGGCGTGTCGCGACCAGCAGCCGACGCCGCGTGGTGCTCACCCCTCTTCCACGATCCGGTTCTCGATGTAGCCGATCCCGTCGATCTCGACGCGCACCACGTCGCCGGGTTGCAGGAACTTGTTCGACGCGACGCCGACGCCGGCGCACGTTCCGGTCGCGAGCAGGTCGCCGGGCATCAGGGTCATTACGGTGGACAGATGCGCGATCTGCTGTGCGACACTGTAGATCATCCGCGAGGTGCTCTGCTGCTGCCGCAATTCTCCGTTCACGTACAAGCGCATTTCCAGCGCCTGCGGGTCGGGCACCTCATCCGATGTCACTATCCAGGGCCCTGTCGGCCCGTGAGTGTCGAAGCTCTTGCCCAGGGTGAAGGTCGGGCTCGCCGCCTGCCAGTCGCGCGCGGTCACGTCGTTCGCCACGAAGTAGCCGCCGACAACGGACAGCGCATCTGCTTCTGCGACATGGCGGCAACGCCGGCCGATGACGACTCCGAGTTCCGCCTCGTAGTCGACCCGGTCCGAGGCTCTCGGCCGCTGAACATCGTCGAACGGTCCCACGATGCAACTCACCTGCTTATTGAACCAGAGCTGCGTCTTCGGTACCTGGAGTCCCGCGCGCCGCGCCTCCTCGGCGTGGTCCTGATAATTCATGCCGATCGCCAGGTACTTCTGCGCATCCGGAATCGGTGCCTCGAGCCGGACGTCCATGAGCGGCACGCCCTCGGGAGACTTCGCGAGGGCGACGGCGATGCGCGACAGCAAAGCCGGGCCGGCGGCAAGAATTTCGCGGATCGACGGCGGCGCCTCCGGCACCAGACTGGACACGTTCACGACGCGGTCGCCAACGACCACACCCAGGGTGGTACGGCCGTACATCGAATAGCGGGCAAGTTTCATTGTCTCTTCCGGCGATCGGCGGCTCAGGTCACGAACTCAGGGGGCATGGGCGGTCCCCACTGGCGGAGCGCGTCCGGGCTGAACGGCGCACGTCCGGTCGGATACGCGTCATTGACAAGGTCGCCGTCGGTCCAGTGTTCGACCTTGTGGCCCCAGGGGTCCCTCCAATAGTCGAAGAGTTGACTTCCCTCGCGGTGGCGGCCGATGCCCCACGAATGCCTGCGCCCCCTGGACTGCAGGTAGGCGTGGCCCTGGGCCAGGTCATCGAGATCGATGACCTCAAATGCAGAATGGTCGAACCGCGGCCCCGTGCCCGGCATCGCGACGATGGCGACCGTGTGGTGGTCGGTGTATTCGGCACCGAGGTCACAGGAAAGGAATGAGCCGAGTACGTTATCGGGAGCCCCGGCGTAGTAGTGGTCCGATGCGCGCAGACCCAGCTTTGCGTAGAACGCGGCGGAAGCCGCGTAGTCGCTCACCAGCAGAAGCACGTGACCGAGACGCTGGACCACGGACGGTGCGGGAGCCAAGCGCACGGGGTTCCCCATGCGCCCGCGTTGAATGCATGGGTTGCTCGGAATCGGCCTTCTGAATGGCAGCGGCGGCGCGGGTACTTGCCCATGAACGACGTCGACGGTGAATCCCGAGGGATCAGTCAGACGCACGCGGCGGCCGCCGCCGGGTTCGGAGATGGTCTCGACCCGAGCGTTGAAGCACTTGGCAACGCCGTCCAGCGCCGCCGCGTCGACCGCCTGCAGGCCGAAGCCGATCGTTTTCGGCTGGCTCGCCAGTTCGGTGACATGCACGAACGGTGAAGGGCCCGCCGCTCGCATGTACAGGGCGTTGCTCGTGCGCGCAGCGCGATGCAGGCCGAAATCAGCCAGAAACGACTCCATCGAATCGAGATCCGGTGCGCCGTAGCGCACGAAGGCGATGTCCTTGACGAACCCCATGGCTTCCCCTCCTGCTGCAGCGCCCTGTGGGCCCTAAAGTATCGATAAATTTAGATTACATCGATAAAAAAAGCAACTTGGCCAATCCATGGGATTTCGTTGATAATTTTCTGCATGCTTCGCGACTCAGAATCAGCCGCCGGCCCGCCGACCTCCGGCGCCAAGAGCCTCACGAGCCTGGCGTTCGACAGGGTTCGAACGGACATCCTGACCGGGCGACTGCGCCCGGACGAGCGACTGAAGATCCAGGCGCTCAGTGAGCGCTACGGTATAGGAGCGACGGCCATACGCGAGGCGCTGTCGCGGCTCGTCAGTGACGGACTGGTCGAGTCGGAGGACCAGCGCGGATTCATGGTCGCGTCGATTTCGCGCGAGGACCTCGTCGATCTCACGAACACGCGAATCGATGTGGACTGTCTTGCCTTCCGCAGATCGATCGAGCGCGGAGACGTCGAGTGGGAAACCGGCGTAGCCAGCAGCCTGTACCGCCTGTCCCGAACGCCTCACCCGTCGGACGCGGACTCGCATGTTGTCTGGGCAACGGCACACCGCAAGTTCCACGAGTCATTGGTCGCCGGATGCGGCTCGCGCTGGCTGTTGCGACTGAGCGCCACGCTTTACGACAAGTCGGAGCGCTACCGCAATCTTGCGGAACCGCGCACGTCTCCTGACGTCCGCGATGTTGACAGCGAGCACCGAGTCCTGGCCGAAGCCGCTTTGGCACGCAAGGCTGACCAGGCCTGTGAACTGCTCGCCAAGCACTTCAAGCGCACCACTGACATCATCCTGCAGGCGGGGTTCACCGCCTAGGCTCGCATCGGCTCCGCGGGGTCATTCGAACCGATATCCGGTCGTGCAGTTTCCGACGCGGCTGTCAGGCCCTCAATGAAGCACGGCTACCGTGTCCCCGGCCAGCCCGGCGACCGTTTCGTCGAGCGGACATGATGCGGCTTCACCTGCCGTGCGCCCGGACGACTCCACTACGCGGGACAGAGCACGGTCCCCACTGGCCTCCGCCTGCTGAATGGAGACCCACAGCAATCCCCGTACTGCGCAATCATGCCCATAGGCATACAAGCTGCCCATGTTCTTCACGCCGAGATCGAGCGTCCGCACCGGGTCATGGTCGATGGCCAGCGTCGCGAACCGCAGGCGCATTCCGTAGCGCTCTGCAATGGACGCGGTCAGTGCCAGTTCCGTTCGCGCCGAGTGGCGCAGACCGGCGGACAGACTACGGGCGACGATGGGAATCGTCCTCGCCGGCGTCGTCCTCGGCTGCGTACCAATCTGGCCGTTGATCAGGACATAGATCTCCCCGCCGGAGACCGATTCGCGTGGCAAGCCATTCAGCAGCAGTGCATCCGGGAAGGTGAAGAACGGAAGCGTCGTTGCACCGTCGACATGCATCTCGTCGAACTGCCGGTGCCCATTCTGAACCCGCAGGATGACCGGCGGAAAAGCTCCGGGAATGCTCGCTGACGCCAGCAATACGTCGCGGAATAGAGCGCGCGCGTCTTCTCCTCCCCGCCGTGCGATCGCCCCGAGATCCCAGATGACCGGCTCCTCCTTGTCCAGGTCCGTCGTCGCCACCAGCAGCAGCCTTCCGCGCTCCGCCTCGCGAGCCACGGCCGCGACCATATCGGCTGTCACGAAGCGGTCCACGATCTCGAACAGCCCGCGACCTCGGTAGATCCCGGCCCGGAACAGGACATCGATCGAGCGGCGCTGCAACGCCGTCGCGCTCTGAGTCCCGTTGAATGCCGCGGTGAGGCGGTCGTCCCACGCAGGACCCAGGAAGGCAAAGGGGGCGAGCAGCGCACCGGTGCTGACTCCCGTCACGATCTGGAATTCCGGCCGCTCCTTTCGCTCACCCAATCCGACAAGCGCGCCGGCTCCGAACGCGCCACCGGCGCCGCCGCCGGACAGAGCGAGAATGCGCAACTTGCCGTCCGCCGATGACGCACGGGCTCTTTCGAGAATGGCGGCTGCATCAGTCGGTAGGTCTCGCCAGTCCATGCTGGTCGTTCGTACGGGATTGGCGAAACCTGCCGGTACAGCTGAGTCGAAGAGCTTTGGCGGTGCGGCCAGGCGAGCGGTCCCGGTGCAGCCCGCCACCAGGGTCCAGAGCGCTGTCGCCAGCGCCGCCGGGAGCGACCAGCGGCCCGTCCGGCTCGGGCGGCAGTGCGATCCCGCGCGCGCATCGTCAATATTCACGGTGATGCCCCTCAGCCGGCGCGGTGCCGGCAGCTGCGGCCGGCCGTTCGACGCAATCGCCAGTCACCGAGGCTCGGACCAGGTCCAGGGCGCGGTCAACGAGGAGACTGAGGGGCAACGACTTACCGCCCGCTCGGACCCCGCCTCCAGCACCGAGCTGCAGCAGACCATAGATGAACCGCCACAGGATTGCGGCGACGACGGCCGGCTCACCGGCGTCGGACTGGATGGACCCGTCGCGCTGCCCTTGAGCGATGACCCTGGCAAGGATGCGCCGACACGGTTCTCCCTTCGAACCGAGGAAGTCTCCGGCGCCGCGGATCCCGCGATCAAGTGAAAGGACTTCGGTTCGCAGGAAGGACTCGAAGTAGAGTGGATGGGTCTGCGCGAATCGGGCGGCCGCCGCAAGCGCCGCCCGCAGCTTGGACAGGCCCGTCGGCGACTCGGTGGCGGCCCCGGCCATGTGGCGCGCGAGAAATTCGACAGCCCGGTCGCGAATGCCGGCCACGAGGTCGTCGCGCTGCTTGAAGTGAATGTAGACGAGACCGCGCGAGAGACGCACGCGACGCGCGACACCGGCGACCGTGAGCCCGTTCCAGCCGACCTCCCTCGCCTCGACCTCGGCCGCGTTGAGTATCTCGGTGCGACGCCGCATCCGCTCTTCGACCCGGCGCTCGGCAGCATTCTCGTCCCGTACGTGAAACCTCGCCACGTCTGCTCCGCGCCTCTTCACGACTGCACCACCCTTGTATAGACGTGCCTGCGACGGCAATCGGGATCGCGTCGCCCCGCCCGCCCGGTGGAGTACCGTACAGGCCGGTACGTCTTCGGATTGCGAATCGCAATGCCGCCGGGATAAACTGTACACATTGGTTCTATTATGGGTTCCCGATGAAGACCAAGACCGAAGCCAAGCGACTCGCGATCCTCAAGGCCGCCGCAGAGGTCTTCCGACGGACGGGCTTCGAGGGCGCGTCGATGGCGGAGATTCAGAAGCGCGTCGGCGGCTCCAAAGCCACCCTCTACAACTACTTTCCCTCGAAGGAGCGCCTGTTCTTCGAGGTCATGTACCAGGCCAACGAGGTCGAGCTCGACACCATCGTCGCTTCGCTGCAGGACGAGGTCGCGGACCTGCGGTCTGCGCTCCTCGCCTTCGGGGCCCAGCTGCTGCGCTTCGTGTACACGCCGGATGCGATCGCCATCCGCCGACTTGCCATCGCCGAGTCCGGACGTTCCGACATCGGCAAGATGTGCTACGAACGCGCCAACGTTCCGACCGAAAGGCATGTCAGCGAATTCCTCAAGCGCGCGATGAAGCGCGGCGAGCTGCGCATCGGCGATCCGAAGCACGCGGCGCTGCACTTGCTGGCGCTGCTGGAATCGGAGTATTTCCAGCGCGTGCTGTTTGGCGCCACCGCGCCCCCGGGGCCGGAGGCGATCAAGGCGTCGGTCAGGCGCGCAGTAGAGGCCTTTCTGACCGGATACGCGAAGCGCTCCTAGACGCGGTGGCCCGGATGGCCGCAGGCATCGGGTTGGCGGACAGCCTGTCCGCCAACCCTCCTCCGCTCTGCTTCGAAACCTCATGGCTTGGGAGACATCCATACTGCGGCCCCGGAGCGCCGGGTCAGTGGCCCACCGCATCGGCACTGACGGCGCGCGCGGGCTTGGGCGCCAGAGCGATCAGGCACGATGCGCCCGCGAAGATCGCGCCGATGACCAACATCAGACGATTCGTCGACAGCATCAGGCTCTGGCTCGTCACCAGGTAGTCGACCACCGCCCTTGCACCGGTCGCGTAGTGGCCCAGATGCGGCAGCAACGATCCGACGACGTTAGGTCCGTCGACGATCCCGCTGAGCTTCGCGTGCGCGTCAATGGACGCGTTCTGCCAGGCAGTGGTCACCAGCGAGGTCGCGAATGCCCCGGAGATCGTCCGTACGAAGTTCATCAGACCCGACGCCGACGCCGTCTCCGCTTCCTCCACCGAGGCCATGGCCACCCCGGTGAGCGGCACGTAGAACAGCGGCAACCCGACACCCATGAAGACCAGCGGCAGGCAGATCTGCCAGTAGGTCATGTCGGTGCTGGCGAAGGAGCGCCACAGTGTGATGCCACCGAGCCACAGAACCCCGGCAAAGATCAGATAACGGGCGTCGATGCGAGTAGCCCAGTTGGCGGCAAGGGGCGAAAACACCACGGACAACAGTCCGCCCCAGGCAACCACCATTCCGGCCCAGGTCGTCGTGTATCCCATGTTGTACTGGAGCCAGAGCGGCGTGAGTACGTTGAGCCCGAAGAACGCCCCGAATGCCAGGGCGAGAACGAGCATGCACGCGGTGAAGCCCCGGTGACGGAACACGCGCAGGTTCACGATCGGATGCTGTTCAGTGAGCTCCCAGATGACGAACGCCACGAAGCCGACGACCGCCGTCACCGCGAGAGCCCGGATCTCGGTGGAGGCGAACCAGTCCAGGTCCTTGCCCTCGTCGAGCATGATCTGGAGCGCAGCCACCCAGGTGACCAGCAGCACCATGCCCACGACGTCCACGCGGCTCTTCTCCGGAGCACCCTCGTAGCGCTTCAGGAGCGACCACGAGACCCAGCCGAACAGCAGCGCCGCGGGCACGTTGATGAAGAATACCCACGGCCAGCTGTAGTTGTCGCACAGCCATCCACCCAGCACAGGCCCGACCACCGGGGCCAGCAGCGTGGTCATCGCCCAGAGTCCCATGGCCTGCATCGTCTTCTCGCGCGGGAAGATCCGAAGCAGCAAGGTCTGCGAAAGGGCCAGCAGGGGCCCTCCAGCGAGACCTTGAAGCACGCGCATCGCGATCAGCATCGCCAGGGAACTGGATGCGCCGCACAGCAGCGAGAACACTCCGAATGCCACAACGGACAGCGAGAACATCCGCACGCCGCCGAATCGCGCCGCCAACCAGCCTGTCAACGGCACCGTGATGGCCTCGGCGACGGCGTAGGACGTGATCACCCAAGTGCCCTGGCTCGAACCGGCTCCGAGCGCGCCGGCGATGTTGGGCACCGTCACGTTGGCAATGGTCATGTTGAGGACCGCGACGAAGTTGGCGAGGGCGAGCACGATCGCGCCTACCCACAGCATCGGCCCCTTCAGTGCCTCTTCCGCGGCACCAGCGTTCAATGGCTTTGACACGATGGAATCTCCGTCAACTGCTGGAGGTCAAATCGACCCTGGCAGTCATCGACAGGCCCACGCGCAGCGGGTGCGCCTGCAGCTCCGCAGGATCGAGCTTGATCCGTACCGGCAGGCGCTGCACAACCTTGATCCAGTTGCCGGTCGCATTCTGCGCGGGAATCAGCGCAAAGGCCGAGCCGGTACCGCCGTTGAAACCAGACACCGTCCCGTGGAATTCCACGTCATGACCGTACAGGTCGGACACCAGCGTCACACGCTGACCGACATGGACCTTCTTCAGCTGTATCTCCTTGAAATTGGCGTTGACGTAGATCTCCTTGACCGGTACCACAGACAGCAACGGCAGGCTCGGCTGGATCCGCTGCCCCAGCTGCACTTCGCGGCGCGCTACCACGCCATCGATAGGCGCGCGGATAACGGTCCGCTCGACGTCCAGCCGGGCACGGTCGGCTCGAGCCTCGGCAAGAGTCACATTGGCACGGGCGGCCTCGAGCGCCGCCATCGCCGTCCTCACTCCGCTCTTTACCCGAGTCAGTTCGTCGCCGGAGATGGACCCGGAGCCGGCGAGCGGGAGACGACGCCTCAGGTCGACACCAGCCCGCTCGGCGTCGGCCCCGGCCGCTGCCAGCTGCGCCTTCGCCCGGGCCAGGTCCGCCAGCGCCTGGGTAAGGGCCAGCCTCGCATCGGTCGGGTCGAGGGTCACGAGCACATCCCCCTTCTTGACGGCCTGGGAGTCCACCACCGGCACCGAGGCCACGAGCCCGTCGACTTGCGACGTGATGATGGCGGTGTCGGCAGCGGTGTAGGCATCGTCAGTGCTCTCCAGTCGGGACCCGACATAGATCTGGTAGCCGGCGTACGCTGCGCCGGAAGTGAGCAGGGCGCCCACCAGTACTCCGAGCGCGAGGCGCCGCGGGCCCCGGCTGCGGGCGGGCACACTGGACTGCATAGCGGCATCGATACTGTTCTTCATGATCAATTCCTCACAAGGTTGGTTGTGGTAAGGACAGGGGTTGCCGGCGGCTCGAATCCTCCGCCGAGCGCCCGTACGAGCACGACGTGCAGGGCCAGTGCACGCGATTGAGCGTCGGCCAGGGCCCGCTTGGCGGAGAGCAGTACGTCCTCCGCGGACAGCACGTCGAGATAGGTGGTGAGTTCCGCCTTGTAGCGCGCGGACACGAGCCGGTGAGCCTCATCGGCCGCCCTGACGGACGCCTGCAGCGACTCGAGTTCTCCGTCGAGAGCACGCCGGCTGGTGACCACGTCGGCTACCTCGTGCAGCGCATTCAGCAGGGCCGCGTTGTAGGCAGCCGCGGCGGCGTCGTATTCGGCGTACGAGCCCCGCAGCTGACCCTTCAGGCGATCCGTGTTGAAGATCGGCAGAGACACTGCCGGGCCGACGCTTCCGTACGAGGCGCCGGACTTCGCCAGGCTGTCGAGACCGAGAGAAAGAAAACCGCCGACCGCCATCAGGTTGACGCTTGGGTAGAACTCCGCCTTGTGCTGCTCGATGTGACGCGCGGCGACTTCGGTGCGCAGCCGCGCGGCGACGATGTCGGGGCGGCGGCCGAGCAGATCGACCGCCGCGTTCGTGGGCAGGCCGAAGGGGGTCGCCACCGCGGCTGTAGGACGCGTGATGGCGAGCGCGCGGTCCGGACCGGCGCCGACCAGGGCTGCAAGAGCGTTCTTTTGCAACCGGATGCGCTCGTCGATCACCTTGAGGTCAGCCTCGGCGGCGGCTTCGCGCGCCTCTGCCTGGAGCACGGTTTCCAGCGTCAGCAGATCCTGGCTGTGCCGCTGCCGCACCAGCGCAAGCGTCTGCGTGCGCACATCGACCGCCGCCTCGAGCGAATCCCGCGTCGAGTACAGGTGCGCGAGTTCTGAGTAGCTGAGGGCTACCGCCGCGGACAGCATCAGCCGCGCCTGGGCGAGCTCGACCTCGAGCGCGCGCTGCTCCGTGACCGCGGCGGCCAGGGCAGCGCGATTCTTGCCCCAGAAATCCAGATCCCAGCCGAGGCCCAGCGATACCTGACCGTAGTCATTCCAGCCCTGAGGCGTCGCAGCGCGCGGCATCAGGTAGCTGTAGCTCTGGCGCTCTTCGGTAATGGCTGCGCTACCGGTCACGGTGGGCTTCAAGGCGGCGCCAGTGGCTTGCGTGAGCGCCTCCGCACCGCGCAGCCGCGCCGCGGCAATGTCGAGGGTCGGGGAATTACCGAGCGCCTCGGACACCAGCCCGTCGAGCTGCGCGTCGTGGTACTGCCGCCACCACTCGTCCTTCGGCCAGTCCGTCCGTTCGGCGGCAAGCGAATCCGTCGCCGCGAAATCGGCTGGCGTCCTCAGGACAGTCGACGCCGACATCTTCGGTATCGCGGCGCAACCGGACAAGACGGCCGCAACGGCCAGCGCAATCGTGAGCGGCCACACGGGGCGGGACCGGGGGGTTTGGATCGACGGCTGCTTCACATTCATTCTCCTCAGAGGATGCCCTTTACGATTCCGTACTGTACGGTACACTTTAGGCGAGTGTGGACGCGCTGTCAAGCACAACTGTACCGATCGGTCCGTTAATGGAGGGCGTGCCCGGACGCCGGACGGAACCCGCGAGATTTCAGCGAATTGCTTCGTTCAAGCGACTGGGCCAGGAGAAGACCGACCATGCACACCCGACGGGGGAGCGCAGGCCCGGCTCGACACCGGCTGGCACGGCATTCATCCCTTCGCACAGGCTGCCCTGTCCGGGCGTGGGAGCGACTATGTCAGCGCCGGCTGCTCCATTCGGTGCACCTGTCGCGAACGTTACAGGTCACCATCGGCAGCGGACCGGGCTGGTACCGCCGCGACAGCATGGACCCGGACCTGGGCAGCGCCATCGAGTTTGCGTCCTGGATCGAGCTGTCCGTAGCCGTTGGACCCCGTAGGATCGGCATTGACTTCTCCCGCGTCTCAAATGCTCATCTCGGCCGGATCAATCCGGGCTCCGAGGGCATCGGCCTGTCGATGCCGCTTTGGAAGTGGTGACTGGACCGGGCGGCCCACCGGCTTCTGCGGTCGACCGGCAACGCGGTTCCGAGGTCTTCAATGCGGCCGATCAACCCCGAGCGATTCGATTCGGGGGCCCGGCGAAGGGCGCCGACGCGGCCGGGGCGACCTTTCCGAGTCCGATGGGCGTGGAAGCTGGTACTTGCCGGTCCCTACCGAAAGTCGCGGTCGCTCCCTCCCGCCGTCCGATACGAGATCCCCAGCCAGGCGCCCCGCGGCACACCGACGCTGCGGAACTGCTCGTTCCGCCAACCAGCGCCGGTCGCGTCGAACGTCTCGCCCGGAGCGGTAAAGACGTTCTGCCCGAGCATCGCGAACGTGCAGTGGCGCCGATCGAAGACATCGTCGATCCGCGCGAACACGCTCCACCGTGCCCGGAACTCATGATGGGCGCCGAGGTTCACCAGCACGAATCCCGGCAGCGGTCCGTTGACGTCCTGGTTGCTCTCATCGCCGCGCGCGTACTGGCTCGACTGCCCGGTAGCCGTGACTCCGAGGCCGAAGCGGGCGGCCCGCGCCTGCATGCCGAGTTCGATGCCCCGGCGGCGAAGCCTGGCGCCGATGCAACGACCTGGCAGGCTCCAGTCGTCGCAATCCAGGCGCTCCACTGGCCGCCTATCCCCGGCGGTTTCACACTACGGCGTCTTGCCGGCCTGTACCGCAAAAGGATCTGGTTCCCCTGAACCGGTCCGCCGGACCGGCGGACGCGCGAGCCCCCGCCATCTTACCGGTCCCACCGCTCGGGCTCGCGCAGTTCGCCGCGCGCCGATTCCGCGAGACCCGCCGGGCTGCTATTCCTCCTGGCTTGACACGTCCCTATATTTCTACAATATTGGAATTATGAACGCGAACACTGCCATCTCCGCCCTGGCCGCCCTGGCGCAGGAAGCCCGCCTGCGGGTGTTCCGTGCCCTGGTCGGGGCCGGTCTCGAGGGCCTGACGCCGGGCGCCCTGTCCGCGAGGCTCGACATTCCCGCCACCACGCTCTCGTTTCACCTCAAGGAGCTCGTGCACGCGGATCTCGTCAACGTCGAGCGCCAGGGGCGCAATCTGTACTACCGGCCGGCGCTCGATCGCATGAACGAGCTGATCGCATACCTCACCGACCACTGCTGCCAGGGCCGGCCCTGTCAGCCCAGCGGCCGCAAGCGCCGTATCCCCTGCTGATCCGGAGCTGAAGCACCATGGGCGCCAAGACATACAACATACTGTTCATCTGCACCGGCAATTCCGCACGCTCGATCATTGCCGAGGGCCTGATGAACCAGCTCGGGGAGGGCCGTTTCAAGGCGTACTCCGCGGGCAGCCACCCCAGGGGCGCCGTGCATCCCCTCGCCCTGCAGGTCCTTCGGAAGAATGGCATCCCGATGGAGGGCTTCCGCAGCAAGAGCTGGGACGAGTTTGCCCGCCCGGACGCCCCGGAGCTGCACTTCGTGTTCACCGTCTGCGACAAGGCCGCCGGTGAAGTCTGCCCCGCGTGGCCGGGGCAGCCGATCACCGCGCATTGGGGCATGCCCGATCCTGCGGCCGTCGAGGGAAATGAGGCGGTGCGCGAGACCGCCTTCCTCGACACCGTCATCCACATGAGACGCCGCATCCAGCTGCTGCTCGCACTGCCGCTGCCGAGTCTGGATCGCCTGGCGATCCAGCGGGAAGTCAGGGACATCGGGAGCCGCTGACCCATGACTACCCGTGTTCTGATCCTGTGCACGCACAACTCCGCGCGCAGCATCCTCGGCGAAGGAATGCTCAACCACCTGACTCGCAGGCTCGGCAAGGACGTCAAG
>Ga0335069_10010248_pt1 | contig 13282 bp, 14 predicted proteins | sample Lox_Sample_11_FD_206714 | JGI IMG/M metagenome (GOLD analysis project Ga0335069, IMG submission 206714) | Soil microbial communities from Loxahatchee National Wildlife Refuge, Florida, United States - Lox_Sample_1.1 | ecosystem: Environmental > Terrestrial > Soil > Wetlands | place: USA... | reverse complement strand
ATGGTCCCGGATGGCGTGGAGATCGAAAATCCGGCGTTTGATGTCACACCGGCGAAATATGTGGCCGCGATCATCACGGAGCGAGGGATTGCGAGGGCGCCGTACGAAGGATCGCTGCGAAAACTCGTGCTGGAACTCTAGAGTTTCAATCGAAGTCTTCGCGACGTATGTCGAGGTTTCTTTGAAGGGGCGCGGCTTTAGCCGCGCCGAACGTTCGCTTTTAGACCCAGGGGCTTTTAGCCCCTGGGGGCAAAAGGTGAGGTGATGTCGAATTTGGTGAAATGGGTACTCGACGCTGGCTTTCCATTGAATGCAGGATCGCTGATTCATCTGTTTGTCGGCGGTTCGCAGTTGCACGGAGCCAAGGTGAGCGGCTATGACGACTTGGACATCTACGGCTGCTACATCGAGCCTCCAGAACGGATCCTGGGTGTGCTGCCTCTTGAACATTTTGTATGGTCTTCCGGTTCGGCAACGGAGAAGAACACGGCGGATGATGTAGACGTGACTACCTACTCGTTGCACCGGTGGGGAGAACTGATTCGAAATGGTAATCCGGCCATCCTGCACTATCTTTTTGCCGCGAACGATCTCTCCTCGTCCGATACGTGGGAGAGATTCATTGGTTCACAGCGTGAGCAACTGATTTCAAAACGAGCCGCTATGCAGTACATCGGATTTGCGGCTTCCCAAAGAATGCGCCTGACAGGGGAACGCGGAATGGGAAGGCACGGGCAGCGGCCAGATCTAATCGAACAGTACGGGTTTGATGTGAAGTTCGCGATGCACTATGTCCGTTTGTTAGGCGAGTGTCGTGAATTACTTCGTGACCACAAGGTGACGTTGCCGCGTCCTGAGAAAGAGCTGTTGATCGAGATCCGCACCGGCAAATACACACAGGACCAAGTGTTTGAAATTGGAGATGCCCTGGCTCGCGAGTGCCAGGATCTACTTGAGAAGAGTGATCTTCCTGACACGGTGAATGTACAGATGTTGTCGCAGCAGATCGCAGATGCATATCAATACCATTGGCGGCACTCAATGGCGTGAACTCGCTGGACTCCTAACGTCGATGCCCTTAACCCCATCTCAACTGACCTTCGAAAGCGGCGGCAAACCCATCCGCCTCGACGCCTACCTTTCCAACTCCAACACCAAACTCCCGGCCGTCCTCGCTCTCTACGGCTCCGGCGGCGGCATCGAAGGCATGAACGAGCCCGCCTCCATGCTCGCCGAGCAGGGCTTCGCCGTTTTCGTCCTACACTACTTCGACCGCACCGACACCACGCAAGCCACCGACAAGCAGACCATCTTCCGCCACTTCCCAGCCTGGGGAAAAACCGTCTGGGACGCGATCGGCCACATCGCCCAGCATCCTCAAGTCGACCCTGAGCGCATCGGCCTGCTCGGATTCTCCCTCGGAGCCTACCTCGCCCTCTCAGTCGCCTCGGTCGATTCGCGCGTGAAGGTTGTCGTCGAATTTTTCGGCGGCCTTCCCAAAGAGATGCGCCTCTTCATGCGCCGCCTCTGCCCCACCCTGATCCTCCACGGCGAAGCCGACCCCATCATCCTGGTGTCAGAGGCCTATGATCTCCAAGCACTCCTCGAAAAGAAAAACGTCGCGTACGAAATGAAAATCTACCCCGGGCAAGGTCACGTGTTTGACAACGAAACCTGGCAAGACGCCGCCCAACGATCCTTGCATTTCCTGAAAAAGCACCTAGCCGTTCCTGAGACCTGAGACTGAGACCGGAGACCTGAGATCCGAGAGCCTGCCCGCGGAACTTTTCCCCATCCACCACCGTATCTACAATTGCGGGGGTGTCTCATGATCGCTTTTCTACTCTGGTGCCTGCTGTTCGTTCTGTGCTGGCCGCTGGCGATACTGGCTCTGATCCTGTATCCGATTGTGTGGCTGCTTCTGCTGCCGTTCCGCCTGGTGGGGATTGCTGTGCACGGCGTGCTGGCATTGGTCTGGGCTGTCGTGATGTTTCCCGCGAGGCTGCTCAGTGCGCCATTTCGATTGCGCCACACCTAGTCGACGCGTTCCTTCGCACTGGGTGTGATCGGGCGGCGTCTATTCCTGTATCGTTTTGAGGTTGGGACTGATCCTGAGCGTCGGCTCCGTGACGCGTTGCACGTCTTCGGCGGTCACTCCGGGAGCGACTTCTTCCAGCATCAGGCCTTCAGGCGTGACCCGGATGTAAGCCATCTCGGTGACGATCGTATCGACCACCTTCACGCCAGTCAGCGGGAGCGTGCACTTCTTGAGAATCTTGGGCTGGCCGTCTTTGGTCGTATGCTCCATCGCGACAATCACGCGTCGCGCGCCCGCTACCAGGTCCATCGCGCCCCCCATGCCCTTCACCATCTTCCCGGGGATCATCCAGTTGGCGAGATTACCCTGTTCGTCCACCTCCATGGCTCCCAGCACGCTCAAGTCGACATGCCCGCCGCGGATCATGGCGAACGAATCGGCACTCGAGAAGTACGCGGTCCCGGGCAGTTCACTAACCGTCTCTTTGCCGGCGTTGATAAGGTCCGCGTCTTCCTGTCCCTCGGCGGGATAAGGTCCGATTCCCAGCATGCCGTTCTCGCTCTGCAGGATGACGTCCATGCCCGGCGGCACGTGGTTGGCAATCAGCGTGGGGAGGCCGATGCCGAGGTTGACGTAGAATCCATCGCGCAGTTCGCGAGCAATGCGCTTTACGATGCGTTCGCGCTTTTCAAGGTCTTTGGACGGTTTGGAAGTTGTAGACATTGTTGTATGAAAACGCTATTCACCGTTCGTCTTTCGCAGGAAATTAGACGCTATCGATCGAGAGACTGGCGAAAAGCGAAAAGCTAACCACCAACCACTAACCACTAACCACCGCTTTCCTTACCGTTCTCTTCTCAATCCTCTTCTCAAACAACTCACCCTGGAAGATGCGTTTCACGTACACGCTGGGCGTGTGAACCATATCTGGATCGAGTTCGCCGGGCTCAACCAGATGCTCGACCTCGGCGATCGTGATCTTTGCTGCCATCGCCATCATCGGATTGAAGTTGCGCGCCGTTTTCCGGTACACGAGATTCCCCCACGTGTCACCCTTCCATGCCTTAACGAAAGCGAAGTCAGCCTTCAGCGCGCATTCCATGATGTACATGCGTCCGTCGAATTCGCGGGCTTCTTTGCCTTCTGCTACGACGGTTCCGACTCCGGTCGGAGTGAAAAACGCCGGAATGCCCGCACCCGCCGCCCGCATGCGTTCAGAAAATGTACCCTGCGGGACGAGATCAAGCTGGACGCGTCCGTCGAGCACCATCTGTTCGAGCAACTTGTTCTCGCCAACGTAGGTTCCGATGTGCTTCCGGATCTGTCCGTTCGCGAGCAGCAGTCCCACGCCGAAGCCGTCCACTCCGGCGTTGTTGCTGATGGTGGTCAGATTCTTCGTGCCCTTGCGCGCCAGCGCACGGATCAGGTTTTCCGGCATCCCGCAGAGCCCGAAGCCGCCCACCATGATGGAGGCGCCGTCGAACACGTCTTGGATCGCCTCTTCGGCGTTGGCGACGACCTTGTGCATAGCACTGGAATTCTATCGAAGAGGCAGAAAATCCACCACGGAGACACAGAGGATTGCAGATTGCAGAGGTCAGATGACAGAAGTGAAGGTGCCGAGCCGCGAGCGAACAGAGTTCGGCATGGTCGAAGCTCGTGGCGCACGACTGGAAATCTACTTCTTCAATTTGCCTTCTGCCTTTTGACTTTTCTTCAGTTCATGCGCCCGCTCGAATTCTCCGGCGAGCGCTCGCGAATCCAGGTTCTCCCGGATATGCGCCAGGCGCTGCTCCAGTTTCAGCAGTGCGCGGCCTAGGTTGTCACGATTCGTGATCGCGATGTCGCGCCACATCGAGTAGGGGCTTCCCGAGATGCGGGTCAACTCCCGCAGGGCCCGGCCGCCGATGTCGAGCAACGGCGCATCGCTGCCGAATTCGTCGACCAACGTCGCCGCGAGCGCTGTCGAGATCATCTGCGGAAGATGGCTGATCCACGCGACGAACCGATCATGATCGCCAGGGTCGAGAATCGCCACTTTTGCGCCCAGCTTCTCGACGCATTGCACGAACTCGCCGCACATCCCGGAATGAACGTTCTGCCGCGGCAAGGGTGTGAACAGCCACGCGGCGCCTTCAAACAAGTCAGCATCCGCGTAGTCGACACCGGATTGTTCTTTGCCGGCCATCGGATGGCCCGCCAGAAAGCGTTGGCCAGCAGTCTTGCCAAACGCCTTGGCGGCGCGCTTCACGATTTCCGACTTGGTACTGCCGACATCGGTGACGAGTGTGCGCGTCGAAAGTGATGGTCCTAATCTCTCGATCAGATCGATCGTAGCCAAGACCGGTGCCGCCAAAACGATCAGTTGGCTGCCACGCACTGCGTCGGCAGGATTCACGGTCCCACTGTCGATGGCTCCGCGATCGTGTGCGCGCTCGAGTGTTGGAGCACGATCGCAGCCGACGATGCGGCCGACTAGCCGTCGTTTCTTCAGCGCCAGGCCAAGCGAGCCTCCGATGAGGCCCGTGCCGATGATGGTGACCTGCTTGAAAATCATTTGTAATTGGTAATTTGTAATTGGTGATTGAACATCGTCAAATTGTCTTTTCAATTACAAATTACAAATCACCAATTACAAATTGCTTCACGCGATCTCCCGTCCCACTGCCGGCGCAATGATCCGCAACTCATCCATGAGCTTCGCGAACTGTTCGGGATAGAGCGACTGCGCGCCGTCGGACAGAGCCTTGTCCGGCTGATGATGAACCTCAATCAGCAGCGCATCGGCCCCCGCAGCGACCGCAGCGCGAGCCATCGGCGCGACTTTGTCGCGACGGCCTGTGCCGTGCGAGGGATCGGCCGTCATCGGCAGATGCGACAGCTTGTGGATGATCGGAATCGCGGAAATGTCCATTGTGTTGCGCGTGTAGGTCTCAAAAGTGCGGATGCCGCGCTCGCACAGGATGATCTCGTAGTTGCCGCCCGAGAGCAGGTACTCCGCCGACAAGAGCAGTTCCTCCAGCGTGGCGGCAATCCCACGTTTGAGCAGCACCGGTTTGCGGATCTTGCCCAGTTCGCGCAGCAGATTGAAGTTCTGCATGTTGCGTGCGCCTACCTGGAAGATATCCACGTAGGACATCATCGGCTCGATCTGCGAGATATCCATGACCTCGCTGACGACGAGCAGGTTGAAACGGTCGCCGGCTTCGCGCAATAGCTTCAGGCCTTCGGCGCCCAGACCCTGGAACGAATATGGCGACGACCGCGGCTTGAAGGCGCCGCCGCGCAGGGCTCGCGCGCCGGCTTTCGCGATCAGTTCCGCCACGGCGAAGAGCTGCTCGCGCGACTCGACCGAACAGGGCCCAGCCATCACGGCAACTTTTTTCCCACCGATCTCCAGTCCGTTGGCGAACTTCACGACCGTGCCCTCCGGGCGAAAATTGCGCCCCGCCAATTTGTACGGAGCAGTGATGCGGTGCACTTCCTGCACGCCCGGCATCATTTCGACTTCGCGGGTGTCGAAATCGTGCGGCGCTCCGACGCCGCCCAGCACGGTCTGGCGCGCTCCGGTGGAGCGGTGCACTTCGAAGCCCATCCGAACCAGTTGATCGATCACGTGCTGGATCTGGTCCTCGGTGGACGATTCCTGCATTGCGACAATCATGCGTGCTCTCGTGAGGGATAAATTGCCAAGCACCAGCGGATCCCTCGCTCCGCTCGGGATAGAGTCCTCAACCGCAACGGCTCAGCGCTTCAATCTTCGTACTGCGAATCGATCTCGGTGCCATGCGGCGCCGGAACGGAGTCGGGAACGATCTCGTGCTTCTGAATGTTGCGCATCACATCCATGATGCGTTCGAAAATCCTCGCCAGGTCCTGCCCCGCGAGCGGGCCGCCGTTGCTCTTCTGCACGTTCGTGACGACTTCGCGCTCGCGGTCGGGCTCGTAAATCGGCAGATCGGTGTTGCGCTTCAGCCGCCCGATCTCAACCGCCGCCGAGGCGCGCTGATTCAGCAGCTTCACCAGCTGCAGGTCGAGCTCGTCGATTTTCTTACGCCAGTCGGAGATGTCCATGAATAGCGATCAGCTCTCAGCTGTCAGCTCTCAGCCAAAACAAGCAAAGCAAATCAGATCTTACCGGTTTTTCGCTGAGAGCTGAGAGCTGACAGCTGTGAGCTGCCTTATGAATTCTGCCACAGACGCGGCTTCACGCCCGGGATTTCGTTCGATGGTCTCCACAATCGCGCTGCCGACCACCGCGGCATCGGCGAATTTTCCCATCGAGGCGAACTGCTCGGGCGTCGAGATACCAAAGCCAACGGCGATCGGCAGCTTCGTATAGCGACGGATCCGTTTGACCAGGCTGCTGGCGTCTTCGGACATCTGTTTGCGGGCCCCGGTGACGCCGGTGCGGGAAATCGCATAGACGAATCCGCTGGAGACCGCCCCTATCTGCTTCAGGCGCTGATGCGTGCTCGTAGGAGCCGCGAGGAAAACAGTCGCCAGGTCATTCTTTTTCGCCTCTCGCAGGTATTCCCCCGATTCCTCCACAGGCAAGTCGGTGATGAGCACGCCATCGAGGCCGGCATGCCGGGCCACCTTGCAGAACTTCTCCAGCCCCATCCGGAGGATGGGATTGAGATACGAAAAGATGACGAGCCCCACCGACTGCGAATGCTGACGAATCTCCGCCGCCAGCGTCAGGACCTTGTCGAGTGACGTTCCCTGCTTCAGTGCGCGCTCGCTGGCCCGCTGGATCACAGGTCCGTCGGCGAGAGGATCACTGAAAGGCACGCCGAGTTCGATGACGCTCGCACCGGCATCAATCGCTGCGAGAATGACGTCCTGCGTAGTCGGAAGATCGGGGTCGCCGCAAGTGACGTAGGCAACGAGAGACGGCTTCTTGTCAAAGTGAAAGGGCATGAAGACCAGTAGTCAGTAGTCGGTAGTCAGTAATCAGCCTTAGCTAATCCAGCTTCAGATTCTCCCTTAGAATCCCAACATCCTTATCTCCCCGCCCGGAAATATTCACGATCACGACATCCGATTTCTTCATCGTGGGCGCACGCTTGATCACTTCGGCGACGGCGTGCGCTGATTCGAGAGCTGGAATGATTCCCTCCGTGCGCGCCAGCATCGTAGTTGCGCGCAGCGCTTCGACATCCGAAGCCGGTACGTATTCGGCGCGGCCTAGGTCGTGAAGCTCCGCGTGCTCGGGCCCGATCGACGGATAGTCCAACCCCGCGGAAACCGAGTGTGTGGTCGCGATTTGCCCCGCCTTGTCCTGTAGGACATACGAGTATGTCCCTTGCAGCACGCCGGGCGCGCCTCCGCGAAAACGCGCCGCGTGTTCGCCGAGTGCTTCGCCACGCCCACCGGCTTCGACCCCGATCAATTGCACTTTCTTATCCTTGATGAAGTCGTAAAAAATGCCGATCGAATTTGACCCTCCACCCACGCACGCAATGATCGCCTTAGGCAGCTTGCCTTCTGCCTTGAGAACCTGCGCGCGGGCTTCCCGCCCGATCACACGGTGGAAATCGCGCACCATGGTCGGGTACGGATGCGCTCCCAATACACTCCCGAGGAGGTAGTGCGTCGTGCGGACATTCGTGACCCAGTCACGCATGGCTTCGTTGATGGCGTCTTTGAGCGTGCGCGAGCCGGAGTTGACGCCGCGTACCTCCGCGCCCAGCAGGCGCATGCGAAAGACGTTCAACTCCTGCCGCCGCATATCCTCGGTGCCCATGTAGACGACGCACTCGAAGCCGAATAACGCGCAGACCGTGGCGGTGGCTACGCCGTGCTGTCCGGCGCCGGTTTCGGCAATTACGCGGTGCTTGCCCATGCGTTCGACCAAGAGCGCCTGGCCGAGACAGTTGTTGATCTTGTGCGCGCCGGTGTGCAGCAGGTCTTCGCGCTTGAGGTAGATCTTCGCGCCGCCCAGTTTTTCCGTCAGGCGCCGCGCGAAGAACAGCGGGGTCGGACGTCCCGCATACTGCTTGTACAAGTAGTCCAACCGCTCCTGAAATTTGCGATCGCGCTTGGCCTTTTCGTACTGGCGCTCGAGTTCGTCGAGCGCGGCCATGAGCGTCTCAGGAACATAGCGTCCGCCATAGACGCCAAATCGCCCCGCTGAGGCATGTTTCTTTGCCGCAGCGCGCGCCGGTTTGTAAACACTAGCTGTTGCCATGACTGTGAATCTCATCGGCCGCGCGTACGGCTCCAACGAACGCGCGGAGTCTTCTCGGATCTTTCCTCCCCGGCGCGCTTTCCACACCGGTCGACACATCGACTCCCCAGGGATGCAGCACGTGGATTGCCTCTTGCACATTGTCGGGTCGCAAACCCCCGGCGACGATCAGCTTGCTGATGCTGTTGATGACGCCGGCCCACGGCTGCACGCGTTCCCAATCAAAACTCTGCCCCGTGCCGCCACGCTGTTGCGAACTGGAGGAGTCGAGCAGCACACCGGCAATCACTCCCGGGCGGAAACCGTGCGTTTCAAGAAAGAGGTCGCCGTTTTCTGCTACGTGAATCTTCTGCACCCGCTTACCCTTGTAGGCTTCGTCTGCTTCCACTAGTCCTACCGCAACCGGATCCCAGCCAACCGGTTCGTCGGCGGGCTTGTCGAAAATTGACGCAGGGCAAGCGCGAAAGATGGTTGGACGGCGCAGGCCGCTCGCCATCGTGCGAAAAAGCGCGCGGCTGAATTCTGCGTCCTCATCGCCGCTGAGTTGTACCGCGGTGAGCCCTGCCTGCACCACCTGTTCGTACACGCGTTCCACCGGCTCGTTGACGAACACACCGACCTTCTCGATTTTCGCCGGCAATTCGGCCGTAATCGCCTTCACCGAATCGGCGGTCATCTTCCGCGGGCTCTTCTCGTAAAAGACGAATCCCAGGGCATTCGCACCCGCATCGACGGCGGCGAAAGCGTCATCGCGATTCGTGATCCCGCAGATCTTGACCCAGGTCATAGAAAAGCAGCTCTCAGTTCCTAGCCGGAACTTTTCGTCGCTAACATTGCTTCCTGCAGCAAGAATTCCAGAGCAGCGCCGGGTCGCTCAGCTTTCATCAGCGACTCGCCAATCAGGAATGCGTCATACCCGGCCGAACGCAGCCGCACCAAATCCGCGCCGGAATGAATCCCGCTCTCCGCAACTCGAAGGCAGCCTGCCGGAATCTTGTTGGCTAGCTGGAAGGCCGTCGCCAGATCCACCTGAAACGTACGCAAGTCGCGGCTGTTCACGCCGATCAGATCACACCCGGCATCGAGCGCGCGCTGCAATTCCGCTTCGTCATGGACTTCACACAGAACGTCGAGGCTATATTTTCGGGCCGCGTGCACGAGAGTAGCCAGATATTTCTCGTCAAGTGCGGCAACGATCAACAGGATCGCATCGGCGCAATGGGCTCGCGCTTCCAGGATCTGAATTTCATCGACGATGAAGTCCTTGCGCAGGCAGGGAATAGACGTCGCGACGGAAGCTTGCCGCAGATTCTCCAGGGATCCCTGGAAAAATTCCTCGTCGGTCAACACCGACAAAGCTGCTGCTCCCGTTTCTTCCAGTTCTCTTGCCAATTCTGCCGGACGCAAATCGACGCGGATCAAGCCCTTTGAAGGCGAAGCCTTCTTCAGTTCGGCAATGATCGCGACGCCATCTTGCGCAACGCCATGCAGCCGGCTGCTGAAACCGCGCGGCTTGTGCTCGGCAGCCATGCGCTCCCAGGCGCGCACGTCCGCGGTCTGCCGGACCTCGGTGACACGCCGCCGAGTAGCAGAAACGATGGAATCGAGGGAAGGCATGGGCATTAATTATACGAGAGACAGCCGCTGGCAAAATCTGTAGATGGCAGTCGGCGGAAGTTGACGTTTCGGCGCTCGAAATTCGTAGATTCGCTACGGTCTTTTCGCCCAGAATTCCGCGGAAGTGACAATTGGGGCGACCTCAAAATCCACCAGGTCATTCCAGCGCGCGATCCAGACATTCAGCAATTCCGCATTCGGCGCTTCCATGACTTGAAAGCAGCGTTTGCCATCCGGTTCCAGCCAACTTACCTGATAGACAACCCCGTCGGGCAACAAGCGGCCGAGTCGCTGAAACCGCTCTCCAGCCGGCTTCGGGTCGCCGTCCTTGAAGCGTTCAATGACCATAAAAAGCATATCCGGAAGTGTACCCGTCATCCTGTTTGTCGCGCTTCGGCTATGTCCATCCTTGCATTGACCCCATCCCACGCAAGATGTTATAAACATTGGTCCCGTGCCGAAGGTGTGCAGTCAAGCACCCTGCCCGCCGCCGGCGCAGACATTCCGACGCGGCCAAATCAGCACTCCTTCATTTTTATGTCTTGCGGTGGAAGCGCGTTCGGAACCCCGGCAAACTGGCGCCACCGAGGAACATTTCGCGCGAGCCATGCGCCGGAGCAAGATCACACGTCGTGATCCCTGAATCAGCGACTCCCTGGAGGATTCTTATGCGCACCTGGATCGCAACTCTTGCGTCCCAAGGATGCCGGTTTGCGAAAACCTTAGTTGGTTTTGCCACTTTGCTTTTTCTGATGTCAGCATGCGCCTTCGCCGAACCCGCGGGGGAAGCGGCCGGCGGTGAAGCATCACTCAAGCTGCCCGATCTGACATCGGTCAAGTTCCTCAACAACGGCATTGACGGTCACAAGCTGCTGTTGATCGGAATTCTGTTCTGCATCTTCGGTCTCGGGTTCGGCATGGCGATCTACATGCGGCTGAAGAACCTGCCCGTACACCGCGCCATGCGCGAGATCTCCGAACTGATTTACGAGACTTGCAAGACCTATCTGGTTACGCAGGGCAAGTTTCTGATGGTGCTGTGGGCGTTCATTGCCGTCATCATCGCGGTTTATTTCGGCGTTCTGCAGCATTTCGAACTCGAGCGCGTATTTATCATCCTGGTCTTCAGCGTGGTCGGAATCGCCGGCAGTTATGGCGTGGCGTGGTTTGGCATTCGCGTCAACACCTTCGCGAATTCGCGTACAGCGTTCGCATCTCTCCCGGGCAAGCCATATCCCGTCTACCAGATCCCGCTCGAAGCCGGCATGTCGATCGGCATGATGCTGATTTCGGTCGAGCTGCTCATCATGCTCTTCATCCTGCTCTTTGTGCCCGGTGACTACGCTGGCCCATGTTTCATCGGATTCGCGATCGGCGAATCGCTGGGCGCGGCTGCACTACGTATCGCTGGCGGCATCTTCACCAAGATTGCCGACATCGGCTCTGACTTGATGAAGATCGTCTTCAAGATCAAGGAAGACGACGCCCGCAACCCCGGCGTCATCGCCGACTGCACCGGCGACAATGCTGGTGACTCGGTTGGGCCCTCTGCCGACGGTTTCGAAACCTATGGCGTGACTGGCGTCGCGCTGATTACGTTCATCTTGCTCGCCGTGAAGAATCCGACCATCCAGGTGCAATTGCTGGTCTGGATCTTCGTCATGCGCGTGATGATGCTCGTGTCTTCGGCCGTCTCGTATTTCATCAACGGCGCGATCGCCAAGGCGCAGCATGGCAAAGCCGACAAGATGAACTTCGAGCATCCGCTCACTTCGCTGGTCTGGATCACCTCGGTCGTTTCGATCATTTTGACCTACGTGATCTCCAGGCTGATCATTCCCGACCTGGGTGGTGATACCTCGCAATGGTGGAAGCTGGCGACCATCATCTCCTGCGGAACCCTGGCGGGCGCTGTCATTCCCGAACTCGTGAAAGTCTTCACGTCGGTAAATTCGCGTCACGTACGGGAAGTCGTTACCTCCGCACAGGAAGGCGGAGCGTCTCTCGGCATTCTCTCCGGATTCGTAGCCGGCAACTTCTCTGGCTACTACCTTGGGTTGTCGATGATGCTGTTGATGGCCATTGCGTACTCGATGAGCACGATGGGCCTCGCGGTTGCGGCGTCGATGCTCGCGCCTGCGGTGTTCGCCTTTGGTCTGGTCGCCTTTGGTTTCCTCGGCATGGGGCCGGTCACCATCGCTGTCGACTCCTACGGCCCGGTCACCGACAACGCGCAGTCCGTCTATGAATTGTCTCTGATCGAGCAGGTACCGAACGTCAAAGCCGAGATCAAGAAAGACTTCAACGTTGACGTCAACTTCGACCGCGCGAAAGACCTGTTGGAAGAAAATGACGGCGCGGGCAACACCTTCAAAGCGACGGCGAAGCCCGTGCTGATCGGAACGGCGGTCGTCGGAGCTACCACGATGATCTTTTCGATCATCATGGCGCTTACTCACGGCTTGACGTCAGGCGTGGATAAGCTCTCGCTGCTCCATGCTCCTTTCGTTCTCGGCTTGATCACGGGCGGCGCGATGATTTACTGGTTTACCGGCGCGGCTACCCAGGCCGTGTCCACTGGCGCTTACCGGGCAGTCGAGTTCATCAAGGCCAATATCAAACTCGAAGGCGTGGAGAAAGCGAGCGTCAGCGATAGCAAGAAAGTTGTTGCCATCTGCACGCAATACGCGCAGAAGGGCATGTTCAACATCTTCCTGGCGGTCTTCTTCGGAGCGCTCGCCTTCGCCTTCGTCGATCCGTTCTACTTCATCGGATATCTGATTGCGATCGCCCTGTTCGGCCTCTATCAAGCCATCTTCATGGCCAACGCCGGCGCAGCCTGGGATAACGCCAAGAAGATCGTCGAAGTGGAACTGAAGCAGAAGGGAACTGAACTGCACGCGGCCACAGTCATCGGTGATACGGTTGGAGATCCATTCAAAGATACCTCGTCGGTGGCGATGAACCCGGTCATCAAATTTACGACCCTGTTCGGATTGCTGGCCGTCGAACTGGCGGAGACGCTCAAGCCACATGGAACGTCTTCTGCGCTGACGATCGTCCTGGCGCTGGTCTTCTTCGTCGTGTCGCTCTCTTTCGTCTACCGGTCCTTCTACGGAATGCGGATTGGATCGGTGGGTAAGAGCGGCACATAGGAACTGCCGGATCAGCACGAGTAAAGATAAAGGCCATCCAGCGGAACTGGATGGCCTTTGTATTCAGAATGCAGCCTACTGTTTGGTCAACGTCACGGTCTGATCCGGATCCCCGGCACAGGAATCCGAAGTGCTGTACGTGCCGGCAAGATTCTTTGGCGCTGTCACACTGTCCACGGAAGCCGTGTAGTTGAATGCGCCGTCTCCCACCGAAGCATCGACCGTCACATTCGCGCCGGCGATTCTTGAAGTGGCGAGGACGGTTGCCGTCGCGGAACA
>Ga0335069_10010247_pt1 | contig 13284 bp, 12 predicted proteins | sample Lox_Sample_11_FD_206714 | JGI IMG/M metagenome (GOLD analysis project Ga0335069, IMG submission 206714) | Soil microbial communities from Loxahatchee National Wildlife Refuge, Florida, United States - Lox_Sample_1.1 | ecosystem: Environmental > Terrestrial > Soil > Wetlands | place: USA... | reverse complement strand
AAGCGGGCGAGCCACGAGACGGTGACCGGCACCGTCCCCCACCCGAGCGACACGCCGAGCGCGCAGGCGGTCTTGCCCTGGAGGCCGAGCAGGCGGTCATCGGGGAAGTACCACCAGTCGAGCCGCGCGAAATTCAGCATTTCGTAGAGCAGGCCGATGCCGAACCCGAGCGCGAACAGCGCGGCCGCGCCGAGCGCGGCGCCGGCCCAGGCGAGCGTCCCCATCACGAGCCCGAACATGAGGAGCACGTTCAGCACCGGATACGCCGGGCTCCGATAGACCCACAGCCGCAGCACCGCCGCGCCGATCTCGCCCCCGACGCCGACCGCGACCCCGATCAGCACGCTCTCGACCATGGTTGCCGCGCTCCCGGGGACCTTCTAGAAGCGCGCGCTGTGAGCCGTCAACCGATCCCGGCGACCGACCGCGTGCACGCGGCGCTGATGCTCGTGGTGGCGGCCGGCACGGTCACCTACTGGCTCGCGTACTTCTTCGCCGGTGTCGTGCCGGCCGCCGACGCCGCCGTCTACACCGGCTTCGAGAACGCGTTCCCGCTTGCCGACGGCTACATGACCGCGGCGTACGTCGCTGCCGCCGTCCTGCTGCTCCGCGGCCGCGCGCTCGCGGTCCCGGTCGGGATCGCCGCCGGCAGCGCGATGGTCTTCCTCGGCGCCATGGACACGCTCTTCAACCTCGAGCACGGGAAGTACGCCGACATGCGCCCGGAGATGGCGATCGAGACCGCAATCAACGTCGTCTGCTTCGCGTTCGGCCCGGCCACGATGGTGCGCTTGTGGCGCATCCGCGGCCGGCTCGCCGGCTGACGCGACGGCGCTCAGGCGTCGCGGTGCACGGTGTCGGGCGCGAACGCCGGCAGACAGACCGCGATGTACTCGGCGCCGTCGGCTTCCGGCGAGCTGTAGCGCACCCACTCGCCGGGGTGCGCGATCACGGCTTGGCCGGCGCGGACGTCGAACGCGCCGTGCTCGTGCTCGACCCGGAGGCAGCCCTTGAGCACGACCGTGAACTCCTCGAACTCCGGCCGTTGCCCCGGCTCGACCCACCCCGCCGGGCTCCGCATGTGCGCGACGCTCACCGCCGACGTCTTCGAATTCACGCGCCCGACGTACTCGTCGATGTCCTTGGGCTTGTTGCCGGCGGCCACGATGCGGGTCGGCGTCGCGATGTGGGTGGGCATCGCGGGAGCTTGCCCCGATCGCGCCGCGACCGCAATCCGGGACGTCGCCACCCGCGCCTCACTGCAGATCCTGCCTTGCCCTGGCTCCCCGGGTCGGGTCTAAATCCGGCCGCGAGGTGATCCCATGATCGAATGGAGCGAGCAGCACCTGATGATCCGCGACACGTTCCGGCGGTTCATCGAAGCCGAGATCAAGCCGAACCTGGAGCAGCTGGAGCACGGCGACCTCCCGCCGTACGACGTGCTCCGCAAGATGGTGACGACGTTCGGCATGGACGAGGTCGCCCGCGCGCGCTTCCAGAAGCAGATCCAGCAGGAGAAGGACGCCGCCGCCGGCGCGGCCAAGGGGAGCAAGCCCAAGGACGCCAAGGCGCCGCGCGACCTCGACAGCGTCGCGATGCAGCTCATCCCGATCATCGAGCTGTGCCGCTACTGCCCCGGCATGGTGACGGCGATGGGCGTGAGCGTCGGCCTCACGGCGGCCGCGATCCTCTCGAAGGGCACCATCCGCCAGAAGGAGCGCTGGGCGCTCGACCTGCTCACGATGAAGACCATCGGCTCGTGGGCGATCACCGAGCCGGGCTCCGGCTCCGACGCCTTCGGCGGCATGAAGTCGACCGCCAAGCGCGACGGCGACGGCTACGTGCTGAACGGCAGCAAGACGTTCATCACCAACGGCCCCTACGCCGACACCATCGTCTTCATCTGCAAGCTCGACGACGGCGTCACCGAGCCCAAGAAGCGCAAGGTGCTCAACTTCGTCCTCGAGCGTGGCATGCCGGGCCTCACGCAGTCGAAGCCGATGCGGAAGATGGGGCTCCACTCCTCGCCCACCGGCGAGCTGTTCCTGGAGGACGTGCGGGTCCCGCGCGATCACCTGCTGGGCGAGACCGAGGACACGCCCGCGCGCGCCGGCGCCAAGCAGACGTTCTCGATGGAGCGCTCGGGCGTCGCCGCGATGGCGCTCGGCATCGTGGAACAATGCCTCGCGCTGTGCGTCGACTATGCCCGGACGCGCGTGCAGTTCGGCCGGCCGATCGGCGAGTTCCAGCTGATCCAGCTGAAGCTCGCGAGGATGGAGGTCGCACGCATGAACCTCCAGAACATCATCTTCCGACAGATCGAGATGGCCGCCGAGAGCAAGGGCATGAACCTCGCGGAGGCGTCGGCGTGCAAGCTCTACTCCGCGCAGGCGGCGATGGAGGTCGCGCTCGAAGCGGTGCAGCTCTTCGGCGGCAACGGCTACATGGCCGAATTCCAGGTCGAGCAGCTCTGCCGCGACGCGAAGGTGCTCCAGATCTACGCCGGCACCGACGAGATCCAGGTCTCCGAGATCGCGCGGACGCTGCTGCAGCCGCACTGAGCCCCCTCCCCGAGCGTTGACCTCGGGCGGGACAATCGTCTATGCACGCCCCCGCATGCGGGCGCTCGGGGGGGTCGCGTTGGTGGTCGCCATGGCCGGGACCGCGCTCGCGGGTTCGGCGCCGCCCGCACCGTCCGGTGACGCACCGACACCGTGGCAGCCCAGCCTGCCGCTCGTCCGCTTCGCGCCGCCAACCGGCCGATGGGACTCGCTGCCACGGGTCTCGAAGGCGGCGCCCACGCCGTGGCCGGCGCCCGCGGGCTGCGGAACGGCGTCGAGGCTCGGGGGCGGCACCCCGGTCCATCCCGGCGACCCGCGGGCCTACGACTCGCTGATCCAGGACGCCGCCAAGCGGCACAGCATCGACGCGGCGCTCGTGAAGGCAGTCATCAAGACCGAGTCCGCGTTCGACCGTCGCGCGGTCTCGCCGGCGGGCGCCATGGGCTTGATGCAGCTCATGCCGACGACCGCGCAACGCCACGGCGTGCGCGACGTCTTCGCGCCGCGCGAGAACGTCGAGGCCGGGGTCCGGCACCTGCGGATGCTGCTCGACCGCTACGGCGGAAACGAGCGCCTGGCGCTCGCGGCGTACAACGCCGGCGAGGGGCGGGTCGACGAGCGGATGAGCGTGCCGGCGATCGCCGAGACCCGCGACTACGTCGAGCGCGTGCTGCGCTACCGCGCGGCGTACCGGGCTCGCACGCATTGACCGCCGACGCGCCGGGGCATCGCGCGGCGCGCCTTGCTGTGCCCGGGTCGCTCGAGCTGCGGATCGTGGGCCGCGCCCGCACGCCCTGGCGACGGCGCGAGGACGCCCCCCACCAACCCGCCGCCGCACCCGACGCCCGCGGCGTGCTCGAGATCGCGCCCGACTACCGCGCCGCGCTCGCCGACCTGGAGGGCTTCGGGCGGATCTGGCTCCTGTTCCTCTTCCACCGGAGCCGCGGCTGGGCCCCGCGCGTGAAGCCGCCGCGCGGCGGGCCGAAGCGCGGCGTGTTCGCGACGCGAGCCCCGAACCGCCCGTCGCAGATCGGGCTCACGAGCGTCGCGCTGCACGCCGTCGACGTCGCGCGCGGCGAGGTGCACGTCTCCGGCATCGACCTGCTCGACGACACGCCGCTGCTCGACGTGAAGCCGTATCTGCCGATGGTCGACGCGTGGCCGGAGGCGGGACACGGCTGGCTAGAGCCGTACCTCGCGGCGGGCGTCGAGCCGCGCCTGAAGAGGCCTCTGCGGCCGATGAAGCCCCGCTGAGGGCGAGTTGCGTTTCCCGGGCATCGGCCCTAGTTGAGTCCGGCGCCGTCACCAGGAGTCCATCTGTCGTCGTCCAAGCCGCCCCGCGACCTCGAAGCCGACGTCCGTCGCGCCGCCCAGGTGCTCGAAGCGATCGTCGAGAACCCCTCCCTCCTCACCGGCGTCGACCACGAGTCCCATCGCCGGCTGGTGGTCGCGGCGGGGCTGGTCTCGCGTCCCGACCGCGCCGCCCAGCGCCGGCTCGGCAAGGCCAGGCGACGCAAGGAGCGCGAGCAGCGACGGGATGAGGTCCAGCGCACCGACGGCGCCGCGCTCGAGCGCACCGGCATCCGCGAGCTTCGTCGCCGGCCGGTGTTCCCGACGCCGCGCCCCGAGGGCGCGCTCCTGCTGCCGCCGTCGGAGGTCGCCGCGCCGGAGTCGGGGCAGCTCAGGCAGGCCCGCAAGTGCTACGTCTGCAAGGCCGAGTTCCGGCAGCTCCACTTCTTCTACGACCTCATGTGTCCGCCGTGTGCGGACTTCAACTGGACGAAGCGGAACCAGACCGCCGACCTCCGGGGACGCGTCGCGCTCGTGACCGGCGCGCGGGTGAAGATCGGCTACCAGGCGTCGATCATGCTGCTGCGCGCGGGCGCGCGCGTGATCGCGACCACCCGTTTCCCGCGCGACGCCGCCCGCCGCTACGCGCGCGAGCCCGACTTCGACGTCTGGGGCGACCGGCTCCAGGTCTACGGCGTCGACCTCCGGCACACGCCGAGCGTCGAGGCGCTGTGCCGCGAGCTGCTCGCGCACGGCGATCGGCTCGACTTCATCCTGAACAACGCCTGCCAGACCGTGCGGCGCCCGGCCGGCTTCTACGACCACCTCCTGGAAGGAGAGCGCGGGCCCGCGGCGTCGCTCCCGGCCCCCGAACGCGCGCTGCTGCTCGGGCACGAGCGGCTCACCGAGGGGCTGACGCCGGCCGCGCGCCCGGCGATCGCCGATTCGGTGCGGCTGAGCCAGGCGGTGCTGCTCGCCGAGGACCTCCAGCGCGACCCCGGCATCTTCCCGGCGGGGCAGCTGGACGCCGACCTGCAGCAGGTCGACCTGCGCGGCCGCAACAGCTGGCGGCTGACGCTCGCGGAGGTCCCGGCCGTCGAGCTGCTCGAGGTGCAGCTGGTGAACACCGTCGCGCCGTTCGTGCTGAACGCGCGGCTGAAGGAGCTGATGCTCCGCCAGCGCAGCCGCGACAAGCACATCGTCAACGTGTCGGCGATGGAGGGGCAGTTCTACCGCTCGCTCAAGACCGACCGGCATCCCCACACCAACATGGCGAAGGCCGCGCTCAACATGATGACGCGCACCTCCGCGGTCGACTACGTGCGCGACGGCATCCACATGAACAGTGTCGACACGGGTTGGATCACCGACGAGGACCCCGCCGCGATCGCCGCCCGCAAGCGCGAGGAGACCGGATTCTCGCCGCCGCTCGACGTGGTCGACGGCGCCGCGCGCATCCTCGACCCGATCTTCTCGGGGTTCCAGACGGGGACGCACGTGTGGGGGCAGTTCCTGAAGGACTACCGGCCGACGACCTGGTGACGGCCCGCCCGGGCGTGTAGGGTGGGCGGTTCATGTCTCCCCGCACCGCCACCGCCATATCCACTACCGGCTTCGCCGGCCTCGGCATCGACACCCGCCTCGTCCAGGGGCTGACGGCGCTCGGCTACGAGGAGCCCACGCCGATCCAGGTCGCCGCCATCCCCCCGCTGCTGGAAGGGCGCGACGTGCTCGCGCAGGCCGCCACCGGCACCGGCAAGACCGCGGCCTTCGCGCTCCCGCTGCTGCACCGGCTCACGCCCGACGCGCCGGCCGCCGCCCGCATCGCGGCGATGATCCTGGTCCCGACCCGCGAGCTGGCGATGCAGGTGTCCGAGGCCGTGCACCGCTACGGCACGGCCCTGGGCGTGCGCGTGCTGCCGATCTACGGCGGCGCCTCGATGAGCGCGCAGATCCGCTCGCTCCGCCGCGGCGTCGACGTGGTGGTCGCCACCCCGGGGCGCGCGCTCGACCATCTCCGCCGCGGCACGCTCGAACTCGGCTCGCTCCGCGTCCTCGTCCTCGACGAGGCCGACGAGATGCTCGACATGGGATTCGCCGAGGACCTGGAGGCCATCCTGGCCGCCACCCCGCCGGAGAAGCAGACCGCACTCTTCTCCGCGACGCTGCCGCCGCGCATCGACGCGATCGCGCGCTCGCACCTGCGGGCGCCCGTGACCGTCGCCGTCGACCGGGGCGTGCGGCGCGCCGGCGCGCCCGCCGGCGTGCGCCAGGTCGCCTACGTCGTGCCGCGCGCGCAGAAGATGGCGGCGCTCGGGCGCGTGCTCGACGTCGAGCAGCCGGTGTCGGCGATCGTGTTCTGCCGCACCCGCCTCGAGGTCGACCAGGTGGCGGAGACGCTCACCGCGCGCGGCCGCCGAGCCGAGGCCCTGCACGGCGGCCTCGCCCAGGCCGAGCGCGACCGCGTCATGCAGCGCTTCCGGACGCGCAAGACGGAGCTGCTGGTCGCCACCGACGTGGCCGCTCGGGGCCTCGACGTCCAGCACGTCTCCCACGTCGTCAACTACGACGTGCCTGTCGCCGCCGAGGCCTACGTCCACCGCATCGGCCGGACCGGCCGCGCGGGGCGCGGCGGCGTCGCGATCACGCTGGCCGAGCCCCGCGAGCACCACATGCTCCGCAACATCGAGCGCGCCACCAGGCAGCGCATCGAGATCGCGTCCGTCCCGACCGTCGCGGACCTCCGCGCGCGGCGGCAGGAGACGGCGCGCACGGCGCTCCGCGAGACCATCCTGGCCGGCGGGCTCGACCGCTACCGCAGCGTGGTCGCGTCGCTCGCCGAGGAGTTCGACGTGATGGACGTCGCCGCCGCGGCGGTGAAGCGAGCCGATCTCCAGCAGGAGGTGGCGGACGAGGTCGAGATCCCCGCGGTTGCCGTCCCCCTCCCGGCGGCGACTCCGTCGGAACGCCCGGCCCGGGGCCGACGGCCGCGCGACGCCGACATGCTGCGGCTCTTCGTCGCGGGCGGACGCGCGCTGCGCATCACGCCCGCCGACCTGGTCGGCGCGATCGCGAACCACGCCGGGCTGAGCGGCCGCGCCATCGGCGCGATCCACATCGCCGAGCGGCACGCCACGGTCGAGGTCCCCCGCGCCATGGCCGACGACGTCATCGCGGCGCTCGCCGCGACCACGATCCGCGGCAAGCGCATCAAGGTCGAGCGCGACCGCTACGCCTGAGGACCGGCGCCGGGCCCGGCGTCGTGGTCCGACGTCGGGCCCGGGCCGCGTCACGCCGCCAGCTGCACGCCCTCCGGCTCGAGGGCAATCCGCAGCACCTCGTCGACGCTCGCCACCGGGTGGAAGCGCAGCTGCGCGCGCACGTCGGCCGGCACGTCGTCGAGGTCGCCGCGATTGCGCTCGGGCAGGATCACGTCGGTGAGCCCGGCCGCGTGCGCGGCCAGCACCTTCTGCTTGACCCCGCCGATCGGGAGCACGCGCCCCTGGAGCGTCACCTCGCCGGTCATGCCGACGGTGTGCCGCACCGGACGGCCGCTGAGCAGCGACGCGATCGCCGTCACGAGCGTGATGCCCGCGCTGGGGCCGTCCTTCGGGATCGCACCCGCCGGCACGTGGAGGTGGAACTCGCGGTCCTTGAACGCGTCTTCCGGGATCCCGAGGGACACCACGTGGCTCCGTACCCAGGTGAGCGCGATGCGCGCCGACTCCTTCATTACGTCGCCGAGCTGGCCGGTGAGGACGAGCCCGCCCGCCCCCGGCATCGACGCCGCCTCGACGAAGAGGACGTCGCCGCCCGTGCCGGTGACGGCGAGGCCGGTGGCGACCCCGGGCACGACCGTGCGGATCGCGGCCTCCTGGAAGAACTTCTGCCGCCCGAGCGCGTCGCGGACCACGGCCAGGTCGATCGTGACCGGCGCCTGCACGGTGGCCGACGCGATCCTGGTGGCGGTCTTCCGGAGCAGGGTGCCCAGCTCGCGCTCGAGCTGCCGCACGCCGGCCTCGCGCGTGTATTCGGTGACGACCGTCTGGAGGACCGCGTCGTCGACCGACACCTCGTCCGGCCTGAGCCCGTTGCGCTCGACCTGCCGCGGCCAGAGGTAGCCGCGCGCGATCGCCACCTTCTCGGCCGTGGTGTAGCCGTCGAATGCGATGATCTCCATGCGGTCGAGCAGCGGGCGCGGGATCGTGTCGGCGACGTTCGCGGTCGCGATGAAGAGCACCTTCGAGAGGTCCAGCTCGACGTCGAGGTAGTGGTCGCGGAACGCGTGGTTCTGCGCCGGGTCGAGTACCTCGAGCAGCGCCGACGACGGGTCGCCGCGCCAATCGGCGCCGATCTTGTCGACCTCGTCGAGCATGATGACCGGGTTCATGGTGCCGGCGTCGCGGAGCGCACGGACCAGCCGGCCTGGGAGCGCGCCGATGTACGTGCGGCGGTGGCCGCGGATCTCGGCCTCGTCGCGCACGCCGCCGAGCGACATGCGGACGAACTTCCGCCCCGTCGCGCGGGCGATCGACTCGCCGATCGACGTCTTGCCGGTGCCGGGCGGCCCGATGAGCGTGAGGATGGCGCCCGAGCGGCGGTCGTCGGGGACGCCGCGCTCGGCGCGGAGCTTGCGGACCGCGAGGTACTCCGTGATGCGCTTCTTCACGTCGTCGAGGCCGGCGTGGTCGGCGTCGAGGACGGTGCGGGCCTCGACCGGGTCCAGGCGGTCGTCCGAGGTCTTCGACCACGGCACGGCGACCAGCCAGTCGAGGTAGGTCCGGATCATCGACGACTCGGCGCTCTGCTCCCCCATCCGCTCGAAGCGGCCCAGCTCCGAGAGCGCCTGCTTCTCGACGGCCTCCGGCATCTTGGCTTCGGCGATCTTCCGCCGGTACTCGTCGGCGACCGAGGCCTCGTCCTCGTCCAGCTCCTTGCGGATCGAGTCCATCTGCTTGCGCAGGAAGTACTCGCGCTGCTGCTTCTGGGTGCCGGACTCGACGTCATCGCGGATGCGCTTGCGGACCTGGAGCTCGGCGAGCCGGTCGCGCTGCAGCTCGAGCGCCAGCGCGAGACGCTCCCGGACGTCGAGCGTCTCCAGCACCTGGACCTTCTGCGCGAAGGTCAGGTCGGGCGAGTAGCCGGTGGTATCGGCGAGCGCGCCGGGCTCGGTGATCGAGCGCACGAACGCGCTCACACGGCCGTCGTCGCCGCGCAGCTCGAGGATCTCGTCGACCACGGCGCGGTACTCGCGCTCGAGGTCCCGCGTCTCGGCCGCGGGCGGCGTGCGGTCGGGATGCTCCTCGACCTCAACCCGGAGATCGCCGGCGAGGTCGTTCGCGGCGGAGCCGGCGATACCCCGCACGCGTCCCAGGAGGGAGACGACGGCGCCGCGGCGCCGCGCGCGGACCTGCTCGACCACGTCGGCGATCACGCCGACGCGGGCGTATTCATTTTCGTGCTTGGGGACCAGGAAGACCTGGCGGTCGTTCCCGACGTCGATGGGCAGGGTCACCTGCATGCCCGGGAACGCGACCGTGTCGTCCAGCGCAATGAGCCTGAGCGTGGGCATGGGGCCCCATGTGCGTCCGATTCCAGGGATGTCAACGCCGGACGCGGGAGTCGGCGAGCGGGGCCGGTCCTGGACGCCGGCGACGCGCCCGTCTGAAACCTGCGGCGGGAGCCGGCATCAGAAGCTTGCGATGGGTGCCCGGATTGCGTATCGACGCGCCCACGATGAAGCACGTCCGCCGCATCCTCCTCCTCGCCCCCCTCGCCCTGGCCCTGGTCCCCGCCGCGAACGCCGCGCGACTCGCCCGCGAGTGCAAGATCGGCGTCTGCAAGAAGGCCATCAACCGCTGCGTCAAGCAGAGCTGCGCGGGGTTCCGCGGCCCGATCAAGGCCGGCTGCGTGCGCGCCGCGCGCCTGACGATCCGCACGAGCTGCAACCTGGCCGAGGACCACACGGACTTCTGCAACCAGGTCGCGGCCGAGCCCTGCACCCCCGACCGCTGACGGCGGGGCCGGCGCCTACCAGAACCCGCGCGGGACGAGGTGCTTTCCGCGCGCCTCGCGTGCGAGGTCGTCGCGGAAGTCCGGGTGCGCGATGCCGATCAGCGCCTTCGCCCGCTCGGCCACCGACTTCCCCTTGAGGTTCACGAGCCCGTACTCGGTGACAACGTACATCACGTCGGTGCGGGGCGTGGTGACGATGTTGCCCGGCGTCAGCGTGGAGACGATGCGGCTCTTCCGCTGCCCGCGGCGCTCGTACGTCGAGGCGAGGCAGATGAACGCCTTGCCGCCCTTCGACGCGTAGGCGCCGCGCACGAACTGGAGCTGCCCGCCCGTGCCGGTCAAGTGCCGGAAGCCGTCGGACTCCGACGCCGCCTGTCCCTGGAGGTCGATCTGGGTCGTGTTGTTGATCGCGACGACGTTGTCGTTGCGTACGATGTTCTCGGGCAGGTTCGTGTAGTCGACCGGGAAGCTCTGCACGCGCGGGTTGCGGTCCAGGAAGTCGTACATGCGGCGCGAGCCGCCGGCGAAGGTGTAGATCGCCTGGTACGGGTTGAGCTGCTTCCGCGCCCCGGTGACGACGCCCGCCTCGATCAGGTCGACCATCCCGTCGACGAACATCTCGGTGTGGATCCCGAGGTCGCGGAGCCCGGCGTCCTTGAGGGCGGAGCAGACCGCGTTCGGCATCCCGCCGATGCCGATCTGGAGGCACGCGCCGTCGCCGAGCTGCCCGGCGATCAGCGCTGCGACCTTCCGGTCGACGTCGGTGATGGGCGGGTTCGGCAGCTCCGGGATCGCGCCGCGGCCGCCGTCGATCACGTGCGTCACCTCGCTCAGGTGGATCGCCTCCTGCTGCCCAAAGACGTACGGCATCGCCTCGCAGGTCTCCACGATCACGATCTTCGCGCGCTCCGTGAGCGCCTTCGCGTGCGCGACCGCGCCGCCGAAGTTGAAGTAGCCGTGCGCGTCCATCGGGCAGGTCTTGAGGCACGCGACCTCGGGACGGTCGATGAACCGGCGGTAGTACTCCGGCAGCTCGCCGAAGTTCATCGGGATGTAGTTCACCCGCCCGTCGACGTTCTTGGCGCGGTCGTAGGCCGAGAAGTGCCAGTTGAACCAGAGGAAGTGCTCGCCGGTCGGATCGGCCTCGAGCACCGCGCGGGGGGTGAAGGTCGCGAGCGCCCGGATCTTCACGTCCCGCAGCTCGGCCTTGCGCGCCGCCAGCGCCCGGTCGAAGAGGTCGGGCTGGCCGACGGCCCCGCCGTACTCGACCCAGTCGCCGCTCCGGACGAGGGCGGCGGCGGCCTCGGGGGAGAGGAGCTTCTTCCGTAGCTCGGCCTGCATGGGGCGGCGACCTTACGACGACTCGCCCGCCCCGCCAAGGACCGGGAGCTCTCGCTCGGCGTCCCCGTCGAGCGACCGCTCAGCGCCGCTCGAGCAGCAGCGCCTGCACCGCGCGGCCGATCCGCCCGCGCTCGTCGTGGAGCGCGCTCTCGGCGAGCCCGACGCCGGTCGGCCCCGGCAGCGTGACCGCGTCGAGGCAGACCCACTCGCCCACCGGCAGGCGATGCAGCACGATCGTCAGGTCGGGGTTGATGAACAGCCACCGGTCGAACGGCAGCACCCAGCTCACGCCGTTGCCGAAGTCGGCTACCGCCGCCACCCGCTCGAGCGGCGACGGCGTCTCGCCCGGCAGCACCGGGTAGCGGAGGCGGATCCAGTCCACGATCGGGCCGGGCTCGCCCCACGAGCCCCGAACGGCGCGGTGCTCGGTCGCGTGGGTGTGGAAGGCGACGAGGCCCCCGCCGCCGAACCCGGGACGCTGCGGCGCGGCGGTCGCCGGCCCGGCGTGGACCGGCGCGTCGCCGACGCCGGGTGGGAGCGCCAGCGCCTCGCTCCGGATGCGGAGCATGGTGACGCGCGCGACCTCGTGCGTGGCACTGTGCAGGGACGCCTCGACGAGCTGCACCTTCCGTCCGGGCCGGAGCACGCGCGTCGTCGCGGTGAGCGGGGCCAGCGGCACCGGACGCAGTAACTCGATCGTGAGCCGCGCGGGATGCATCGGCTGGTCCGCCTCCACGCCGGCGGCGAGCCGCGCGAGCAGCGCGGCCACCGGGCCGCCGTGGAGCGCGTCGGGCGACCAGGGGCCGCGCGACAGCTCGGTCGGAACGAAGCGCGGTCCGTCGGGCTCGAAGAGACTCTCCGCCATGGGGCGCGGCTATAGCGGCGCCGGCGAGCCGAGGCCACGGCCCCCCCTTTGATCCCGGCCGCAGTCTGCGCGAGACTGCGCCTTCCTATGGGACGCATCTTCGAGACCCGCAAAGCCACCATGTTCGCCCGCTGGGACAAGATGGCGAAGGCCTTCACCCGGATCGGGAAGGACATCGCCATGGCCGTCAAGGCGGCCGGGCCGAACCCCGACAGCAATCCGGCGCTCCGCCGCGTGATCCAGAACGCGCGCGCGGTGAACATGCCGAAGGACAAGATCGAGGCTGCGATCAAGCGCGCCTCGGGGCAGACCGCGGCGGCGTACGAGGAGATCGTCTACGAGGGGTACGCGCCGCACGGGATCGCGGTGCTGGTCGAGGCGGCCACCGACAACCCGACGCGCACCGTCGCCAACGTCCGCACACACTTCAGCCGCTTCGGCGGCAACCTGGGCGCGAGCGGCAGCGTCGCGTTCCAGTTCAAGCGGATGGGGGTGTTCCGGTTGAATCCCGCCGGCATCGACCAGGACGCGCTCGAGCTGGACCTGATCGACCACGGGCTGGAGGAGATGGGCGAGAGCACCGGCGAGAAGGGCGAGCCCCAGCTCGTCGTGCGCTGCGCCTTCGCCGACTTCGGCCGGCTTCAGAAGGCGCTCGAGGACCGCGGCATCACGCCGATCTCGTCCGAGTCCGAGTACATCACGCAGAATCCGCGCGAGCTGCCGGAGAACGACGCGACCGAGGTCTTGAAGATGGTCGACGCGCTCGAGCAGGACGACGACGTCCAGCGCGTCTTCCACAACCTCGGCTGACGCGGCTCAGCGTCCGGCGAGGCGGCTGACGGCCGCGACGAGATCGTCGGGATCGAACGGCTTCGCGACGTGCGCCGCGTAGCCCGCGGAGCCCGCACGCTCGCGATCCTCCGGCCGCGCGTACGCCGTCAGCGCCACCGCCGGCAGCGGCTCGGCGCAGGTCGCGCGCAGGGTCGCGAGCAGCGAGTAGCCGTCCTCGCCCGGCATGCCGATGTCCGACACGAGCACGTCGAGCGGCCAGCGCGCGGCGACCGCCAGCGCCTCCGCCGCCGATGCCGCGGTCCGGATCTCGGCGCCCGACCGCGCGAGCAGCACGGCGACCAGATCCCGCGTGTCGTCCTCGTCGTCGACGACGAGGACGTGGAGCCCGCGGAGCGGCGGCGCTCCGCCGTTCGCGTGGGC
>Ga0335069_10010246_pt1 | contig 13284 bp, 7 predicted proteins | sample Lox_Sample_11_FD_206714 | JGI IMG/M metagenome (GOLD analysis project Ga0335069, IMG submission 206714) | Soil microbial communities from Loxahatchee National Wildlife Refuge, Florida, United States - Lox_Sample_1.1 | ecosystem: Environmental > Terrestrial > Soil > Wetlands | place: USA: Florida... | reverse complement strand
GGAAGCCGTTTTTGCGGCTTCCCGTGAGGAGTGAGACAGACGGATTGATCTTGTGGCCGATCCCGGACGGTGCCCAGTCTTTATCGGCCGACTAGAAGCTGTATCGCAGCGAGAGCTGCATGCGCCGTCCCTGTGTGAGCAATGCGGTGTACTCGCCGTAGCTTCCCGGGCTTCCATACGGGTTGGAGGAGATGCTGGCCGGATCGAAGCGCACGGAGTTTGTCGCGTTGAACGTCTCCCAGGCGAACTTCAGCTCCTGCTTCTCCGTGAGCGAGAGGACCTTCGTCAGGCCCCCGTCGATGCTGAAGTATCCGTCGCCGCGGTAGTCGTTGCGTTGGCCCGTTTCGCCGGCGTAGGGAGGCCGGATGTTCGACAGCGCTGTACTCTGGCTGGCAAAGGCATTGGGTTGGCCGTTCAGGTCATGCTTGTGCCCGCCGGACGTGATCGGCCCGGTTTTTACCACCCAGCTCTGGTCCGCCCAGTCCGTGCTCCAGCCGATGCCGTCAATCGCGCCGAAAGGCAGGCCGCTGGTCCAGTGCGTCAGCCCGGTCAGCGTCCAGTCGCCGATGATCGCGTTCATCAGCCGGTTCGCATTCGAGCCGATCAGCTTGCCGCGTCCGAACGGCAGTCCGCCGATCAAATTGGCGGTGATCGCATGACGTACGTCAAAGTCGGAAACCCCGCGGTTGCCCTTCGGATTGTAGACGTTGATGATCTGGCTGAAGTAGCCGCCGCTTCCGCTGTAGTAGCCGCCGGCGCCGCCGATCGACTCACTCGAGGGTCCGGTGCGCTCGGCGTCCGATCCAAGATCGATTGAGTGGGACAGCGTGTAGTAGAGATCGAACTGCACACCGTGCGACTCCTGGTGATGCATCGCCAGCTGCAGTCCGTGATAGCTGCTCGTGCCCATCGACGACCACACGTAGAGCGACGAGTACTGCGGGTCAAAGTAGCGGTAGAGCTGGTCATTCGGCGTATAGAGCCCGGGAATTGCATCGAGCACGAACAACGCCGAAGACTCGTTTCCGCGGAACGGCTGGAAATTCTCATACGCGACCTGGGTCGCCGACAGTCCTCCACCGGCAATCCACGGAAACATGTTTTCCCAGTAAGGAATCTTGGTCACCGACGAGACGCTCGCGCCCTGGTCTGTCAGCTTCGACAACAGCTTTGCGGCGGCAAAGTAATCGAGCCCGGACTTCGGATCGACCAGATCGTTCGGCGTAGAGATGTCGCGCATCTGCATCAGGTGGCGGCCGAGCCGACCTGTGTAGGTTGCTTCGATCAGTCCGAGCTTTGAAAACTGATGCTGCACCGAGCCGTTAAAGACATACGAGTACGGCGTGGTCAAGCTCTGATCGACGCCCCATGCCAGCGAAAGATTGTCGCCGGGCGTGACGGGCGTTTTGCCGGTGACGTGGAGCGTGGGGACGATGCTGGTGGGGACGGTGGTCTGATTGACATAGCGCGGCGTGGTGTCGACATACTGCCCAACTGGAGCGCGGTCCGCGGTCACCAGTCCGAAAGAGCCCTGCTGGTCAAACGAATCGATGATGCCCTGGCCGAAGTGGTCGAAGTAGAGGCCGAAACCGGCGCGGATGCTCGTATTCGGATTCAAACCATAAGCCACGGAGAAGCGCGGCGCGAAATCGGCTTTGTCCATGCTCCACAGCCCGGGCTTGCCATTGGCCCTGCCCGCCTGGATGAACCCGAAGGCCGGCTGCACAACTTTTCCCGCTGACGACGCTGCCCAGCGCGCGTCGAACCATTTGCCGAGATCGATCGTCGGCGCGATCTCCTGTCCGTTGCGCTCATAAGGAACCTGCAGCAACGTCTGCCGCAAACCGAATGACAGGGTGAGATTCGGCCTGATCTTCCAGCTGTCCTGCCCGTAGTACTCGAGCTCATTGGTGATGTACTGATGGTTCACCCACTGTCCCGGCGGCAGCGGAGTCAACGCGCCATTCGAGTAACGGTTGTTGTAATAGACGGTTGACGACGTAATGAGGCCCGCAATGTCGGCGATGGCCGTGTTATAAGCCGTATCGAAGTTCGTCGAGACCGCAGGCAATCCGAAACCACCGGGATCAAGGCTGGCCGGAGGCTGCCCCTGTACGGAAGTGTTGGCAATGGCGCCCACCGCAAGCAGTTGATAAGTCACCGATGCATTCGAAAAAAGCGTAGCGTTCGACTGCCGGTTGTTCATCACAAGCCGATAGTTTCCGCCGGCCTGGATCGTGTGCGTGCCCTTGTTCCACGTGACGTCGTCGACAAGATTGTGCGCGGGCACCGAAATGATCTGCGACGTGAATCCTGACGCCTTCAAAGTCGAGATATTCTGGAACGTCACGAAGTTCCCGTTCGTCACACCATGATTGGCATACGCCTGCCGAACGAGGCCGTAGCGGAGGTTGTTGACGAGCGAGTTGGAGATCGTCCACACATCGCCGGCGGCGATTCCTTTCGAGTCGTCGCTCAACTGATAGGATGACGGCTGGCCGGGAAACTGCGCTGTGCCCGAGAAGTGATCGGACTGGTCGTTTAAGCGCAGGAAGAGCCTGTGGTTGGCGTGAATGTTGAGATCGAGCTTCGCGATCAGCGCATTCAGGCTCTGGGGCGCAGCCGAAGCAAATGTGTAGCCGAACAGGTTGTAGCCGTCGCTGGGACCAGGAGAGTTCGGCAGCGGAAGCGTGTTGTAGTAGGCAAGAGCGGCTGTGTCAACGCCGGCGCCCAATGGGCACGAGCCGTTGGCCGTGCAGTTCGGATCCATCTTGGCGATTTGTGCCGGATTGAGTGTCACGACCGATCCCCCGGCCGCAACATAGGTGAGCTGGCCTTTGCGGAACGCGGCGCTCGGCACCTCCTGAGTCACCTGCTGGCTTTCCGCGGTGCGCTGACCTTCGTAGGCGAGGAAGAAGAACAGGTCATCTTTCTTGACCGGTCCGCCAAATGAACCGCCAAACGTGTTGCGCAGATACTTTGGCGGAGTGTTCGGCTCACCGGAAGAGATCTGCGCCTGCTTTTGGAACCAGTTGTTGGCCACGGTATTTGTTGGCCGGTAATACTCATACACGCTGCCGTGATACGCATTCGTGCCGCTGCGCGTGACCAGCGAAACTTGCGCGCCCGATGAACGTCCCGAGTCAGCGTTTGCATTCGTCGTCACTACGCGGAACTCTTCCACCGAGTCACGTGTCGAGCGCAGAACGCCGCTGAATGCGTAGCCTTTGTTCTGATCGTTGTCGTCAAGGCCGTCGAGCGTCACGTTGCTCTGGTCCGACCGCGCGCCGTCGACCGATCCGCTGCGGCTGTCCGAATCCTGCTGCGAACTCGACTTGTCACCCAGGAACAGCACGCCAGCCTGCAGGCTGAGCAGGTCGAGCACGTTATTGCCTTCAAAAGGCAGCGACTGGATTTGCGGCGTGTCGAACGGCGTTCCCACCGTCGCGTCCGCCATGTTCAGCGTTGACGCCGTCGCCAGGACGTCGACCGTCTCCACGCTTGTCGCCGCGACAGACATTTTGAAGTCCAATTCCCGCGGCTGGTTGACCAGCAGTTCGACAATCGCTCTCTGCACGGAGAAGCCCGATGCCTGCGCGATAATCGTGTACTTGCCGGGAGTGATCTGCTCGAAGGCATACTCTCCGTGGACGTCGCTGACCCGCTCCGCCTTGTAGCCTGTGTCGGGATTGGCGATTGAAATATGCGCACCGGGCACCAGCGCGCCGGTCTGGTCGGAGATGATTCCATGTACCGACGTTGTGGCCGTCTGCGCAAAAGCGATCGCCGGCAACAGCGTACAAGCTGCAATGAATGCAAGGAATCGGATCGACTTCATCGGGTATGGCCTCCAAAGATGCAGTTATGGCTTGGCGTGTCCCACGCGGAAGCAAGCGAATGAATCTGAGTTCCGGATGGAGATTGCGATCGCACCGGCAGCGAGTCCAGTGGCGAGCCGGCACCATGAAATGCACTGCGGGGAAACTTCCTGAGCCTCTTCCCTTTCAGCTCTTGAGCGGCTGGTTTCGGGAGCGCGTTCGGTGGCCTGGAGGCTTGATTTGAGGCTTACATGGGGCTAATGACGAGTCCATAAAGATAAACAATTTCAATGCCGGCCAGAACTCGCGTTTATTGGCGCTGATGGCGCAAGTGCGTACTCGTCCATCGCACGGGCAACATCGCGCTGAGTGCGGTCAATCCCGTGAATATCCTGACGCGAACTTGATGTGAAACACAGGATTGTCACCGCGGCTGGTCCCATTTATTCTTCAACTGCTCGGCCTGTGTGCGCTTGTAGATTTCGTCCATCTCGGGGCCAAGCCCCTCCCGCCTGGGATCGAGCGGCCAGATCGTGAAGTCGCGCGTCGCCAACCGGTGCGGCGCACTTTGCATGGCCTGCAATCCGTTCTCTAACTCGAGCAGCGTCCCGAAAGTCAGTTCCAGCACGTGCTCGTTGGGATGGTAGATCGAACCAATGGGAAAGTCCTTGAACGGCGTGCTCGTCTGCTCGATGTGATTGCCGAGAACATGCGCCACGGGCTTGTTCTGCAAAAACGCGATCAGTCGCTCGGTGCTTGCCTTGTAGGCTGCAAAGTCGCGCACATAGAGCCGGCCGGGATAGAGATTGTCGCCGGTCAGCACGATTCCCGTTCGGCGATCGTAAAGCGCGATAGCGTAGGTATCATGGCCGGGAATGGGGACGATGTTGAGGACGCGTCCGCCGAGATCGACCTTGCCGGGCGCGGTGGGCCAGGGCGAGATGGCGAACTCCTTCGACGCAGCTTCGACACTTGGAGCGACGTATTCGATGGGCATCGCCGGATCTTTGAGTGCCTGCAACGCTGCGTCACCCCACGTGTGATCGTCGTGCGAATGCGAGTGAGTTACGATCAGCGTTACACTGCCTCGATGGTTGCGCTCCAGCCAGTTGTGGACTACCCGTTGAAGAGTCGGAGCGAGATTGCCCTGCCGCGAGCCTGTATCCCAGAGCAGGCCGCGCTCGCTGCCGAAGAACAGATAGAGGAATGGCATCTCGGCATCGGTACATCCTGACTGGCGCAGGATATAGAGGTTCGGGTTGTACTCGTGTACCTGCCACTCGGGCGCTTCCATGCACTTCGGTCCGCCGGTCATCCAGTGCTGCGGAAGCACTCCGCGCTCAAGATCGCCCACGTCAGGCTGCGGAAACTGCGCGAGCGCGCAGGAAGACGCCACGAAAAAGACGAACATCGTGCAAATTCTTAGCATTGCGTTCCTTTGGATCGCCGCAAACCGCGTACCGATACACGAGTTCGCGGCCCGCTGCGCGGTGAAGTTCAGGTGAGATTCGCGATCCGGTTACGCGAGCAGTTCGTGAACCACGTTGCCTGCGAGGTCTGTCAACCGGTAGTCGCGTCCGCTGTAGTGATAGGTCAGCTTGGTGTGATCGATGCCGAGCTGGTACAGAATCGTCGCGTGAATGTCGTGCACATGCACGGGATTCTCGATCGCCTTCCAGCCGAAGTCATCGGTCTGGCCGTAAGTGAAGCCTCCCTTGAATCCGCCGCCGGCAAGCCACATCGTGAATCCGTGCGGATTGTGGTCGCGCCCGTTGTGCGTCTGGCCGCCCATAAAGCCGCTGCCCACTTCCACCACCGGCGTGCGGCCGAACTCCGATCCGGCAACGATGATCGTCTCCTCGAACAGCCCGCGCGACTTCAGGTCCTTGATCAGCGCCGCGAACGGCTGGTCGGAGTCGCGCCCCGTTTTGCGATGCATTTCGATGTCGAAGTGGTGATCCCAGGGGTCACCCTTCGCATAATAGATCTGCACCATGCGGACGCCGCGCTCGATCAGTCGCGCCGCGGTGAGGCATCCGCGCGCTGTGCTGCCCTCGCCATAGAGTTTCAGTGTCGCATCGCTCTCCTTGCGCACATCGAAGACATCCGGCGCCTCGGTCTGCATTCGATACGCCGTTTCCATCGCGCCGATCGTGCCCTCGAGCTGCGGGTCGTGCGCACCGCCGGCGGTCGAGCTCATGTTGAGCTGGTCGAGCTGCTTCACCAGGTCGAGTTCCTTGCGTTGTTGCGTCAAATCGAACCGTTCGTTGTGAATATTCGCAATCAGCTTCTGCGGATCAAACTCCGACTTTGACATCTCGTCGGACACATAGGTTCCCTGATGCACCGGCGAAAGGAACGCCGACGACCACAGCGGCGGACCGACAGTGGTCGGCACATCGGGACACAGCACGACAAAACCCGGAAGATTCTTGTTCACCGAGCCCAGCCCGTAGGTGATCCACGAGCCCATCGACGGCCGTCCGGCAAAGTTCGCGCCGGTATTCATCATCTCCAGAGCCGGCTCGTGATTGGGTATCTCGGTGTAAACCGACTTGACGATGCACATATCGTCCACGCATTCGCCAAGATACGGAAAGATCTCACTGACCTCGATGCCGCTCTTGCCGTACTTCTTGAACTTGAACGGCGACTTCATCAGGTTGCCCGTCTTGCGCTCATGCTGCAGATCGCCGCCCGGCATCGGCTGTCCGTGGTACTTCTCAAGCGCCGGCTTATAGTCGAAGCTGTCGATCTGCGAAAGGCCGCCGTTCATAAAGAGGAAGATGACTTGCTTCGCTTTGGGCTTGTCGGTAATCATCCACGGCGCGCGGTCCGTCGTCGCATCGGCGCGCGCCAGCGAGTTGCCCACAAGACTGGCCAGGCTCAAATAGCCGAATCCGCATCCCATCGTGCGCAGGGCGTCACGGCGGGTCATGGGCCGCGCTGCCGGTCGATGAATCATCGTTCTCTCTCCTCGGCGGCGTGCATCGAACCGCCGCCCTTGCAGCATCAGTTCACAAACTGGAACTCATTCGAGCTGAGCAAGGCCCGCGCGTACTCGCTCCATGCCGTCACCGGTTTGCCCGCAACGGTATATCCCGGCTTCTCCGGCGTCGTATTCAGAAACTTGATCCCCAACTGCACTTCATCGGCGGTCGGCCTGCGCTGGAACAGATACTCATAAATGCGCGTAATCTTCGCTTCCTGCGTCGGCTCTTTCTCCAAGCGCTCGGCCAGCACGCCCGCCTGCTTATACACAAACAGATTGTTCATGAAGTAAAGCTGCTGCAGCGGCACATTGCTCGAGAACCGCTGCTCCGAAGTAAAGCTCGGATTCGGAAAATCGAAGACCATAAGGTAGTTATTCAGCCGGAAGCGGCTGATCTTGCAGAAGATCGTGCGCTGCAAATTGCCTTCCGAAAAGTCCTCCGACGGCCCCGACGTGTTCTTCAGATCCAGATCGCCTGCCGCGAACAACATGCCGTCGCGCAGTTCTTCTGCGTCCAGCCGCAGCCGGTTGAAGTGCGAATAGAGCCGGTTCCCCGCGTCCTTCTCATGCGCCTCGGCCGATTCCGTCACTTCTGTCTTGTACACAGCCGAAAGCATGATCTCTCTCTGCAGCCACTTGATCGACCGGCCATGGGCAACAAACTCCGACGAAAGGTGTTCGAGAAGCTCCGGATTCGATGGCTTGTCGCCCATCACGCCAAAGTTGTCCGGAGTATTCACGATGCCTGTGCCGAAATGCCACTTCCACACGCGATTGACGATCACTCGGGTGGCAATCGGGTGATTCGCGATATCCCTGGCAAACTCAAGCCGTCCGCTCCCTTGCGAATACGGCTTCGCGTCCGGCGGCGAAAGCACGGTGAGGAACGCGCGCGGCACCACGTCGCCCATCGAGTGCGGATTGCCGCGGATGTTCAGCTTCACGTCGACCGCCTTCGCCTTGTCGGCCATGCCGTTCACATAGGGATACGGCGTGTCCTTCAGCTCCTTGCCAAGATCGTCGATCTTCTTTTGCTCCGCTTCAATGTAAGCCTGCCATTGCGGGCCAAGCCGCCGCGTCAAACTCCATCCCGTAAAGAGCATCACGCCGGGAACAAACTTCTTGTCCTGGTCGCCGGACTGAGTGACGAAAAGCTCCTGGTAGAGCTTGGCTTCATCGGTCGGCAGCGCCTTCAACTCCAGTTCGCACCCAGGGCAGAACTGGTCGAACGTATCAAACTCGCTCGGCTTGGCATCGCGCAGGCGATGCTTCGGTACGTCATTTTTCGCGCGAGTGATGTCGTTCTGCTCTTCGATCTCCGCGGCCTTGACGCGCACCCGAACAACGACCTTCTGAAAAGCGTCGGCCAGCACCTGCGCCTGGTCCTCGGTCGCGTCGGGCAACGCAATCATCGACTTCCAGTCGTTCAGATACGGATAGGCGTGATCCTTGGGCAGGTAGTCCACCCAGCGCTGCAGTACCTCGGGGTCGAGTTTCTTCTTCGCCGCAACCTCGTCCACCATCTTCTTCGGCTTTCCCAGCACGTTCCACGCGCCAACCATGTAATCCGACGTCTGAATCGAAAGCGCATCGGCGAGTTGCTTGCTCAGGTTCGTCGTATAGTCACGCAGATCGGCGCGCAACTTCGCCACCTCGAGGTCCTTCTTGTCCCAGGCAGCCGCCGCGGCCGGCGAAACCACCGGATACTCCTCATAAGTCGAGCTCGCAAAAACACCGACAATCTTGTAGTAGTCGCGCTGTGCAATGGGATCGTACTTGTGATTGTGGCAGCGGGCGCAGGCAACCGTAAGGCCGAGTAATCCTCGCGTCACCGCATCCACGCGTTCGTTCCGTTCATCGGCGCGGCCCTGGATGGGCTCGGCCTGATCCCATACCCACGGTCCCGCGCCAAGGTACGTGGTCGCCGTCAGGTTCTCTTCCCGCTCGGCCTGGGTCTTGTAAGACAGCTTGTCGCCGGCAAGCTGCATCATCACAAACTTGTCGTATGGCACGTCGTTGTTGAAGGCCCTGATCACCCAGTCGCGATACCGGTACGCGCCCTGAAACGGCATGTACCCGCGACCTTTCGGATCCAGGCCGCGCACATCGTCTTCCGCGTAGCGCGCAACGTCGAGCCAGTGCCGTCCCCAGCGCTCGCCATAACGCGGTGACGCCAGGAGCCGGTCAACTACCTTCTCCCACGCATTCCCTGATTTGTCATTGAGAAACGCCGTGACCTCTTCGTTCGTCGGCGGCAAGCCCGTCAGGTCAAACGTCGCTCGCCGGATCAGCGTCCGCCTGTCTGCTTCCGGAGCGGGCTGAAGGCCCGCCGAGTGCAGGCCCGACAGGATGAACCGGTCGATCGGCGTTCGCGCCCAATGCGCATTTTTTGCGTCCAGGACCGGCGGCGTCATCGCCTTCAACGGCTGGAACGACCAAAACGAACGCTGCTTCTCCGTAATGTTCCCCGTCTTCGCTGTCGCCGACGCGATCGCGCTCGAAGGCGGCGCATCCGGCCACTTCGCGCCCATCTTCACCCACTGCTCGAGCGTCGCGATCTCGTCGTCGTGCAGGTGGCCGCCCTTGGGCATCTTCAACGCGCCGGCCTGACGCACGGCCTGGATCATCAGGCTCTTGTCCGGGTCGCCGGGAACGACTGGCGCGCCGCGCTTGCCGCCCTTCTCGAAATCGGCCTTGTTGTCGAGCCGGAAGTTGCTCGACGGCGAATCGGTGTGGCAGTCGTAGCAGTTATTGGCCAGGATCGGACGCACACGGTTCTCAAAAAAGTCCGTCCCGGGCGAGAGCGACGCTATCTTCGCAAATCCCGGCGAGCTGGCCGTCTTCAGCTCGGTCACGGCCTTCCCCGGGTTCAGGTTCTCGGTCTCCGCCGGGCTGGCAGCTGGTGCAGTCGCGCCCGCAGTCAATGCGGAGTCAGCCGGCGCAGTAGCCGGCACGTTTGCGGGCTCCGCCATCTCACCCGGTGCAGGTGCCGGGCTCGCGGCAGCCGGTGCCGCAGCAGCTGCGTTCGAAATCGTTTCTGGCTCCGGATCCACCCCCGGAGCGCCCGCCTTCACCCATGCCTCCAGGTCCGCAACATCGGCAGATTTCAGAGGCCGCTTCGGCGGCATCTTCAAGTCGCCCATGCGCCGGATCGCCTGGATAAGCAGGCTCTTGTCCGGATCCCCGGGCACGATCACTTTGCCGTCATCGCCGCCGGCCAGAATACCGGCGTACGAATCGAGCCGCAGGCCGCCCTTCGCGGTCTCGTCGTGGCACGAGAGGCAATTGTCGTTCAGGATGTCGGTGACGCGCGAAGAATAGAACTGCTGCGTCCCGGCAGCCGAATCGTCGGCCGCAACGATTGCCGTCCCGCCGCCAACCCATGCCGCCAATGCTGCCGCTGCAATGCCGGTACCACAGACGAGGAGCAACCTCATCTCAACGCGCCTCCGCAGACATGGCCTCGGCTCTCTCCTCGCCTTGGAACATCGAGGACGACTCAAAGGCAAGCTGCTTCACTTCATCCTGTATGCGATGAAACTCCGGGCACTGGGCGCGGCGAGCAAAGGGAATATGGGAAGCCGGATTCTCGGCGTTCAGCAAGATGTTGCTTCGCGCAGGCTGCCCTTCCGTATGGCGCCCGAGAAGAATCAACCGCGTGCACAGTATAAGTGCTTCGGCGGTGTTATGCGTGACAAAAACGACCGTCGGACGCGTCTCGAGCCAGATCGAATGGAGCTGTTCCTGCAAGCTGGCGCGGGTTGAGGGATCGAGTGCGCTGAATGCCTCATCCATCAGCAGCACAGGCGGATGCATGAGCAGCGCCTGGGCAATGGCCACTCGCTGTTGCATGCCGCCCGAAAGCTGGTGCGGATACTTCGTCAAATCCTGCGGCCGCAGGCCCATCCGCTTCAGATACGACTCCGCCTTAACCCTCAGCTGGCGCCGGAACCGCCAATACGACGGCCGCAGCCGGCCAATCATGCGGCTGTGCGCGTTCTCCGGACCGTACATTACGTTTCCAGTCACGGTCCGGTCCGGAAATAGGGAGTACTTCTGCGGCACATAGCCGCACCGGGCGTCGATCCGCCGCACCGGTTTGCCGTCCACTGCAACCGATCCGCTCGTGGGAAATTCTTCGCCGAGAATCAGGCGCAGCATGGTGCTCTTGCCGCAGCCCGTCTCGCCCAGCACCGCAACAAACTCGCCGGCCGCAATCTCCAGATTTATCCCGGAAAGAACGGTTTTGATTCCCGACCGTCCGCAAGGGTATGCCACCGAGACATCGCGCAACGCGATCTCGGTGCGCCGCGGCACGGCTTCGAGCGGCGGGGTGTCGAACTCGGGAACAGGCCTTAAAGCGGCTGATACCACGGATGCAGCCTCCGGTTGGCGATGCGCAAGAGCGCATCGGCAAGAAAAAGGAGCAAGGCAACCCAGAACAGGTACGGCAGAATGATGTCCATGCCCATGTGGCGGCGCATCATGCCAATCCGATAAGCCAACCCGTCGCTGGAGGCGATCATCTCGCCCGAGAAGAGGAACAGAGCCAGCGGCTTCAGGCTCAGCCGCAGGCTGTTGATGATCTGCGGCAGAATCTGCTTGAGCACCACGCGGTAAGCCACGTCAAAGTTCGAGCTTTTCAGCGTGAACGCCTTGACAATCTGCTCACGATGCACGCTGCGCGCGTTGTTGTAGGTGTCAAGGATAAGCGTAGGTGCTACGCCAATCACCATCAACATGATCTTCGACCATTCCTCGATGCCGAAGACGATGAACAGGATCGGCAGCAGGGAAAGCGCAACTATCTTGTCGAAGAACAACACAAAGCGCAGAAAGACTGCGCCGGCGTAGGGGAAGACGGCCATGTGCAAGCCGAGCAGGATGGCCGGGACGAGCAGCAGCAGCGCCCAGACAAAACGCATGCCGCTGGCCACGGTATCCTTCCACAGCATGCTGTGGTGCAGGCGCTGGTAGAGGCTCGCGCCCGGGTCCAGCGCATCGTCTTCTTCGGCCGGTTGCAGCGCCGACGTCTTGATGCCCTCCACAAGCTGGTGCGCCGAAGGAACCACGCGGTCTTCGGGATTTTCCTTGTGCCGCGAGGCGGAGAACTGCGCATACAACGCAACGCCGACGATGAACAGCACCCAGCTCATCGACTGCGTCCACAGCCGGTTCGGCCGCGCTTGTATGCTGACCAGGTCTCCGGGATGGATGCCCAGGTTCATGGCTAGAGCTTCCTCTGCGCGGCGAGCTGCATGTACGTCGCATCGACACGCAGGCGAACGCGGTCCTTCTTCCCCTGCACCGTGCCGTCGGGGTAGAGAATGGCCACGTCGTCGACCGAGTAGATGTTTTGTCCCAACAGCGAGTGGCGGAAGCAGAACTGCCTGACCAGGTCCATCTTCTGCTTCAGACTCGCGCCTGTTGCAAACTGCACCGCCGCATCCGGCTGAGAGAACAGATAGGTCGTCTTGAGCTGCTCCTTGTACGAAGCCACGCTGTCGTCCGACGCAGCCGCGCTCCCGCTGATGGCCTGCGCCGCTCCCGGCCCCGTCCCTGTGATCTGCCCCATCGTCTCGTACCACGCGCCCGTCACGGCCTTCGCGAAACGCGCCCCCGACCCATCCGGCCGGTTGAGAACCTCGCTCCGCACCACCAGTAGATCCAGAATCTCGCCCGGAATCTTCGACGAATCGAACAGCGCCTTCACACCGGAGTCCTGCGCCAGAATCTCCGACACCAGCGGCTTCCACGTCACCGCTACCTGGTTTCCCTTGTTGCCGAGGAATGCACCCACAATGTCCGAGTCGCTGGTGTTGAGCAGCTTGAGCCGGCCCAGCTGGCCGTTCAACCCACCCAGATCCATTGCCCGCTCAAGCAGGTATTCCGATACCGTCTTCTGCACCAGCATGATCGGCTTTTCGGCCACCTGCGCCAGCGTCAGGTTATTGCGCGCAAGCACCGCATCGTTGCCGTTCGAGTAGTCGCCGATAATGACCGCCGTCGAGTCCACACCCGCCGCGGCCGGCATGTCCAGCGCTTCCATGTTGGTCATTGTGCAAGCGTCGATGTTCTTGGCGACAAACGCATCGAGCGAGGCGGCGTAGTCGAACCGCTGCACCTTGATCACCACACCGTACTTGTCCGCCCAGCGCTTCAGAATGCCCGAGCGGGCCATGTAGAAGTACGGATTCCAGCCGGCATAAACCGACCAGCCGATGGTAAACGCAGGTTCGGCTGCGCGCGCAGGCTGGGGAAACAAAGCCGCAAGAATCACTGCGGCAAGCAATGCAGCTCGGGATAGACTCCGCCTGTCTGAAAGAATCCGGGACAAATCCTTCCACCCTTCGCGGTGTGAGATTACCCCCGGCAGAGCCGGGGGCTTCATTTTGTGAGCCGCTCAAAGCGGCTTGAGCGGGGTCGCTAACGCGGCCCCGGTTGAGTTGGGCCACCTTGTCGGTGGCAGGTCAT
>Ga0335069_10010245_pt1 | contig 13284 bp, 10 predicted proteins | sample Lox_Sample_11_FD_206714 | JGI IMG/M metagenome (GOLD analysis project Ga0335069, IMG submission 206714) | Soil microbial communities from Loxahatchee National Wildlife Refuge, Florida, United States - Lox_Sample_1.1 | ecosystem: Environmental > Terrestrial > Soil > Wetlands | place: USA... | reverse complement strand
TATATTAAATCGCAATCACAATAGCATGAATTGCTTGTCTCGAAAAGTTGTTATGCGGCTCGGCGCCGAGGGCTTATGCATGCGTTCGGCCCCCTGCGGGGACCACCCCCGGCTATTTACCTACCAGGTTATGATAGCTGGTTTCTGGCCGCTGGCGAGGGGAGACAAGGGGTCCGGCTGGAGGGCGGCGCGCAAGTGTGGGGGCAGTGGATCTTTGGAGTACGGGACTGCCTACGAAATGTCATACAGAAAAATGTAACTCGTATTCAAAATTTTGTATCACCCTCCCGTCTTTTGAATTCTGAAATGCAATCGATTGTATTAAAAAGACTTAAATATTTTAGTTGTGCCGACGGCTGGAAGCCAACGTGCTATAATCACTGGGGAGTTAGTGTTCTCGGCGGTACTTCCCGGACTCCAGTATGACTACGAACCCAGCTTTTCGGCTAACCACACTATCGCTCGCCCTGCTGAGCTTGGTTTTGGTGGTTTTCGGGTTCGTAGATTACCAGCAGCGCGGGATGTATCAGGTTGCAGGGGATGGCGTTTCCTGGATCGAGACCGCTCAGGGTGTAACGGCGTGGATTGTGGTGAGGGGAGGACCTGCAGACCGCGCCGGAATCCATGAAGGCGACCAACTCAGGGCCATAAACGGACAGGCAGTCACCACTGCCAGCGAGGCCGTCCAGCAGATCTATCGGCTGGGTGTCTGGTCGCTCGTTTCTTATAACTTGACCCGGAATGGCGAACCGTTTGACACCAGTCTGGTTCTGGAAGCGCAGAGCAACGCCGGCTCAGTGCGGAACTACCTGGCGATCGTCGGTTTGCTTTACCTTCTGATCGGGACTTTCATACTTTTCCGCCGTTGGACGGCTCGCAAATCCCGCCATTTTTATATCTTCTGCCTTACGTCTTTTGTTCTGTACACCTTTTCGTACACCGGAAGGCTCAATCTCTTCGACTGGACGGTCTACTGGCTGAATGTCGCCGCGACCATCCTGCAGCCGGCACTGTTCCTTCATTTCTGTCTCACCTTTCCCGAGCGTTCGAAGTTGCTCCGCGACCGCCGCTACTTGGCGGTATTGCTCTACCTGCCGGGGGCTTTCGTGGGATTGTTGCACATCCTGGTGTCGCAAGACATTTTGGTGCTGCCCGTACCCTTGCAACAAGTCCCCTGGCTGTTGGACCGGATCGAATACTTCTACCTGGGCGTGTACTTTTTGGCCGGCGCCCTGGCGCTGCAACTCGCCTACGCCCACGCCCGAGATCCGGTCTTGAAGAACCAACTGAAGTGGGTGACGCGCGGAACCTGGGTGGCGATTGCCCCCTTTGACGCTTTCTACGTCCTGCCCTACTTCTGCGGGTTTGTACCCAATGCGTGGATGAACGTTTCGGCCCTGACGCTGGTGGTCCTGCCGGTCACATTTGGCTATGCGATTGTGCGGAATCGGCTGATGGATGTAGATATCATCTTCCGGCGGGGGTTTTCCTACACCCTTGCCACGGCAGGCATTGTGGGCCTGTATTTTGCGGTCATCGCCCTGTTTGCCGACCTCTTCCGCAGTACGTTCCCCCTCATCAGCAGCCGCGGCGTCTGGGTGGTGGCTCTGGTCATAACCGGCATCCTCTTTCAACCCGTGGTGAACTACATCCAGCAATGGGTAGACCGCTTCTTCAACCCGGAACGGTACGATTACCGGCGCACGCTGCTCGAGTTCGCGCGCGAACTCACCTCGGAACTGCACGTCGATACCCTGCTCCAATAGATTTGCGACTGCATTTCGGAAACCCTGGGAGTGGACCGGCTGGCCGTGTTTCTGGCTACTGAACCGGCGGGATTCCGCCTGGCGCGCTCCCGCGGCATGAATTTCAGCGGCAAGATCGACACCAGCTTTCTCAGTCCGGACCAGCCCTCGCTGGCAAAGGGGTACCTGTTCTTTTTTGAAAACGTCCGGAGGACCATCGGGTTCTCACCTTCCGCGCAGAAATCCATTGAACAACTCAAGCTGCACTACTACCTGCCCTTTAAGGTTAAGGATCAAACGCTGGGATACCTGGGGTTAGGCAAAACCCGCGACGGCGATTATCTCTCCAGCGAAGACATCGATCTTTTGCAGACCATCGCCGGCTACGTTTCGATTGCCCTGGAGAATGCCCGCCTGTATGAGTCGCTGGAAAAGCGGGCGCGCGAATACCGGGCGCTGCGGGACTTCAGCCAGAACATCATTGAGTCCATCAGTGCCGGCGTGCTGGCCTGCAACCTGGAAGGCACGGTGGAGGCCTGGAATACTGCCCTGGAGCGACTCTATGGCCTCAGCCGGTCGGAGGCGCTGGGAAGAACCCTGGAAGCGATCTTTCCCACCGAACTCAGGATGGAGTTGTCACACGTTTCCGATCCCCATCACACGCTGAATCTGTACAAATTCCGCCTGCGAAATGTCGAGGACCGCACGCTGATCGTGAACCTCTCGGTGGTACCTCTGATCGGGAATGAAAACCAGGTGATCGGGCGGCTGCTGATCTTTACCGACCTGACGGAGCGCGTGAACCTGGAGGACCAGTTGATGCAGGCGGAGAAGCTTTCCTCCATTGGCCTGCTGGCCGCAGGGATTGCCCACGAGGTGAACACGCCCCTCGCGGTCATTACGTCCAACGCCCAGATGCTGATGCGGCAGATGGATCCCGACGACCAGCGCACGCGCACCTTGGACAAGATCATCGCGCAGGCGTTCCGCGCCTCCGAGATTGCCAACAACCTCCTGAAATTCTCGCGCGTCGGCGGCAGCGAATTCTCCGACCTGGATGTAAACCGGGTGATCACGGAAAGCCTCTCCCTGGTCGAACCCATGCTGAAGGCCGCCAGGATCACCGTGCGATCGAATTTGAAACCCTCGCTTCCGCCGGTGAATGGAAATGCCGGAAAGCTGCAGCAAGTGTTCATGAATTTGATCATGAATGCGCGCGATGCCATGCCCCGCGGAGGAGAGTTGAGCATTGGCACCGAAGGTGAGAATTCCACCGTGCAGGTGGAAGTCTCCGACAACGGCGTGGGGATCCCCGCCGACAATCTCAACAAGATTTTCGATCCCTTTTTTACCACCAAGGCCACCAGCCGGGGCACCGGCCTGGGTCTGGCGGTGACCTACGGAATCATCCGGGAACATTCCGGATCAATCCAGGTGGACAGCGTGGTAGGTCGCGGCACGACCTTCCGGCTGGAATTCCCGGCAGTCAGGAAACCTGTGAATGTCAGCTAAAGGCTCCATACTCGTCGTCGACGACGAAACCGATATCCGCGAAAGTCTCGAGCAACTGCTGAAGCTCGAAGGGTATACGGCCGACACCGCCGCCACGGGGGGTGACGGGTTGAGACGGCTCGAAACGGGCCTCTTCGACCTGGTGTTGCTCGATATCAACCTGCCCGACTACAACGGCCTGGACCTGCTCCAGCAGATCAAGCGTGAAAGCCCGGAACTTGGCGTCATCATGATCACGGCCTACGCCTCGACCCAGATGGCTTTCCAGGCCTCCAAGCAGGGCGCGGACAGCTACGTCACCAAGCCCTGGGACAATGACAAGCTTCTGCTGGAGATCCGCAACACGCTCGCCAAGTCTCGCTTGCAGCTTGAAAACATCCAACTTCGCCGCGCCCTGAAGCGGTATGACCTGCCCAACATCGTGGGCAGGAGCGAGCGGATGCAAAAGGTGATGGACCTGATTACTCAGGTGGCGGGCAGCCGCGCGACGATCTTGATTACCGGGGAAAGCGGCACCGGCAAGGAGTTGGTTGCCAAGACGATCCATGCCACCAGTCCCCGCAGTGACCGGCCCTTTGTTCCCGTCAACACCGGCTCCATGCCGGTCGACTTGCTGGAGAGCACGCTCTTCGGACACGTCAAGGGCGCCTTTACGTCTGCCATCGCCACCAAGCGCGGGCTCTTCGAAGTCGCCAACCAGGGCACCATCTTCTTCGATGAAATCGGAACCGTGGGCGTGGAAACCCAGGCCAAGCTGCTCCGCGTCATTCAGGAGCGCGAATTCATGCGGCTGGGCGGCACGGAAACCATCAAAGTGGACGTGCGCATCCTGGCCGCCACCAACGCCGACTTGCGCAAGATGGTCGTGGAAGGCAGATTCCGGGAGGACCTGTTCTACCGTTTGAACGTCATCACCATCGAATTGCCGCCCCTCCGCGACCGCAAGGAGGACATCCCCCAACTCACCGAACACTTTCTGCGAAAATTCTCCGCCGAGAATAGCCGGACAGGTCTGCACTTCACTCCCGACGCCCTGAAGGTCATGATGGATTACGCCTGGCCCGGGAACGTCCGGGAACTTGAGAACGCAGTGGAACGGGCGGTGGTGCTGTCCTCCGGATCCTCCCTGGGAACGGAACTTCTTCCCGATCAACTGTTCAATATGGGAACCCAGAGTGGCGGGATGTTCCACGCGGAGAACTTTAACGGGCGGTCGCTATTTGAGATCATGGAGGGGTGCGAGCGCCAGATCATCCTCGACATGCTGGCGCGCACCGACTGGAGCCAGACGGAAGCCGCCGAGCGCTTCAAAATTCCGCTTTCCACCCTCAACCAGAAGATCAAACGCCTCCAGATCGACGTCAAGCGGCGAAGGGATACGTGACAGTCATCAGTTGTCCCTAGTCAGTTGTCAGTCGACAGTAATCAGTTTTCAGTTGTCAGTAAAAGCCTTCCAGATCTCAAGCTGCTACTCAGAACCACGCGCCAAGCCTTTACTGGTCACTGATAACTGACAACTGACAACTATCTCCCGACGGCGCGGAAATGCTGGGAAGAGAAGAACAGGCTGGCAATCATGAGCGTGTTGTAGCCGATATGAAGGACGATGCTGGGGGCAAGGCTTCCGGTCCTGCCGCGTGCCATCGAGAACACCAGTCCTACCACCAGGATCATCAGCATGTGGTTCCAGGCAGGCCAATACTCCGGAACGTGCAGTCCGGCGAACAGAACTGCCGTGGCCACCACTGCCAGGTGGGTTCCCGCGGCGCGCTCCACCAGGGCAAAGAGCAGCCCACGAAAAACCAGTTCTTCCACTACCGGCGCAATGGCAATGGCGAACGCGCCAATGGCATAACAGGCGGTGCGGGAATTGAACAGTTTCTCCAGGGGGAATCCTTGCGGATCCGGCTGCATGAAGAGAATCAGGCTGACCAGCAAGGCGAGACTGGCTCCTCCGGCAAGGTAACCCGCCACGTGCCTGGCTGCGGGCCTCTTCCATCCCAGGGACCTCCAGAAAGGCTGCTCATGATAAACCCGGGCCAACAGAACGAGGAATCCAAGAATGAAAACGTAGAAAACGCATTGCTGGACAAGGAGGAAAACGGTCTCGGACTGCACCAATTCTGCGTTAAGTCGCCACCCCGTGAAGGGCCGTAGCACGACATATCCAATCAGCACAGCTATCTTGGAAGCCAACAAGGCAAAGGGAATGCAAGCGAGCATTATCAGGAGATCGCGCCAAGTCCAGATCTCACGGGGAGCGGGGGGTGGCTGAGGCGCTTGAGCCAGAGTTCCCTCTGGCGGCGTGCCGCCTTCTTCCGAGGAGAGAATCAGGGGATCGTTTAACATATTCTTGGAACGGAGGTGTGGCCGGCACCCGTCCCCCCGGGCCGAGTACGCGTCAGCCCACGGGGATGCAATCTCATGAGCAGAAGGACTTCATCGACACCACTAGGGGCTTGAACTTTTCGAATAGGGCACGGTCGGCGGTAACCATGGGGACACTCAGGTCCTGCGCCAAGGCCACAAACTCACAGTCGTAGGCAGCACACCCGGAGTCGGCCGCCAGCCGAAGGATCCGCGAGGTAGTACTCTCAAGTTCGCGCCCGCTCATCAGGTCATCCGCTTCTTCCATGAGGTCCAGCACGTCGGGTAAGCTCGAAAGGCCATGGCGCAATGATTGAACAAGGACGTTCCGGAACTCTGACCGCCACAATGGAGGCGCCACCCAGTCGGAGTCCTTTTCATAAACGGCCCGCGCCTCCCTCCGAAACGGGCCATCAACCAGCAGGTAGACGATCAGGTTCGTGTCAGAGACAATCAAGGACGCCCCGCGTTCTTGGCGGCACGCAAGAATTCCTCTGTGAGGTACATGCGGGGCATCCGCTTGCGCAGGGCATCAACCCGGGCAAGAAATTCTTGAGGATCCACACGCTTCCTTACCAGGACGGTCTCAAGACAAGAAATGGCCTCACTATTGAGGCTGCGCCGGTGCTCTGCGGCCCTTTCTTTTAGCCGCTGATGCAGCTCCTCGGGAACATTTTTGATGGTTAGTGTCGCCATCCTCATTTACCTCGCACTTCCAAAATGCATGCAAAATGGAAGCATACGGCAGGTGTGCGATAACTGTCAATTTCCTGCCCCATTCAGCAGCGGCGCAAGCGCCTGGCCGGTGTAGGACTTCTTCACGCGCGCGACTTCCTCGGGGGTGCCTTGCGCCACGATGCGACCTCCGCCCTCGCCGCCTTCCGGTCCCAGGTCGATAATCCAATCGGCTTGTTTCACCACGTCGAGATGGTGTTCGATGATGATGACCGTGTTCCCGAGGTCGGTCAGGCGATTCAGGACTTCCAGCAGTTGCTTCACGTCGTCGAAGTGCAGCCCGGTGGTAGGTTCGTCCAGAATATAAAGAGTGCGGCCCGTTTGGCGGCGGCTAAGTTCCCGGCCCAGTTTGATGCGCTGCGCCTCGCCACCCGAGAGAGTGGTGGCGGGCTGGCCCAGGTGGATGTATCCCAAACCTACATCCACCAGCGTTTGCAGCTTCAGGCGAATTTGCGGAATGTTCTCGAGCAGCGGCAGCGCTTCTTTTGCCGTCATGTCAAGCAGATCGGCGATGGAGGTGCCCTTGTATTTCACCGCCAGCGTCTCGGAGTTGTAGCGCCGTCCCCGGCACACCTCGCAGGTTACGAAAACGTCGGGGAGGAAGTTCATCTCGATGCGCCGCAAGCCTTCGCCCTGGCAGGCTTCGCAGCGCCCGCCTTTCACGTTGAAGCTGAAGCGGCCGGCGCGATAGCCCCGCGCCCGCGATTCCGGCAGCATGGCAAACAGTTCTCGAGTGGGCGTAAAGACACCGGTGTAAGTGGCGGGGTTGGAGCGTGGGGTGCGCCCGATGGGCGACTGATCGATGACGATGACCTTGTCGAGGTGCTCCAGGCCGGTAATCGCGCGGTGCGCCCCTGGATCTTCGATGGAGCGGTAGAGTTTCTTGGCAATGGCACGGTGAAGAATGTCATTGACCAAGGTCGATTTTCCCGAGCCCGATACTCCCGTTACGACGGTGAGAAGCCCCAGGGGAAACGGCACGTCCACGTTCTTCAGATTGTTCGCCCGCGCCCCCAGAACCGTCAGGAGTTTCCCGTTGGCGGTCCGCCGCCTGGCCGGCACCGGAATGCGCATTTCACCTGAAAGGTACTTTCCGGTCAGCGACTCTCCGGTGCGGGCGATCTGGGTGGGCGGCCCTGCCGCCACCAGGAAGCCGCCCTGCTTGCCCGCGCCGGGTCCCAGGTCAATCACATAGTCGGCGCGGCGAATGGTCTCCTCGTCGTGTTCCACCACCAGGACGGTGTTTGACATGTCGCGTAGCTGCTCGAGCGTCTGCAGCAGCCGCTGATTGTCGCGCGGGTGCAGGCCCACACTGGGCTCATCCAGCACGTACAGCACTCCGCGTAGCTTGGAGCCGATCTGGGTGGCCAGGCGGATGCGTTGGCTCTCGCCGCTGGAAAGGGAGGACGCCGACCGGTCGAGGCTCAAATAGCCGAGTCCCACCGCGCTGAGGAATTCCAGTCGCTCGCTGATCTCGTTTACTATCCGTCGCGCCACCAGTTCTTCGCGCGGCGTAAGTTTCAGTCCGGTCATCGCCTCTTGCGTCTTGATCACCGGCAGCGCGGTGAGGTCGGCAATGGAAAGTTCCATCACCGTAACGGCCAGGCTTTCCGGCTTCAATCGCTTGCCCTGGCATTGGGGACAAGGCGCCGCCGACATATACTGGCCGTACCATTCGCGGTAGCTTTCTGAACTCGACTCGTTGTACCAGCGATCAAGCAAGGGAAGAATGCCGGAGAATACCGTCGACGACGGTGCGCCCTCAGTATTTCTTCCATAAAGCAAGAGGTTCTGGATCTTGCGAGGCAAGCGTTCAAAGGGTGTCTTCAGGTCGAACCCGATCTGCTCGGCGGCGCGCATCAGGCTCCGCTGGAGAAAGCCCGAGCCCGCCCCGGGCCCCAACCCGCCTTCCAGGAGAGGTCGCGACCAATCCACGATGACCTTGGCAGGGTCAAATGTGTACTGGCTGCCCAGCCCCCGGCAGACGGGGCAGGCGCCGTAAACGCTGTTAAATGAAAACGAACGGGGCTCGAGGGCGGGAACGCTCATGCCGCAATCCACACACGCCCACTCCTGTGAGTAAAGGTGCTCCTCACCATTCACCACCGCCACCTGCACGATCCCCTTGGCGAGCTTCATGGCGGTTTCAAGGGATGAAGCAAGGCGGCCCTCGATTCCAGGCTTCAAGAGAAGCCGGTCGACGACCACTTCCACCGTGTGGTTTTTACGGCGGTCGAGTTTGATATCCTCGTCCAGTTGGCGCAGTTGCTTATCAACGCGCACCCGCACGAAGCCCTCCGCCGCCAATTGTTCAAAGAGCTTGCGGAACTCCCCCTTGCGCCCACGCACAATGGGGGCCAGGATCATGACGCGGTCACCCTCTCCATTGCTGCCGGGCCCACCCTGGCGCAAGGCCATAATCGAGGTCACAATGTGCTCGGTAGTCTGACGGGAAATCTGCCGCCCGCAGCGGTGGCAGTGCGCCACGCCGATGGAGGCGTAGAGAAGCCTTAGGTAATCGTAGATCTCGGTTATGGTCCCCACGGTGGACCGCGGGCTGCGGGTGGTGGTCTTCTGTTCGATGGAGATGGCGGGGCTCAGGCCCTCGACCGTGTCCACGTCGGGCCGCTCCAGTTGGTCGAGAAACTGGCGCGCGTAGGCGGAGAGCGTTTGCACGTAACGGCGCTGGCCCTCAGCATAAATCACGTCGAACGCCAGGCTGGATTTGCCCGAACCGCTCAGCCCCGTCACCACCGTCAGGGTATTGCGCGGAACCTCGACGCTGATGTTTTTCAGGTTGTGCTGGCGCGCGCCCCGAACCGTTATCCGGTCGATCATTCGCCCTTAACCCTACAGTGAGGAATTCTGATAAAACCCCAATCTTCCATGCTAAGTCCGCCTTTAGCGGGCGTCAAGCTTCTTACCAACCGAGGGCATGCGGAACAGAAGTTGGAACAGAAGGCTCGGATGTAGTGCGGGCGTCCCGCCCGCTGGTCCGTGAGCGTCCCGCTCCCGCCAAAAGAGCGCGGGCACGATGCCCACGCTCCGGCGGGCGGGACGCCCGCGCCACATCGAACCGAATTGTCCCCGCGTTGCGTCCCGAGGCAGGACCGCATAGAATGAATCCCTTTTCGGTAAACGCGAGCGAGGAACATGCTGAAGTCTCTGAGTGCAAAGCTGGGCCATATTTTGATCCTCTATGGCGGGTGGGGCCTGTTTGCGATGTCCTTTCTGGATTCCTCGCTGATTCCCTTTCCCGTCGTGAATGATGTGACCCTTATCGTGATGGCCAGCCGGCGGCCTGGCTGGTGGCCGCTCTATGCGCTGGCGAGTACCCTGGGTTCGGTTTGTGGCGCGTATCTCCTGTTTGCCCTGGGTCGCGGGGGAGGAAAGTTCTTCTGGAAAAAGACAACCCCGAACGCCGTGGCCAACGCCCGCCACTGGCTGGAGCAGAACGAGTTCGTGGCCATCCTGGTGGCATCATTGCTACCTCCCCCGGCGCCCTTGAAAGTATTTGTGCTAACCGCCGGCTTGCTGGAAGTGAATGCGATCCGATTCGGACTGGCAATGTTTGTGGGACGCGTACTCAGGTTTGGCGCCGAAGCCTGGCTGGGAGCGCGCTACGGAGTACAGGCACAGGACTACCTAAAACACCACCTGGGCACAGCTTCTTTGGCGGTGATTGCCGTAATTATCATCTTGGCGTTGCTCCGACGCTGGTGGAATAAGACCAGGGTCCGCGCTTAAAGACGCAGAGCGTGCGACGCTAGCGCCCCGGGGCGGCAAAATAGAAAGCTTCAGAAAGAGGCCGCAGATCTTTGTCCAATTCGGTCTCAAAAATGAAACTGCGGGAGCGAGTGGGAAAGCGAAAAAACCGCAGATCTTCGATGCTCACCTGGTAGCCGTCACTCGATTCCGTCACTTGCGCCCACGGGAAGCGGGCAAAATCCAGGAAGATCTCTCCACCCCGCGTTTTCATGGCGGCGGCGAGTGGTGGTGACATGGAGGGTTTCACAAACCTCCCCATTTCCTCCGATTGGCCGCTGGGATCCAACACATTCTCCGGGAGAACATGAAAGGAAGTATCCGTCTCCGCCACCCCCGTCCAGGTGAAAGGATTTACCGCCACGGGAAACGCGCCCAAACGCTGGGGGACCTCGCCGGAGTAGGTGCGGCTGTCGAGGAAGGCGAGCGCGCGACGGTGAGCAAAGTCGCGAATTCCCCAGAGAGCCACCATAGCGCCCAGGCAGAAGATGGCGCCAAGGGCCCAGCGCGATTTTTGTACCCCTACCTCCTCTGAAACCAGGCGCAGGAGCCAGGGCACTCCCAATCCCGCAATCAAGATTATGAGCAGGAGCGGATCGATGATCGGCATGATGTCCCACGCGTACCATCTTCCGCTGAAGGGCAGAAAGGGGCGGACGCCATAGGCGGTGGTGTAATCGAGCAGCAAATGGCTGCCCGTCCCGAGAAGTGCAGCAAGGAACAGCCACCGTCCACTGAGCGGAAGGTTGGGTTTGGGCCGGGCCTTCCTGCCCAGTCCGGACACAACGCCCCAAAGCACGAGTGCCAGGACGGTGATGCCAACGAAGGAGTGGGATATCCCGCGATGGTATTTCAGGTAGGTAAGACTACCTCTAAAACCTGAGACGATGTCGACGTCGGGAATGTTCGCGGCCAGAACGAGGGTCAGCGTGGCGAACCGCGTCTTGCGATTCAGCCCAGCCTGGCTGATGGCAACTCCGGCAAGGGTGTGCGTCAGATTGTCCATAGAGAATCTGGGAGTCAGATGTCAGGAGAAAGGCAAGGCCATTCTGGCTCCTGTCTCCTGACTCCTTTTTTCCCCCCTCACGGCACCAGCACCGTCAGCGCGTCGGCCGCGATTTCAAACGTCGCGGGCGCGGTCCCCGCCAGCTCACCATCAAGTTCAAAACGAACGGGCGCGCAGCCGTCCACGGGGGTGCAAACGACCTGCGCGCATTCGTCGAGTGAGACGTCGCGGAGCCGCAGATGCTGCCGCGCCAATACCGCCAGGGCATAGAGCAGGAAGCGCAGGCGGTTGCGGCTGGGAAACGAACACACGGCAAAGTGCGGCTGGAAGAGGTCCGCCGTGGGCGCCAGGTGAAGCCATCCGGCGTAAAGCCGGGTGCGATGAATCACGGTGAAGGTGGCAAGCCGCTCGCGCTCGTCCAGCCGCAAAGAAAATCTGGGAAAGGGATAGCTCACCCACTGGCGGAGCGCTTCCAGAACATAGCCGGTCACGCCCAGTTTATATTTCAGCCAGGATGAGAGTTCGTGTACCACATGCGCATCGTAACCGATCCCCGCGACGCTGGTGTAATAGCGGCAGCAGGCGAGAGGGCCAGGTCCATTGCCAACGGGACCCGGCTGAGCCTCCGTCCAGCGGGCGCGTCCCAGGGCGATGCGGCGGGGAGTCCACCGGGGAAATTGGCGGGCCGCACGCACGGGGTTCAGGGGCAGGCGCAGCTCGTGGGCCAGAATGTTCGCCGTCCCGCCGGGAAGAATGCCGAGGGGCACGCGACTCATGGCCATGCCATTAATAACTTCGTTAATCGTTCCGTCTCCGCCGCAGGCCAAGATCAACTCGGCGCCATTGGCCACCGCCCCTTGCGCCAGCTCGTGCGCCATGTCAGGCCGCGACGTGGCTGCCAACTCAATCTCCAAGCCAGCACGGCGCAGCACCGCGGCGGCTTTGCGAACTTCCCGCACCCGCCCGGAGGGACGCCGCCCGGCAACCGGATTATAGATGAGGACGCCTTTCTTCAATTCTGATCTGGGATCTGAGATTTTGGGTTGGAGGTGGAGCTCCCAGGGCAGGCGCCCAGGGCCGAGGCGGCCTTCGATCCAAGGTCCAAAATCTGCAATCCGGTCATGGTTGCGTCGGGATCGACGGCATATCCACGCCGCTCACAACTTTCTTGGCGATCAGGTCGCCGGTTTTCTTGTCCTTGTCAACATCGATGAAAACCCTGTCACCCACGTTGAGCTTGTCGAACGTGCTGGTCTTGCCATCCAAGGTGTACTTGGTTTTCTTGTTGAGTATGAACGTCTGGTCAACGCCAAACTTGGTCTGAGTCAGGATCAATTCATCCGTCTTCTTCTCCTTGATGACCCCGTACATATAATCCTGATATTTGCGCGCCACCGAGTTGGGGTCCCCAAAACGCCCGGTATTGGACGTGATCGGTTGTTTGTCGGATTGCGGCGCTGCGGCGGCCGCCAAGCACGCCCCGGCCAGAGCCGCTACTATCGTTGCCCTGCACAGCTTCATGACTTGTGCTCCTCTTCCCTCTTGCTCCAGCATTGACACTAACAGCGGCATCGCAAGGGTGTCAAGGCGGGGAGTGCCAATAACAGGCCGGGGGGCACCACCCACGGTATAATTGCCGAAACAACTATGCCGCGAGGACGAAGGAGATAAGGAAACGCCGTGGCCAAAAACATCGAGAAGGAAATCGCCGAGCTGCGAGAGAAAATCCGTTATCACGAGCACCGCTACTACGTGCTGGACGACCCGGAGATTTCCGACTTCGAGTTCGACAAGCTGATGCAGCGCTTGAAGGACCTCGAGCGCCAGCATCCGGATCTCATTACCCCCGACTCACCCACACAGCGCGTGGGCGGTGCCCCCGCCGCGGAGTTCCCCAAGGTACGCCACCCCGCACCCATGTTGAGCCTGGACAACACCTATTCCGTGGAGGACCTGCGCGATTTCGACCGGCGCGTGCGCGAGCTGGCGGGCCGCGACCGGGTGGAATATGTGGCGGAATTGAAGCTGGACGGCCTCTCCATGGCGCTTACGTATGAAGACGGCGAGTTGGTGCGCGGTGTCACGCGCGGCGACGGCGTGGTGGGCGAAGAGGTAACCTCCAACATCCGCACCATACGCTCCGTCCCACTGCGG
>Ga0335069_10010244_pt1 | contig 13285 bp, 9 predicted proteins | sample Lox_Sample_11_FD_206714 | JGI IMG/M metagenome (GOLD analysis project Ga0335069, IMG submission 206714) | Soil microbial communities from Loxahatchee National Wildlife Refuge, Florida, United States - Lox_Sample_1.1 | ecosystem: Environmental > Terrestrial > Soil > Wetlands | place: USA: Florida... | reverse complement strand
GCCTGACGGCTCAATCAGATTCGCAGTAGTCATCCGCCGCGACCACATCCCGCGCATCGGCCGGGTCTTTAGATCGCTCAATATACCTTCGACTACCGCCGACTGCCCTTCGCGCAAATCGCTGACACGGTCGCGCCGTCGCAAATCTTCGTAACGATACGGCAAATGGTAGAGGACGTCGGCGAAGGTCTCGAGACCACGGGCCTTCAGCGCCGCGAGGCGCTTCGGTCCGACACCCGAGACCGCCGCGAGACTCGCGGCGAGCGGATCAGAGGCGGCAGCAACTTTGGCGCGATCGGGACGAGACCCCGCTTCGACAGTCGCGTTAGTTCCTGTGGTAGTCCTGGAGGGCACGCACTTCCAGCGGGCGTTGCTTGAGAGCGCCGATCGCTTCGACTGCGGCGATCGCTCCAGCCATCGTGGTGAAAAACGGGAGTCGCAGTTCGAGGGCGGTGCGGCGAATCGAAAAGGAATCGGCCGTGCCCTCTTCGTCCGGCGTATTGATGACCGCGGTTATCTCGTTTGAGCGCATCAGTTCGAGAACATTGGGACTGCCCTCGCCTACTTTGCTGACGACCGCACAGGGAATCCCGAGTTGCTCGATATGCCGCGCGGTCCCCCGCGTCGCGACCAGCGCAAACCCGAGTGCCTTGAGCCCACGCGCGATCGGCTCCAGCAGGCGCTTGTCACTATCACGCACGCTGACGAAAACACGTCCAGACAGTGGCAGATGGGTTGCGGCCGATATCTGCGCCTTGGCGAAGGCCGTCGCGAACGACGTATCGATACCCATTACCTCGCCGGTCGATTTCATCTCAGGGCCAAGAATCGTATCGACACCCTGGAAGCGCGCGAACGGAAAAACCGATTCCTTCACCGAAAGGTGAGTAGGAACGCGTTCCGTGTCGAAGCCGAGGTCAGCCAACTTCGCACCGGCCATCACGAGGGAGGCCAGCTTGGCCAGCGGCGCTCCGATCGCCTTGCTGACGAAGGGAATCGTCCGCGAAGCACGCGGATTAACTTCGAGGATATAAACTTCGTTTTGATAGATAGCGTACTGAACGTTGATCAACCCGACGACGCCAAGTTCCGAAGTGAGTAGCTTGGTCTGCCGCATCAGCTCGTTTTGCAATTCCTGATTGAGCGAGCGCGGAGGAAGGACGCAGGCGCTGTCACCCGAGTGGATTCCGGCGTGCTCGATATGCTCCATGATACCGCCTATCACCACGCGATCCCCGTCAGCGATCGCATCGACATCGACCTCGATCGCGCCATCCAGATAACGATCCACGAGAAGCGGACGGGCTTCGGTCGCTTCGAGCGCCTGATCGAGGTAGCGTCGCAGGCCCGTTTCGTCCGCGATTATTTCCATCGCACGGCCACCGAGCACGTATGACGGACGGATCAGCACCGGATAACCAATCGAAGCGGCACCTGCGATCGCCTGTTCGGCGCCGCGTGCAAGGATACCCTTAGGCTGGCGCAGTCCGAGCTTTTCCACGAGGTGATTAAAGCGCTCGCGATCCTCGGCACGGTCGATAGCGTCGGGCGGAGTGCCCAGAATCGGCACCCCCGCTTGCGCAAGCGGCACTGCGAGTTTCAGCGGCGTCTGGCCGCCGAACTGGACAATCACACCCATCGGGCGCTCGCGTTCGACAATCGCCAGCACGTCTTCAAAGGTGAGCGGCTCGAAATAGAGACGGTCGGAAATATCGTAGTCCGTCGAGACCGTTTCGGGATTGCAGTTCACCATTATGGTCTCGAAGCCGGCGGCCTTGAGCGCCATGCTGGCGTGCACACAGCAATAGTCGAACTCGATACCCTGCCCGATTCGATTCGGACCGCCGCCGAGAATCATAACTTTGCGGCGATCGTCGGGCGGCGCCTCATCTTCCTTCTCATAAGTCGAGTAGAGGTACGGCGTATGAGCTTCGAACTCAGCGCCGCAAGTATCGACGGCTTTGAACACCGGCTTGATACCCGCGTCTCGGCGCTGACGCGCAATCTCGGACTCGGCGACACCCCTCAGATCGGCGATACGACGATCCGAGAAACCCTTCGCCTTGGCCCGTCCCAGCGAGTCCACGTCGAGCGGGCCTGACGCGAGTCGCGCTTCGTCGGCGATAATTTCGGCAATCGCGTCGAGGAACCAGGGGTCGATGCGGGTGAGCTGATGGATTTCTTCGGTCGACAAACCCAGCCGCAGCGCATCGGCGACGTAATAGAGCCGAGCACTGTTGGGGACGCGCAGATTAGCGCGGACACCTTCGAGCGCGGCCTCGCGCGACAATCCCGCGACGCGGCTCTCGAAGCCCCATGATCCGATTTCGAGAGAGCGCAGCGCCTTCTGAAGCGATTCCTTGAAGGTGCGGCCGATCGCCATCGCCTCACCCACCGACTTCATCTGAGGGCCGAGCTCGTCGGTGGCGGCGCGAAACTTCTCGAAGGTGAAGCGCGGGATCTTCGTCACGACATAATCGATCGTCGGTTCGAAGCAGGCCGGCGTCATCTTAGTGATATCGTTGGGAATCTCGTCGAGCCGATAGCCGACTGCGAGCTTGGCCGCGATCTTCGCAATCGGAAAGCCGGTCGCTTTCGAGGCGAGAGCCGAACTGCGCGAGACGCGCGGGTTCATCTCGATAATGGTCATTCGCCCGTCCACCGGGTTGATCGCGAACTGGATATTCGAGCCACCGGTGTCGACGCCAATCTCGCGGATAATGCGCAGCGCTGCATCGCGCATTATCTGGTATTCCTTGTCCGTCAGCGTCTGCGCGGGCGCGACGGTAATCGAATCCCCCGTATGCACACCCATCGGATCGAGGTTTTCGATCGAGCAGATGATCACGACGTTATCCGCAGAATCGCGCATCACCTCGAGTTCGTACTCTTTCCAACCCTCGACCGATTCTTCGAGCAGGACCTCGCTAATCGGCGACATCTCAAGGCCCCAAGCGACCTTAGTACGGAAGTCAGCCTCGTCGCGGGCGATCGATCCGCCGGTACCGCCCAGCGTGCGCGAAGGTCGGATAATCAGCGGTAGACCGAACTCGCGCACAGCGGCATCGGCCTCTTCAAGCGTATGGGCGATCGCGGATCGGGGAACTTCGAGCCCGATCTTGAGCATCGCTCGTTTGAAGAGATCGCGATCTTCGGCCTTCTTGATCGCCTGCAGACTGGCACCGATCAGCTCGACGCCGTATTTGTCGAGCACTCCCGTTTCCGCGAGTTCAATAGCTAGATTGAGCGCCGTCTGACCGCCGACGGTCGGGAGAACCGCGTCGGGCCGCTCTTGCTCGATAATCTTCGCGATCGTCGCCGCGGTCATCGGCTCGATATAAGTGCGGTCGGCGAGTTCGGGATCGGTCATGATCGTCGCCGGATTCGAATTGATCAGAATCAGGCGGATACCCTCTTCGCGCAGCGCCTTGAGTGCCTGGGTGCCGGAGTAATCGAACTCGCAAGCCTGGCCAATCACGATCGGGCCCGACCCGATCAGCAACACGGACTTGAGATCCTTGCGTAACGGCATGTCAGTCCCGTGCGGCCTCCGCTTCGATTACCCGATCCATCGCCTCAACTCCGTAGCGTGGAAAGGCTTCAACCAACTTGCGAAAGCGATCGAAAAGATAAGACGCATCGTGAGGACCCGGCGACGCCTCGGGATGATATTGGACCGAGAAAAATGGCACCCCTACCCCACGTAGCCCTTCGACGGTGCGATCATTCAGATTGGTGTGTGAAAGCTCAGCCTTGCCGCACACCGATTCCGCATCGACGGCGAAGCCATGATTCTGCGAGGTGATCTCGACCTTGCGCGTCCGCAGGTCTATCACCGGATGGTTGGCGCCGTGATGGCCAAAGCCCAGCTTGTAGGTCTTGCCGCCGAGCGCGAGGCCGAGAATCTGATGCCCCAGGCAGATGCCAAAAATCGGTTTCTTGCCAATCAGATCACGAACCGTTTCGTAGGCATAAGGCACTGCCGCCGGATCGGCTGGGCCGTTCGAGAGAAAGACTCCATCCGGATTCAGCGCGAGCACTTCAGCCGCCGTGGCGAAGGCCGGCAGCACTTTTACGCGGAAACCGGTGGCGACCAACCGCCGCAGGATATTCCGTTTGATCCCGTAGTCCAGCGCGACGATAAAAGGCGCGTCGCGCATCACAGCCGCATCCTGTTTGCGGTATCCGCCGATCAACTCCCAATCGCCCGAGTCCCAATCGTAAGCAGAGGCGGAGGTCACCTCTTTCACCAAGTCGCGCCCTTCGAGACTCGGCGAGGCTTTCGCCTTCGCCACCAAGGCGTCGGCATCGAGATTCGTGCTTGAGATCACTGCCTGCTGTGCGCCGGCCGTGCGGATATGGCGCACCAGCGCCCGCGTGTCGATCCCTTCGATTCCCACGACTCCAGCTCGTTCGAGGTACGCACCCAGTGAAATTTCGGCGCGCCAATTGGATGGCCGCCCTATGTACTCGCGAACGATAAACCCCTCGACGTTAATCTTCGCCGATTCTTCGTCCTCGGCGTTGATTCCGGTATTGCCAATTTGCGGATAGGTCATGCAAACCATCTGCCCGCGATAGGACGGATCAGTGAGAACCTCCTGATAACCGGTCATCGCGGTATTGAAGACCACTTCACCAACGGTCTCGCCGATCGCACCGAAGGCACGACCACGAAAAACTCGTCCGTCGGCCAAGGCCAATAGAGCTTCGCGCGCAGCCATTAATGCGTTTCCTCGCGGCGCGCGTCGAAAACGATCGCACCATCAACAATCGTGAGTATCGCTTTTCCTTTTAACTTCATTCCGGTGTAAGGCATGTTGCGGCTTTTTGAATGAAAACGGTTCGCATCGACCGTCCATTCGCAATCCGGATCGATCACAGTAACGTCCGCGGCGATCCCCGCCGACAGCGTGCCCGCCGTATCAAGGCGAAGCAAGCGCGCGGGATTCACCGACATCATTTCGACCATACGTATGGGTTTCAGAAGCCCTCGATGAACCAGTTGGAGCGTCAATCCCACCGCCGTTTCGAGTCCGACTATCCCGTTCGCTGCGCTTGCCAGTGCGCACGAAGCGTGGGCTGCGAGATGACTCGCGCGATGGCCCCGATGAAACAGGGGTCCGAGTTGGTCCATCTTCTTGGAAACCGGGTCGTGCGGCGCGTGGTCGGTCGCGATCATCGTGATCGTGCCGTCTGCAATCGCACTCTCGAGCGCGCTCCGATCCTCGCGACGGCGAAGAGGCGGCGCCATCCGAGCATCCGGACCAAATTCGAGCACGGCCTCATCGATGAGACTGAAGTGATGCGGCGTCACTTCGCAGGTCACGGCGACACCCTTGGCACGTGCATCGCGCACCATCGCCACCGCCTCGGCGGTCGAGATATGTGCAATATGCAGCGGCGCCTCGATCTCGGCGGCAAGCGCCAGATCGCGGCGTACACGGCTGGTCTCGGCGCTCGGCGGAATACCCTTCACACCTAGCTGCTCAGCGGCCGTACCCGCATTCATCGCGCCATCGGCGGTCAAAGCGCGATCCTCTTCATGCAACGATACCGCGAGGCCCGAGTCGGCAGCGATTCGCAGTGCGCGCTTCAGCACCGCGGGATCGTCGATAGGAATCCCGTCGTCGGAAAACATCCGGGCGCCGGCCTGCATCATGTTGCGAAAATCAACCAGTTCATTCCCAGCGAGATCCTTGGTCACAGCCGACACGGGCACGAGGCGCGACAGCTTAACCCCGCGCGCCTGCTCAAGCATGTATGCGGCAATCTCGGGCGTGTCATTGACCGGCGAGGTATTCGCCATCGCGGCAACCGTGGTGAAGCCACCCGCCGCAGCGGCACGCAGACCGGTTCCTATCGTCTCCTTTTGCGGAAAGCCGGGGTCCCTCAGATGGACATGCGGATCGATCAGTCCCGGGGTCACCCATAACCCGCGGCAGTCGATCGTCGTCGCGCCCTCAGGGGTTGGGACGTCCGCCGCAGCGATCTTTCCGTCGACCAGCAGCAAATCGGCAACGCGATCGATCCCGCGTAGCGGATCGAGCAATCGTCCGTCTTTGAGCAGAATCGCGCTCACTCGATAGCACCGCCCGTCGCCATCGGCTCGACCATCGAGTAGAGCACCACTCGATCGGCCGCCTTACGATCATCGCCACCGATACGCACCTGAACGCGATCGCCCCGTGCGCTCGGAATATTTTTACCGATAAAGTTGGGTTTGATTGGCAACGCCCGATGGCCCCGGTCGATTAGCACAGCGAGCTTCACCGAGGCCGGTCGGCCATGCCGCCAGAGTGCCGTCATCGCGCGCTGAATCGTCCAACCGCTATTGATCACATCGTCGACCAGGATCACTTCGCGGCCATCGACACTGAAATCGACTCTGCTGTCGTCGATCGAGTGCAGCGCAACATCGTCGGCGTAAACATCGACCGCAGCACAGGCTGGCCGGACCCCGCTCGCCTTCTCGATCAAATTGCGCATCCGGAGCCCGAGCAATGCCCCGCGCGACACGACACCAACGATCGCCAGCGCGGCGGGATCGCCCGAGCCGGCGAGCACCTGCGTCGCCATCTCCTCGCACGATCGCTCGATCTCGGCCGCATCCATGATCTCGCGTTGCGGCCCGCGCTTGTAGGGCTCGTAGCCCCGCTCCTCGGCCTCTTTCAGATTCTCGAAAACCGCGAGCGAGCCCTCTTCGATCCACTGCCGCACGTAGCCATACAGATGCTCGTCGAAGCGGTAGAAGCGACGACTCGTCGCGTGACCGACGTACTCGACGGCCAGCTCGCGTTCGCAAAATTCGCAGCGCAGGGCCAGGGTCGAGCGATTAACGCTGCGACCGAGCCGAAAACGCGGCACCAGATAGGCGGTCTCATGCCGCGTGATACAGGCGGCGCTGCTGCACCGAGGAGGCGCCGCGTGTTTGAACGAAATCAGTGGCGATGCGGATGCGGGACGCGTATCCCGCGCCGCCCCTTCCATCATCCACGCTATCAGCGCCATCCGCACTGGAACCCCAGCAGCTGCCTGCTCGAAATAGACCGCCCGCGGATCGCTATCGAGTTCGTAGGCGAGTTCGTCCGTGCGCGGCAGCGGATGCATCACGACAGCCTCTTGGGTCCGAATGCTGCGCAGCGCGCGCGCATCGAAATGTACGTAGGCCGCGTCAGCGCGGTCCTTCTCGGCCAAGCGTTCTTTCTGAAGGCGCGTCACGTAAAACGCGTCGAGCGCGGCTGGTGGTCGTGCCGCGGGCACTCGCTCTAGAGGATTGTTGCCGGTAAAGAGCGCCATCTGATGGGGTGCGCTCGGCGTCAGGTAGAGCGCATCGAGCGCTCCAGCCTGCGACTTGAGTTCATCGATCGTAACGGTCGAGAGTGCGTAATTACGTTCCGCCGCAACGCGCTCAAGCACGTAATCGGGAACGTCCATACCTCCGTACGGCACCGTCACGATATTCGCGCCGAAGCGGGCAAGCGCATAGATCAGTGAGTGTACCGTGCGTCCGAATTTCAGATCCCCGCAGATCGCGACAGTCAGTCCCTGCAGGCGGCCTTTCTTGCGCCGCAGAATGTAGAGATCGCAGAGCGTCTGCGTCGGATGCTCCCGGCTGCCGTCGCCCGCGTTGATAATCGGTATCGAGGCATATTCCGCTGCGACACGCGCGGCGCCGTCATTCGGATGACGCACCACCAACAGGTCGGCGTAAGCGGAGACAACGCGGACAGTATCAGCCAGGGTCTCGCCCTTGGCCGCCGATGAAGCATGCATGTCGGCCGAGCTGATCACGGAGCCACCGAGACGATTCATCGCGGACTCGAAGCTGAGCCGCGTTCGCGTCGAGGGCTCGTAGAAGAGCGTCGCCATAATGAGGCCGCGTGCCGATTCGATCGTTTCGCCGCGCGCGAGCTTTTCGGCAAACGAGTCAGCCAAAGCAAAAATATGCTCGATCTCGGCGGTTGAGAGGTCATCAATCGAGACGATGTCGTATTTGGGTAGGCGCGCCATCGCTCAGGTCTTCTGCTCCCCGACCACGACCGCATCGACCCCGTCGATTTCGTCGAGCCGTACATAGATGCGTTGGCCCGGCGGCGCTGTGACGTTCTTGCCGACGTAATCGGCTCGGATCGGAACTTCGTGCTCGCCGCGATCAATCAGAACCGCCAGTTGAATCGATTCCGGGCGGCCCAAATCTGCGAGCGCCGTCAGCGCTGCCCGCACCGTGCGCCCGGTGTAAAGTACATCATCGACCAGCAGAACGCGCTTGCCGTTGAGCGGGAATGGAATATCGCGGCCGAGCAGACGCGGATCGCCGGGAGAACCCTTTCCGTCGTCACGATACGACGAGATATCGAGCGTCCCGACCGGAACATCACCGAGGCCGTTCTGCTTGAGGTTCGCCGCTATACGCTGAGCGAGGTTGGCTCCGCGGCGCAGGATTCCCACGATAGCGAGCTTGTCGCGACTCTCGGCCTGCTCGGCGAGTTCGTGGGCGATACGTTTCACCGCTCGCGCGATACCTTCGTTATCGAGAGCAACGACGGGTTTGCCGCTCATCGGACAATCTCAGCGATGCGGCGCAAAAAAAGACCGACGCACGTATTGCGTCGATCTTTTGATCCTGAACTTCTCATTTATTCGCCTTTCCGCCCTCGCAGGAGCGGTTTAAAGGTCAACTGAACTATAATTCAGTTTAGCGGTCGTCACCGCCGAGTTCAAATGAAAGATAACTTTCGTCCGCGGGCCGACAAGTGAATCGTCACCCGGGCGACTTAATTGCGAGGTCGGAGCTTGGGAAAGCCTGGGTGGCACAATGGATCACCGGGAGAAAGCGTGCAGCTGAGGACGGAGAAGATCATGCCTTCGCCATCGGGTACCTCGTGATTCGTGCTTCGCGAGCCACCCTTGTCGAAGGCTGAGCGGGAAACATACGTAGCGTCGTCGCCAAAAAAGCGTAGCGACAGCGTATGCCGCGGACAGTCTCTCTTGGTCGCCGCACCGCCGTGCAACATCGCCGGATGAAACAGGACGACATCGCCGCGTTCGACTGCGAACGAAACGATCTTCCAGCGCTCGCGCTCCGCCTCGATATTGGGGAGTCGCGGCATGCGTCCGTCCTTGTATAGCGGTGCCGTGTCGTCTGCAGGGTCGAAGCTGGAGCCGTTGTAGAGCATCCCACGATGAAACCCGGGAACAAACTCGAGTGAGATCGCGCGCCACCGGATCGAAGCAAATCCACATCACTGCGATCTTCTCGCCATCGACGGGCAAGTAGGAGGAATCTTGATGCCACGGGGTGCGTCGACTGTCGCCCCCCTTCCTTCAGGAAGACCTGCTCGTACATGAACCAAACGTCTGGCGTATCCCAAAGCTGGCCGACGATATCGGCGGCGCGGGATTCATCGAGCAGGCGGCGATACGCCGGCAGCGCCTTCGGGTTGGCTAAATCCTAGTAGAACTTGATCGACGGGTCTTGCGAGAAATCGCAGGCATTGGGGCTCGGATGCGCTAGGCTCCATTCGTAGGCCTCACGCGCCATCGCCAGCTCAGACGGACTCAGCGCCTCTTTCAGGAAGATGACACCATCATCGTCGAACTGCTGCCGAAGATGAGAAAAATCGTGCATCAACTTCCCGAGAAGAAACTGAGCTGCGACTTATGCGGACTTTACTAACGCGACGCCGTGCGACGCTCGAGCTTCCGCAGCCGCTGATCCTGGTCGCGGGTCTCGACGGTAATCTTGTCGTCGAAACGCTCGAATTTCCGCGTCAGGCTCGCGAGCGCCTTGTTGGTATGCTTGAGCTCGGCCTCGACCTTCTTCACCAGCGCTTCCGACGAGGCGGACAGCTCTTCGCGCACACCTTCGGTGACAGAAGGCAGTTCGCGACCGAGCACAGTGCGTGCCGCGGCGAGTTCCTTGCGGAGTTCTTCGCTCGCGGCGGCGATTTCGCTCTTGAGTTGAGCCGCTGCTTCGGCGGAGCCACGGACCATCTCGGCCGCGATCATCTCGCGGACCCGAGTCGCTGACGTTTCGGCGCTCTGGCTCAGTTCCTTGCGGATAGCTGAAAGCTGTTCGCGGAATTCGACACGGGTGGCACCGAGCATCTCACCCAAGCGGATCATCTCAGCGCCAAGATCCGAACGGGTCGCGGCATTGGCTTCGCGATTTTCGGCGATTCGATCCGAAACAAAACGGATCTGGCGGCCAACCTCGGAGAACTGTCCGCCGATTTCGGTGCGAAGCGAATCCATCTTGCCGCCGAAACCAGTGACGGCTTCGACTACCAGATCAAAGCGAGCGCCGAGTTGCTCCAGAATCGTCCCAATCCGGTTGATCGTCTCATCCCCCACGCGCATGACCCCCTGACAGGTAACTGGTTATATTATCTGATGACGTGGAACAACCGGGACCACCGCACATCGTAAAAGCAGCGGATCATCGGTGCGTCCTCGCCCCCGCCGCACGACCAGTAGATAAACATCGCGCGGCCTTCGATCGCATCGCGCGTAGCCGGCCCCCAAAAGCGGCTGTCGTAGCTGCGATCGCGATTATCGCCCATCATGAAGTATTGCCCCGGCTGGAGTTTGAGCGGTTCGAGGCTGTCACGAGGCGAGGATGAGCGGTCACCCGGTGGCACTTCGTAACGGGTGTAAGGCGCATCGACAGTCGAGCCGTTGAGATAGAGCATCCCCTGCTTGATCTCGACGGTATCGCCCGGGATCGCGACGACTCGCTTGATGAAATCTTTGGTCTGATCTTCCGGATAAACGAAGACGACGACGTCTCCCCGATGAACCGGCTCGAACTCGTAGATGTACTTACCGTAAGGGATCTTGTCTGCAAACGGCGTCAGCCCGAAGAGCGAATCGGGCATCCGGATGCCGTAGATGAGCTTGTTAACGATAATGTGATCGCCGATCAGCAGCGTATTTTCCATCGAGCCCGATGGAATTTTGTACGCCTGAACGAAAAAGCTGCGTAGTACTACCGCGAGTAGAACGGCAACCAGAAAGGCTTCGATATACTCGCGGGTAATCGATTTGTTGCCGACTTGATTCTCGGCGGATCCCTCCGCCGGCGGAATATAGGCCGTCTCAGACATACGACGCCCCTTTATTCCCCGAGCCGCAACAGGGCCAGAAACGCTTCTTGCGGAATTTCCACCCGCCCCACCTGCTTCATCCGCTTCTTTCCCTCTTTCTGTTTCTCCAGAAGTTTGCGTTTACGCGTGATATCGCCGCCGTAACACTTGGCCGTGACGTTCTTGCGCAGCGCCTTGACCGTCTCACGCGCGATAATCTTGGTGCCGATTCCCGCCTGGATAGCGATTTCGAACATCTGGCGCGGAATCAATTCGCGCATCTTCTCGCAAAGCGCCCGGCCGCGCTCGTAGGCACGATCACGATGGACGATCATCGAAAGCGCATCGACAATCTCGCCGTTGATCCGAATATCGAGCTTGACCAGATTTTCGGCGCGGAAATCCAGGAACTCGTAATCGAGCGAGGCGTAGCCACGAGTGCTCGACTTCAGCCGGTCGTAGAAATCGAAGACGATCTCAGCGAGGGGAATCTCGTAATGGAGGATCACATGCTGATGTCCAGCGAATTTCATATCGCGTTGCACACCGCGCCGATCCTTACAGAGCTGCATCACCGCGCCGAGATATTCCTCCGGCACGTGAATCGATGCGAGGATGAACGGCTCCTCGATCGCATCAATTTCGTTCTCGGGCGGCAGTAGCGCGGGATTGTCGACCATCACGGGCGCCCCGGAAGTGGTCCGCACGCGATAAGCAACGGTCGGGGCGGTGACTACGAGATCGAGCCCGAACTCGCGCTCCAACCGCTCCTGCGCAATCTCCATGTGCAGCAGGCCGAGAAAGCCAGCGCGGAAACCGAACCCGAGAGCCTGCGAGGTTTCGGGTTCGCAGAGCAGGCTCGCGTCGTTAAGCCGCAGCTTTTCGATCGCGTCGCGCAACGCGCCGTACTGATTAGCCTCGGTCGGGTAGAGACCCGCGAAGACCATCGGCTTGAGTTCCTTGAACCCTGCTAACGGCTCCTTCGCCGGATTCTCGAGGTCGGTCACCGTATCGCCAACGCGCATATCGGCGACGGCCTTGATTCCTGCCACGATAAATCCGACTTCACCGGGTCCGAGCGCATCGACAGGCCGCTCGTGCGGACAGAAATGGCCCATCCGCAGGATCTCGCCGGTCTTCTGCGTACCCATCAGCCGGATTTTCGCGCCACGGTGCAACTCGCCATCGAAGACGCGCACCAGACCAATAACCCCTTCGTAGGCGTCGTACCAGCTGTCGAAAATCAACGCACGCGGGGGCTTCCCGGCATTATTCGGTGGCGGTCCGATCCGGGTGACGACGGCTTCGAGCACCTCATCGATTCCGATGCCCTCTTTGGCGCTCGCCAGAATCGCGTCGCTCGCGTCGAGACCGATCACCTGCTCGATCTGCTCGCGAGTCCGGGGGACGTCGGCGCCGGGCAGGTCGATTTTGTTGATCACCGGGACGATTTCGAGCCCGTGATCGAGCGCCATGTAAACGTTGGCGAGTGTCTGCGCTTCGACACCCTGGCTCGCATCGACTACGAGCAGCGCCCCTTCGCAGGCGGCGAGACTCCGCGAAACTTCATATGCGAAGTCAACGTGCCCGGGCGTATCGATCAGGTTGAGGACGTAGTTCTTCCCGTCCTTGGCGGTGTAGTTGAGCCGTACCGACCGCGCCTTGATCGTAATCCCGCGTTCGCGCTCAAGATCCATCGAATCAAGAAATTGCTCCTTGAGTTCGCGTCGGCTAAGCGCGCCGGTCCGTTCGAGCAGACGATCGGCCAGCGTCGATTTGCCGTGATCGATGTGAGCGATAATCGAGAAATTGCGAATTTGATCAGGAGCCGTCATTGAGTCGTCGGTTCAGTTGCCGCCCCGGAATAATAACACGTTCCTCAGGCTTGGCGCGCCGCCCGCTCCTTGAAGTAGTTGTATGTCCGCTTGAGCCCATCAGCGAGGCTAACCTGTGGTTGCCAATCCAATTCGCGCCTGGCTCGTGCCGGCGAGATAACGGATCGACGCTGCTCACCCGGTCGCCCTGGACCGTGGTTTGCGGTCAGACTCGATCCTGCGCTGGCCGCCAGTACTCGATAGAGTTCGTTCACGTCGGTTTCAACGCCGGTTCCGACATTGAACGCCCCCGATACCGGCCGGCTGATCGCTGCCAGATTTGCGCGCACAACGTCGCTGACAAAAACGTAGTCCCGCGTCTGG
>Ga0335069_10010243_pt1 | contig 13285 bp, 11 predicted proteins | sample Lox_Sample_11_FD_206714 | JGI IMG/M metagenome (GOLD analysis project Ga0335069, IMG submission 206714) | Soil microbial communities from Loxahatchee National Wildlife Refuge, Florida, United States - Lox_Sample_1.1 | ecosystem: Environmental > Terrestrial > Soil > Wetlands | place: USA... | reverse complement strand
GGCGCCGCCCTCCGTCATCCCGCAGGAAGATCGAGCACAGCCGCCGCGCAACCTCCTGAGTCACCTCGAAGAGCGTCATCTCCCGGCCCGAACGCGTGGGGCACTCCACCTTGAATTCGTCGCCGTAGTAAGTGTAGTAGGCGAGCAGCGCCCGCAGGATGAGGAAGTTGACGGGGAACCAGATCGGGCCGCGCCAGTTGGAGTTCCCGCCGAACATTCCCGTGTTCGACTCCGCCGGGACGTACTCCACGCGGTGCTCGGAACCGTCCAGGCGAAGCACGAACGGATGGTCCTGATGGAATCGGGACAACGATCGGATTCCATAGGGCGACAAGAACTCCGCCTCGTCCAGCAGTCGCGCGAGGACGCGCCGTAGCCGCTTCTCGCTCAGGACGGAGAGCAGGTGACGCCCTTTCACGCCCAGGGTCCCATCTCCGGCGTTTCGGCCCAGGAAGCGCTCGTTGTCCCGAACGAGGTCGCGGGCCATGTCCGCGAAACGCGGAAGGCGCTCGAGGAGCGAGTCAGGGACGACGGTTACCGCGCAGAACGGCAACAGCCCCACCATCGAGCGGACCTTGAGCGGCCGCGACGTCCCGTCCGGGAGGCGGAGCACGTCGTAGAAGAACGCCTCCTCCTCGTCCCACATCCCGCCTTCCTGGGTGGTGCGGTTCATCGCGGTCGCGATCCAGATGAGGTGGCCGAGGAACTTGAGCGCCATGTCCTCGAAGGCCGGGTCGTGCTCCGCGATGTGAAGAGCCAGCTGGAGCATGTTCTGGCTGTAAAAGGCCATCCAGGCCGTGCCATCCGCCTGCTCGAGATGGCCGCCCGCCGGGAGGGCCGCGCTGCGGTCGAAGACGCCGATGTTGTCCAGGCCGAGAAACCCGCCCTCGAAGACGTTCTTGCCCTCCGGATCCTTGCGGTTCGTCCACCAGGTGAAGTTGAGGAGGAGGCGCTGAAAGGACGCCTTGAGGAACGCGAGCTCCCCCGCACGGTCCTCGCCGTCCGCAGCGGTGAGAAGCGTGGCCCATGGGTGGACAGGGGGATTCGCGTCGCTGAAATTCCATTCGTACGCCGGCAACTGCCCGCTCGGATGCAGGTAGGCGTCCCGGAGCAAGAGCTCCAGCTGGTTGCGCGCGAAATCCGGGTCCACCATCGACAAGGGGATGGTGTGGAAGGCGAGGTCCCATGTGGCGTACCAGGGGTATTCCCACTTGTCCGGCATCGAGACGACGTCGTTGTTGCGCATGTGGAACCAGTCGCGGTTCCGCACGGGCTTCCGGCTGGCGGAGACGAGCGGGTGCGCGCCGTGCTCCTCGAGCCAGGTGCCCACGTTGAAGTTGTAGTACTGCTTCGTCCAGAGCATCCCGGCGAGCGCCTGGCGCATCACCCGCCGCTCGTCTTCGCCGAGGGTTGGAGGCGTGATGGATTCGTAGAAGGCATCGGCCTCGGCAAGGCGCGCAGCGAAGACTTCGTCGAAGCCGGCGAAGGGCCCGGCGGCACCGAAGGCCGCCGGCGCACGGAGTGTGAGCCGCAGACGCAGGCTCCGGCTCGCGCCGGGAGGCACCTCCACCCGGACGTGCGCAGCGGTCTTCGTACCGTGACGCGATGGGTTCACCGCCGCCTTCTCGCCGTGAATCAGGTACCGGTGGAACGCATCTTTGACGTAGGGAATGACGTTCGGGTTCCCCTCGATCTTCTCGCGGTTCGTTTCGTTCTCCGTGAAGAGAAAGTCGGGGCTCCCCTCGGCGTACAGCCACACGTCGCCGAGTTCCGGGTGCATGGCCACGACGGACCTTGCGCCCGGCATCTCCGCGTCCGCCCGCAGCGAGGGCTTCTCGTCGACCTTGCTCCAGGCCCACGTGTTCCGCAGCCAGAGCGTGGGGAGAAGGTGGAGAGGGGCCGGGTCCGGGCCGCGGTTGAAGGCCGTGATATGGACGAGGACGTCCTCGGGCGCGGCCTTCGCGTACTCGACGAAGACGTCGAAATAGCGGTCGTCGTCGAAGACGCCGGTGTCGACGAGTTCGTATTCCAGATCGTGTCGGCTGCGCGACGCGTTCGTGCGGACCAGATCTTCGTAAGGGAACGCCCGCTGCGGGTACTTGTACAGCCACTTCATGTACGAGTGGGTGGGGGTGGAATCGAGGTAGAACCAGTACTCCTTGGCGTCCTCCCCGTGGTTCCCCTCGCCGTTCGCGAGGCCGAAGACCCGCTCCTTCAGGATGGCGTCGCGCTCGTTCCAGAGGGCGAGCGCGAAGCACAGGCGCTGCTTGTCATCGGAGAAGCCCGCGAGACCGTCCTCGCCCCGGCGATAGGTGCGGGAACGCGCCTGGTCATGGGTGAAGTGGCCCCAGGCGTCCCCGTCGGCGCTGTAGTCCTCCCGGACCGTTCCCCACTGGCGCTCGGAGAGGTAGGGTCCCCACCGTCTCCAGGGGACGCCCGTTCGGGCCTCCTCGAGCCTTCGGTCCTCCGCCTGGGGGTCGGTCACTGGCGTTCCCACAGCCGTACTCCGCCGAGAAGGCCAGAGACGTTCTGCACGAGCTTCACGTTGGGCGGCAGCTCGATGTCCACCTTGGCCGAATTGCCGCCGCCGACGTAGAGGACGTGGGGGTTGAAGGTGCGCTGGATCTGATCCACGGCGCGGGCCAACATGCGGTTCCACTTCTTGCGGCCCAAGCGCGCGAGCGCCTTCTTCCCGAGTTCGTCCTCGTACGTCTTGCCCTTGCGAAATGGATGGTGGCCGAGCTCGATGTTCGGCACGTAGCGACCATCGACGAAGAGCGAGAAGCCCAGGCCGGTGCCGAGCGTGACGCACACTTCGACCCCGTGGCCGCGGATGACGCCATGGCCCTGGACCCCCGCGTCGTTGAGCACGCGCGTGGGCCGGTGGGTGAAGCGATGGATGGCGCCGCGAAGGTCGAACCCGGCCCAGGAAGCGTGCAGGTTGGGTGCGGTCTTCACGACGCCGTCGATGACCACGCCAGGGAAGCCGACCGAGATCCGGTCATACGCGCCACGCTCCGGCACGATGGACTTGAGCGCCTTCGCCATGGCCTTCGGCGTCGCTGGATGAGGGGTGTCCACCCGGGCGCGCTTGGTGAGCGGCTTCCCCGTCGTCGTCACCACCATGACCTTGATCCCGGTGCCTCCGACGTCGATGCAGAGGGTTCGGGGTCCCGCCATGCGACGATTCACCTTGGGGCTCATAGGGGCCAATTCCGGAAGATGTCGGGCATCTAGGTCGTTCGCGCCCGGCGTTCCATAGACCGTTCGTCTAGGCCCTTTCTAGCACGGGGCACCAACGGAATTCCCACGTCCCACGACCATCCCCGATCCAGCGGGCAGATGCAGGGCCGGAGCCAGGTCCCGGGTCCTGTGGCGGTCGCGGGGGACGGCGGAGATGGTCGCGCGAGGAGAAGGGGAGCGTTCTCAGCGCACCGCAGTGGGACGCAGGTTCCCGATGTCGAGCACCCACCGCCACGATCCATCGGGTTGCCGCGCCCAGACGGTCAGGTACTTCGCAGGAATCTCTCGGTGGCCATCGCCTCCTGGCCGATAGATCGCCTCACCCACGCTCCAGCCCAGCTCCCCGCTCCCTGCGGCACCTCCCGCCACGGGATGCCACACGAGGTCCTGTCCGGGAGCGGTCTCGTTTGCCGCGGTGATCGCGGCGAGGCCCCAGGTGACACCGCCGCGAGCTGCGACGGACGCGTCGACGGTTCGGACCGTCGCGTAAGGACAGACGTAGAGGCGAATCACGCCTCATCGCCCCGGATGGCGAGCAATGGGCTTGCGCACCAGCTGGGAGACGATCAAGCCTTGGTAGCTTGACCAAGACTGGCAGGACCGCCGACGCTCTCGTCTCCTTGCCCGGCACGAACGCGATCCTGGAGGTTTCAGCCCGCCCATTCCGGGACCAGGGCTGCGAGCCGACGACCGTGCGGGAGGCGGCCCGTGCAGCTGGCATCCTGCCAGGCAGTCTCGACTACCGCCCTGCGGCGAAACAGGATCTCCTGCTCACCTTCATGCAGCGAGCGAATTGGCGGGTGCTGCTCGGTCCGGCGCGACTCGAGATGGTCCAACAGCGAAACGAACACGAGGCGCTCCGGGAGGAGCTTCTTGCTGACGTTGCCCGGGCCGGCCTGTTGCGTTCCGCTGCCGATGTCCGTCTGGTGCGGCTCCTCGCCTTCGGTGTCCCGAACAGCGCCGTGGCCTCGTTCCAGCCAGCTGCCGGGCGAAAGCCCGAGGCCATCGCCGACGCGCTTTTCGATTGGGTTTGCAACGGAGTCCCCGCCACTCCACGCTGAAAGGGCGCGATGTGACCGATTCGAGACCGAAGGTTCTGGCTACGCGGGAGCCGTCCCTTGCGAACCGCATGGACGCCGTCGCGGAGACGGCGAGCCTGTTCACGTCCATGCGCAACCCGAAGGTCCTCCTCGCCCTCGGTCCCGCGGCGGTACGCGGCCTGCTCCTGCACCGCGGCAAGCGGGGGCGAGCCACCGAGGTCCCAGCACACCACGTTGCGCGCTTCGACTGGAGCTATCCTGACGACCACCCAGAAATGCGTGCGCTCTACGAGCGAGCGAAGCGAAGCCAGTGGAACGCGGCCACGGACCTTCCGTGGCAGATCTCGGTCGATCCGCTGGATCCGACGGTCCCGCTCGTGCCGGACGACTTCCTCGATCGGGAGACCGCGATCCGGTGCGGCATCTCCCTCGACGCCGCCGCGCACCGGAGGCTCACCGCGGACTTCGCCTCCTGGGCGCTCAGCCAGTTCCTCCACGGCGAGCAGGGCGCTCTGTACGCGGCTGCGCAGGTGACGGAGAGCGTCCAATTCTTCGACGGCAAGCTCTATGGCTCGACGCAGGTGGTCGACGAGGGGCGCCATGTCGAGGTGTTCCACCGGTATCTCACCGAGAAGCTGCAGAAGCTTTACGCCGTGAACGACAACCTCTACGTGATCCTCGACGCGCTCCTCCGCGATTCTCGGTGGGACATGAAGTTCCTGGGCATGCAGATCATGATCGAGGGGCTCGCGCTCGGTGCCTTTGGCGTGATCTACCAGCAGACAAAGGAGCCGCTGCTCAAGGCGCTGCTCCGTGGCGTGATGCGCGACGAGGTGCGTCACGTGCATTATGGGGTACTCGCGCTCCGGGACCACATTGCCCAGCTCTCCGAGCGAGAGCGGCGCGAGAGGGAGGAATGGGCACTCGAGGTGGCGATCCTTCTCAAGAATCGCTTCCTGGCGTACGAGGTGTACGACGAGTGGTTCGCCGGCTCGCGGGTGTCTCGGAAGCAATGGCGCACGTTCGTAGACCTCGCGCCGGGGATGCGTCGTTTCCGCCACATCATGTTCCACCGCCTCATCCCCAACCTTCGCGAGATCGGGCTGCTCACGCCGCAGGTGAGGCCCCGCTACGAGCAAGCGGGACTCTCAAAGTACTTCGAGGGACCGGCAGCGCACGAGATCACCGAGGACCGGCTCTTCGCGGATCTCGAGGCGGACCGGCGCCCCGTCGGCGCCGACTCGGACTAGACGCGCCGCGCCGCTCCGTGCGCCAGCCAGGGGGACCGCCATGGACATCGATTACCTCGTCGTAGGGTCGGGATTCGGCGGCAGCGTGTCTGCACTCCGGCTCTCGGAAAAGGGTCACAGCGTCCTCGTGCTCGAGAAGGGGCGACGCTTCCGGCCCCAGGACATGCCGCGGACCAATTGGAACCTGCGGCGGTGGCTGTGGATGCCGCACCTCGGCTTCCGCGGCCTCTTCAAGATGACCTTCCTGCGTCACCTCACCGCGCTGAGCGGCGTGGGCGTTGGCGGCGGCTCGCTCGTCTACGCGAACACTCTGCCCACGCCCAAGGACTCCTTCTTTCAGGCCCCTACGTGGGCGCACCTCGCCGACTGGAAGTCCGAGCTCGCGCCCCATTACGAGACGGCACTCCGAATGCTTGGCGCCACGGAGAACCCCAGCCTCGGCCCCGCGGACGAGGCCATCCGCGCCGTCGGCGCGGAGCTCGGCCGTGAGCAGGGGTTCCAGCCCGTGCGGGTGGCCGTGTACTTCGGCGAGCCCGGAAAGACAGCGCCCGACCCCTATTTCGGCGGGGAGGGGCCGGCACGGACCGGCTGCAACCTCTGCGGTGGCTGCATGATTGGCTGCCGCCACGACGCCAAGAACACGCTCGACAAGAACTACCTCTGGCTCGCCGAGCGGCGCGGCGCCCGCGTTGAGCCCGACACAGAGGTCACATGGGTGACGCCGCTCCAGGGCGGGGGCTATGAGGTGGCGGCGCTCCAGGGCTCCACCTGGCGGAGGCGCGTGCGGTACCGTGCGCGGAACGTCGTATTCGCAGGGGGCGTGCTCGGAACCATTCCGCTGCTTCTCAAGCTCCGAGCCAGCCCCAACGGCCTTCCGCGGATCTCCTCTCGGCTCGGCGAAGGCGTGCGCACGAACTCGGAGGCGCTCATCGGCGTCACCACGCTGCGGAAGGACCTCGACGTGTCCCGGGGCGTAGCCATCACGAGCATCCTCCATACCGACGCGCATTCGCACCTAGAGCCAGTGCGTTACCCGGCGGGTTCGGGCTTCTTCCGGCTGCTTATGGCGCCGCTCGTATCCGGCGAGAGCTGGGTGACGCGCTTCCTGCGAACTTTCGTAAGCGTTGCGAGGCGACCCTGGGCGCACCTGAGGGCCTGGTTCGTCGGCGACTGGGCTCGCTCGACGCTCATCCTTCTCTACATGCGGACCCTGGAGGGGACGATGCGGTTGCGCCTGGGCGCTGGCCGGCGGCTCGCCTCGGCGCTGTCGGAGGGGCCGGCTCCCACGGCGAACATGCCGGAGGCCGCTGACCTCGCGGCCCGCGTGGGACGCCAGATCGATGGCGTCCCGTTCACCCTCGTGACCGAAACTCTCCTGGGCACGCCGACGACCGCGCACATCCTCGGCGGGGCGTGCATGGGGGCGACGCCGGAGGAAGGGGTCATCGACGCCCGGCACCGAGTGTTCGGCTATGACGGTCTCTACGTCGTCGACGGGTCCGCAATCTCAGCCAATCCCGGCGTGAATCCCTCACTTACCATTACGGCGTTGGCAGAGCGGGCAATGAGCTTCGTCCCGCCGCCTGCAGCGCGGCCCTGACACGGGAGGCCTCGGGTGCCCCACGCGCCGTGGCTGGCGAGCGTCCGAGGATCTTTCAGGGTCACGCTCAATGTCGAAAGGACCGTGGTGCGGCCGCTCGCTGGCGTGAGCGCGGCCGATTGACCCGTGCCGGCGACGTGAGCTCGCTTCACGCCTTCGGTCCTCGACGAGAATCGAAGAAGACGCGTCGCCGCCGTTTGGGGGGCTGCGAGCCTTGCCCGCACGCGGGGACCCCGATCGCATCGCGCCGTACCATGCTCGTTGTGCGGATCCCCTTGGGAGACGGTGCGCGCCCTCGGCCGATCGCAGCGCGTCACGGGGAATGTTCCGGGTGAAATCGCCAGCGCGGATATGCGAAGGCGGCGCAGCAAACAAACGGCTGCGGAAGTCGCAGAATCCGTGGGTGGCCCATGCCATTTGGGGCAAGGGCGCTAGAAGACTCTTCAGCTGCCGATCATCTCGTGGGCGACCGAGAGGGCGCACACCAAAGTGGCGCTGTAGCTAGGCTCGCCTGCGCGTAGAACGGGTTCTAGCTCGGGCGGATGGAGCGCAGGCCGGGGATCGACGACGTGATGGGAATGGTATTGATGCTGCGGGCGCCGAGCTTCGCGAGCGTGTAGCGTACGAGCGCCACCGGCTTCTCGGGATCGGCCGCGTCCACTTGGATGTTGTACTCGGTGTACTCCTTGCCGCGGCTCAGCGTCGGTTCCTCGCCGAAGAGGGCGTTCGCGCGCAGGTACCCGTCGACTTTCTCGGCGAGGGCGTTCGGCACATTGAAGAGCAGCATCACCTTCGACTCCGCATTCACCGCGCCGTAGAGATTCAGGATAAACATCTCGAGGAGCTCGCGCTTCTCGGGATCCTTCTGAACGGCGGCGTGGGTGTAGATGCTGGTTTGGGAGCGCATCACCGTCTCGATCATGGTGAGCCCATAGCTCTTGATGGCGCCGCCTGTCTGGGAGATCTCGAGGCCGACGTCCACCGCGCCGTTCTTCACCTTCGACTCGGTCTTGCCCCAGGACTCGTAGACGAGGATCCCCTCCTTGATCCGCGAGGGCGTCTTGTACTTCTGCACCGAATGGGCCCTGAACCGGTCGGCGAGGCCGACCGCCGCCAGCCTCTGCTGGAGCCAGTCGAGGGCCAGGTACGGCATCTCGGAGGCGCAGGTGAGGAGCGGCTTGTTCGGCGCGACCGCTAAGAGGAACTCCTCCGTGGTCCGGAAGGAGCCGTCGGCGACGATACCGACGATCGAGACCTCGCCACGGTTGAGCGTCATCACCCGCTCGAGGCTGATGTCGACCCCGTGGTCGATCCGCATCTCGAGGACGCGCTCCCGGATCCAGTCGTCGCCAGCGATGGCGACGTCGAGCTCTCCGATCTCGAGCTGCGCCCCGAACTCCTGCGGGCGGCCGTCCCAACCGAACAGCAGGCTCGTGCCGGTGAACTTCGTGGGCCCGCCCTTGTCGTAGCCTGAGGTCCGGAACCCGGCCGCGGCGAGGAGGTCGATAAGGTTTCCGCCGCGCGATGCGCTGGCGAGCGAGCCTGCGGGCATTCCGATCTTGAGCTGGGTCTTCTGGGGCATGGCGACTCCTGGGCGCGCTAGCGGCGGGTGGCCGGGTCGTCGACGAGCGAGAGGGTCCCGTCCGCCTCGATTCGGCGGTAGTAACAGGACTTGTAGGGTAGGCCGTCCGGCTGCTTCGCGTGGCAGGCGCCCTTGCCTTGGGGGGTGACGAGGTACACCAGTGAGTTCTGCTCGCAGTTGATACGGATCTCGTCGACCTTGAGCATGTCGCCTGAGGTGAGCCCCTTCTTCCAGAGCTCGTTCCGGCTGCGGCTCCAGTACGTGGCGTAGCCGCTCTTCCGGGTTTCGTCGAAGGCATCGCGATTCACGAAAGCGAGGATGAGCACGTCCTTCGTCCGCGAGTCCTGCGTCACGACCGGGAGGAGGGTGCGGCCGTCGGGGCCGAAATCGAGGAGCAACTCGTTCGTGTGTTCCTTGGCCATGTCGCTTGCTTCTCCTGGAGCGGAGGAGGCCACCCTTATAGGCTGGACTCGCTTCACTTCACCAGCCCGGCAGGTCGCTACCGCGCGGCGAAGACGAGTGGCCTACCCAGGACTTATGCATGGCGTTGCTCGACGGCCGTGCGACCGCAGGGTTGTCGAGCGACGGGGCAGACAGCGAAGCGTGGCGAAGAAGTCGGTGTCCCGCGATGCGGCTGCCTGGCCGGAAGGGCTCCTGGCGAGATCCCGCGAGAAGAAAGGCTTCCGCACTACCGGGCGGACCCAGAAGTTGCATGGATCCGACGGAAATTCGAACGGTACGGGGCAGGCAGGGCTGTTGCGGCAGGCACAGCCTCGCAGATCTGGGCACGACAAAGCCCGGTCCCCTTGGAGGGACCGGGCTTCGGTTCACCTCATCTCGAGTCTAGAGGGCGCGAACGTTCGCGGCCTGCAAACCCTTGGGGCCCTTCGTCACATCGAACTCCACCTTCTGACCCTCGGCGAGCGTGCGGAAGCCTTCCGCCGCAATCGCGGTGTGGTGGCAGAACACATCGTCCCCACCGCCATCCTGGGTGATGAAGCCGAAGCCCTTGGCGTCGTTGAACCACTTCACGGTACCGGTAGCCATCTCTTGTTAGCTCGTTTCTTCTCTGTTCGTGAACGGCAGGAAATGCCGCTAACTGCGCCCCGGGAAGGAGCGACGGCGCTTCTATACGGGAATTGGCCCACGATGTCGAGGAAAGTCGCCCTGCCCGCCGCTGGCTCCACCTCGATGGGGAGGTCGCCGGGGGGGTGCGGCGACTGCGCCGCGAACAGTGGCGTGCACCCACGCGTGGTTCCGGTGCGGGACTCCTGGCACGCTGCAGCCGCTCGGTGCGGAACTCCCAGGCTCAGCGGCCGACGAGCGCGGCCAATCGCGCGGGATAGCGGTCTCCCTGCACCTGGATGCGGGAGAGCGCCACCCCGATGCGGGCGAGGTCCGTGGAGCTCAGCTCGATCCCGGCGGCCCCGAGGTTCTCCCGCAGCCGATGCGCCTTGGACGTGCCCGGGATCGGGACGATCCAAGGTTTCTGGGTGAGCAGCCACGCAAGCGCGATCTGGGCTGGGGTTGCCCCCTTGGTCGCCGCGATGGCGCCGAGCGCCGCGACGAGGGCCTGATTCGCCTTGCGGGCCTCCGCCGAGAAACGGGGAACAACATTGCGGAAGTCGTCCTTGTCGAAGGAGGTCTTCTCGTCGATGGCGCCGGTCAGGAAGCCCTTCCCGAGCGGGCTGAAGGGCACGAAGCCGATGCCGAGTTCCTCCAGGGTCGGCAGGATCTCCTTCTCCGGCTCCCGCCACCACATCGAGTACTCGCTTTGGAGTGCCGTGACCGGTTGGACAGCATGCGCTCGCCGGATGGTCTGGGCACCGGCCTCGGATAGGCCGAAGTGCCGAACTTTGCCCTTGCGGATCAGCTCCTTGACCGTTCCAGCCACGTCCTCGATCGGGACGTTCGGGTCTACGCGGTGCTGGTAGAAGAGGTCGATCCGGTCCGTCCGGAGCCTCTTCAGCGAGGCGTCCGCGACGGCGAGGATGCGCTCCGGCCGACTGTCCAGCCCGACCTTCGAGTCTCCGTCCTTGAAGCCGAACTTGGTGGCGATGACGACGCGGTCCCGGAACGGGGCAAGCGCGTCGCCCACGAGCTCCTCATTGGCGAAGGGCCCGTAGCACTCAGCGGTGTCGAAGAAAGTGACGCCCAGCTCGACGGCAAGGCGGATGAGCGAGATGGCCTGCTGCCGTTCCGTCGGAGGTCCGAGGCCAAAGCTCAGCCCCATGCAGCCGAGCCCGAGGGCCGAGACCTCCAGGTCGCTCTTTCCAAGCTTCCTCTTCTGCATGGCCGCCTCCTTGCCCTACGACGACTTGAGCGACGCCATGTCGATCGAGAACCGGTACTTCACGTCCGACTTGAGCAAACGCTCGTAGGCCTCGTTGACCCTCTGGATCGGGATGACTTCGACGTCGGAAGTGATGCGGTGCTCCCCGCAGAAGTCCAGCATCTCCTGGGTCGGATGGATGCCGCCGATGAGCGAGCCCGATAGGCTCTTGTTCCCGAAGATGAGGGCGAACGCCGACACCGCGTGCGGTTGATCCGGCGCGCCGACCAATGTCAGGTTGCCGTCGCGCTTCAGGCCGGCGAGGTAGGGGTGGAGGTCGTGCGGGGCGGAGACGGTGTCGAGGATCATGTCGAAGCTGCCAGCATGCTTCGACATCTCCCTCGCGTTCTTCGAGATCACCACCTCGTGGGCGCCGAGGCGCTGCGCGTCCTCGACCTTGGAGGCGCTCGTCGTGAAGACGACGACGTGCGCCCCCAGGGCTCGGGCGAACTTCACGCCCATGTGGCCCAACCCGCCGAGCCCCACAACGCCGACCTTCCTACCCTTCGTGATCCCCTGACGGCGAAGCGGTGACCACGTCGTGATCCCCGCGCAGAGAAGTGGGGCCGCGCCCGCGGGGTCAAGGTTCGAGGGGATACGAAGGACGAACCGCTCGTTGACGACGATGCTGTCCGAGTAGCCGCCGTAGGTGACCTTGCCCGTATGCTTGTCGGGCGAGTTGTAGGTATAGACGGCGCCCGGGCCGAACTGTTCGTAGTGCGCCTTGCACTCCGGGCAGGTGCCGTCGGAGTCGACCAGGCAGCCGACGCCAGCGAGGTCGCCTACCTTGAACCTCGTCACCGCCGCGCCGACCTTGGTCACGCGGCCGACGATCTCGTGGCCCGGGACGCACGGGTACACGGTGGGCATGGCGCTCCACTCATTGCGGGCCTGATGGAGGTCAGAATGGCAGATTCCGCAGAACAGGACCGCGATTTGAACGTCGTCGGATGTCCGGTCGCGCCGCTGGACCTTCGTAGCTGCAAGCGGCGACGTGGCGCTGGTGGCAGCGTAAGCATTTGCGTTGTACATGGAATTCATCTCCTGAGCGCTGAGCGGTCGTCGGTCTGAGGTTCCGGGTTCCCCGACGCCACGGACCATACGCCTGCGCCCGCGATTCTGAAACCGCACAAGCAAGACGCATGGGCCATGAAGGAAACCTTTACCGTTCCCTGGGCGAGAGCTCTGCTACGCTTCTCCAATGCTCGACGCTGTCCTGCCGCAGCTTTCGGAGTGGGCCAACTTCTACGTGATCACGGGGTCGGCGGCGGCTGGCCTGACAGGCCTCATGTTCGTCGTGGTCGCGCTCGCACGAGAAACCATCGCGGGAGATGCCGCAGGGGGAGTTCGAGCCTTCGGGTCGCCCACCGTGATGCACTTCTGCAGCGTGTTGCTCATCGCCGCGATTCTCTCGATTCCTCGCCACACTCGGACGTCCCTTGCCCTGTGTGTCGGGGCCACCGGGGGTGCGGGGTTGGCACTGTCGGTATGGGTCGCGGCGCAGGCGCGACGACAGGCGTACTACTCGCCGCTGGTCTCTGACTGGATCTGGCACGTCGCGATGCCCCTGGCCGGCTACGCGGCCCTAATCGCAGGGGCTGCAACACTGGGTCGGTCGCCGCCCGTGGCGCTCGACACGGTCGCCGCGGCGTCGCTCGTCCTGTTGTTCATCGGGATCCACAATGCCTGGGACTCCGCGGTCTGGATCGCGACGAGGGACAAGAGCCCCTGAGCCCGGCATGAGCGAGAGAAGAGAGGCCGCGACGGAGCGCCTCGCGCGCGAGGGCGCAAACGTCCAGAGCCGCGCCGAAGAGATCCGGGCGGAGGCGAAGAGGCGAACCTCAGTCCTTTCGCTGCCGCGTCGGTCGAGACGATACGTATCCACGCAGTGCAGTTCTTCTTCGTCGGTTGCCGGGATCGCCTTCTATAGATCCCGAACGAACTCATGCCTGCCCGCAAGGTCCTGGAGCGTTCCGACGGTGCCACTGCAGCCTACGCAAGAAGCGGGCGGCCCGCCGTCGGGGGGCCGCCCGCCAACTGCGCCGACGGCCATTGCTACTGACCCGCGTGCGCCGCCATCGCCTTCTCGATCGCCGCCTTCACCGCCTCGAGGTTGAAGCTCGCACCCTTCTGCATCGGCGGGAACTCAATGGCCGTCTGAGCGACCTTCGCCACTTCCTTCTGCACGAACTGGAACCGCCAGAACTCGAGCGCGAACCAGTTGTAGAAGGCAAATGA
>Ga0335069_10010242_pt1 | contig 13290 bp, 9 predicted proteins | sample Lox_Sample_11_FD_206714 | JGI IMG/M metagenome (GOLD analysis project Ga0335069, IMG submission 206714) | Soil microbial communities from Loxahatchee National Wildlife Refuge, Florida, United States - Lox_Sample_1.1 | ecosystem: Environmental > Terrestrial > Soil > Wetlands | place: USA: Florida... | reverse complement strand
GGAGTAGCGAACCACGTCCTCGAAGCTATCGCGCAGGATCGTTTCCAACTGCTCGTTGACGATGGCTTCCTTCCAGAAGTAGCCCTGGCGGTCCTGTACCCACTCAAAGTAGCTGGCGGTAACGCCCCCGGAGTTGGCCAGAATGTCCGGCATGACGAAGATGCGCTTGTCGGCAAGGATATCGTCGGCGACCGCAGTCGTCGGGCCGTTGGCGCCTTCCACGATGACGCGTGCCTTGATCTTGTCGGCGTTGCGGCTGGTGATCACGTTCTCAGTAGCTGCGGGAATCAGCAGGTCGCACTCGGAGACGAGCAGTTCCTCGCTGGGAATGGCCTCGGCGCCGCGGAAACCAAGCGTTGTTTCGTTGCGGTACTTGTACTCGTTGAGCGCATGGATGTCGATTCCTTTGGGGTTATAGAGACCGCCATCCTTCTCGACGATACCGACGATCTTGTAGCCATGCTCCATCATGAGGCGAGCCGCGTTGGAGCCGACGTTGCCGAAGCCCTGGATCACAACGCGGCAGCCGTCGACGGCCATGTTGAGATAACGCAGGCTCTCGTCGCAGATGACCATGACGCCGCGGCCTGTGGCCTCCACGCGTCCGCGGGAACCGCCGATGTTGAGCGGCTTGCCGGTGACGACGCTGGTAACGGTGCGGCCCATGTGCATGGAGTATGTATCCATGATCCACGCCATAGTCTGCTCGTTGGTGTTCATATCGGGCGCGGGAACGTCTTTCTCCGGCCCGATGAAGTCGATGATCTCCGAGGTATAGCGGCGGGTCATGCGCTCCAGTTCGCCCTGGCTCATCTTCTTCGGGTCGCAGATGACACCGCCCTTGGCTCCGCCAAAGGGAATGTTGACGACGGCGCACTTCCAGGTCATCCAGCTGGCCAGGGCGCGCACTTCGTCGAGCGTGACGTCGGGGGAATAGCGGATGCCGCCCTTGGCAGGGCCACGCGCGATGTTGTGCTGCACGCGGAACCCCGTGAACATCTCAATACGTCCATCGTCCATGGTCACAGGAAAGTGGACGATGATTTCGCGCGCGGGCGTCCGCAGAAGCTTCCACAGACCTTCGTCCAGGTTCAGCTTGCGGGCTGCAAAATCGAACCGCGCGCTCTGCGCCTCCCATGGATTGATCTCCTGGTCCAGCGTCATGGTTGGTGTTGTCGGCATAGTGCTTCTCCAATTCTGTTGCGTGCCGCACGCGCCTCCATCGGTGCGGGCGGCCGCGGTTCGGTTCGGGGCTCTTCGGCCCCGAGCCCAAACCATGTGAGTCTAGGCTCCGCACAAAAGCGCGTCAAGCCTGTGAGCGGGGGGAGTGGTAACCCTTTCGGAACCCTTTTCCCACGGCTACTTCACAATCTCACATACCACTGGCGGCATGCGCTCTGCGTGACAAGCGAACGACGACCGCACGAGGCCGCTTCGAACGGAAAAACCGCAACCGGGGGGCCGTCTTCTCCTCCGGCGAAACCTTGGACAGGCATCTCTTGAGTTAATGAGCCGGGGACGAAGCCTCGTCAAAACGGGCCACACCGCAAACCGGCTAAGCTAAACTCGTTACAGCCTGTTGCAGGTGGACGGGAAGAGTTGTGGCTTTCCAACGTACGGATGTCCAGTCGAAAGCTCTGATGCGGAAGCCGAGGATAACCAATGGCAAACGCTGATCGAATTCTCGTCATCGATGACGATGACTCCGTGTGCGGCATCGTTTCCGCTGTGGCGAAAACGATGGGGTTCGACTGCGTGGCGACCAAAGATCCCACATCATTTCCGGAACATATCACTCCTTCAACCACCTTGATTCTGCTGGACTTGATGATGCCCGGCATGGATGGGATCGAGGTTCTACGGCTTTTGGGCGAGCGGCATGTCCAGGCGCGGATCCTGCTGATGAGCGGCATGAACAAGCGGGTATTGGAGACGGCAGAAAAGCTGGCCCAGAGCCTGGGACTGCAGGTGATCGGTCATCTGCATAAGCCGGTGCCGCTGGAGGCCCTGCGCAATACGCTGGAGGCCGTGGCCAAGATGGGCCCGCCCATGCCGGAGGTTGAGGTGCCTGCGCTGGCGCTGCCCGACGAGCAACTGGTGGAAGCAATTGAGCGCGATGAGTTTGTGAATCATTACCAGCCGCAGGTAAGCCTGGCAACCGGCGTGGTGACGGGCTTTGAGGCCCTTGCGCGCTGGCGCCATCCGGAGCTGGGCCTGCTGCCGCCGGACTGTTTTATTGCCCGCATCGAGGCGCTGGGCTTGATTGACCGGCTTTGCCTGCGAACGGCAGAGCTGGCGCTCACCGACCTGAAGGGCTTCGGCATGATCGGCGGCGCACTACCACGCATCTCGTTGAATGCTTCCATGCACTCGCTGCACAATCTTGAGTTCCCCGATCGACTTGAGGCTCTTGCGCAGAGCCAGGGCATCCCTGCCAATAAGATCGCCATTGAGGTAACCGAGTCCGGCTTGATCCGGCAGCTCTCGCGCACGTTGGACGTGCTGACACGACTGCGCATGAAGGGCTTTCATCTTTCCATCGACGACTTTGGCACCGGCTACGCAATGATGCAGCAATTGCAGAATGTGCCTGCCACAGAGCTGAAGATCGACAAGAGCCTGGTAGAGCTGATGCACGAGAACGACAGCGAGCGGGTGATGGTAGAGAAGGTGATCGAGATCGGCCATGGGCTGGACATGGAAGTAGTGGCCGAGGGCGTAACTGTGAAGGAACAGTTCGACCTGCTGCACAAGATGGGATGCGACGGCGCGCAGGGATACCTGATCAGCCGCGCAATGCCGGCGGAACGGGTTCCGGGATGGCTGGCCGAGTTCGGACGACACAAGGCCCGGCGCGAGCACTGAGGTCCACGGCTCACCCTGGGCCGCCAAAGGCCCAGCAATTACACTGTTGGCTGTGAGCGCCTCATCCCATCCCATTCAGCCCTGCCGCAAGGAATTCCTAGCACTCGCCAAAGAGCACACGCTTGTTCCCGTCTATCGCACGTTGACGGCCGACCTGGAGACGCCCGTATCGGCGTTCCTGCGCGCGGCGTGGTCTGAGCGCGAGTGCTTTCTGCTTGAATCAGTGGAGAACGGCGAGCAGGTGGGCCGCTACACCTTCATCGGCGTGAATCCCTACAAACGCGTGGTGGCACGCGGACGGCAGATCACAATCACCGAGGGAAAGCGCACCACGCATCTGGAAGGCGACATCTTCGAGGTGCTGCGCGAAGCGCTTGGCGGGCACACGCCGGCACGTCTGCCGGGGCTGCCGCCGTTTACCGCGGGCGCGGTGGGCTTTTTTGCCTACGACGCGGTGCGGCAGATTGAGCGGCTGCCCAGCAAAGCAAAGGACGAATTGAGCGTGCCGGACGCGTGTCTGCTGTTCTTCGACGAGGTGCTGGCCTTCGACCATGTGCGCAAGCAGATCTGGATGATGGTGACCGCGGACGTGACGCTGGCCAGACCCGAGGAGGCGTACGTCGATGCGGTGAAACGCCTTGCGCGCCTGGAAAGGCGCCTGGCGCAGCCGCTGCCCAAGCTGCCCGCAATGAAGGGCGAGGGCAAGCTCAAGGTTACCCACCGCACGCGCAAGAGCCAATTCCTTGCGGCTGTAGAAAAGACCAAGGAGTACATCGCGGCGGGGGACGTGTTTCAGACCGTGCTCTCGCAGCGCTTCGATGTGGAGCCGGGTATCGACAGCTTCCAGGTATATCGCGCGTTGCGCACCGTGAATCCGAGCCCGTACATGTACTTTTTGCGCTTCACGCCGGAGGAGACTCTGGGGCCCGCGCCGAAGAACTCGTCCAAGAGGAGAAAAGCGTCTCCGACACCCGTAGAGCTTGCGGGGTCGTCGCCGGAGCTGCTGGTGCGCGTGCACGACGGCAAGGTGGAGTATCGGCCGATAGCGGGCACGCGGCCGCGCGGGGCGAGCGAGGCCGAGGACCAGGCGCTGGAAGACGAGATGATGCACGACGAGAAGGAGCGCGCCGAGCACGTGATGCTCGTGGACCTGGGCAGAAATGACGTGGGCCGCGTGAGCGAGTTCGGAAGCGTGAAGGTGGACCGGCTGATGTTTGTGGAGCGTTACAGCCACGTGATGCACATCGTGAGTTCGATCGAAGGTAAGCTGCGGCCTGAGCTGACCGCGGTTGACGCGCTGCGCGCCTGCTTCCCTGCCGGCACGCTGAGCGGCGCACCCAAGGTTCGCGCCATGGAGATCATCGAAGAGCTGGAACCGGCGCGGCGCGGCACCTACGGCGGTGCGGTGCTCTATGCAGACTTCTCGGGCAACCTGGACTCGTGCATTGCGATCCGCTCACTGCTGGCCAAGGATGGCAAGGGCTATGTGCAGGCGGGCGCGGGCATCGTTGCCGACTCAGTGCCGGAGAAGGAACACCAGGAAGCCATCAACAAGGCGCAGGCGGTGATTCGCGCCATCGAGCGGGCACGCGAACTGTAGAGTCTGATTCGCTCGACCGCGCGGGGCCTTACTCCGCGCCGAAGATGCGGCGGAAGAAGCCTCCGATGCGGCCGAAGAAGCCGCGCTTCTTCGGAGCAGGCTTGGCCGGGGCAGCGGCAGGCTGCGCTGCGCCGGACGCTGCTGCAGGCTCGGCTCCCGGGGCGGGTTCGCCAGCGTTGTGGACAAGCGGCGGCGCGGCCACGGCGGGCTTGCCGTTCTGCGCAGTCTGGCTTGGCTTGGGCTCAGCCAACGGGACAAGGCCGGCGCTCTGCGCCAGCGGGAATTCGTTGCCCTGGACCTGGATGGGGGGACAGCCGCAGGGCTCGCGCTCCTGGTCCACCACCTCCTGCACGCTGCCATGCTGAAACATGACGCGCTGGCCGGGCTGCACGCGGTACAGGCTACCGTCGAAGACGCTGGTGACAAGAACATAGGGCGCATTGCCACCCGGATTGTCGACGCAGGTGTCGCCATGGTCGGCGAGACGAATCTTGACGTGCGCGGCGCCGGGACCGCCTATGAGGATGCGGAAGTCGGGGGTGAGCACGGTGTCTGCGTTGGTGCCGGCTGAGAAGCTGGCCTCTATCGCTCCGTGATCGAGCGCAATCATCAAGCCGGGCTGCTCACCGGAGGAGACACTTGCATCTGCGGCCAGCTTGACGGTGGTTGCGGCGCAGACGCGCAAGGAACCGCGCAGCGGCAGTGCCACGTCGGTGTTCGAGGCTTGGCCCGCAGTGACCGCGCCGCTGGCGGCGATGAGGGCTTTGCCTCCTGTGACCTGCAGCGCACCAGTGACGGTGGCGGCACCGCCGGGAGTGGCGCTCTCAAGCGGAACAACCGCGATGGGGCTGGAGTGCGTAACCGCAGGCGCGGCGGTCTGCGCCGCCAGCGGCAAAGCCGCCATTAATACACACACACCAAGGACACATAAATACTGCATAATGCGTTGGTTGGCGGCGCAGTGCAGGGTTGGCATCGGTTACATTCCCAGGAAGTTGCGGATCATCTGGTGACCGCCGTCCGTAAGCACGCTCTCCGGATGAAACTGAACGCCCTCGATGGGCAGGGTCCGGTGACGCAGGCCCATGATGACGCTGCCTTCTCCGTTGGCTTCAGGGGTGCGAGCGGTGACGACAAGTTCCTTGGGAAGAGTGTCTTCCGCGACGATCAGTGAGTGGTAGCGGGTGCAGGTGAGGGGCGTGGGCAGGCCGGCGAAGATCCCCTTGCCGTCGTGCTCAACGGGGCTGGTCTTGCCGTGCATGAGGTAGTGTGCGCGGACCACCTGGCCGCCGAAGGCCTCGCCGATGGCCTGGTGGCCGAGGCACACGCCAAAGATCGGCACCTTTCCTGCCATGTGGCGGATCAGTTGAACAAGGATGCCCGCTTCGCCGGGTGTACAGGGCCCTGGAGACAACAGGACGCGGTCGGGATGGAGGGCTTCAACCTGCTCGACGGTGAGCTCGTCGTTGCGACGAACGACCACATCGGCACCGAGTTCGCCGAGGTACTGGACGAGGTTGTAGGTGAACGAGTCGTAGTTGTCGAGCACGAAAACCATGGTGAAGTTTAGTGTAGCGCGCGCAGGCGTCACCGCCCCGCTGGTGTCGGCGCAGGCTGGTTGCGTGAGGCTGCTGGGTTCTGCAAGACTGGGTTGGACTGTGACGATGGTTCTTCATTTTCTAGTGCGGGGGCGGGTGCAGGGCGTTGGGTTCCGGTGGTTTGTGCACCGGGAGGCCAGCGAACTGAACTTGCGCGGATGGGTACGCAACACCGAAGAAGGCGACGTGGAGATTGTGGCCTCGGGCTCGGCTGACGATCTGGACGAGTTGCGCACGAGCCTGCGCAAGGGACCGCGTGGCAGCCGCGTGGATCGCGTGATTGAGCACTATCTGGATGAGAGCGAGTCCGAGGGGCTTGATGCGTTCCGGATTGAAGGGGCGTGGTGAGAAAGGCAGGGATCAGTGGGCCGTGGTCAGCAAGGACTCCCGATGAAGAAGCACCACTTCCCTGCTCCCTGAAACCTGCTCTTTGACCCCGGCTTTTATAATTGATGGGGAAGCTGGACCTGCGACCTGCCTGTTCTCTTCCTGCACAATTCAAATTTTTCGGAGCCCCGTGGGGCTCCCGAGGAGCGAGCGGACGCATGCCCGAAAAACCCAAGCCCGTGGACGTGGAAGCCCTGAAGGCGCTGGTGCGCACTGTACCGGATTTTCCCAAGCCGGGGATTCTGTTTTATGACATTACAACGCTATTGAAGGACCGCACCGGCTTTGCGCAACTGATCGACGCGCTGGCGGCGCACTACATCGAGCAGCGCATCGACCTGGTGCTGGGCATTGAGGCGCGCGGGTTCATCTTTGGGCCGGCGCTGGCCTACCGGCTGAACGCGGGGTTTGTGCCAGTGCGGAAGCCGCGCAAGCTGCCCGCTCCTGTGGCGCGCGTGACCTACGACCTGGAGTACGGGTCCGATACGCTGGAGATTCACATGGACGCGATCAAGCCGGGGCAGCGTGTGGTGCTGGTGGATGATCTGCTTGCGACTGGCGGCACAATGCAGGCGACGGTGAAGCTGGTGAAGCAGTTGGGCGGCGAGATTGCCGGACTGGGCTTTGCGGTGGAACTGGACTTTCTGAAGGGGCGCGATCGGTTCCCGGAGTACGACGTATTCAGCCTGCTGCACTACGACGAATAGCATTGCATGCAGCAGACGCGCGCTGCGCGCGCCAGACAGTGGCCTGCAAAGATCCGCAACTGCTGGAAACTGCCGAGCCGCAGGAACGTGATTTTGCGCAAAACGATAAGCACTGAACGCCCGCTTGCGCGGGCGTTCGCCGTTTCAAACAACACTTCTGTTCCTTCCTTGATCCTGCGCACTAGCCTGCGTGCTCGGGGAGCGGCTCTTCGCTGGCAGAGTTGCTGGAGCTGTTGCCTCCAGCCTCAGCGAGCATCTGTGCGTCGGCGAAGCGATAGCCCACATAGACATCGGTGAGCAGGTAAGTGGGATTCGAGGGGTCGTCTTCAATCTTCTTGCGCAACTGGCGGATGAAGGTGCGCAGATACTCGACCTCTTCGCGGCAGTCGGCGCCCCATACGGCGGTGAGCAGCTTGGAGTAAGTGATGACGCGGCCGGCTCGGCTCATAAGGCAGTAGAGGATGTCATACTCCTTACGCGTGAGGTGGACGGGCTGGCCGCGCTTGGTAACCGTGCGGCGCGCTGGCGTAAGGCGGATTTCGCCGATCTCTATGGGCGCGTCTTCAAGGCGCGTGGGCGCATGAACGCGGCGATGCGCGGTGCGCACGCGCGCGATGAGCTCGCGGATGCTGAACGGCTTGGAGATGTAGTCGTCGGCGCCTAGTTCGAGTGCTTCGACCATATCCTCTTCGGCGTCACGCACGGTGACCATGAGCACTGGCAGTCGTGGAGCGAAGGAGCGGATGCGGCGCAGCGTCTCAATGCCGCCGATGCCGGGCATGTTGATGTCGAGCAGAACGACATCGACGGGCGTGGAGTGGAGCAGTTGCAGAGCTTCTTCTCCGCGCGAAGCCTCGTGAACCTGGAAGCCAAGCTCGGCAAGGGGTGGGCGGAGGGCGCGGCGGATGGCGGTTTCGTCGTCGACCACAAGAACGCGAATTGCTGGCTGATTCATTGGACTTTCCTCTTCTGCACGGGCGCGGGAATGGCCGCGAAGAACGTGGTGCCTTCTTCCTCGTCGCTGGTGACCCATACGTAGCCGCCGTGGATGACGGCGACACGCTTCGCGACGGCGAGACCGATGCCGGTTCCGGCGGCACGGCGCGCGGAATTGGACGATCGGTAGTAGCGATCGAAGATGCGCTCGCGATCGGCCATGGGAATCACGGGACCGAAGCTATGCACGGAAAAGATGATTTCATTCCTGGCTTGCATGGCGCTGATGGTGATGGTAGAGCCAAAGTTCGAGTATTTGCAGGCATTGTCGATGTACTGCGTGAGCAGGGTGACCATGAGCTGGCGGTCACAGCAGAGTTCCAGGTTCTCGTCGGGAACGCGGAGGTCGATCTTGGTGCTGGCGATGCGGTCGCGAAGACTGGTGAGGACTTCTTCGATGAGCGGCGCAACCGCAACGGAGACAGCGTTGACGGAGACTTCACCTGCGTCGAGGCGCGCGGTGGTGAGAAGGCGGGCGGTCAGATCGTTGAGCTGGTTGGCCTGCTCATCTATGAGCGCAACCAGTTCGGACTGTGCGGGAGAGAGACGGCCCATTTCGCTGAGTCCGGTGGAGGCGGCGCGAATGGCAGTGAGCGGCGTCTTGTAGGCGTGAGCGAGGGAGTCGAGAACGGTGGCGCGAAGCTGCTCAGTGCGGCGCTCGGTTTCGATGCGGCTCTCGTTGGCGAAGGCGCGGTAGCGGTCGAAGGTGATGGCGATGAGCGAGGCGATGGCGTTGTTGGTGAGGGGGCTGGTGTCTCCGCGAACGATCAGGCTGCCAACGGGAGCGTTCCCGAGGCGCACGACGCGGCGGCCAATGCCGGTCTCCGGATCGTCATCGGAGGTTTCAAAGTAGTAGACGTTCTGGGCTAGTTCCTGCGGGTCCTCTGCCCAGTAGCCGGCCTGATAGGTTTCGTGCAAATCGGCATCGAACACAGCAACCGCTTCGAGGGAGAAGATTTCGTGCACCAACTCGGCGAGTTGCGCGCCGGGCTCTTCGTGGAGATTCATCTGCAGGGTGCGGCGGGTGAACTCGTAGAGGTCGTGCATCTGGCCGCCCCAGGACTCCGACTCGTGAGCATGCTCGGTGACGCGTGCCGAAAGCCGGCTGACGAGCAGGGCGGTGCCAATAAAAGCCAGCAGTGTGACCGAGTTGGCCGGGTCACGCGCAGGGTTGAACTCGGCGTGGCGCGCGTTCAGAAAGCTCTGCACGACGACCGCGAACAGGGAGACGGCCGCAGCCTGCCAGAACCCGCAAAGCAGCGCGACGGGTACCACGATGAGCAAGCAGAGCAGCGCCGCAACCGGGACGAGCCATGGGAACCAGTGCACGAACATGCCGATGAAAAAGACCGCGGTCATCCCCAGAGCGCACTCCAGCGTAAACAGCAGGACACGGGATCCGCTGTTGTGCGGACGGCTTCCGCCGATCGGGTTACGCGACTGAGTATAGGCACCTGACAACGGTCGACTCCTACTCCAACGGTGTGGCAGGGATAACCGCCGATTGAGCAATGCGATGCGTACCAAGCGCATGTGCAACGGCGGGCTCGTCCAGTCTTCTGGAATGTAGAACAGGACTGAACTTGGAACGGCCTGTATGCGACTGAAAACGTGCCTAGATTCTACCAGCATCCTCATTTCTTACTTATGGGAAGCGCGATATGCGCGCGTGAGCGATAACAGGACAAAGTGGTGCTAAGTGGCGCAAAGCCGCGTCGAATCCGGCATTGAGACATAAAGAAATATTTTGATGATCTTCATGTTTTCTTTATATGCGTTTTGAGTTACTAAGCTTAATCCGCAACGTTCGGAAGACATCGGGGGCCGGAGGAATCCGCAGCTCCGCCGCCGATTCATGACCTTCGAACGGCAAAGCGCACAGCATCCCCGGCTGGCGCGGCCAGGGCGAAGCCCGCATTGATCAAGGAAGCGGCATTCAATTCGGATCTCACGGAACGATTTCGGTCTTCACCACAAATCTCATATTTCATGGGAGGAACAGTGTCGAGAAACCTGAACCGTCTTCTTCAATCTGCTGCAGGCGCAGCCCTGGCGATGGCCGTGGCCGCAGGAGCACAAACGCCGGCCGCAAGCGAGCCTGCGCAAACTCCGGCTCCTGCAACGCCTCCGGCGGCAGCGCCGGCGACAGCACCTACATGGAGTGTCGGCCCTATGGATATCAGCGGTCTGATCGACGGCTACTACAGCTACAACGCGAACCGGCCGAGCGATTCCGCGAACGGACAGACAAACGATCTTTATAACTTCAACGACAAAACCGACCAGTTCAACCTGAGCGAACTGCGCGTGACACTGAACCACGATCCGGACCCGGTGGGCGCTCACGTGGACGTGTTCTTCGGTCGTTCGAACACGCTGATCAACGGCGGCTCTTCATCAAGCAGCGTGAACCAGCACAACCAGGCCGACTACGTGGAGCAGGCGTTTCTGAGCCTGAAGCCGCCGAAGGGCAAGGGGCTGGAACTGGACTTCGGCAAGTTCACAACCTCGGCAGGCGCCGAAGTGATTGAGGCGAAGGATAACTGGAACTACTCGCGCTCGCTCCTGTTCGCGTGGGCGATTCCCTACTACCACTTTGGCCTGCGCTCGTCGCTGCCTGTGTCAAAGACCGACACGGTCGGCGTGCAGGTGGTGAACGGGTGGAACAACGTGACCTCAAACAACGGCGGCGTGACGGTGGGCCTGACAAATGCGCTGGTGAAGCCGAAGTACACGTGGAACCTGAACTACTACACGGGGCCATCGAACGCTTCGACGCAGAAGGGCTATCGCAACCTGGTTGACACAACCCTTCTGCTGACTCCGAACGCGAAGTTCAATGCATACCTGAACTACGACTACGGGCAGAACCGTGATGCAATCACCGGCACGGGCGAGACCGCCACAGGGGACAAAAACCTGAACCACTGGCAGGGTGTGGCGATCGCGGCACACGAGCAAGTTACGGGCACGACGGCGCTGACCGGCCGTTTCGAGTACTTCCACGATATGAACGGCTACTCGACGGGTACAGCGCAGGAGCTGAAGGAGTTCACCGGCACCTACGAATACAAGTGGGCTGAGGGACTGCTGACCCGCGTGGAGTATCGCCGCGACTGGTCGGACGAGAAGGTCTTCCACAAGGGCGACACGAACATGGTCGATGCACAGTCGACGGTGACCGTGGGCTTTGTGGCCTTCTTCGGACCCAAGCGTTAGAGAGCAGGCGCTTCGGCCCCTGCATAAGCAAGGTCTGGAGCGCGGCAAACGTACCTGTTTCCTGATTCCATCTTTATCGTCTCGGTACTAAGTTGGTAGATATTCCAGAGAGTTCACGCGCATCGTTCCGCGGGCAGATTCCGGAGCGGAACGAGCGGTGAAGACCAACCCGGGACAACCCTGACTTCCGGAAGCACATTTCCAACGATTTCGAGGAGAATGCTCATGGCAGAACAGAAAGCACCTCAGATGCAGGCCACATTGGGCCTGACCGGGTTGACCAGCAATGCGATGGCGCTGATTGCACCGGGCGCCTTCCTGTGGCTCACGTTCGCCATCCAGGCGAACACGGGCGTGGCCGGCCAGCCTTCCACGGCTCCGGCCATGTGGATCGGCATCTTTGCCGCGTTGCTGCTGTGCCTGGCAACAGCGGTTGCCTACGCGGAGATCTCAAAGCTCTATCCCGGAACGGGGTCGAGCTACTACTACGCTGAGCAGGCGATGCTCTCGAAGGACAAGGCGTTCAAATACGCGCGCATCGCGAAATTCATTGTGGGCTGGGGTTCGCACCTTTACTACTGGGTCTATCCGGGCGTGATGGTGGCTACCACGGGCATCTTCTGCGGTTATATCGTCGGCTTCCTCTGGCCCAACTTCATGAGCGGTTCCAACCCAGGCCCGGTGTTCATGGCGCTGGTGGCGGTGGTGTTCTCCTTCTTCGTGGCATGGATCGCATCCAAGGGCGCGGGTACTTCCACAGCCGTCAACCTTGCCATCAACGTGGTGCAGATCTCGGCACTTGTGGTATTCAGCGTTCTGGCCCTGGGATATCGCTCCAGCCATCCCTCCGGCTCCACTGGCTTCCAATACGATAGCCAGTCACTGGCGACGTACACCTATCAGTTCGCCACCGCCAAGGACGGCTCTACTCTTCGCGACGCCAGCGGCACGCCGCTTCCGTTGCTGGACGCTGCCGGCAAGCCGGTCCCATATCAGATCACTTACCCCGAGCGGGACTCGACGGGAGCGTTCCTGACCCACACCACCGCCTCGTCCGTCATCGCACCGCACACGCTCAGCTATATGTTCATCCAGGCCACTGTCGCGATTCTCATCCTGGTCGGCTTTGAATCGGTCACCTCGATGGGAGGCGAGGCGAGAAACCCCACCAAGCACATACCGATTGCTGTGATCGCTTCGCTCCTGATTCAGGGACTGCTCTGCTACCTCTTTGAGTACTTCGCGGCGAACTACTTCCTGAATTCGGGGTATACGATGGCCAACGCTTCGGGTTCGGCGGCGCCCATCGGCGACATGATGATCATCGTTGGCGACGGCCTGCTCGGGCAGGGACACGGCAAATACTTCATGCTCGCAGAAGCAGTGACGGTGTTCTTCGCACTCATAGGCACCACGCTGAGCTGCATGAACACGGGTGCCCGCGTTACTTACGCGATGGGCAAGGACAATGAAGCGCCGGAGCACTTCGGCATCCTGCATGCCGAGTCGCTCTCCCCGCGCAAAGCGATCTGGACGCTTGCTGGAATCTCCGCCGTCATCGGCGTAGTCGCAGTCTCGCTGGTCTTCGGCGACGCCGCAGCCCCCTCGGACGCGACTATCGCAGCGCTGCCACACGGGCTCTTCTCGAGTTTCGGCTATCTCCCTCACGACAGACTGGCTGCACTGCCCAACTCGCTGCTGACGATCACGCTGACGTCGAACTTCGGAACGTTTATTCTGTATGCACTGAGCTGCCTGCTGTGCATGGTGGCCTATCACAAACGTCCGGACCACAACTTCCTGATCCATACCCTGATTCCCGGGTTTGGTCTGTTGGCCAACCTGGTCTGCATGGGCTTCTATGTGGCCGGGCCGTTCTTCAACCTCGGCACCAAGATGGAACCTTTGACGGCGCTTG
>Ga0335069_10010241_pt1 | contig 13290 bp, 10 predicted proteins | sample Lox_Sample_11_FD_206714 | JGI IMG/M metagenome (GOLD analysis project Ga0335069, IMG submission 206714) | Soil microbial communities from Loxahatchee National Wildlife Refuge, Florida, United States - Lox_Sample_1.1 | ecosystem: Environmental > Terrestrial > Soil > Wetlands | place: USA... | reverse complement strand
CGGCTTCATGCTTCCGGTGAAGATGGACGGCGGACTGGTGAAGGAATTCCTGCTGGTGAAGGACCCGATGCTGTGCTGCTACGGCGTGATGCCGCGGATCAACGAGTGGGTGGTCGTGAAGATGGTCGGCAAGGGCGTGCCGCCGCTGATGGACGTGCCGATCACGTTCGAGGGCACGCTGAAGGTCGGCGCCATGTACGAGAACGGCTACCTGACGGGCATCTACCTGCTCGCCGGCGACAAGCTGGCGGACAACAAGGGCTGAACCGGGCCGATGCGCCGGGCTTGGGGTGGAGCGCGACCTCCGGGCGCGCTGGCCCAACAACATGTCCCTGAACCCGCCCGGAGGTCGGGTTCCCCCATTGCGCGCTGGGCCCGGTGCGTCAGCCCTCGGCGGTCGTCGGATCGATGATCCGCCGGACCTGCGAGACGCGGTTGGCCGGGAATCCGCCCTGCTTGGCGTGCTCGCGCACCATCGCCTCGTTTTCGGCGACGTAGACGCAGTAGACCTTGTCGTCGGTCACGTAGCTCTCGAGCCACTGGATCTTCGGGCCGAGGCCGGCGAGGACGCTGCACGATTTCTGCGAGATGGCGTGCAACTGTTCGGAGTTCAGTTTGCCGGCGCCGGGGAGTTCACGTTCAATGACGAATTTGGGCATGGCGATGCGCGTGGTTGGAGTTGAAGCCCGGTGACGTGGATTCGCCGGACGGTAGCGGGCACTGGCGGAGTTCGCCCGCAGACTGGCGAATTGAAGGGTCCGGTCAACCTCAATGGTTCCGGAGGCACCGGCGCGGTGAACAAGTAACCCAATGGGTTACTTGTACCCTTCCGCTGGCGGCGTGAAGGGCAACGCAAGGCTGCGAGCGAGAGAGGATGCGCGGTCGGCGCGGTTGGCGCCGGTCTCCGTGCCGGCGCACCGGTCTGCTTGCGATCAAGCGGGGCGAGGGCACCCCGCCCCCATGGGCCAAGGCCAGACGGCAAGCCTGCAGGCTAGCGCGAGATGTCGCGCTGGGTGAGGACGGTAAAGCCGCGGCTGTTCAGCGACTGCGTGGCGAGATCGGCGTCCTCGAGATTGAGCACGAGGGCGGACTTTCCGCCCGGCCGCACCATGAACGTGTAGGCGTAGTGGATGTTGATCTCGACCGCCAGCAGGGCGCCGAGGATGTGCTTCAACTGCGACTCGCCGATGAACTCGACCACGAGCACGTCGCATTCGGTGAACGCAAAATTGTTCGCCGCCAGCAGCTCGCGCGCGCGGTCGGGGTCGTCGACGATCAGCCGGTCGACGGCGCTGTCGGTCGTGTCGATCGTCGTCAGCGCCATGATATGGACGTTGTGCGCGGCGAAGAGGGCGACGAGGTCAAAGAGGCGGCCCACGCGGTTCTCGATGAAGACGGACAACTGCTTCACCGGGTCGGTGGCGTTGGTGACTTCCATTTCCTCCATGGCGGGTCGGAGGGTAGAAGTCGGCGGCCGGCGGGTCAACAGGCATCGCGCGCGGGCTTGTCTGCGCGCCGGGCGTTGCTAGCGTCGGCCGGTGCCCCGGCCCGACAACTACGCCCGCACGGCGCAGCGCGCGCACGACAGCGCCGATCTCGTCCTCCGCGGGATCCTGCTGAACCTGCTGCTCGCGCTCCTGAAATTCGCCGGCGGCGTGTTCGGGCACACCTATGCGCTGATCGCGGACGGGGCCGAGTCGCTGCTCGATGTGCTGTCGTCGGGTCTGGTCTGGGCCGGTTTCCGTGTGGCCGCGCGGCCGCCCGATGCGGACCACCCCTACGGCCACGGCAAGGCCGAGCCGCTGGCGGCGCTGGCGGTGACGGTGTTCATTTTCGCCATGGCCGGCTACGTGGCGTGGAGCGCGATCCACCTGATCGTCACGCCGCACGTCGGGCCGTCGTGGTGGACGCTGGTGCTGCTCGCCGGCGTGATCGTGGTGAAGGCCTGGTTCTCCCGACGCGTCGGCGCAGCGGGGGCGGAGGTGGGCAGCACCGCGCTCGGCGTCGAGGCGCTGCACCACTGGTCCGACGCCATGACCTCAAGCGCGGCCTTCGTTGGGATCTCGATCGCGCTGACCGGCGGCAAGGGCTGGGAGGCGGCCGACGACTGGGCCGCGCTCTTCGCCTGTGTGATCATCGCGGTCAACGGCATCGCCATGCTGTCCAGGGCGCTGGGCGACGTGATGGATGCCGCCGCGCCGGCCAAGTTCGAGGGCGAAATCCGGACGCTGGCGCTGGCGGTCCCCGGGGTCGACGCGCTCGACAAGGTGCGGATCCGCAAGAGCGGCCTGACTTATCTCGTCGACATCCAGGTGCAGGTCGACGGGCAGATGACGGTGCGACAGGGCCACGACATCGCGCACGCGGTGAAGGACGTGCTCTTGGCGTCGGCGGCGCACTCGATCAGCGACGTGACGGTCCACGTCGAGCCCGTCGTGCGCCCGCCGGCTACTTGAACCGCTGCGCGACCTTCCAGCCGACGAACACGCCGACGACGCTGCCGACGCCGCTCAGCAGGAACGACCAGAGGAAGTCCAGGCCGGCGGCGTCGCCCAGGAACCAGAACCCGTAGCTGAACAGCGTCGTGCCGGCAAAGATGCAGAGCTTGGTCATGGCGTGATCGCGGCCGGCGCCGCGGGGAACTCGGCATCGCGGATGACGCCCTTCATCGTCACCCACGGGTGGATCTCGACCTTGAGCCGGCCGGCCTGCACCGCGGGATCCGAGTCGGCCAGCGCGCGTGCTTCATCCAGCGAGGCGCACTTGTAGATGAAGAGGCCGCGCCAGTCGCCGTCGTCGGCAAACGGACCCGCGACCAGCAGCTGGCCGGCGTCGTGCAGCCGCCGGATGTTGGCGAGGTGGGCGGCCTGAATCCGATTCCGCTCCTCGAGGGTGCCGGTGCCCGAATTCGGCCCACGCGTCAGCAACGCGAAATAGTAGGTGGTGAAACTGGCGGGCGGTCCCGGCGCCGCGGCCGCCGGCGGAGTGTCCGCCGCGCCGCCGCCGGCGAACAGCAGGGCGCAGACGAGCCATCCGGCGTGAAACGGGCGCATGCCGGCATTGTGCGGGCGAAAGGCCCGCTGGCCAGCCGCAACTCGCCGGCGGCAAGACCTTTTTTCCGGCTGCGGACCAAAAGGCGTTTGAACGCCGCGAAATTTCCGGGCTAGCCTCGGGCCATGAAGAAGACGAATCAGCCGCTTGGGAAGAACCCACATCTGATCCGCTGGGTGAAGAAAATGGCGGCGCTGTGCCAGCCGGGATCGATCCATTGGGTGGATGGCTCGCAGGAGGAGTACGACGACCTGTGCGCGCAAATGGTGAAGAGCGGCACGTTCATCCGGCTGAACCAGAAGAAATGGCCGGGCTGCTTCCTGGCGCGGTCGGACCCCGGCGACGTGGCGCGGGTGGAGGACCGGACCTACATTTGCTCGCTGTCGAAGGACGCCGCCGGGCCGACGAACAACTGGGTCAATCCCTACGAGATGCGCCGGACGCTGAAGACGAAGTTTCGCGGCTGCATGAAGGGCCGGACGATGTACGTGCTGCCGTTCAGCATGGGTCCGGTCGGCTCGCCCATGTCGCAGATCGGCGTGCAGCTCACGGACTCGCCTTACGTGGTGGTGAACATGCGCATCATGGCGCGGATCGGGCGGAAGGTCTTCGAGCTGATCGACAAGGATTTCAAGCGGGTGGTGCCCTGCGTGCACTCGGTGGGGGCGCCGCTGAAGCGGGGCCAGAAGGATGTCACCTGGCCCTGCAACCCGGAGAAGTACATCGTGCATTTTCCCGAGTCGCGCGAGATCTGGAGCTATGGCTCGGGCTACGGCGGAAACGCGCTGTTGGGCAAGAAGTGTTTCGCGCTCCGCATCGCCTCGGCGATGGCCCGCGACGAGGGCTGGATGGCCGAGCACATGCTCATCCTCGGGGTGGAGAATCCGACCGGGGAGAAGACCTACGTGGCCGCCGCCTTCCCGAGTGCTTGCGGCAAGACGAACTTCGCGATGCTCGTGCCACCGGCGCACTTTCAGAAGAAGGGCTGGAAGGTGTCGACGATCGGCGACGACATCGCCTGGATCAAGCCCGACGCCGACGGCCGGCTGCACGCGATCAACCCGGAGGCCGGCTTCTTCGGCGTGGCCCCGGGCACCAGCGTGAAGACCAACCCGAACGCGATGGCGGCGCTGTCGCGGAACACGATCTTCACCAACGTGGCGCTGACCGATGACGGCGGCGTGTGGTGGGAGGGCATGACCTCGGAGCCCCCCGCGCACGCGATCGACTGGCAGGGGCAGGACTGGACGCCGGAGCGGGCGAAGGAAAAGGGCGTAAAGGCGGCGCATCCGAACGCGCGGTTCACCGCCCCCGCCGCGCAGTGTCCGACGATCGACCCGGACTGGGAGAAGCCCGAGGGCGTGCCGATCAGCGCGATCGTCTTCGGCGGCCGCCGGGCGGCCACCATCCCGCTGGTCTTCCAATCGTTCAATTGGAGCACCGGCGTCTACGTCGGGGCCACCATGGGCTCGGAAATGACGGCGGCGGCCGCGGGCACCATCGGCAAAGTGCGGCGCGACCCGATGGCGATGCTGCCGTTCTGCGGCTACAACATGGGCGACTATTTCCGGCACTGGATCCAGATGCAGAAGGACATCAGCGAGACCCCGCGGGTCTTTCACGTGAACTGGTTCCGGAAGGACCATCACGGTCATTTCCTGTGGCCAGGATTCTCGGAGAACATGCGCATCCTGAAATGGATCGTCGACCGCGCCCGCGGCGGCGGCCGGGCGAAGGAGACGCCCATCGGCTGGATGCCGCGCTACGAGGATATCGACTGGGAGGGCCTGGACTTCGCCCGCGAGCGCTTCGAGCAACTGCAGCAGTTCGACCGCGCCGCCTGGCGCCAGGAGCTGCTCGGCCACGAGGAGCTTTTCCTCGACCTCCACTCCCACCTGCCCAAGGAGCTGATCTTCGAGCGCGAACTGCTCGTGTGCCGGATGGGATAGGGGATTTACGATCTACGATTGACGATTTACGATTGGCGAATGGCGATTGGAGAAAGGCGCACGATGCGCCGGCCGTCGGAACGTATTGGCCGGTGGCGGCATTTTCGTGGCATCCAATGCCAGTCTCCTGGCTGCGGGCAGGACTTGCCCCGGCCCGGGACGGCTGATGGAGTGGATTGCCCGCTGAAATTGGGACCCCGGCCATGCACTTGAGACGCGACACGATCATCACGCTGGGCAGCGCGCTGCCGCCGGCGCTGGGCATCTTCGGCCGGTTGCAGGCGCGCCTGCGCGATCCGAACACCGAGCTCGCCGACATCGTCGAGCTGGTGCGGGTGGATCCAGCGCTGACGTTTCAGGTGATCCGGCTGAGCAACAGCGTGCTCTATGGGCTGAAGAACCGCTGCGACACGCTGGACGATGCGGTGGCGCGCGTGGGCTTCGCGGAGATCCAGCAGCTCGTCGGACTCGTCGTCGCCCGCCAGTCGTTCCAGGGAGAACTCGCGCTCTACCAGATCTCGGCCGGCCGGCTGTGGGAAAATGCGGTGGCCGTGGGGACGCTGGCATCGGCCCTCGCGGCCCGCGCGGGCGGCGATCCGACGGCGGCGGCACAGGCCTACGCGACCGGACTGCTGCGCAACATCGGCAAGGTCGTGTTGAACAATCATGTCGGGGCCGTCCGCTATCCCGGGGAGATCGAACGGCCCGATCTCCACGCCTGGGAGCGGGAGATGTACGGGGTTACCGCGATCGAGGTCACCGCGATGCTGCTGGAACACTGGCGGTTCGCCCCGGGGACGGTTGGCGCGATGCGTGGGCATCTCGCGCCCGAGTTTGCCGGCGAATTCGGGCGCGGTGCCGCCCAGCTGCACCTGGCCTGCGCGGTGGCGGCGGAGTGGGGCTGCGAGCTGCCCGGCGAGGTGCAGTGCTGGCGCAATGATCCCCCGATGCACGCGTTGTCCGGCGTGCCGGACGACGCCTGGGCCGGAGCGCTGGACGAGGCGCGGGAGCAGTTCGCCCGGTTCGCCGTGATCGAGTGGTCGGACGCGGGGTAAGGGATTCTCGAGCCTTCAGACGGGGGCCTGCAACCAATTCGATCGGGCCGATTTCAAGGTGGATGGGGTGCCCTCGCGCCGCGGAACAGACAAAAAAGCGGGGTGAGGCACCCCGCCCATAATGGCTCACGGGCGGGAACGTCGGAGCGAGCCGGCTCGCGACCGGGTGTCGTCGCGCGCTCCTCAGCGGCACCCGGCGATCAAACGGCGATGGAGGCGGCCCCGTCGGCAGCTCCGTGCGGTTCTGCGGTCTTGCGCCGGCGGACGCGCGCGGGTTGGCTGACGATCGTGAAATCCTGGCTCGGCGACCTGTTGCGGATGGTGTGGGCGCTGGGCTATTGGAACGCGCGCAAGACGATGTTCGTGCTGCGGCAACGGCGCGGGGCGTGCCCGTGTTTCAATCCGAGCGATTCAGGCCGTCCGCGGGAGACCGGCTGCGAGGCCGTGCTGCACTGGGCGCAGCCCGCGCGCTTCCGCCGCGTCTGTCCGCTGCTTGTCCGCAACGAACGGGGCGGCTGGGTGTGTTCGGTGGCGGCGGACGGGGTGCGGCCGTTCTGGGGCCGTGCATGGGGTTATGCCGGTGGGGCGGTGGCGGCCGTCGCGCTCGCCGCCGGCGCCGGCGCGTGGGGCACGATGCGGGCCATCGGCTACCAGGTCTCGCTGCGGCAGGTTTTCTGGCCGCCGGCGTGGCGGGAGCTGCGGGAGGTGCGGGCCCAGCTTTTTGTCCGGCAGGCGCAGGACCACTTCCGCGCCGGCCGGATGCGCGAGGCGGTGACGGCGCTGATGACGGCGCACCAGGTGGCGCCGGCGGATTACGCGGTGGCCATGACCCTGGCGCAGGTGATGCAGGGCGCCAATCCCGCGGCGGCGGACGCGCTGTTCCTGCAGATGATGCAGCAGCATCCGGACCGGCGGAACGACACGGCGCGCGTGTGGTTCACCGGCTTGCTGGGACGCGGCCAGCTGGCCGACGTCGGGGAGCTGGCGCGGCGCCAACTGGCGGCCGACCCGGCCAACGCCGGCGTCTGGACCCACGCCCTGATCTTCGCCGCGCGGCGGCTGCAGAATCCGCGGATGCTGGAGGAGGCGGCGGGCGCGGCCGGCACGCCGGCTGCGGCCGCCGGAGTGCTGCGCTTCGAGGCCCGGGTGCGGCGGGCGCAGCCGGCCGCGGTGCCGGACCTGCTGCTCCGCGAGCCGCTGTCGAAGGACTTTCCCTACGCATTCATCCAGCGCGCGGAATTATTCATCGAGTTCGGGCGGCCCCGGGAGGCGCTCGGCGTGCTGGCCGTGTCGCAGGATTTTGTCGGCAAGCTCGACCTCGTGCGGCTGGGCCTGGCCGCGATGGCGGCCGGCGGCGAACGCGAGCGCCTGGCCCGCGAGGCCGGCACGCTGCTCAACCAGCCGAAAAATCCGGTGGCCCTCACGGTCATCCTGCTGGGGGAACACCTGATCCGCTATCCGGACAAGGCGCTGCTCGCCCAAGTGGCCACTCGCTGGGAGGGCGCCGTTGGCGTCGCTCCCGAGAACAAGATGGAGGCGTGGTACGCGCTGCTGTGCGCGGCGGGCGCAGCCGGGGATCGCGGGACCTTCGATCGGCTGGGCGCCGGTGCAGTGGCGCAGGAGGCGGTCACCCGGGCCGCGCTCGCGCGCCTGCAGGAATTCTTCTTCGGCCCTCCGGATCAGCGCCGGCTCGACGCCATCATGCCGCCCGCGGGTCTCGTGTCGCTCGAGCTGCCCTACGCGCTGCTCGACCGCTACTGGAAGCCCGGGGAGAAGCTGTAGGCGGGGTTGAGGGCGTTGAGCGGTTAACCGCTAACGTTGAGCGTTGAGCGGGGGGCGGTGACCAAGAATTTCGACCCGTGAACGGCAAGCAGTGAAACTTGAACCCCGAACTCCGAACCGTGAATCGTGAACACTGAACGATGAATTCCTCCTCAATCCTCGAGCGAGTTGTCCTTCGTCTCGGGCAGGACGATCCAGCCGACAATGAGGGACATGAGGGCGACGCCGATCGGGTACCAAAGTCCGGCATAGATGTCGCCCGTGAACACGACGATGGATGAGGCGATCAGCGGCAGGAAGCCGCCGAACCAGCCATTGCCGATGTGATAAGGCAGGGACATCGACGTATACCGGATGCGCGTGGGGAACAGTTCCACGAGGAAGGCGGCGATCGGCCCGTAGACCATGGTCACATAGAGGACGAGGATGACCAGCAATCCGACCACGGCCGGCTTGTTGATCGCCGCCGGGTCAGCCGCGGGCGGATAGCCCGCGGGGGCGAGCGCGGCGTCAAACTTTTTGGCATCGAACCCGGAGACCGCGTCGGTTCCGCCGATGTCGAGCACGAGCGGCGCGTCGGGCCGGGTCGGCGAGAGCGTGAACGGGATGCCGTGCGAGTTGAGGTAATTCCGCGCCTTGTCGGTCTCGCTTTGGGTGTGCTTCAGCCCGACAATCTTGCCCGCGGCGTCGACCATGGCCGCGACCGTCAGCTCGACCGTGTTGCGGTATTCGACCGTGTGCAGGATAACCGGCGCGCGCTTCATGGCGTCGGCCAGCGCCGGATTCGCCGTCCGGGTGAGGCCCTGGAAGATCGGCACATAGGTGAAAACCGCGAGGGCGAAGCCGGCGAGCATGATGGGCTTCCGCCCGATGCGGTCCGAGAGGCGCCCGAAGATGATGAAGAACGGGGTCGCGATGACGAGCGACAGCGCCACCAGCACGTAGGCGTTCACGTAATCCATCTTTAGCGTCGTGGTGAGGAAATAGAGCGCGTAGAACTGGCCGCCGTACCAGACCACACCCTGGCCGGCGGTCGCGCCGAAGAGCGCGCGCAGGACGACGTGACTGTTGTCCCACTGGGCGAAGCTCTCCGTCAGCGGCGCCTTCGAGGTCTTGCCCTGCGCCTTCATCTCGGCGAACACGGGCGACTCCTGGAGCTTCAGCCGGATGTAGACCGAGATCGCGAGCAGGAGCACCGAGACGAGGAAGGGGATGCGCCAGCCCCACGCGGCGAAGTGTTCCGGCGTCATCGTCTGCCGCAGGGCGAGAATCACGCCCAGCGAGAGCAGCAGCCCGACCGTGGCGGTGGTCTGGATCCAGCTCGTGAAGGCGCCGCGGCGTCCGGCCGGCGCGTGCTCGGCGACGTAGGTGGCGGCGCCGCCGTACTCGCCGCCGAGCGCGAGGCCCTGGGCGAGCCGGAGAACCACCAGGATGATGGGCGCGAGGAAGCCGATCTGACTGTAGGTCGGCAGCACGCCGACGAGCGCGGTCGACAGGCCCATCACGAGAATGGTGATGAGGAAGGTGTATTTCCGCCCGACGAGGTCGCCGATGCGGCCGAAGACCAGCGCGCCAAACGGCCGCACGGAGAAGCCGACGCCGAAGAGCGCGAGGCTCGAGAGGAAGCCGGTGGTCGGGTTGTCGGGCGGGAAGAACAGCTTGCCGAAGAAGACGGCGAGGGTGCCGTAGATGTAGAAATCGTACCACTCGAACACGGTGCCGAGCGACGAGGCGAAGATGACCAGCTTGTGTTTGCGATCGAGCAGCTCCGACGCGGTCGGATCGTTCATGATGGGGCGTGGGTGGGGTTGACGGACCTAAAGAAAGCGAGCCGTCGATAACGGCTGGCTCGCCGGCCGGCAAACCAATGTTTTGGTCCATGGCCGGGGTGTAGGTTGAGGGTTGAGCGATGAGGAGGCAGGCGAGCGCCTCGTCCCCGAGTCCGTCGAAGGGCAGGCGTGGTCAAGCCGCGCCGCCAGAAGACCGGACGCGTATCCCGGAGCCGAAGGCTGGACGGGGCGTCCGACCCTCAACCCTCAACTCTGCGCTCCATCCTCTTCGGGTGGGGTGAAGCCGCGGCGCATGACGTTTTCGGCCACGAGGCGCGGGAACATGAAGTTCTCGAGGTATTCGCGTCCACCGGCCTTGGTGCCGCCGCCGGACATCTTGAAGCCGCCGAATGGGTGCCGCTCGACGATGGCGCCGGTGCAGCCGCGGTTGAGGTAGAGGTTGCCGACGATCATCTCCTGCCGCGCGCGTTCCAGCGCTTTCGGGCTGCGGGAGAAGAAGCCGGCGGTGAGGGCGTAGTCGCAGGCGTTGACCATGGCGAAGGCCTCGTCGAGGTCCTTCGCCTTGAGGATGGCCAGCACCGGGCCGAAGATCTCCTCGCGCACGATCTTGTGCTCAATCTTGCAGCCGGTGAACACGGTCGGCGGCACGTAATAGCCGCCGCTGGCGGTGAGTTCGGCCGGCAGCTTGGCCTGCCAGGCGAGGGTCGCCTCCTTCCGGCCCTGCTCGATGTAACCGAGGATGCTCTTCTGTGCGGCGTCGTCGATCACCGGGTTCACGATGGTGCCCGGCTCGGCGGGATCGCCCACGGGGAAGCTTGGGCAGGCCGAGAGGAACCGCTCGACGAACCGGTCGTACACGCCCTCGAGCACGATGAGGCGAGAGAGCGCCGAGCACTTCTGGCCGGCGTAGCCGAAGGCGCTGTAGAGCGCGGCGGGGATGGCCTCGTCGAGGTCGGCGTCGTGGTCGATCACCATGGCGTTCTTGCCGCCCATCTCGCAGACGACCTTCTTCAGGTTGAGCTGGCCCTCGTGGGTCTTGCCCGCCTCCTCCCAGATGCCGCAACCGACCGAGCGCGAGCCGGTGAAGGCGATGAAGTCGATCTGCGGGTGGGCCACGAGGTGGGCGCCGGCGTCGGCGCCGGAACACGGCAGGTAATGCAGCGCGCCCGCCGGTGTGCCGGCCTCGCGCATGATCTCCATCAGGAACGCGCCGATGATCGACGTCTGGCGGGCCGGCTTGATGATGACGCAGTTGCCCGCGACCAGCGGGGCGACGGTCAGGCCGGTGAGGATCGCCAGCGGGAAGTTCCATGGCGCGACCGCGACGCCGACGCCGCGGGGCGTCCAGAACTGCACGCAGTGCTCGCCGGGGACCGGCTGCGTGACGACCGGTTTGGCCATCCGGCGCATCTGCAGCGCGTAGAAGCGGAGGAAGTCGATCGCCTCGGAAACGTCGCCGTCGGCCTCGACCCACGGCTTGCCCGCCTCGAGGATGAGCAGCGAATTGAGCTCGAGCCGGCGCGATTCCATCAGGTCCGCCGCGCGCTCGAGAATGGCGGCCCGGTTCTCGGCCGGCGTCGCGCGCCAGGTCGGGAAATACGCGACGGAGGCGGCAACGGCGTCGTCGGCATCCTGCACCGTGCCCTTGGCCCAGTAGCCCACGACCTGGGACGGGTGCGCGGGATTGACGGACGGCAGGAAGGGCCGGTCGGAGATCCTGCGGCCGTTGATCACCACCGGCCATTTCTTGCCGACCTGGCGGGCGGTGAAGTCCTGCAGCGCACGCCGCTGCTTCTCGCGGTTGACCGCCAGCGAGAAATCGGTGTTGGCGGCGTTGATGAAGGTGCCCGGCGGCCGCGCCTTGCGCGCGAGCGGCTCGGGGGCGGCGGCGATGGCGTCGACCGGGTTGCCGAGAAGCTGCTCCTTCGAGGCCTCGCCCATGTTCTTGATCCGGAGGAAACCCTCGTTCGAGGTGTTCTCGAGGAGCCGGCGGACGAGGTAGGCCATGCCCGGGAGCAGCTCGCCGATGGCGCAGTACTCGCGGACGCGGTGGCCCATCTGTAGGAGCGAGACCTTGAGCTCGTCGGCCATGCCGTAGAGCGCCTGGAACTCGTAGGCCCGCGGGTCGATGCCGAGCCGCTCGGCCTGGGCGATGGCGTGGGCGACGGTGCGGACGTTGTGCGAGGCGAAGTTGGGCGTGATGAGGTCGATGTTCTCCAGCAGCAGCACCGTGAGCTTCTCGTAGTTGGCGTCGGACTCGGGCTTCTTCTGCCAGACCGGGACCGGCCACTCCCGCTGGTGGGCGAGGATGGTCTCGTAGTCCCAGTACGCGCCCTTCACGAGGCGGATGTTGAGCGGGCGCTGGTTCTTTCGCGCCCAGGCGATGAGGTCGCGGAGGTCGGCCTCGCAGTCGCGCAGGTAGGCCTGCATGGCGATGCCGATGGCGGGCTTCTGGGCGAACTCGGGTTCCTCGAAGATCGACTTGAAGAGCTGGAGCGTCAGGTCCTTGAGCTTGTAGCTCTCCATGTCGAAATTGATCAGCGCGTTCACCTCGATCGCGCGGCGCAGGATGGGCCGCAGGCGCTTCTTCAGCGAGGCGATCGAGTTCTCCGGGTCGGCCGGGTGGACGTCGGGCGTGAGCGCCGAAACCTTCACCGAGAGGTTCAGCCGTGGGAGCGGGCCCTGCGGTCCGACGTCGCTGAAGCACGGCGCCGGTTCCTGGGCATACCAAGCCGAGACCGTGTCGAGGATCTCGAGATTTCGGTTCAGGAAAACATCGGCCTCGGCCTCGTTCACCACCGCTTCGCCGAGGAGGTCAATGGTCGTGGCCAGCCCGGCCTTGGTGTTCTTCTTGATCTGCTTGACCAGATCCTCGCCGTCCTTGCCGGCGACGAACTGCCCGGCCATGTCGACGATCTGCGCCTTCACCGGGCCCGCGACGAGGGCCGGGGCGAACGAAGCGGCGGCAAGCCCGGTCTTGAGCGCCGGGTTGAGCTCAACGGCCTTGTCGCCGAGGTATTCCTGCAGGTGGCGGACGATGTCGGCCGAGCTGTTAAGCGACGGCAGGACGTCGACGAAGCGGAAGAGCTGGGTCTTGAACACCGGGTCCTTCATGGACCACTCCATCAGGCGCGCGTAGGCGCCCTTCTTGGAGAACAGCGCCGGCGGCGGCTGCTGATCCATCAGCGCGAAGAGCTTTTCGCCCTTGGCGCGGACGGTGGCTTCAATTTTCGGGTCGGAGGCGAGGAAGGAAGGCATGGACAGAGTTGGACCAGTCGGTTGGGGGGCGGACCGTCGTTTGTGCGAGTGTTGCCGTCCGGCGTTCCATGGCAAGAAACACGCCGGCCGGCGGGGAAGGAATGAACCGTCGCTAATTGACCGAGTAAGAGTCGCACCGCGACAGACGGCACAACCAATTGGGCCGCAGAATATTGAAGTGAGACGAGGGTGTGCGATCAAACTGCTGCGGAACTCGTGCGACTGGTATGATTACTGCGACAAGGGCGCGTGAATTCGACCCATGTCAGCCCCCATCTCCAGCACCACCTGGCCGTCCCGCTGGCCGCCGTTCGGCGAGGTCCCCGTGTCCGTCGCGCCGGCGCCGGCGACGGACAGCCGGTGGCACACCCCCGGCCGGTCGGCGGTCCGCGATTATCTCGAGGT
>Ga0335069_10010240_pt1 | contig 13290 bp, 12 predicted proteins | sample Lox_Sample_11_FD_206714 | JGI IMG/M metagenome (GOLD analysis project Ga0335069, IMG submission 206714) | Soil microbial communities from Loxahatchee National Wildlife Refuge, Florida, United States - Lox_Sample_1.1 | ecosystem: Environmental > Terrestrial > Soil > Wetlands | place: USA... | reverse complement strand
CGCCCGTCTGCGGCTCCTGCATAGGATACGTCGCCGACTGAGCCGACCGCCGTGATTTCGGTGCCGAGCTGCGCGGTATATGCCCGGCGCAACTGCGTCTCTTGCTCGAGACGCGGCTCTGCCACCACCTGCCAGGACGCTGCCGGAGCCCGATTGCCAGGCGCCAGTTCCGCCGCGCCAATGCCATCAATGGCGACTTCGACTCCACGCCCGTTGGCGGGTGTTGCCAGAATTCGGCGAATGTTTAAATTCGGCAGGAAGCGATTGAGGCCGGTCCACGATAGACCGCCATCCAATGATCTCCACACCCCAAATTCATTCGCCACGACGAGTTGATTTGCATCGAGCGGCGAAACAGCGAGATCGTGCTGACCCGGCCCGATGACGGATTGGTCTCGATATGCGGTGAGATTGCTCCAGCTATGCCCCCCGTCCTCGGAGGCATACAAGTTAGCCCCGAGCGCGTAAACACGGCTCGGATCGGTCGGGTTGCTTCGCAGTACAGCGCTCTGGACGGGCAACCGCGCAACCGCAATCCCCAAGGCTGAGTCCGTGCGGGTTGCGGGTGCAGAGGCGGGGGACCAGTTCTCAAAGTCCGCGGTTTCAAACACCTTACCCGATCGGGTACGCACATAAAGGTTGCGGCCTTCGGGTCCGAACCAGACCTCGTCTGCAGGTCCCGTCGCCGGTGCGGCCAGCATGAGATCCACCGACATGCCGCCTACTTTTCGCCAGTCAAGCCGCGCCGCTTCGCCCTGCGCCTGGGCCATCGCCGGCGCTATTGCTAAGATACTAGCGGCCAGTATCAACCCGGAGTGAACTGTTTCACCTCGACACATCGGCGTGTCCCATTTTACCTCAAGCAGACAGGGGCTCAACGTGAAAGTGCCGTGTTTACAATAGTTATCGCAAGAATATTCGCGCGGTAATCTAGTTGCTACGCACGTTTGGTGATAGACTGAGGGCGAAAGTGTCTCGCAACCGCCAAAACGCGCCAGCTTTGGGGATCATACCGTCTGTAGCCGTTCTGCTGCTTACCGTATTTGCCGGTTCCGCGTTCGCACAGGACGGTGCCGCGAAAGTCGAGACAATGACGGGTCAGGTATCGTTCCTGCGCGACAGTGCACCCTGGGCGTTGCACGTCGGCGATACCATACAACCGGGCAAGCTGATCATTACTGGTCCGGACGGCTATGCTTTGCTGCGGGTTTCCGACGGGAGTACCTTTGAAGTCTTTCCGAATGCCAAGGTGATTTTCCGGAACAGCCCCGGTAACTGGTCCGACTTGCTTGACGTGCTGTTGGGACGTGTTAAGGTCCACATCCAGAGAATCGGTGGCCAGCCCAACCCCAATAAGGTTCGAACCCCGACAGCGGTGGTTTCCGTGCGCGGCACGATTTTCGACGTAGTTGTGGAAGATGAGGACGCCACCACGCTGGTCTCGGTGGAAGAAGGTCAAGTGGGCGTACGCCACGCGCTCTTGCCGCCGTACACGGACAGGCTCGTAAATGCCGGCGAGTCGATCCGCGTCTTCAAGAGTCAGCCGTTAGCCGCGAATGCGGTAGATCGGAGCGGCATTACCCGGGGTATTCTGCGTGCCGCGGCTGATGCCGTGTATCAGGTCATGTACAGGACGCACGGCGTGGGCGGTGTCCCGGCCGGTGGTGGATCAACCGGCGGAGGCACCACTGGCGGCGGGACCGGCACAGGTGAAAAAGGACCGAGCGGCAACGGAACCGGTGGAGCGCCGCCACCACCTCCTCCGCCACCGCCGGCTCCCGGGCACTGATCCCCGGCCGTTCCTTACTGGTTCAGCGCCTTCTCGACCGATCCCGTTAATTCCGGATCATCCGGTTTGATCTTGGAATCAAACCGCGCGATCACCTTACCGTTGCGGTCCACCAAGAATTTCGTGAAATTCCAACCGATTTCGCCGTTGGTTGACGGATTCGCCTCTTGGGTAAGGTACTGGTAGAGCGGCGTCTTGTCATCGCCCTTCACCGATACCTTTGCATACATAGGGAAGGTCACGTGATACGTGCGGGTGCAGAAGCTCTTGATCTCCTCATTGGTTCCTGGCTCCTGCGCCCCGAAGTTGTTTGCCGGAAAACCGATGACGACCAGTCCTTGATCTTTGTACTTCTCGTACAGCGCTTCGAGACCAGCATACTGGGGCGTGTATCCGCACTTGCTGGCGACGTTGACCAGAAGCAGCACCTTGCCCTTGTACTGATTCAACGGAGCATTAGCGCCGTCGATCGCCGGAAGCGTAAAGTCGTAAACGCTAGACGCTCCGTAGAGCGCCGCGCCACATAGAAGCCAAGCCATTCCCATGCTGAGAAATGTGAGTTTTTGCATACGCATATGATGACTGCCGCCGCCTATGGGTGGCAAGTGGGCGGATCCGGCATTTTACACATGCGAATCCAGCCTTTCGCTGGGGCGCTACCGCAGGTACAGCTTCACCACATCAATCAGCTCCTGAGCCGCCAGGGCCTGCTCCGACGTAGGACGTTTGCCGGGATCCACTACATGAAAACGGATGTGGCCTTCGATCACCTCAGCCATGAGCGAATCGAGAGCGCCGCGCGCTGCGGCAATCGTGTGCAGTGTGTCCGCACACTCCGCGCCTTCCTGCAGGGACCGCTCGATTGCCTCCACCTGACCGCGAATTCTGCGGACCCGGTGCAGGAGCTTCTTCTTGTCTCGGATAACATGCGCCATACGGCTTATAGCCTACCAGTAGTAAGCTCTTGCCCGTCAGGAGACGGATACCCATATGGGTATCAGCATACCGTATGGGGTATACGAGAAAAATGTAACAAAAGCGCGGTTTTCTTCTTGCCACCCCTTCCACTGCGTGATACCCTGCCCATAGAGAACTACGGGGTTTTGGCTGGTTCTCACACTTCCGAAAGGAGCGCTCGCATGTCGGACGCCGGTGATCAGCAGCAGTTCGAAGACCCGATTGGCAGCGAACCGGTCGCGTTTCGCTCCGGAGTGCTCTCCGTCACCGGTTAGGGCGGGGCGATTAGCCTCATCGCCTGGCAATCTCAGACACCGTCCCGCCCCTATGTCCGCGCTCCCCGCGGCTTGAAAAAAGACATGAACCGCAGATTCGCCACTTTGACTTTGGTGCTCTTCGCCAACTGTGCCCTTCGGGCGCAGCAGCTCGACTCAAACAACGCCGAGCCGGTTGAGCCGTCGATCTGGAATCTTTACTATCAAGCCACGTCCATTGGCCAGGAGCACGGCACATTCACGGCTCCTTATACGGGCCCACTCAGCCTGCGCGATTACCCGGAGCATGTCGTCTCCCTCACGACTACGCTTTTCTTCGGTCTCCGACTGAGCGACAACACCCAGCTATATTTCGATCCGGAGATCGCAGGCGGCAGGGGATTCAGTGGCGTCGACGGCATTGCCGACGCGCCGAACGGCGAACTGCCCCGCGTAGCAAGCGCAACTCCCAAGCCGTACATTGCCCGTTTGTACATCAGTCACGATTTTGGTTTCGGAACAGAGAAGGAGCGTGTTGAGGACGACCCCAACCAGCTCGGTGGTGACCGTCCCATGACCCGCTACACGGTCGTCGTCGGGCGGTTCTCGGTCACGGATTTCTTCGACAACAACACTTATACCCACGATCCGCGCACGCAGTTCATACCTTGGGCAGTCATGTACAACGGGGCCTGGGATTATCCGGCCGATACGCGCGGGTACACCTGGGGCTGGGTCCATGAGTTCCACACGCGCAACTGGTCCCTGCGATACAGCAGCGCAGCCGAGCCCAAGGTGGCGAACGGCCCGCGTTTTGACCGGCGATTGTTTCGCGATCGCGGCGATACATTCGAGGGTGAGCGCCGCTACTCCATTGGAAATCGCGCCGGTGCTGTCCGCCTGCTCGGATACGCGAATCATGCCGACGCCGGTAACTACGCGGCCGCAATTCGCCTCGCGGCGCAAACCGGAACAACACCCGACATTACCGCTGTACGCCGCCCCGGCACCCTGAAATATGGAACGGGTCTGAACATCGAGCAGCAGTTCTCGCGCGATGTCGGCTTCTTCACGCGTTTGGGGTGGAATGATGGCAAGACGCAGTCTTTCGTGTTCACGGCTATCGACCGGCTGGCGAGCGGCGGTGTGTCGGTGAAAGGGACATCTTGGAAACGAAAAGACGACGTTGCTGCCACTTCCTTCACCGCGGGAGGACTCTCGGGCGTGCATGCGCTTTACCTCGCTCGCGGTGGCCTCGACTTCCTGATCGGAGACGGCCGGCTGAACTATGCGCCCGAGTACGTCTGGGAAAGTTACTACAGCGCGCGCCTGCTTCCCGGTTTCTACGCCACCTTAGACTTACAGAAAGTCAATAATCCTGCATACAACCACGATCGAGGCCCAGTTTGGATCGAAAGCATTCGTCTCCACGTGGATTTCGGACTCAAACCGAAGCGCGCAAGTTGAGCCAGCGCTTTCTGCGCAACCAAAATCAATTGGCGCGATCTAATCCGCTGTATGAACTATCGCCTACTTGGAAACAGCGGACTCAGAGTAAGTGAACTCTCTCTCGGAACCATGACGTTCGGAGAAGAGTGGGGTTGGGGCGCGGCAAAAGAGGAATCGAAAAGAATTTACGATGCCTACCGCGAAGCCGGGGGCAATTTCATTGATACCGCCAACGTTTACACCCAGGGCACGAGCGAACGAATCCTTGGCGAGATTCTCCATGGTCACCGTGATGAAGTGGTGCTGGCCACGAAGTACACCAATGCCGCACCCGGCAACGATGCCAACGCCGCCGGCAACCACCGTAAGAGCATGATGCGGTCTGTCGAGGACAGCCTCAAGCGCTTGCAGACGGATTACATCGATCTCTATTGGCTCCACATATGGGACAAGATCACGCCGGTTGAAGAGGTCATGCGGGCATTTGATGATCTGGTCCGTCAGGGCAAGGTGCTGTATGCCGGAGTTTCAGATGTGCCGGCCTGGTGGATCGCGCAGGCGAATACACTGGCTTCGTTACGCGGCTGGTCTCCGTTCGTCGGTTTGCAGATTGAATATAGCCTGGTCGAGCGCACCGTCGAGCGAGAGCTTATTCCCATGGCCAAGGCGTTCAACCTTGGGTTGGTCGCGTGGTCACCTTTGGCCGGTGGGGTGCTCACGGGCAAGTACAACAGCGGTGGGTCTGCAGGCGATGGGCGCTTTTCGAACGAAATGATGCGTTCTTTCCTGCCGGAGGCGGGCCGCCAGGAGCGCATCGTCGCGGCGCTTCTGCAAGTGAGTCAGCAAACCGGACGCTCGCTGGCGCAAGTGGCGCTGGCGTGGCTGCGATATCGCGATGTTCCCGTGTTTCCCATCATCGGCGCCCGCAAGCTGTCGCAATTCGAAGACAACCTGGCAAGCCTCTCTCTAGCGCTGAGCGCGGAGCAATTGAAAACCTTGGATGAAGCCAGCCAAATCGAGTTGGGCTTCCCGCATGATTTCTACCAGCGCGAGCTTGTGCGTGGTCTGGTTTACGGCGGAATGCGGGACCGCATCGTCGTTTAGTGTTGCCCCGCGACCCTATGTCTGTGTACAATCCGGAGAGTGCGACGCTTGCTGGCGGTCGTGGTGTTGTGTGTAACTGGCCTTTGGCCTGTGGCTCCACTACTGTCCAGCGCCCCTTTGGCCCCGCGGCTCCCTTTGTGTTGCCGTGCGAACGGCAAGCACAAATGCGCGCTTTCAAGATTGCAATCCGGGTCGCCGGAGGTCGGTACGCGCCCGTCTATCGGATCCATTTGCGACCAATGGCAGCTCTTACCGCACGTTAGCTCTACAGCGGAGAGTATCTCGATTTTTCTACCGCCGGCATCCCAGCTGTTCTTTGCCGCAGTCGCCAGTCATCCCGCCGCGCAGGCGCAAACGGAATCGCGTCTGCGCATTTCCTTCGAGCGTAGCCGCCAGAAGCGCGGTCCGCCTCTTTCTCTCTAAGAACTGAATCTCAGTCAATTAGCCGCTGGGTAACTTGAGTTGTGTCTCTTGGAGAGGAATCAATGAGTAAGTTCCGTCTTTTTATACCAAAGCAATCACTCTGTCTGTACCTGTGGACCTGTCTGATCCTTGCCCCCGTGCTGTATGCGACGATTTTCGGAAAGATCCAGGGCGTAGTCCACGATCCGCAACATCGGCCCGTATCCGGAGCTTCCGCGAAGCTGGAGTCGCTTACGTCGGATTGGTCTCAAACCTCGCAAACCGATGATAACGGCGAGTTTTTATTCCCTACCGTGCCGATAGGTGATTACAAGATCACCGTAACTCAAGCTAAGTTTGAAACCCTGGAACAGACCGTGACGGTAGATGCCAGATCTTCCCCGGTACTCCACTTACAACTCGCGATCGCCGCTCTGAATCAGGCTACGGTTGTTGTCGGTGAGGCCGACACCGTTAACACGGATTCGGTAACTCCGACAACTCTAATCGACCGGGAGGACATAACCCAAACTCCCGGCGCCGACCGCACGAACAGTCTGGCAATGATCACCGACTACGTACCTGCTGCCTATGTCACTCACGACATGTTGCATATGCGCGGCGGCCACCAAGTGGACTGGCTGATTGACGGCGTGCCTATACCCAACACGAATATCGCCACGAACCTGGGCCCGCAGATTGATCCAAAGGATATCGACTATCTCGAAATCCAGCGCGGCAGTTATGATGCGGAGTACGGAGATCGCACATACGGCATCTTCAACATTGTGCCTCGCACGGGTTTTGAGCGCGACAATGAGGCCGAGCTTGTTACGTCGTTCGGGAACTGGTACCAGACAAATGATCAGCTCAATTTTGGCGGGCACACCAAGCGCTTCGCCTATTACGCAAGCCTGAACGGAAATCGCAGCGACTTCGGTTTGCAGCCGCCGATCGGCCAGGTTGTTCATGATGCGGCGAACGGCTACGGCGGATTTGCGTCCTTCATATTCAACGCCAGTCCGTTGAATCAATTTCGCTTCACCGCGTCGTTGCGTCAGGACTATTACCAGATTCCTATCGATCCGAATCCGAATTCATCCGGAAATCAGGATTATCCAAGTTACGGTCTTCACGATAGTGAACGTGAGCCCGATGGTTACGTGACTTTTTCCTGGGTCCACACATTTAGTCCCGACGTGCGGCTGACTGTGTCACCCTTCTACCATTACAACCAGGCGAGCTATAACAGTTCAACGAACGATTTCCCTGTCATTACGAATGTAAACCAGACCGCCCATTACGTTGGCGCGCAGGCGACCGTGGATGCCACCGTGATGAAGAACAATGACATTCAGGTGGGAACCTACGGGTTTGCTCAGCACCAGAGTAACGTCTTCAATAACATCTTCACGGATTGCGGTACAAGCTGCCAGAACTTCGGCCCATCTTCGGGCGCGGTAACTGGCGGTCTGGCTGAGGTCTTCGTCAGCGACCGCTATAAAGTTACGTCGTGGCTGACTCTGATCGCCGGTCTTCGCTATTCACATTTCGACTCCGGCTCAGTCAATGCGACCGGGCAAACGGCTGTCACCGAGAATGTGCCTGACCCGCGGTTTGGCGTCGCCGTGAGAATTCCGCGCCTGAACTGGGTCTTTCGCGGCTTCTACGGCGTCTTTTACCAACCGCCACCACTCTTGACTGCCACCGGCCCATTAATTGACTTAGCCAACAGTCAAAGCCTCACATTCGGCCCTCTGCGCGGCGAGCGCGACCACGAATACCAATTTGGCGTGGCGATTCCGTTTCACGGCTGGGTGCTCGACATCGATACTTTTCAAACCAGCTCGAGGAATTGGCTCGATCACAGCAACATCGGCGAGTCAAACCTGTTTTGGCCGCTAACCTGGGATTACGCGCTGATTCAAGGTTGGGAGACCACCTTGCGTTCCCCACGCCTCTGGCGCCGCGCGCAAGCGCACTTCGCGTATTCGAATCAGATTGCACAGGCTTCCGCGCCCTTCACGGGCGGCTTGATTTGCCCCACTCCCTCGCCCGACGGATGCGAGCCGCCGCTGGGGTTATCGCCGGTGGACCATGATCAGAGAAACACGTTGAACGTCGGAGTCAATACGTCTCTTCCCTGGCATGCCTTCGCTTCCACCAACGTATACTACGGCTCGGGGTTCACGAATGGGACGCCGGACGAGCAATACCCCGGTGACTATCTGCCCGGGCACACCACGGTCGACATTGCTCTCGGAAAGAGTTTCGGCGAAGGAGAGAAATATAGAATCTCCTTAACCGCGTTGAACGTAGGCAACCGCCGCGTGTTGCTCGACAACAGCCTCACTTTCGGCGGATTCCACTTTAACGATCCGCGCCAGATTTACGCCGAGTTCCGCTGGCGATTCCACTACTAGCCTCAGCACACCGCGGCGCCACGGCGTTATGCTAACTAGCATCATGCCTCTATCCGCAAGAAATCAACTGCCAGGCCGAGTGGTGGAAGTGCATCTCGGCGAAGTCATGGCGCACGTCACCGTTCGCGTTGGCAAGAATCTGATCGATAGCGTCATCACGCGTCGCAGCGCCGAAGAATTGGGCCTGAAGAAGGGCGACGCCGTGACCGTCGTCATCAAGTCCACCGAAGTCATGCTTCAGAAAGATTAGAATCGGCCTATGAAACCAGCCATTCTTCTCGCGCTCTCCATGACTACCGCTCTCGCCGCAGACTTGGCCCCAACTCCTCCCATGGGGTGGAACAGTTGGAATAAGTTCGCCGAAAAGGTGGACGACCAGGCGGTCCGCGGCATGGCGGACGCCATGGTGTCGAGCGGCATGAAAGACGCCGGTTACATCTACGTCAACATCGACGACACCTGGGAGGGTCAGCGCGACGCCCGGGGCAATATTCAATCCAACAGCAAATTTCCCGACATGAAGGCGCTCGCCGACTACGTGCACAGCAAAGGGCTGAAAATCGGCATCTACTCCTCTCCCGGCCCCAAGACCTGCGCCGGCTACGAAGGCAGCTACCAGCACGAAGAACAGGACGCGAAAACCTGGGCCGCCTGGGGCATCGATTATTTGAAGTACGACTGGTGCAGCGCCGAAAAGGTGTACAAGCCTTCCGATATGCCTGCCGTATACAAGAAAATGGGCGATGCTCTCAAAGCGACCGGCCGCCCCATCGTCTACAGCCTTTGCCAGTATGGTCTCCAAAAGGTTTGGGAATGGGGCGCATCCATCGGCGGCAATTTATGGCGCACGACCGGCGACATTGAAGACAAGTGGGACAGCATGTCCGCCATCGGCTTCGACAAGCAGACGACTCTCGAGAAATATGCCGGGCCCGGACATTGGAATGATCCCGACATGCTCGAAGTCGGCAACGGCGGCATGACCAACGTCGAATACCAGACGCACATGAGTTTGTGGGCGATGCTTAGCGCACCACTGCTGGCTGGCAACGACCTGCGCAATATGACGCCCGCCATTCACGACATCCTGACCAACAAAGAGGTGATCGCTATCGATCAGGACAAATTGGGCGATCAGGGGCGCCGCTTCTCTAAAGACGGCGGCGGCGAGGCCTGGTACAAGCAACTGGCCAACGGAGACCTGGCGGTGGGGCTGTTCAATCGCAGCGAGGGCATGGAATCCGTGGTCGCGCAATGGGAGATTTTAGGACTGAAAGGCAAGCATAAGGTTCGCGATCTTTGGACGCACACCGACCTCGGCTCTTTCCGTGATGGCTATTCGGCCGCGGTGCAGGCCCACGGTGTCATCCTGTTGCGCATCGCGCGCTAGAAAAGGCCGTACTCTTCGACACAATCCAATCGATTTCCGGACTCTGCTAGATTGGAAAGAGCAGCATGAGAATCGTCATCTGTACCGTTCTGGTTCTGTGTGCGAGCCTCGTTCACGCCCAGCAGGCAGGCATGCAAAACGCCTGGGATATCCACAAAACTCTGGCTTCCCTTTCCCTTTTGGCCGATCGCCTGGCCCCGGTCATGGATCAAATCCATCCCGATACCTGGAATGGCGCGCCGGATGGATACGTCGCGCAAGCTACTACTTGCCGCAATGAGTTGCGGGCGTTGTCTGCCGAGTCGCGTAAGCTGGATCAGAATCCCGAAAAGCTGACCGAGGCGCTTCAGTTGTTGTTTCGCATCCGTGCGGCCGAAACGGTGCTCACCTCGTTCAGCGAGGGGCTGCGCAAGTATGCCAACCCGCCTTTGGCCGACATGCTGAACGCTGCCGTCGCCGAAAATGCCGGGAATAAGGACCGTTTGCAACAGTACATTCTGGAGTTGGCCATGGCGCGTGAGCAGGAGTTTCGCGTCGCCGATCAGGAAGCCCAGCGATGCCGGGCAACGCTCTCACGTCAACCCTCACAAGTGCGGCCCTCATCGGCGCAGGAGAAGAACTAATGCCGTTTGCATGCAGCATCTGCGAGCAGGAGTCGACAAAAATCTGCGCCTCGTGCACCAAAGACGCCTGCGATAACCATTTATGCGAGCGTTGTGGCTGCTGCAGTGATTGCTGCGAATGTGAAGTGCCGCTCGATGAGATACCCGTGCACAACGTTCCGGCTGTCGAACCTGAACCGCCGGTGGCGGCTGAGCCCGTTACGTCACTCGAGGCCGAGGTTTTCCCCGAAGCAGCTCCTCACTCCGAGGCGCCTTTGCCTGCGTTTGATTCTCCGCCGGCTGAGGCTCCGGAAACCCCTGAAGTCTGACCGTTCTCCCGGAACGGGAGGTGAATACGCAGCACGCGCTCTCTCCGCTGTTCCTCTTCCAGGTGCCGCACGCGAGCGTGCAAAAGGTCCTCCAGCGAAACGATACCCGCCAGTTTTTGCGAACGCTCGCTCTCGACGACCGGGAATCGTGTGAGTCCCGTTTCCGCCATGCGGTTTACCACCACGCGCAATGGCTCATCCGGATAGGCCACCTCTGTTTTCTTGCGAATAACGGTGGCGAGCGAAGCCGAAGCCGGCTGCTTCACCAGCTTCTGTAAGTCTCCTCTAGCTACGACTCCCTCCAGATTGCCATCTGCCCCGACAACCGGGTACAACCGTTGACCCGTGCGGCTAGCGTGCAGAGAGTCCGGCAGATTGTTTCTGGAAAGATCCGACGGAAGCACCGCGATATTGGTCCGCATCACGTCTCTTACGAAGAGAATCTCGAGCGGATCGACGGCGTATTCACGGCTCAGGTGATAGCCACGGCGTGCAACTTTCTCCGTCAGGATGGAGCGCTTCAACGTCACCGACGTGAAAAAGTGCGCAATGACCGACGCCACCAGCAACGGCAGAACGACGTTCATATCGTGCGTCAGTTCGATGGCGAAGACAATTCCGGTGAACGGCGATCGCATCGTGCCGCCCAGTATTGCACCCATGCTGATCAGCGGCCAGAAACCGACGCCTTCGTTGGGTAGGATCATCGCTTCGAGGCCTCCCAGCGCTCCGCCCATCATTAGTAGCGGCGCAAGCACGCCGCCCGATGTTCCCGATCCAAGCGAGAAGGCCCAAATGAACGACTTCACCAATAAGACGCCGCAAATCACCTGGTACGGCACACTTCCTTGCAGTAAAGCGCCGATCGTGTCATAGCCAACTCCCAATGCCTGCGGAAAAATAATGCCGCCCAAGCCCACCGCCAGTCCGCCGATCGCCGGCCACCACATCCAATGAATGTGCACGTGATGCTGGAACAGATCTTCTGCCGCATAGACCGCAAGTGTCAGCAATGCCGAGAGTCCGCCTGCCAGCACACCGCAAAGCACGCAGCCCGCCAGTCCCTCCGGCCCAATGAACACGCTGTGCTGCGGTACCGGAAACAGCGGTCCCAGGCCGATGATGTAACGCCGCACCGCGCCTGCTGTGGCGCTCGCCAGCGCCACCGGTACCAGGCTCCGCGGCTTCCATTCGAACAGCAGCAACTCCACGGCGAGTAAAACGGCCGCGAGCGGTGAAGCGAAGGTCGCCGACATCCCGCCTGCCGCGCCCGCCACCAGCAGCGTCTTCCGCTCAGCGGCGGTCAAATGGAAGAACTGCGCGATCATGGAGCCGAATGCCCCGCCGGTCATGATGATCGGCCCTTCCGCGCCAAATGGTCCGCCTGAACCGATCGAAATGGCCGATGATAGCGGCTTCAGAATTGCCAGGCGTGGTTCCACCCGGCTGCCGTTGATCAGGATCGATTCAATCGCCTCCGGAATTCCGTGTCCGCGGATCCGTTCCGAGCCGTATCGCGCCATGAAACCGATCACGATGGCACCCGCTACCGGAATCAGAACCTCGAACCAACCCAGATGATTCCCCGCCGGCGACACCAGCGCCGTTGACCATCTTCCAAAGAAGAACAGATTCGTAAACAACCCGATGAGCTTGAGCAATCCAAGCGCGACATACGCGCTCACGGCGCCGATGACCACCGCCAGCAGCGCAATGGGAATCGTTCGCGCACTGACTGTGAAGTCGCCCAGCTTATTCGAAACTCGTTGCGTCTTAGTCTGTGCCACAGTTCCTCCGGATAACGCCTTCGAGCGACGCTACCAGTGCCGGTCCGGTCGTGCGCAGTTCAGCTAGATGGCATGCGCTGAGTCTCTCCAGCTCGATTTCTCCTCGCGTGGTCAAACGGATCAAGACCTGCCGCCGGTCCTCAGGCGAACGCGACCGGGAGACCAAACCGCGCTCCACTAACCGATCCACCAGTTCGCCTGTGCTGTGGTGTTGCAGTTGGAGCCGCTCGGCCAGAATTCCGATGCTCGGTTCCTCCCGCGCTTCAATAACTCCTTTGATCGCGAGGAGTAATTGGTGCTGCTGCGGTTCGATCCCCGCAGCTCGCGCCGCTTGCTCGCTGAAGTGAAGAAACCTGCGGATCTGGTAGCGGAACTCGGCTAGTGCAACGTAGTCCGATGCTGTAATCGATTCTAATAAAGACACTTAATGATATTATATCGTATAACGATATTAATGCAAAATTGCCTTTGCCGTTCCTGCCGTTGTGCCATCTGTCGGGACGCTCGATACTCAAGTGCTCAGCGAACCGAGGTCTGGCTCATGCTCCGCGGGTCGTGAGTCTTCATCCGAGCTGGCAGCAGCGTGACGAATCCAGCCGGTCTTGGCTAAAACGCCGGAAACGGATTGCCGCCGTTTATTTGCCGGCACCTTGGCGTTGCTGGGGCTCGTTCTTTGTAATTAACCGGATCGCAGCGGCCCTTCGCTTTGTTTACTGGGATTTTGGTTTACGACGCCGGGAATAAGAACGCCTGAAACGCGTCGCTGCGCGTCACGAGCGGCAACAGCGCGCTTAACGGCTTAGT
>Ga0335069_10010239_pt1 | contig 13291 bp, 10 predicted proteins | sample Lox_Sample_11_FD_206714 | JGI IMG/M metagenome (GOLD analysis project Ga0335069, IMG submission 206714) | Soil microbial communities from Loxahatchee National Wildlife Refuge, Florida, United States - Lox_Sample_1.1 | ecosystem: Environmental > Terrestrial > Soil > Wetlands | place: USA... | reverse complement strand
CGCCTTGAGTTCGGTCTCCCGCTCCTCGGCCATCGGGTCGGATTCGAACAGCAGCGTGGCGCCCGCCCGGACCGCCGCCACCCCGCCCGTGATGTGTGCGGTGCGCAACGTCAGCCCGGTGTTCATGCTGCCGTCGAAGCCGATCACCCCGACCGCCCCGCCGTACCAGCGCCGCGGCCCGCCCTCGTGGTCCTCGATGAACTGCATGGCCCAGGTCTTGGGCGCGCCGGTCACGGTGACCGCCCACATGTGGGTGAGGAACGCGTCCAGCGCGTCCAGCCCGGGCCGCAGCCGCCCCTCGATGTGGTCCACGGTGTGGATCAGCCGGCTGTACATCTCGATCTGCCGCCGCCCGATCACCCGCACGCTGCCCGGCACGCTGACCCGGGACTTGTCGTTCCGGTCCACGTCGGTGCACATGGTCAGCTCGGACTCGTCCTTGGCCGAGTTGAGCAGTTCCCGGATGTTTTCCGCGTCGGCCAGGGGGTCGGCGCCGCGCCGGATCGTGCCGGAGATCGGGCAGGTCTCCACCCGGTCCCCGCTGACCCGCACGTACATCTCCGGCGAGGCGCCGACCAGGCACTCCTCTTCCCCCAGGTTGAAGAAAAACTCGTAAGGCGCCGGGTTTCTCCGGCGCAGCTGCTCATAGAACGCGGCCGGCGAATCGCAGAGGCCGCGGAACACGTGACTGGGCACCACCTCGAACAGGTCACCGCGGGCGAACCGCTCCTTGGCCTGCTGCACGATGCGCGCGTACGAGCCGGGCTCAGGCCGGCCCGCAGAACCTTCCTGCCCAACGCCCGTGCCCGGCTGGCCGCCGGCGGCCGGCGCGCGGGGCGTCTCCCGGGACAGCCCCACGGTGCTGGCGCCGTCCACCTCGAACTCATACCGGTACACGGCGGCGGATTCGCGCTTGCGGTCCACCACGTAGAGCTCGTCGGGCAGATGCAGCACCAGGTCGCGCTGGCCGGCGGGGCGCGGCGCGCGGAGCCGGACCGGCTCGAACTGGAAGGCCAGGTCGTAGCCGAACGCACCGTACAGCCCGAGGTGCGGGTCGTTCCCGGCGAACGCGGCGATGACCTCCCGGATGGCCGAGAACACGGTCGGCCGGCGGCTGCGGTCCTCCTCGGCGACCAGGCCGTCCGGCTCGGGTATGACAACTTCGACCTGGCCGGCCGGCCCGGGCAGCGGCTCACCGGCCCGCAGCAGGGCCGCGCCGAGCACTGGCAGCAGCACCGCGCCGCGCTCGTTCAGCGCGCGGACCGCGATCCGCCGCCCGCGGGCCACGATCTCCGCGCACGGATCGACGTAGGCCAGGTGCCAGCGGCTGTACCGGCCCGGGTACTCCATCCCGGAGCTGAGCACGCCGCCGCGCCGGTCATCAACCCGCCGGGTGATGCCCTCGAGAAGCTCCGCGCTGAACGGTTCGGCGGTGCGGGTCACCCGGACGCCACCGGCCGTGACGAACTCCGTCCGCTGGATCACCTGCGGGTCCACCTGGTCCCTGCCTTCTGCCAGCCCCGGGCGGACGCGAAAAAGCGACCGCCGTAGCCGGACGGTCGCTTCTGGATGGCCTGACTGCGCGAACCAGCAACCGCCTAACGGCGGCGCCACCACTGGCTGAGCGGTGTGCTGAAGCGCATGGGGCGAGCTTAGTGGTTCCGGCCGGGTCACGCCAGCAGGTCAGGGTGACTTCGGCGCGTCCTGCGGCGGGCTGGCCGGATGGGCCGGGGCGGTGGGCGCGCCGACCCGGGCCGGGGCGATCTGCTGCGCGTCCGGGTGGCGTTCCGGCACCGGCCGGCCCAGCAGCCGGTACACCTCGTCGCCGTCCACCGTCTCCTTCTCCAGCAGCAGGCCGGCCAGCCGGCACAGCTCGTCATGGTGCGCGCGGATCAGCGAGACCGCGCGCTCTTCCGCCTCGCGGAGCAGCCGGGACACCTCGGCGTCGATCTGGGCCTGGGTGGACTCGGCGAACGGCCGGCTGGACAGCCCCGGGCCGCCCCCGCCGCCGAGGAACACCGAGCCGCCCTCCGGGTAGCCGACCGGGCCGAGCTTGCTGGACAGGCCGAACTCGCGGACCATCTTGATCGCCAGTTCGGTGGCCGAGGCCAGGTCGTTGGCCGCGCCGGTGGAGCCCTGGCCCATCTCGACCAGCTCGGCGGCCCGGCCGCCCAGCCGGACCGCGAGCGACTCGGTCAGGTAGTCCTCGCCGTACAGGTGCCGTTCGACCAGGGGCAGCTGCTCGGTCACGCCGAGCGCCTGCCCGGACGGCAGGATGGTCACCTTGGCCACCGGGTCGGCGTGCTCGGACAGCGCCGCGACCAGCGCGTGCCCGGACTCGTGCACCGCCACCGCACGCTTCTCCTCGGGCAGCAGCAGGTTGGAGTCGGCCCGGCTGCCCAGCAGGATGCGGTCCCGGGCGTCGCTGAAGTCCACCATGGTGATCTCGTCGTGGCCGGCCCGGACCGCGTGGATGGCCGCCTCGTTGACCAGGTTGGCCAGATCGGCCCCGGAGAAACCGGGGGTACCCCGGGCCACCGCGTCCAGGTCCACGTCGGCGGCCAGCTTCTTGCCACGGGAGTGCACGGCCAGGATGGCCGCGCGCTCGGACAGGTTGGGCAGCGGGATGGTGATCTGCCGGTCGAACCGGCCCGGCCGGAGCAGCGCCGGGTCCAGCACCTCGGGGCGGTTGGTGGCGCCGAGCACGACGATGCCCTGGGTCACGTCGAAGCCGTCCATCTCGGACAGCAGCTGGTTGAGCGTCTGCTCCCGCTCGTCGTTGGACACCACCGCGCCGGTGCCCGCGCGGCGCTGGCCGATGGCGTCGATCTCGTCCACGAAGATGATGCACGGGGCGCGCTTGCGCGCCTCGGCGAACAGGTCACGCACCCGGGCCGCGCCCACCCCGACGAACAGCTCCACGAAGCTGGACCCGGTGACCGAGATGAACGGCACGTCTGCCTCGCCGGCCACCGCCCGGGCCAGCAGCGTCTTGCCGGTGCCCGGCGGGCCCACCATCAGCACGCCGCGCGGGGCCACCGCGCCGAGCCGCTGGTAGCGCTCCGGGTGCTTGAGGAAGTCGACCACCTCGGAGATCTCCCGCTTGGCCGAGGCGTAGCCGGCCACGTCGGAGAACTTGGTCGACGGGCGCTCCGCGTCGAACACCTTGGCCCGGGCCCGGCCCGCGCTGAGCACCCCGCCCATCGCCCCGGCGGCACCCCGGGAGACGCGGCGGAACAGCCAGAACACCAGCACGAACGGGGCCAGCAGGATGATCCAGTAGAGCAGCTCAGTGCCGAGCCCGGCGCTCGGCGCGGCCGCCTCGATCTGCACGTTGTTGTTCTGCAGGGTGGTTTCCAGCGGGGTGCCCGCGAACGGCAGCGGGATCACCGTGGTGTAGTCGTCGCCGTTCTTCAGCGTGCCGGTGGCGGGCGCGGTGGAGCCGGTGCTGTTGTCCAGCGTGAACGTCTTCACCTTGTGCGCGGTGACGTCGCTGACGAACTGCGAGTAGGTCAGGTTGACCGACGGCGAGCCGACCCGGGGCAGCAGCAGGAACAGCGCCACGGCGGCGAGCAGGGCGAGCGGCCACAGCCAGTGCCGCCAGCTCGGCGGTGGCGGGGGGGCGCTAGGCGACGGCTTGTCCCCGGGCGGGGGCGGTTGCGGCTGCTTGCTCATGTCTAATTCTTACGCCGTGATCGACTAGTTTGCGCAGTCGCTGCCGCCGAACGCCACCGCGCTGCCCACCCGGGCCGGGACCCGGTCCCGCGGCGCCTCGGTCTCGGCGGCCACGATCGACGAGCGGCTCAGCAGGAAGATGCCGACCACGGCGAGCGCACCGGCACCCAGCTGCACACCGAGCTGCCAGGTCGCGGAGGCGAGTTGCTCACCGAACACGGTGGCCCCGATGACCACCGCGGTGATCGGGGCCAGCGTGCCGATCACCGGCAGGCTGAGCGAGAGCGCCCCGGAGCTGAACGCGCTCTGCCCGAGCAGCGCCCCGGCTATCCCGGCCGCCAGCAGCGCCCACGGCTCCCAGCTCGCCAGCACGGCCAGCCCCCGGCTGGCCAGCACGTCCACGCTGGCCTTGGCCAGCGCGTCGAGCACGCCGTATACCGCGCCCGCCGCCACGGCCAGCCAGATCACCCGGGCTTTCCCCTCGACCCGCAGCCCGGCCAGTGCGCACACCCCCGCCAGCAGCGCAGCGCCCAGGAACACCGGCGTCCAGCCGGTCAGCCCGGGCACCCTGGTGCCACCGCTCGGGGTGGCGATGGCCAGGAAGATGCCGATGCCGGCCGCCACCAGGGCCGCGCCGATGCCGTCACCCAGGGTGAGCCGGCGCCGCTGCCGGTGCGCGATCAGTGGCAGCACGAACAGCACGTCCAGCGAGGCGAGCGGCTGGACCAGGGCCAGCGGGCCGAACGCCAGGGCCAGCGCCAGGATGAAGAAGGACAGCGCGTCCAGCCCGATCCCGGCCAGCCAGCGCGGCCTGCGGGCCAGGTCGAGCAGCAGCTTGAAGCGCAGCACCTCGTCCGCGCCCGACGCCCGGGCCACGGTCTGCTGCACCAGTGAGGCTTCGGCGAAGCAGAACGCCGCGGTCAGCGCGGCAACCACAGCTATCACGGTTGTCACCAGGCGTCCCCCATTCAGCTGGCAGGCCTACCTTAGGGCAACCTGAAGCCCGGCTAAAAACATCCCCTGGGGGAGAGAAAATCTGGACGAAGTTCCAATCTACCCTGCACCTACCCGTTGGGGCGGAACCACCGGCCGGCGTCCCCGTCGGCACCGTCCGCGCCGCCCTGGCCCTGGCCATACCCCTGGCCGTAGCCGGCCTCCTGGGCCTGGCCGTAGCCCGTTCCCTGGCCGTAGCCCGTTTCCTGCGGGTAGCCACGGGACTGCGGCGCGGCCGGCTGGGGCGGCTCGTGCCCGTGGCGCCCGGAGGACCCGTGCTGCCCGTGCTGCCCGTGGTGCCCGGAGATGCGGGCCATCAGCGCGGCGTCCTCCCGGATCTCGGCCTCGGTCGGCGACAGCGAGATCACCGCCGTCAGGATGAAGGCCAGGATGCTGATCCCGACGATGAGCGGCAGCAGGAACGCCTGCGCGCTCACCCCGCCCTGCATCCCCGCCATCTCGCCCGGGCTCTGCGCGGCGTACACATGCATGGCGGCGATGCCGGTGTAGTGCATGCCGCTCACCGCGACACCCATGATCAGCGACGCGACCAGGGTGGACCACATTGTGGTCAGCTGCAGCGCCGCCCACAGCGCGGCCGTGCCGGCCACCACCGCGATGACGATGGACAGCGCCACCAGGGTGTTGTTGTACCGGACGACGTCCGGCATCAGCATGGCCGCCATGCCGATGTAGTGCATGCTGGCCACGCCGAAGCCGATGATGATCCCGCCGAGCAGCAGCGGGCGCCGCCCGGTGCTGCCGAAGCCCACGATGAGCAGCCCGATGCCGACCACCACGATGGCGATCACCATGGACAGGATGGTGACCGGCACGTTGTACGTGATGCTCTGCCCCGGGATGGTGAAGCCGAGCATCGCCACGAAGTGCATCACCCAGATTCCGGTGGTCGCGATGGCCACCGTGGCCAGCAGCAGCCAGCGGGCCCGCTGGGCACCGCGCGTCACCCGGGCCCGGGTGGTGCACCGCAGGCCCAGGAAGCAGCCCAGGCAGGACATCACGTAGCCGAGCACCGGGGTAACCGGGCCGTAGGTGAAATTGTTAACGTGCACCATGGTGTGCCGGGCCCTCCCCTCCCCGCCGGGAGACCTCTCCCCCGGCCAGCCCGCAAGCGCCCTCCAGGCTGCCAGAACACGGCCGCTGGCGATTGCGCCTTTGCCCAGACTTGCGTTATGGCACCGGGTGAATTAAGTCACACTGGACGGCCCGGGCTCAGATGTGCATCCCGCCGTCCACCGGCAGCGCGGCGCCGGTCACGAACGAGCTGTCCGCGCTGGCCAGGTACAGCACGGACCGGGCGATCTCGTCGGCGCAGGCGTGCCGGCCCAGCGGGATCCGGGCCTCGAAGATGCGCGCCGCCACATCCGGCGGCGCTCCTGTCGCGGATACCTCGATGTCCTGCTGGAACTGGGTGTCGGTGGGCCCGGGGTGCACCGTGTTCACCCGGATGCCGCGGCCGGCCATCTCCTTGGCCGCGGTCCGCATGAGCCCGACCTGGGCGTGCTTGGCCGTCGCGTAGGCGCAGATGCCGGCGTCCGAGGTGAGCCCCACCACGCTGGAGTTGATGATCACGCTGCCCCCGTCGCGGAGCACCGGCAGCCCGTGCTTGAGCACGAAGAACGCGCCCAGCACGTGCACCTCGAGGACCCGGCGGAACACGTCGGCCGGGTACTCGGCGATCGGCGCGATGTCGCCACTGATGCCCGCGTTGCTGAACAGCACGTCCAGCGCGCCGAACCGGCTGACCGCCTCGTCCACCGCGCCGGCCACCTCTTCTTCCACCGCGACGTCGGTGACGCTGAAGGCGGCCACGTCCGGGCCCAGCTCGGCCACTGCCGCGGCCAGCTTGCTGCGCACCAGCCCGGCCAGGTGCACCTGCGCCCCCTCGGCCACGAACAGCCGGGCGGTGGCCAGGCCGATCCCGCTCTCGCCGCCGGTGATCAGGGCAACCTTGTTATCCAGCCGCGCCATGGTGGCTCTCCTTTCCGCCCTGGGCTGATGTCACCGGCGGGACGTGCGCGCTGACCACGGCGGACCGCCCGGCGGCGACCTGGGCCAGGGCCTCGTGGAGGGTTTCCGGCAGCCGCGCCGCGGCGGTCACGGTGCGGGCGTAGGCACCGCCCGCGGCCGCGGCCACCTGGGGCAGGTCGGCCTCGGGCTGGAAGCTGGCCGCGAACCCGCCGCCCGCGAGCTCCCCGGCCGGATGCACGGCCAGGGTGGACAGCGACGGGGCCTTCCAGCCCTGGTTGTCGAAGATCACCGTGAGCGCCGGGGCCTGGTACCGGCGGGCCATCCACTGCGCCGACGATGGCACGCCGAACAGGTATGACCCATCGCCGACCAGGCTCACCACGGTGCGCTCCGGCGCGGCCAGCTTGGCCCCGACGGCCGCGCCCCCGGACCAGCCCAGCGAGCCGCCGCCGCTGCCCAGCAGCGAGCCCGGGCGGCAGGCCCGCAGGTGCTCGCTGACCACCTGGTAGTTGGTGATCGCCTCGGTGAGGAACAGCGTGCCCGGGGGGGCCGCGTCGCGTACGCACGCGACCAGGTACTCGGGGGTGATGCTGCCATCCGCGGCGGGCTCCTCGCGGGCGGCCCACCGGGTGCGCTGCTCGTCGTGCACGGCCCGCAGCCGGGCCGTGCGGGCCGCCACCACGGCCGGGTCCAGCCGTCCCGGCCGAGCCAGCCGCGCGGCCAGCTGGCGGACCGCGATGGCCAGGTCAGCCACCGCGTACCGGGTGGCTGGCACGTGCCACAGCGGGAACTGCGCCTTCAGCGGATCCACGTCGATCACGTAGCACCGCGCGCCAGGCGCCGGGCGGTTGTGGCTGGGGATCCACGGCACGTCACTGCCCAGCACGAGGATCAGGTCCGCGCCGGCCAGGACCTGGTTCTGCCCCGGCCTGTTCCACTGGTAGCCCAGATGCAGTGGGTGATCGGCGGGGAAGTTGACCCGCATCGGCACTGACTCGAGCACGCCGATCCCGGCCAGCTCGCACAGCGTGGTCAGTTCGGCCACCGCCCTGGGGTCCCGGCCCAGGTAGGAGGTGACGACCAGGGGCGCCTGGGCGGCCGCGACCGCGGCGGCGATCTCGTCCGCCACGCCGTCGGCCAGGGCAGCCGGCGCCACCGGGTCCCACCAGGCACCCTCGGCCGGCTGGGGCGGCAGTTCCTCCTCCAGTACCTCACGGGCCGCGGTCAGGTACACCGGCCCGGCCGGCTCGCTGCGCGCGATCTGCACCGCGCGGTGCACGATCTGCTTGGCGTTGCGCCCGGTCCGAATCTCCTGATCGTGCTTGGCGTAGCCGCGGAGCATCCCGCGCTGGTCGGCGGCGTCCTGCAGCCAGTGGATGAATTCGGTGCGGGAGCCGGGCAGCTCGCCCTGCTGGGTCATCGGCGACAGCCCGGCGAAGATGAGCACCGGCACCCGGCCGCGGGACGCGTTGTGGATCGCCCCGCCCAGGTTCTGGGTCCCGCAGTCCACGTGCACCAGGACCGCCTGCGGCTCGCCGCTGACCTGGGCGTACCCGTGGGCGGCGCTGAGCGCCACGCTCTCGTGCGGGCACAGCAGCAGCGCGGGGAACCGGTCCGCGCCACCCAGCCGGGCCGCCTGGCTGTATGCCTCGATGATCCCGGTGTGGTCGCTGCCCAGGTTGGCGAAGGCATAGCGGATGCCCGCCTCGCGCAGTGCCTCCAGGAACGCCGTGCTGGTGGTGTACCGGGCGCCGGTCATGGCTGCTCCCCTGCGGCCCGGGTCCGGTAGCCGACCGGGAGCAGTGCCCAGCCGCGGCGGGCCGCCAGGCCCCAGAGCCCGCCGGGCGCGGCCAGCACCACGGTGATCGCGACCGCGCCAATGGCTACCAGGTACCACACCCCGTCGACCGCGAACTTCTCCTGCACGGCGAAGAAGATGACCGCGCCGATGATCGGGCCCTCCATGGTGCCGATCCCGCCGATCACGACCATGAACAGCATGTCCGCGCTGAAGTTCACGTTGAACACGGTGGCCGGGTCGGTGTAGAGGGTGCTGATGATCAGCATGCCGCCGACCGCGCCGAACCCGGCCGCCGCGATCAGGTAGGCCAGCCAGCGGGTCCGCTGTACCTCCACGCCCATCGCCGCGGCGGCCGCGGGCTCATCGTGCACGGCCCGGCTGTCCAGCCCGAACCTGCTCCGCACCAGCAGGTAGACGCCGGCCACGATGAGCGCCATCAGGGCCAGCGCGGTCCAGTAGGTGTAAGCGTTACGGAGCACCGGCGACATGCTGGACAGCTGCTGCAGCCCGACGCCGGTCCCGCCGCCCAGCCACAGCTGGTTGGTGACATACAGGAACAGGCACTCGGCCACCACCCAGGTCGCCACCGCGAAATAGCCGCCGGACAGCCGGCGGATCAGCAGGAAGATGGGCACCCCGGCCACCGCGCTGCCGGCCGCCGCCACCGCGATCGCGGCGAACGGGCTCAGCCCGGCCTTGCTGCTCACCAGCCACACCAGGTAAGCGCCGATGCCCAGGTAGGCCTGCTGGCCGAAGGAGACCATGCCGGCGTAGCCGGCCAGCAGGTTCCACAGCACCGCCATGCTGACCAGCAGGAAACAGGTGACCAGGGCCTGGGTGATGCCGGTGTCGGCCAGGTAGGGCAGCGCGGCCAGCACGGCCACGGCCACCGCGGCACTGGCCGTGGTCAGCGTTGCGGGCAGGCTCCACCGGCTGACCGCGACGGTCTGGCCGAGCTCAGGCCGGGTGCTTACGGGTGCCATCGCCGCTCCCTGTCCGCGCCTCAGCCCGCGGCCTGCGCGCTGCCCAGCAGGCCCTGTGGGCGCACCACGAGCACCACCAGGAACAGCAACTGCGAGGCGAGCGTGGCGTACGGCACACTGACCTGCGAGACGACGACCTGGGTGACCCCGAGCAGCATGCCGCCGAGCAGGGTGCCCCACAGCGAGCCGAGCCCGCCGATGATGACCGACTCGAAGGCGAAGATCAGGGTGAGCGCACCCAGCGTCGGGTAGACGCCGGTCGTGACCGCGTTCAGCGTGCCGGCCAGCGCGGCCGCCGCGATGGCGAGCCCGGTCACCGACGCGAACAGCGGCCGGACCCGGATCCCCTGCAGCCGGGCGATGGCCAGGTCGTCGGCGGTGGCCCGGACCCGGCGGCCCCAGCCGGTGCGCTGCAGCAGCGCGCTCAGCCCGCCGATCACCATGACCGCGAGGACCAGCTTGAGCATGGCCAGCCAGGGCAGCACCAGAGCGCCCAGGTGCACCGCGGCCACGTCCAGGTTGCCCGCGGGCACGCCGCGGGTGTTGGCCGAGTAGATCTGCTGCAGCAGGTTCTCGATGATGACCGACAGGCCGAAGGTGACCAGCAGCGGCGCCGTCGGCCCGCTGGCCAGCGCGCGGTCGAACAGGCTGAGCTGGAGCACCGCGCCCAGCAGGAAGGCCAGCGGCACCATGATCAGCATGGCGATCCACAGCGGCACCCCGAACATGGCCATCACGGTGGTGGCCAGGTAGGTGCCGCACACGGCCAGGTCGCCGTGGGCCAGGTTGACCAGCCGCATCACGCCGAACATCAGCGACAGGCCAACCGCGGTGAGCGCGTAGGCACCGCCCAGGAAGATGCCCTGCAGCACGTCGTTGAGCCAGGTCATGCCGTCACCACCGGCCCCGCGCCGGGCGGCGCGGCGGGGGCGCCGAAGTACGCAGCGATGAGCGCGTCCCGGTCCAGCGCATCGCTCTGCCCGGACATCACCACCCGTCCCTCCAGCAGGCACACCGCCCGCGCGCTGGCGGCCAGCGCCCGGTCGATGTCCTGCTCGACCAGCAGGATGGACACCCCGGACGCCTGGATGGTGGGCAGCATCCCGTAGAACGCATCCACGATGGCCGGGGCCAGGCCCAGCGACACCTCGTCGAGCAGCAGCACCCGGGGGTTGGCGGCCAGTGCACGGGCGATCGCGACCGCCTGCTGCTCACCGCCGGACAGCAGGCCGGCCCGGTGCGTGCGGCGCGCGGCCACCATCGGGAACAGCTCGTACAGCGCGTCCAGGGTCCACGGGCCGGCCTCCCGCCGGGTGGCCGGCACGAGGATGTTCTCCTCGGCGGTCAGGCTCGGGAACAGCCGCCGGCCCTCAGGGACCAGCACTACCCCGGACCGGGCCCGCTGGTAGTCGGGCTGGCCGGTGATGTCGGCGCCGTCCAGCGCGATCCGGCCGCGCGACGGCCGCAGCGCCCCGGCGATGGTCATCAGCAGCGTGGTCTTGCCCGCCCCGTTCGCGCCGACCAGGGCGACGGTCTCGCTCGCCGCCAGCTCCAGGCTCACCCCGAACAGCGCCTGGAAGTCCTGGTAGCCCGCGTCCAGCTCACGCACCTCCAGGAGAGGTCCGGTCATCCGACCGCACCGCCCAGGTAGGCCCGCCGGACCTGCTCGTCGCGCAGCATGTCCTGCGGGTCGCCGTCGAACAGCAGCCGCCCGTCGGCCAGGCACACCACCCGCTGCACCACCTGGGTCAGCGCCCGCATGATGTGCTCCACCCAGACGATGGTGGTGCCCGCCGCGTGCACCTCCCGGATCGTGCCGATCAGCGCGTCGGTCTCCGGCTCGGTGAGCCCGCCGGCGATCTCGTCGAGCAGCAGCACGGACGGCTGGGTCGCCAGCGCCCGGGCCAGTTCGAGCCGCTTGCGCTCGAGTAGGGTCAGCCGGTGCGCGGCCACGTCCGCCTTGCCCGCCAGCCCGGCCCGGGCCAGCGCGCCGTAGGCGGCCTGGTAGGCCGCCTGGCGGCGCAGTCCGGCCCCGCGCGCGGCGGCCACCAGGGCGTTCTCGAACACGGTCATCGACGCGAACGGCCGCGGCACCTGGTAAGTCCGGCCCAGCCCGAGCCGGGTCCGGTACGCCGCCGAGGCGGTGGTGACATCGTGGCCGGCCAGCCGGATGTGGCCGCCGGTCGGCCGCCGCCCGCCGGCCACGATATCCAGCAGCGTGGTCTTCCCGGCCCCGTTGGGCCCGACCACGCCCAGCGCCTGGCCCGGCGGCACCGCCACGGTGACCCCGGCCAGCACCGTCAGCGCACCGAACTGCTGCCGCACGTCCTCGATCTGCAGCTGGGTCACAGCGGCAGGAGCTTGGCCGTGACCGGCACCGAGGGGTCCGCCGCGTTGTTGACGATGACCAGGTCGTACATATACCTGGAGTCCTTGCTCGTCTGCCACTGCGCCATATAGTCCGGGTGGGTGGCCACGTTCTTCACCGGGCCGTCGGTGAAGTCATACTGCCCGGTGATCACCTCGCCGCTGGACTTGCCGATGGCCGCGGCCACCGCCTCGGCGTCGTGCGGGTCGCCGGCCGCCTTGAGCGCGTGCGCGGCGATCTCGAACACCGCGTAGTTGAACGACATCGGCTGCTGCCACTGCTGGCCGGTGGTGGCCTCGAACTCCGCGGCGTACTGCGCGGAGGTCATCCCGGTGAGCGAGGACTTCCATGGCGTGGTCGGGGTCCACCACGCGTCGGTGACCAGGTTCTTGCCCAGCGGGCCGAGCGCGTTGACCACGCTGGGGAACAGGATGGCCTTGGCGATCGCGGCGATCCGCGGCTTATAGCCGATCTGGTTGCACTGTTTCCAGAACGTCAGGAAGTCCGGCGGCAGCGGGCAGCCGGTGACGATCTCGCAGTTCTGCGACTTGAACTTGTTGATGATCGAGGTGAAGTCGGTGGTGCCGTCCGAGTACGGGCCCGGGTCGTAGACCTTGAACCCCTCCTTGGGCAGCTGCTTGGTGAACGCGCCGCGGAACGCCTGGCCGTCCGCGTCGCTCGGCCACAGCCCGCCGACCTTGTGGTTGTTCGGGATCAGCTTCCAGCCGGGCCCCTGAGCGGCCAGTTCGTCCTCCAGGCCGATGAAGTACAGGTAGGTGTACTTGAACGAGGTGGAGGTGGCCGCGGTGGCGCCGATCTTGCCGCCGCGGCCGAGGAACCAGGACTGCCACGGCACGATCGTGCCGATACACGGCACGTGCGCGGCCTCGCACTGGTCGGAGACCGGGTTCACCGTCTCGGGCGCCGACGTAGTCAGCATGATGTCCACGTTGTCCTGGGTGATCAGCTGCTGGGCGACCTGGGCCGCGCGCGAGTCGCTGGACTGGCTGTCCGCCGTGACGATCTCGACGTGGTACTTCTTCCCGCCGATGGTCAGGCCCTTGGCGAACGCCTCGCGCACCTTGGTCAGCACGAACGGGTTCGCGGTGGCGAAGGCAGCGTCTGGCCCGGTCATCGGGCTGACGAAGCCGATCTTGATGGTGCCGGTGGCTGCGCTCGTCGAGCCTTTGAGGCCGCTGCTGCAGCCGGTAGCCAGGCCGACGCCGGCCAGGCCGGCCATCCCGACGAAGGCACGGCGGCTGAGCGCGGGACCTGCCTGCGCCGGGGCCCGCCGCGGGTTGTCATCGCGGAGACTCACTGGGTTAACCTCCTGTGCGCCATTGCCTGGTAAGCAGCATCGGCGCACCCGGAGGCGCGGTCGTTGTCGCAGAGCGCCCGGCCATTGGACAGGAGTGCACTGTGTTAGTCCGGGGGGACGACCCCCCTGGACCCCCCGCTCGCCGCTTCGCGCCGAACGCC
>Ga0335069_10010238_pt1 | contig 13292 bp, 11 predicted proteins | sample Lox_Sample_11_FD_206714 | JGI IMG/M metagenome (GOLD analysis project Ga0335069, IMG submission 206714) | Soil microbial communities from Loxahatchee National Wildlife Refuge, Florida, United States - Lox_Sample_1.1 | ecosystem: Environmental > Terrestrial > Soil > Wetlands | place: USA... | reverse complement strand
TCCACGGCAACGTTTGCCGTCGTCTTCGAAGCGCGTCCCACCATCGACCACTACCACGTCGAAGCGGTCGCGCGCTGAGCCGCTGCATGCTGACGACTCGCGAGTCTCGGACCTTCTGGGCGTGACGCTCTTTGCTCGCCTGCGCCATGCCATCCGCGAGTTCCTCGGCATCATGCCGACCTTGGACCTCCACGGTCTCAAGGTCCGCGAAGCCCTCGAGGAGACGGAGCGGTTCCTGCGTCACGCCCAGGCGCACGGCGATTCGGTCGTCCGCATCGTGTACGGCAAGGGACATGGTAGCCCGGGACAGCGCGGCGTCCTCCGCGAGGTCGTGCCGCGCTGGCTCGAACGCGAGGGCGGCGAGTTGGTTGAGCGCTTCCAGCGCCTGCCCGACGCCTCCGGTGCCGACGGTAGCGTCCAGGTGTGGCTGCGTGTCGCCTCGCGCAGTTGACTCGTTGCAACGCCTTCCTTAGCTTGGGACGCATGTCGGGTCTCGGGCTCACACGCCGGTTGATCGCCGCCGCCGTCGTCCTCGCGCTCGCGAGTTGCTCCAGCCTGTCACGCCCGGTTACCCCGCCGATCGATCTCGCCAAGGTCGTCGACATGTCGTACAGCTTCGGGCCCGACACCATCTATTGGCCGACGGCGGAGTCGTTCACCCGGCAGGTGGTGTCGTACGAGCGGACGCCGAATGGTTACTGGTATGCGGCGAACAACATCTGCATGGCGGAGCACGGTGGCACCCACATGGATGCGCCGATTCACTTCGCGGAAGGCAAGCGCACCGCCGAGGCGGTGCCGCTCAGCTCCTGCATCGGCCCGGCCGTGGTGATCGACGTGCGGACGCAGGCGACGGCCGACCGCGACTATCGGCTGAGCGTCGACGACATCAGCGCGTGGGAACGGCGGCATGGACGCATTCCCGGTGGTGCGATCGTGATCATGTGGAGCGGATGGGGCCGGTACTGGGGTGACAAGCTTCACTACCTCGGCACCGATAAGCACGGTGACGTGGCGCACCTGCATTTCCCCGGCTTCTCGAAGGAAGCCGCCGAGTGGCTCGTCCAGCAGCGCGACATCGCCGCCGTGGGCGTCGATACCGCCAGCATGGACTATGGCCAGTCGACCGACTTCATCGTCCACCAGATCATCAACGGCGCCGACAAGCCCGGGTTCGAGAACCTCGCCAACGTCGACCGCCTGCCGCCGAGCGGCGCCACGTTGATCGCGTTGCCGATGAAGATTGCCGGCGGCAGCGGCGGGCCGGCGCGCATCGTCGCGATGCTTCCGTAACGCGCCATGCCGCGCCGCCTGGGGTCAACCACGTCGCTGCTGGCCGCGGCAACGCTGCTGGTCGCATGCAGCGACAGCGGGTCGGCGTCACGCCATCCTCCCAAGATCGCCTTCGGAGAGACAACGTACGATTTCGGACGCGCCGATCAGGGTACCACGGTGCGGCACACCTTCGGGTTCCGCAACCTTGGCGAGCTCGATCTGAGCATCGACAACGTGCGCGCGGGTTGCGACTGCACCGCGGCCGTCAGCTCGGATCGGGTCATACCCCCGAGCCGTGACGGCACCATCGACGTCACGTTCGATACGACGAACGACAGCGGGCGCAAGACCCGCTCCGTCAGCGTGTACAGCAACGATCCGGCGCAGCCGGTCGTGACACTCGCCCTCATTGGAGAGATCTACGCGACCGTTGCCGCCGATCCACCGCAGCTCTATGTCGGCAAGCTCAAGCCCGGCCAGACCGCGCGCAACGACGTGCGCCTGCTGGTGACCGATGCCGCCACGGTAACGTTGGGGCCGATCGAGGTGCGCGGCAAGACCGTCGACGCCACCTGGCGCGAGGCGGCGCCGCGCGAGTCCGGCAAGCGCTTGCAGGTCGCCATCAACCCGGGCGCCGCACCCGGCCCGTTCACGGAAACCCTCGTCGTTCACACCACCGGCGCCCGTCGCCCAACCGTCACGATCCCGGTCACCGGCATCGTCGTGAACGAACCCGACGTCCCGCCGGCGCGCGGCCAGCCTGCACGCCCATGACGCGCCCGGTGCGTGCCCGTGGCGCCTTCGACGTCGTTGGCTTCGGGCTCAACAGCGTCGACCATCTCTGTGTGGTCGATCGCCACCCGCGGCTCGATTCCAAGCAGCAGCTACGCCGGTACGACGTGCAACCGGGCGGGCAGGTGCCGACGGCGCTCGTGGCGCTGCAGCGCTGGGGCATGCGCACCGCGTACATCGGCAGCTTCGGAGACGATGCCGGCGGCGTCCTGTCGCGGCAGTCGCTGGCGGCCGAGGGCGTCGACCTGTCGGCCACGCACGTGCGGCGCGGCACTCGCCAACAAGTGTCGGTCATTCTCATCGACGAGATCTCCGGCGAGCGCTCGGTGCTCTGGGAGCGTGTTGACGACCTCGTCCTGCGGCCGGACGAGGTGCGGCGAGACGTGCTGACGGCGGGACGCGTGCTGTTGATGGATGCGGTCGACATGCCGAGCGCGATCGACGCGGCGCGCGGCGCGCGGCAGGCAGGCGTCCTCACCGTTCTCGACACCGACACACCGGGGCCCGGTATCGACGAGCTACTGCGTCTCACCGACGTGTTGATCGTCGGCGCCGAGTTTCCGGCGCGCTTGACGGGCATGACCGATGTACGCCGAGCGCTGCGCGCCGCCGCGCAGTGCGGCCCGTGGTTCGTCGGCGTGACACTCGGCCCCGGCGGGGCGCTGGCATACGTCGATGACGTCTACCACTACGTGCCGGCCGTCCGCGTCCCCGTCGTCGACAGCACCGGTGCCGGCGACATCTTCCATGCCGGCAGCATCTACGGTCTGCTCCAGGGGTGGCCGCCGGCCGAGACGCTGCGCTTCGCCGCGGCCGCCGCCGCGCTCAAATGCGAACAGCTTGGTGGCCGCCCCGGCATTCCGACGCTGGGACGCGCCAAGCGGCTCGCGGGCGTCGCCTAGCAATTCGGAGGCGCCCGCCGGGCCCCGTTGACCCGACGGTGGTCCCAACATACGAGTGGCCGGAGGAGGACATCTCAATGCGATTCGGACTCAACGCCGGCTACTCGGGCGCACGCATGTCGATCAACATGGAGCTGGTGAAGGAAGCCGACAAGCTCGGCTTCCACTCGGTGTGGGCGGCGGAGGCGTATGGCTCCGATGCGGTGACCCCGGTGGCGTGGATCGCCGGGCAGACGCAGCAGATTCACGTCGGCACGGCGATCATGCAGATGCCGGCGCGCACGCCGGCCATGACCGCGATGACGGCGACGACGCTCGATCAACTCTCGGGCGGCCGCTTCCTGCTCGGCCTCGGCGTCTCGGGCCCGCAGGTCGTCGAAGGCTGGCACGGCGTGCCGTACGGCAAGCCGCTGGGGCGCACCCGCGAGTACGTCGAGATCGTCCGCAAAATCTGGGCACGCGAGCAACCGCTCGAGCATCAAGGGACGCACTATCAGATCCCGTATCGCGGCCCCGGCGCGACGGGGTTGGGAAAGCCACTGAAGAGCATCCTGCACGGCCGGCAGATCCCCATCTACCTGGCATCGATCGGACCCAAGAGCGTCGAGCAGGCGGCGGAGATCGCCGACGGCTGGATGCCGATCTGGTTCTCCCCCTATCGCACCGACGTGTATCGCGAGGCGCTCGACGCCGGATTCCGCAAAGCCGGCAACGGCAAGGGTCTGCACAACTTCGACGTCGCGCCGGCAGTCACCGTGATCCTCGGCGATGATGTCGCGTCGTGCCTGAACTTCATCAAGCCGTTCCTCGCCCTGTACATCGGCGGCATGGGCGCACGCGGCAAGAACTTCTACAACGACCTCGCCTGTCGCTACGGCTTCGAAGCGGCGGCAAAGCAGATCCAGGATCTCTATCTGAGCGGCAAGAAGGACGAGGCGGCGGCGGCGGTGCCGGATCAGCTCGCCGACGAAGTGGCGCTGGTCGGCCCGAAGGAGCGCCTCCGTGACCGTCTGGCCGCCTGGCGCGACAGCGGAGTCACCACGATGATCTGCGGCGTCATGCAGCTCGACGCCGTCCGCGCGCTGGCAGAAATTGGCGCGTGAACGGATACGACTCAGTCCCGATCGCGCGGTACCTCTTGCGACGCGTCCAAGAACCCGACCATGAAGTCGCTGATCATCTGCTGCACTTCCGGGATACCCTTCGGCGCGCCGCCGTACACCGCTCCGCTGGCCGGCATGTCGGCTGCGTGATCCACGGCGTAGCGCACGGCTTCGTCGAGATCCTCGGTAAAGGTTTGCACGACGCCCGGCTGGGTCTGCGGTCGCGTCACGCACATGTGGATGGCGTTGGGATACTGCTGGCCGTTGAAGCGCCACCCACGGGTCTTCATGAAATCGTTGACGTGGTAGATGTCGAACGCATCGGAGGTGAACGAGAAGCACCAGGTCGGCTTGCCCATCAAGCGCAGCTCGGGGTGGCTGCACACCGCCTTCTGCATCGCCAATGCGGTCTCGAAAATCGCCTTCGCGTAGCGCCGGTAGCCCTCGCGTCCCAGGCTGACCATCGATGCCCAGGTCGCGGCCAGGAGACCGCCGGAGCGGCTACCGGCGAGGCCGGGTGAGAAGTACTTGCCGCCCGGCCACTCGGTGCTGAGGAAGTACTGATACTTCCGAAATTCTCGATCGCGATACATGATCACCGAAGTGCCCTTGAGGCCGTAGCCGTACTTGTGGGTGTCGGCGGAGATGCTGGTGACCCCGGGAAGGCGAAAGTCGAACACCGGGATGTCGTATCCCAGTTGTTGCCCCCATGGCAGGATGAAGCCGCCGAGGCAGCCGTCGACGTGCAGGCCGATGTCGTGCTTCAGCGCGAGGTCGGAGAGCTCGGCAATCGGATCGATGGTGCCGTACGGATAGTTTCCGGCTGAGCCGACGACGGCCACAGTGTGCTCGTTGATATGCGCGCGCACGAAGTCGACGTCGACCAGCGTGGTGTGCGGGTCGACCGGCGCGCGCACCACCTCGAGCCCGAAGAGGTGCGCCCCCTTTTCGAACGCGGGGTGCGCGGTCTCGGGCAGGATGACCTCCGGGGCCTTGATGCCACGCTCGGCGCGGAACTTGTCACGGTAGACGACCAGGGCGGTGATGATGCTCTCGGTGCCGCCGGAGGTGACTGAGCCGCACGGCGTGTCGTTGGGATGATGTGACGCCACCGCCTCGGCGTGCATGAGGTCGAGCGTCATGGCGACGATCTCGCCCTCGAAGCGGGTGACGCTCGGGCACATGTCGCGCTGCAGCGCATTCACGTGCGAGTACAGCGAGAACGCCTCGTTGAGGAACGCGTAATGTTCCATGTCGCCGCAGTACATGGTGCCCGAGCATTTCCCGGTCTGCCAAAAGTTGTCCTCTTCGCGCGCCATCTGACGCAGCTCGTCGAGAATTGCCGCGCGCGGACGCCCCTTCTCGGCCAGCCGTTCGTTCACGCCGAAGCGTTCGGCGTAGGGATAGACCTTGCCGAGCACGCTGTCCTTCAGGTCCGCCATGGGTTCCTCCTTGGTGCCTTACACCTGCATGAGCGCCAGGGCCTGCGCGTGCAGTGCGGCGTTCGCGGCGGCGATGATCACTCCGCCCCGTTGTGCTGACTTGCCGGCAGCGTCGGTGACCACGCCGCCGGCGGCTTCGATGATCGGCATGAGCGGGATGATGTCGTACGGCTGCAGACTGCCGTCGATCACCAGGTCGACTTGTCCGAACGCCAGCATGCAGAACGAATAGCAGTCGCCGCCGTAGCGGAGCATGCGGCTGGCCGCCGCCACGCGTTCGAAGCCGGCGCGCTCGGCGCCGGCGGGGATGCTCGCCGGGTGGGTGCAGTACAGGACCGCCTCGGCCAGACGCTGCGTCGGGCGGGTGTGCAGCGAGCGGAGCTCGTCGTCGTGCTTCATCCACGCGCCGGCACGCGAACCGTAGAAGGTTTCGCGCAAGTACGGCACGTGCACCACGCCAGCGATCGGCGTGTCCTCGTGCATCAGGCCGAGCAACGTCCCCCACGCCGGCGAGCCGCTGATGAACGAGCGGGTTCCGTCGATCGGGTCGATGATCCAGCACAGCTCACTCCGGCCCTGGGTGTGGCCGTGCTCTTCACCGATGATGCCATGCTCGGGAAAGCGACGGATGATCTCCTGGCGCAAGAACGCCTCAATCTCCTGGTCGGCCCGCGTCACCGGATCAAAGCCGCTGCCAGCCTCCTTGTTCAGGACATCGAGCGGCGCGCGAAAGTATCGCAACGCGATCGGGGCGGCGTCCTCGGCGATCGCGATCGCAAAGGTCAGGAGCTGGCGCAGCTCGGCGTCGGACACGGGGCTGTGCCGGGCGGCGGGCTCAGCCATTCAGCGCCTCGAAGATCGGCCGGTTTTGTTCGAAGGCCGCCAGGAACTGCGCAAACAATGTGTCGTACAGCGCGCGGTGCTCGCGGCGCGGTGTGCAGCGACGCTTGATGCGGCAGATCTTGCCGATGTCGTCCAGCCCGAGCACCCCGAGCTGGACGAAGGCGAGGAAGGCCGTGGCGCGATTGTTGACGTAGCGCGACTCGGCAAGCTGGGCGACCGGACGATCCATGACGTCGGCCATGATCTGGGCCCAGGCATCCGAGACCGCGCCGCCGCCGGAGAACAGCAGCTCATCGAACTGCTGCTCGGCGAATTCTTCGACACTCGGCAGTGCCCAGCGCATGTTGAACGCGACGCCTTCGAGGATCGCACGCACCATGTGCGCCCGCGTGGTGTGCAGCGACATGTTGAGGAAGCCGCCGCGCGCATTGGCGTTGCTGTCCGGCGCCTGCGCACCCGTCAGCCACGGCAGGAACAGCAGCCCGCCGCTACCCGGCGGCACCGTGTCGACCGCCTGCTCGACGCCGGCAAACAACTCACCGCGCGTATGGTCACCGAGCGGGTCGTTGGCGAACGCCACGTTGCGCAGGAAGTGATCGAGCGGTTTACCGCCGAGGCCGTTCTCGGCCATCACCATGTAGCGACCGCTGATCGGGCTCGGCATGCTCACCAGCGCATGCGCCAAGTCCGACTTCTTGCTGCCGACATGCGCGAGCACCTGGCTGGTGGTGCCGATGTTGATCGCGCCGTGGGTGCCTTGAAAGGTCGCCGTGCCGATCGCCACCGCCTGCGTATCGTTCACACCGGAGAACACTGGCGTCGAGGGCGCGAGCCCCAGCTCGGCGGCAACCTCGGCGCGCAACGTACCGGCGTGCGCGTTCACCGGTCGCAGCGGGGGGAGCTTACTCGCGTCGACACCCGAGAGCTCGATGAGCCGTTGGTCGTACACGCTCAGAGCCAGGTCCCGGTTGTCCGTCAACAGCAGCGGAAAGGCCGTGCAGAGGTTGGCCGTACATTCGCCGGTGAGCTTGGCGATGATGAAATCCATGGGCTCGAGGTACTTGTAGGTGCGCGCATGGACCTCGGGGCGTTCCTCCTGCACGTAGAGGATGTGCGACAAGGAGTCGTTGCCGGTAGGCAACGGGATCATGCCGTGGATGTCGACCCAGGTCTCGAACGCCTCGGGGTGGCGTTCGTAGATCTTCTGGCTCTGCGCCCGGCCGCGGGTGTCCATCCAGAGCACCAGGTTCATCACCGGGCGCGCGTCGCGATCCACCGGCACGATGGAAAAATACTGGCTGTCGCAGGTGATCCCGACGACGGCCGCACCCGGCTTGCCGGCGTCGCGCAGGACCTGCTTGGCGGCGCTCAACACCGCCGCCCAGATCTCATTCGGGTCCTGCTCCGCGCCGTCGGGCGGCAGGAGTTGCGTGTTCACGGACCGCGTCGCACTGGCCACCAGGTCGCCGTCGGCGCTCACCAACGCGACCTTGGGCCCACTCGTCCCCAGGTCAATCGATAGGATGTACACGTCGCGGGTTATTCCGCCGGGACCGGCCAGAGTCAAGGCGGCGCGTTCCCATCCCCCCCGAGCGTTCCGCGAGTGTCCTGTTGCGCCTACTTCTGCTGCCCTGTCTTGCCCGTCACCGGTGTGGTGTCGGCTATCGCCCGCACCCAGGCTAGCGCCTCGTCACGCGTCGTCAGCCGGCCTTCGAGCTGCGCGTCGGCGACGGCGGTCAAGATCTCGCCGAAGCGGGGGCCGGGCGTCAGGCCCATGGCGAGCAGATCGTGACCGCGCAGGAGCGGTGGCGGCTTGATCTGCTCGGCGCCGAGCTCCTCGAGCTTTTGCCGGCAGAAGTCGTAGTACGTCAGGTCGCGATTCGACGCCATGGCGTCGAGCCGCGCCAACTCCAACAGCTCGTCGATCCCCTCGCTGGCGAGGAAGCGCTTGAGCGTGCTGAGCCGCATCTCGGGCGCGTGCACCGGACGGAGATGGTCGCGCACCAGCAGTGCGACGCGCTCCCACGTTTCGCGGCTGCGACGCAAGCGTTGGCAGATGGCCACCGCCATCTCGGCGCCCAGCTCGCAGTGTCCGTAGAAGGTGATGCGGTGCGGCTCGCGACGCGCGCAGCGCGGCTTGGCGACGTCGTGCAGCAACGCGCCCAACGCCAGGGTCTCGGTCGGCAGCTCCAGCTGCGCGAGCAGGCCCAGCGTGTGCACGAAGACGTCGCCTTCGGGGTGGTAGTCAGGTGACTGCTCGACGCCCTTCATCGCCGCGACCTCGGGAAGGATTGCCGCCAGCAGCCCGCTCTGGTCGAGCAGCTCGAAGGCGCGGCGGGCGCTGGCCGCAACGCTGTCGGTCAGCATGCGCGCGACCTCGTCGCCGATGCGTTCCCAGGAAATGTCGGTGATCGCCGCAGCCAACCGCTGCATCGCGGCGAACGTGCCGGGATCGATGTGGAACCCGAGGCGCGCCGCGAAGCGCACCGCGCGCAGCATGCGCAACCGGTCTTCGCTGAAGCGCGCCGCCGGGTCACCGATGGCGCGGATGATGCCGGCGCGCAGGTCGTCCTGCCCGCCGACGTAGTCGATCACCGTGTCGTGCACCGGGTCGAGAAACATCCCGTTGATGGTGAAATCCCGCCGGCGCGCGTCTTCTTCCGGCGAGCTGAAGCGCACCGACTGCGGATGCCGGCCGTCGAGGTAGATGGAATCGGCACGGAAGGTCGCCACCTCGACGGCTTCGCCGTCTTGGATCACCACGACGACACCGAACTGCACGCCCACCGGAATGGTGCGAGTGAACCGCTGCTGCACGACGGCCGCCGGCGCGTCGGTCGCGACGTCGAAATCCTTCGGCTCGCGATCGAGCAAGCGGTCGCGCACGCAGCCGCCGGCGAGATACGCGGTGTACCCCGCCGCGCGCAGCCGCGCCGCAATCGCGCGCGCCGCCGATTCCTTGTGGGTCATCGGCGCCATGCTCTCAGCGGGCGCCGTGGGGGTCAAGGACGGCGGGCCAGCAGCCGCGAGACGCGGTGGTGAGGCCAGGACTCTCGTTGCTGGGTTGGAACCCGATTGCAGGGGACTCGGGTGGCAGTCGGCATCAGCCGACTTTGGGCGACGGAGCCGCGGAACTCCGTTCCCCGGCGTCCGCGATGGCAGGCTCGTTTCTCGCCGATCGACGCGATCTTTCCAGCGAGGGTCTCATGAAGTGGACGAGGCCGCGCCCCGCCGTTGCATCGCCCGCACAGGCGCGGCATCCGCGCTGCCGCCGCACCCGTCCAGCGCATCGTTCACCGCTGCCAGAATGTCGCGGACAGTGACCGTTGCGGCGCCGTTCACGGCAGCGGGCATGCAATCGGTCACCGGCGCGTTCCCGAGGGCGATGTTCACGAGCGTAATGAGCTCGGCGGGCGCGACCGAGTCGTCGCCGTTGCAGTCGCCGACGCAGCGTTGGGTTGGCGTAAGAGTCGGCGTGACGGTCTCGGTCGCTGTAGCGGTCGCAACTGGTGTTGCCGCCACACTCGTGGTCGGCATCTGTGTGGGGGGCTCCGTCTCTGTGGGGGTCAGGGTGTTGGTGTCGGTCGGTGTTGGCGTAGGCGGAGCGGTCTGCGTCAGCGCAGTGCTTTGCGTCGGCGTTGCAGTGCTGCTTGCGGCTGGCGGAGGAGCTTCGACTTCGAACGCCCCGATGTCGCACCCTGTCCCTTGCGGGCGCGTCACCCCGCGTGCGTCCGTAGGTGGGCAGTTGGTGGCGTCGCCGGCGTCGATCGCGGGGCTGCCGGGCAGGAGGGTCATGGTCTGGCTGAAGCCGCCGTTGCTCTTGAGCGGGCCAAGGACGGGATCGGTCGCGGAGCGATCGCCGCCAGCGGCAAAGCCGCACGTCGTGCCGCTATCGATGTTGTGACCGAGGGACAAGACGCTGTCCGCGTCGCTGCAATTTTGACCCGGGCCGGAGACGATCGTGTTTCGCAAGTTAATGGAAGCATCCGCGCCCAACTGGTCTCCCTTACCGTCAGCGCCGCCGAAGGCACCGCTGCCCGCCGAGTTCAGAGCGATGGTCACGTTGGTGAGCGTGGCGCTGCCCTGATTGTCGATGCCGCCGCCGTTACCGCCTGTGGCATCGATGCCGTTACCATTGCCGGCCTGGTTCGAGAACACGGTGACGTTGGTCAGCGTCACGTTCGCACCGTTTGCGAGGCCACCGCCGCTGCCGCCGACATCGCCGTTGCCGTCGCCGGCGCGATTGCGGTCGAAGGTTACGTCGATGAGCGTGGCGCTGGCTTGATTGTCCATCCCGCCGCCCGAGCCCCCGGCTCCCCCGGTGCTGCCGGGACCGCCGCTGCCGCCGTCACCAGCGCGGTTTTGACTGAAGCTGACGTTGGTCAGCGTCGCGGGACCGGAGTAGTTCTCGAGTCCGCCGCCGCCGCCACCAAAGCCGCCATCCTCCTCTTCGTTGGAGCCGCCGTCGCCGGCGAAGTTGCCACTGAAACTGACGTTGCTCAGCGCCGCGCTGCCCTGGTTGAGCATCCCGCCGCCGACACCGCCGCCGCCATCGAAGCCGCCGTTGCCAGCGCGATTGGCGCTGAAGCTGACATCAGTCAGCGTCGCCATGCCGTCGTTCACCATCCCGCCGCCCGAGCCACCCTCGTGCAGGGTAAAGGGGATGGGATCGCCGGCACCCGCTTGATTGCCGCTGAACGTCACGTCACGCAAGGTTGCGGTGCCCGCATTGAGCATTCCGCCAGCCGAGCCAGCCGAGTCGCTCGGACCGGCGTTGCCGGCGTGATTGCGACTGAAGGTCACGTGCGTCAGCGTCGCGCTGCCCAGATTTTCGAGGCCGCCGCCGTCACCCGCAGCGCTGCCACCGTCGATCCCGCGCCCGGCACGGTTGCCCACGAAGGTCACGTGGGTCAGGATCACCGTGCCGCGGTTCACCATGCCGCCGCCCGCCTCTTCCGGAGCCGGCAGGCCATCCGCGATCGTGAGATTCGCGAGTGTCACGGTGGCGGGTGCGTACACGTCGAAGACACGATCGCTGCTGTATCCGCTGACGGTGGTCGAGCCCTCACCGGCGCCGCTGATGACCAGATCGTCGGTGACGTCGAGATCGCCCATCGCCGCGGCGTCTTCGTCGCGCCCGCCGCTGGTCAGGAGGAACGAGCCGGCCGGCAGGGTGATGGAATCGCCGCCGGCCAAGGCGTTCGCTTCCTGGATCGCCGCGCGCAACGTGCACACGCCCGATCGAGTGGCGCAGATCCCGTCTCCCGGCATCACATCGACGATGTCATTGACACTGTTCACCACAAAGGTGGCCGCGTACGTCGGCGCGCCAAACGCCGCGACGACACCCGCAAGCACACCAGCGGTGAGTGTTCTCATTTGCGAGCGGATCCGGGTTGCGTGGCGAGTATCGTACGCTCGCCTTCGCAGTGTCAAACCGAGAGCGGGGATCGCCGGCCGCGACACGCATCTCCGCCTCTACCGAGACCGGATCGGCGGTTGTATCGCCCGCCCAAACGCGGCACCATCGCGGCATGCCTCAGCATGCGGAGCGCCGGCGCGCCATCCCGTCCGTGCACCGGGTCCTGCAAACCGCCGCGGCGGCCGCCGCGTTGCAGCGCTTCCAGCGCGAATACCTGACCGCCACCGTGCGCGCCGTGCTTGCCGAGTTGCGGCAGCGTGTCGCCGCCAACGGCAGCGTGCCAATGCCTTCACCACAAGAGATCATGGAGGTCGCGGTCAGCCGCATGGATGCGGAGCGCGCGCCGGCGCTACGGGCGGTGATCAACGCCACCGGCGTCGTCTTGCACACCAACCTCGGGCGCGCGTTGCTGCCGGCCGAGGCGGTCGACGCGGTCGCGCGCATCGCCGCCAGCGCCGCCAATCTCGAGTATGACCTGCGGCGCGGTGAGCGCGGTGACCGCGACGCTCTCGTCGCCGACGATCTGTGCGCGCTCACCGGCGCCGAGGCGGCGACGGTGGTCAACAACAACGCCGCCGCCGTGCTGCTGGCGCTGAACAGCCTCGCCGACGGGCGCGAGGTCATCGTCTCGCGCGGCGAGCTGATCGAGATCGGCGGCTCGTTCCGCATCCCCGACGTCATGGCGAAGAGCGGCGCGACGTTGCGCGAGGTCGGCACCACCAACCGCACCCATGCCCGCGACTATGACGCCGCCATCGGCGAACGCACCGCGCTGCTCCTCAAGGTGCACACCTCGAACTATCGCATCGTCGGCTTCACCAGCGAGGTCGGGCTCGATGACCTGGTGCAGATCGGTCGCCGGCGCGACGTGCCGGTGATGGAGGATCTCGGCAGCGGCGCGCTCATCGATCTGTCCCCCTACGGGCTGCCCAAGGAGCCGGTGGTGGCGGAACGGGTCGCAGCAGGCGCCGATCTGGTGACCTTCAGCGGCGACAAGCTGCTCGGCGGCCCGCAAGCCGGAGTCATCGTCGGACGACGCGCGCTGCTCGAGCGGATCACGCACAATCCGCTGAAGCGCGCGTTGCGGTGCGACAAGATGACCCTGGCGGCACTGGCAGCGACGCTGCGCCTCTACCGTTCCAGCCCCGACCTGCGCACCGCTTTGCCGACGCTGCGCTGGCTCACTCGACCGCTGGCCGAGATGGAGGCCATCGGCGCGGCGGTGGTGCCGCTGCTGCGTGCCGCTCTGCGCGGCGAGTTTGTCATCGAGCCAATGGATGCACAATCCGAGATCGGCAGCGGTGCGCTCCCGGTTGAAAGCCTGCCAACAAAGGTGATCAGCATCACGCATCCGCGTCTCGCGGCGCAGCAGATCGCCCGACTGTTCCGCGAGGCCGATCCGCCGATCCTCGGCCGCATCCACGACAGCCGCTTCCTGCTCGACCTGCGCGGCATCTTCGCTCCTGAAGAACTGGTGCCCCGAGGAGTGCCGAGTCCTGAGTGCTGAGTCCTA
>Ga0335069_10010237_pt1 | contig 13292 bp, 7 predicted proteins | sample Lox_Sample_11_FD_206714 | JGI IMG/M metagenome (GOLD analysis project Ga0335069, IMG submission 206714) | Soil microbial communities from Loxahatchee National Wildlife Refuge, Florida, United States - Lox_Sample_1.1 | ecosystem: Environmental > Terrestrial > Soil > Wetlands | place: USA: Florida... | reverse complement strand
AACCTGCCGCACACCTCGATGCGCGATCTGCTGATCCACGACGCCGATCTCGTCGTGGCGACCCACGGCCGCTCCTTCTGGGTCCTCGACGACATCTCGCGTCTGCGGCAGCTGACCGGCGCCCCCCTGAAGGATGCGCGGCTGTTCCGTCCGGCCGCCGCCTATCGCGTGCATCGCAGTACCTGGACCGACACACCGCTGGCGCCGGATGAGCCGCTGGCGGCCAATCCGCCCCCGGGCGCGGTCATCGAGTTCTTTCTCGCGCACGATGCGCGCCAGCCGGTCACACTCGAGATCATCGACAGCGCGGGCCGGCTCGTGCGCCGCTTCAGGAGCGACGATGCCCCCGTGCCCTCGGCGGAGGAGCTCGCACGCGAGCTGATCCCGGCCTACTGGCTGAAGCCCCCGCGGGTCCTGCCCGCAAGCGGCGGTCTGCACCGCTGGGTGTGGAACCTGCGTTATGCGGAGCCGGTGGCCACCACCCACGGCTATCCGATCTCGGCCGTGCCGCACGCAACGCCACGACAGCCCGAAGGGCCGCTGGCTCTTCCCGGCAGTTACCTGGTGCGCCTGAGCGTCGATGGCCGCAAGCTCGAGCAGCCCCTCACGCTGAAGCCGGATCCTCGTGTGCGACTCCCCGAGGGCGCCCTGGCCGACCAACTGCGCCTCGCGACCGACCTGGCGGGACTCCTCACCGAGAGCTCGCAGTCGCTGCTCACGGCGCAGTCGCAACAGGCGCAGCTGAAGGCCCTCAAGCCCACCGGGGCTGCGGCGCAGGCCGTAGCTGACTATCAGGCACGCCTCACCGCGCTGCTCGAATCGAAGGACGAGGGGAGCGCGGCGAGCCCGAAACCGGCGGGCACGCCGCAGCAGCTGCTGCCCGACGTGCAGGGGCACATCAGCGCTCTCTACGAGGATTTGCTGCGTGGCGATGCAGCGCCGACGGCCGCTCAGCTCGCTGCGACTGCTGCGGCGCGCGAGACTCTCGCGGGCCTGCTCACCGGCTGGCGCGCCCTGCAGGCCGAGCTCCCGGATCTCAACCGGCAGCTGCAGGCCGCGGGCCTCGCGCCCGTGCGGTCCGACCTGGCGCCGCCACGGGATCTCAACGCCGCCGACGAGGACTAAGCGCCGATCCGAGGGGAATTCGCGCCTGAGAGACTGACGGCACGGCTGGTACCGCCGCGCCCGTCAGCGCATCATAGTCGGATTCATCGAAGAGACTGGAGCCAAGCGCATGCGCTTACTAGCCGCTTTCGTACTGCTCACGGCAGCATCCTCTGCCTTCGCCCTGACCGCCGATGAGCTCGCCGCGAAGAACGTCGCGGCCAAGGGCGGCGCCGAGAAGATCGCCGCCATTCATTCGCTGCGGCTCAGCGGGAAGATCCTGGTAAACGGCGATACGCTGCAGCTCGGCTACGTCACCACCATCCGGCCGCCCGATTCGGCGCGCATCGAGGCGACGCTGCAGGGCCTGACCCTGATCCAGGCTTACGACGGCAAGGAGGGCTGGAAGGTCAACCCGTTCCAGGGCCGCAAGGACCCGGAAAAGATGTCGGCCGACGATGCCAAGGATCTCGGCGAGGACGCCGCCGACTTCATCGGTCCGCTGGTCGACTACAAGGCCAAAGGCTACAAGCTCGAGTATCTCGGCACCGAGGACGTCGACGGTACGGATGCGCACAAGCTGCGCGTGACGCGTCCCAACGGCGACATTACCTTCGTATTCCTCGACCCGGACTACTTCCTCGAGATCCGCACCTTGAGCCGCCGCATCGAGCACGGAGTGCCGAAGGAAACGGTGACCGACTTCGGCGACTACGAGAAGGTGAACGGGGTCTATGTTGCCTTCTCGCAGGTGTCGGGCCCCAACGGCTCGAGCGACCGTCAGAAGGTGCAGTTCGACAAGGCAGAGGCGAATACGCCTCTCGACGGCTCGGTATTCAGCTTTCCGGCGACCCCGCCGGCCACCGCCGCCGCGAAATAACCTCTTCGGGGAGAAAAAACATGCGATTCCCATTCCTGGCATTGGCCGGTGTGCTCGCTTCCGTGGCCAACGTTCCCGCCGTGGTGCGCGCCGATGCGCCGGTGGCCGATTCGGCCGTGATCTCCGGTCTCGGCTCCCGCAACATCGGCTCCGCCGCGATGAGCGGGCGCATCGCAGCCCTCGCCGGCTACAACGATGCCTCCGGCAAGCTGACGCTGTTCGTCGGCGCCGCGAGCGGCGGCGTGTGGAAGTCGACCGACGGCGGCACGGTCTTCAAGCCGGTGTTCGACAAGCAGGCGGTGCAGTCGATCGGCGCCATCGCCATCGACCCGAGCCACCACGAGAACATGTGGGTGGGGAGCGGCGAGTCCTGGACGCGTAACAGCGTCTCGGTGGGCGACGGCATCTACAAATCGACGGATGGCGGCGAGACCTGGACCAACGTCGGCCTCGCTAACTCGGAGCGCATCTCCCGGATCGTCGTCGATCCGCGCTCCTCCGATACGGTGTACGCCTGCGTGCCGGGAAAGCTGTGGAGCGACTCGCCCGACCGCGGCCTCTACAAGACCACCGATGGCGGCAAGAGCTGGCAGCTGATCCTCAAGGGCGCGAACCTCTCGACCGGCTGCGGGAGCGTGGCGATGCAGCCGGGCAGCCCCGATGTGCTGCTCGCGAGTCTCTGGGACTTCCGCCGCAAGGGCTGGACCTTCCGCTCCGGCGGTGACGGTCCGAAGGCGGCGTCCGGCAGCGGCCTGTACCGCAGCAGCGACGGCGGCAGGAGCTGGAGCGAGCTCACGGTTGCGGCCAACAAGGGGCTGCCGGCCAAGCCCTATGGACGCATCGCCATGGCCTATGCGCCGAGCGAGCCGCAGACGGTCTATGCCTTCATCGAGTCGACGGACTCGGCGCTGTTCATCTCGCACGACGGCGGCGCCAGCTGGGAGCGCGGCGACAAGAGCACCTGGATGGTGTGGCGCCCCTTCTACTTCGCCAATCTCATCGTCGATCCGAAGAATCCCAAGCGCCTCTTCAAGACCGACGGCGCCCTGATCCTCAGCGAGGACGGCGGCAAGAGCTTCACCACCGTCGGCGGCTTCAACGGCGCGCACGGCGACGTGCACGACGTGTTCGTCGATCCGGCCAACTCGCAGCACGTCTACAACGGCGACGACGGCGGACTGTGGACGTCCTACGACGGCGGCAACAAGTGGTGGAAGTCGGACAATCTGCCGATCTCGCAGTTCTACCACGTGAGCCTCGACGGCGCCGATCCCTACCGCGTCTACGGCGGCCTGCAGGACAACGGCTCGTGGCGCGGCGACTCGGCCTACCCGGGCGGCATCACCAGCGCGCGCTGGGTGGCGCTGTTCGGCGGCGACGGCTTCTGGATGTACGCCGATCCCTCCGACGCCAACTACGTCTACGCCGAGGCGCAGGGAGGCTACGTCGGACGCGTCAACATGAGCACGCTCGAGACGCGCGACATCCAGCCGAAGCTCGGCGCCGAGGATCTGCGGCTCTACAAGAAGCTGCGCTTCAACTGGAACACGCCGATCGCCCTCTCCCCCAACGAGCCGGGCACGATCTACATCGGCGCGCAGTTCCTGTACCGCTCGCGCGATCACGGCCAGAGCTGGCAGCGGATCTCGCCGGACCTCACTACCAACGATCCCAACATGCAGAAGCAGGAGCAGTCGGGCGGCGTCACGGTGGACAATTCGGCGGCCGAGATGCATACCACGATCTACTCGATCAGCGAGTCGCCGTTAGCCAAGGGCACGATCTGGGTCGGCACCGACGACGGCAACGTGCAGCTCACCCGCGACGGCGGGCAGCACTGGGACAACGTCTCCGGCAACGTGCACGGCGTACCGAAGGGCTCGTGGGTGAACTGGGTACAGGCGAGCAGCTTCGATCCGGCCACCGCCTATGCCGCCTTCGACCGGCATACCTTCGGCGACCTGGCGCCGTACGTCTACGTGACCCGCGATTTCGGCAAGACCTGGGTTGCGCTGGTCACGCCGCAGGAGCCGAAGACGGTGCGCGGCTACGCGCACGTCATCAGGGAGGACACGATCGACAAGTCGCTGCTGTTCCTCGGTACCGAGTTCGGACTGTGGATCTCGGTGGACGGCGGCGCGCACTGGGGGCTGTTCAAGGGCGGTGACATCCCCGCGGTCGCGGTGCGGGACGTGGCCGTGCAGACGCGCGACGGCGATCTGGTGCTCGCCACCCACGGCCGCGGCATCTGGGTCGTCGACGACATCACGCCGCTCCGTCACCTGACGCCGGAGCTGCTGGCAAAGGACGTGGCGTTCGTGTCGGCGCGGCCGGTACAGCAGCGCATCGAGGCGAACGGCGCCGCTCCGACCGGAGCGGCCGCCTTCGTCGGCGACAATCCGACCGCGGGAGCGGTGATCACCTACTACCAGAGAACCCGGCACCTCTTCGGCAAGCTCAAGATCGAGGTGCTCGATGGCGCCGGCCACGTGGTGGACGAGCTGCCGGCGAGCAGCCGCCGTGGACTGAACCGCGTCCTGTGGACGATGCACCTGCCGGCGCCGCACGTGCCCCCTGCGGTGCAGGTGGCGTTCGCGGCCACGCAGGGCCCGCGAGTGCTGCCGGGGCAGTACACCATCCGCATCGAGGACAACGGCAAGACTTACGATACGACGATCGATGTCGGACTCGATCGGCGCGTCACCTGGAATGCCGCGGATCGCAAGGCGCAGTACGATGCGGCCATGAAGGTGTACACGCTCTTCAACGACGAGACGCAGTTCTACGGCCAGCTCGCCGGGCTCCGCCAGCAGGTCGCGGCGGCCAACAAGGGGCGTCCGGCGGGCGATCCGCTGCACAAGAAGCTCGCCGACTTCGACCAGAAGCTCGACAAGATCCGCAAGGAGATCGTCGCGACCACGGAGGGCGGCGCGATCACGGGCGAGGAGCGGCTGCGCGAGCATACCGACCAGCTGTACGGCGCCGTGAACTCCTGGGAGGGGCCGCCGTCGGCGTATCAGCTCGACAACATCGCGGGGCTGCGCAGCCAGCTCGCAGACGCGACGCAGGAGTTCTCCACTCTGACTTCGAAGGAGCTGCCGGCGCTCAACGAGGCGCTGAAGGCCAAGGGCGGGGCGGCGCTCTCGGTCCCGGCCCCGATGGCCTTCGACGACGCTGACGACGTGCGTGGCGGTGGCGGCCGCGCCGCCGGCGGCCGCCTCGATCCGGACGCCGCTGGCGCGATCCAGCTGCCGGCGGACTTCCGGCTCTTCAACTGACGGTGCCCCCGCGCTGCGCGGCCAGTCCGCGCAGCGCGGACGGTCACTTGCGCAACGTGTACTCCGCGCTGCAATACGGGCACTTCGCCCAGCCCGTGTCGCGGATCGGCAGATAGACGCGCGGATGCGAGTTCCACAGATACATCTGCGGCATCGGGCAGGAGAGCGGCAGGTCCTCCTCCGTCACCTCGTATTGATTCTGGGCGTTCGGTTGGATCAGCGGCCGTGCGGTGGCGACCATGGAGGAGACTCTCGCTGAGCTGGCGGCTTACGTGGCGCTGGATTATACCTGCCCCGCGGGTGGCTCCGCGCCGCCCATGGCGGCGTCCCAGATGCGACTGACCTCGGCACGCGCGACGCGGAACTCCTCCGGGGGAGCGAGCGGGGGCTGACCGGCGAGCGCCAGATGGTGCGCGGTGGCGCGGTAGGCACGATAGGCGTCGGTGAGGACGTCGACGTCGGCCTGCGGGACGAGATCCGCCGAGGCGACCGACTCGAGCTGGCGGATGGTGTCGGCGAACATCGCCACCGCCGGGTAGCGCTCCGCCCAGCGGAGCGCCCAGTACTGCGCCAGGAATTCGATGTCGGCGATGCCACCTGCGTCCTGCTTGATATCGAAACGCGCCGCTCCGCCCTTGGAAAGCTCCCGGCGCATGCGCTCGCGCATGGCGCGCACCTCGCTGCGCAGGCTGTCGCGGCGCACGTGATGGCACAGAATGTCGAGTCGTATGCGCTCGAACTCGGCGCGCAGCTCCGGGGAGCCGGCGACGCTGCGGGCGTGCAGCAGCGCCTGGTGCTCCCAGGTCCAGGCCTCGCGCCGCTGGTACTCGGCGAACGCCCCGATGTTGGTCACCAGCAGCCCTCCCTTGCCGCTCGGCCGCAGCCGCACGTCGACCTCGTAGAGCCGCCCGGCCGCGGAATGCACGGTGAGCAGGTGCACGATGCGCTGCGCGAGGCGCACGAAGAACAGCTGGTTGTCGATGGGTGAGGCGGCGCTGGTCTCCTGACGCTCGCCGTGCGAGTCGTGCAGGAACACCAGGTCGAGATCGGACGAGTAGCCGAGCTCCATGCCGCCGAGCTTGCCGTAGCCCAACGCGCAGATATTGACCGGCCGGCCGTCGTCGCACGTCGGTACCCCGAACTGCGCGCTCATCTGCCGCCACGCAAGCTCGAGCGCCCGCTCGATGATGAGCTCGGCGATGTCGGTGAGCCGGTCGCTCACCTGCATGAGCGGCATGGCGCCGGTCAGGTCGGCCACCGCCACGCGGAACAGCGCCGCGCTCTGAAAATGGCGCAGCGCCTCCACCTGGTGCTCCGGCTCCTCATCGTGCAGCTGCCCGAGACGCTGGCCGAGCTCGGCGCCAAGGGAGGCACGAGTCGGCAGCTGCGACAAGAGGCGCTCGTCGATCAGCTCATCGAGCAGCAGCGGCTGCGCGGCGATCTGCGCCGCCAGGAACTCCCCGCGCGCGACCAGCTCGACCAGGCGCGCACGCGCCGCGGCGTTCTCGCGCAGCAGGGCGAAGTAGGCCGAGCGTTTGCCGGTCGCCTCGATGATCGTAATGATCCGGCGCAGCACCGGCAGCTGCGCGCCGCTGCGGGCCACGTCCGCGAGCAGCGCCGGCAGCAGTGCCTGCAGGCGCCTGCGTCCCGGCTCGTCGAGCTTGCGCACCAGGCTCGATGCGCGCAGCTCGAGCAGCAACCGCGCGACTTCCGCGCCGTCGCTGAATCCGGCGGCGGCGAGCGACTCGGCGAGCGCCGCGGCCTCCGCCTTGCTGTCCCAGAACCGCCCCAGGTCGATCCGCACGGTGGCGTCGGGCTCGGCGCCGCCGAGAATGACCTCGCGGAAGTGCCCGCGCACGCACTCGCGATGCCGGTTGAGCTCGGCGAGCAGCGCCGGCCAGTCGCGCGCTCCCATGGCGAGCGCGATCCGCGCGCGCGCGAGCGGCTCCACCGGCAATGTGTGCGTCTGGGCGTCGGCGAGCATCTGCAGGCGGTTCTCGATCCGGCGCAGGTAGACGTACGCTGCATCGAGCTGCGCGGTGACCTCGGGGAGCAGGGCACGCGTCTCACCGAGGCGGGCCAGCGCCGTGCGCAGCACGGGTGTCTGCAGACTCCGGTCGCGCCCGCCGCGCGTCAGCTGCAGCGCCTGCACGATGAACTCGATCTCGCGAATGCCCCCGGGGCCGAGCTTGACGTCGTCGGCCAGCTCGCGGCGCTCCACCTCGCGGGCGATCAGGGCCTTCATCTCCCGCAGGCTCTCGAATACCCCGTAGTCGAGATAGCGCCGGTACACGAACGGCCGCACCGCCGACGCCTCGATCTCGGCATAGCGTTCCACGGCGGTCACCGCACGTGCCTTGACGTAGGCGTAGCGCTCCCAGTCGCGGCCGTGCCGCGGCAGATAGTCCTCGAAGGAAGCGAAGCTCGCGACCACGGGACCGGAGTCGCCGAAGGGCCGCAGGCGCAAGTCCACCCGCAGCACGAAGCCCTCGGGGGTCGGCGCTTCGAGCAGCCGGACCAGGGCCTGCGCCAGGCGGGTAAAGAACTCCTCGTTGGCGATGCCGCGAGCGCCGTCGGTGTCGCCGTGCTCGGGGAAGAGCAGCACCAGATCGACGTCCGAGGAGAAATTGAGCTCCCCGCCGCCGAGTTTGCCCATGGCGACGACGACCAGCGGCTGAACCTCGCCGGCTGCGGAGCGTGGCTCGCCGTAGCGCTCGACGAGCGCATGGCGGGCATAGGCAATGGCGCTGCGGATAGCGGCGTCTGCGAATGCGGTGAGATCGGCGAGGGTCTCATCGAGCCCGGCCCAGCCGGCGAGATCCCGCCAGGCGATGCGCGTCAGCTCGTAGCGCCGCCAGCGCCGCAGCGCGCGCTGCGCCTCTGCCTCGGGAGTCGCAGCATGCAACTGCGGTGCGCGCCCGCCGAGCTCGGCGGGGAGGAGGCGCCGGGTGAGGTCACCGCGCGACACGAGCGCTTCGAGGAGCTGCGGATCGCGGGCGCAGGAATCGGCGACGAAATCGCTCCCTGCCAGTACCGGGGTCAGCGAGCCGCGAATCTCCGCAGGCGCACCCGCGAGGACGGAGCGCGCGAGCGGCTCGGCCTCGAGCCGCTCGAGGGCACGCCGAACCAGGCTCTCGAGCCCCGGGCTCGCGTCAATTCCAGACATTGCCCCCGAGGTCGTGCACGGCCGCGGTATCGAGCCGGCGGCTCAAGCCGCGGAATCTCGAGGAGGCGGTGTAGATCTGTGCGCCGTCGGAGGCCTCGATCGAGGCGGCGTCTCCCTCGATGAGGCTGTTGTCGATGTGAACGTTGGCGGCGCGCGCCGAGACGCCGACGCCCGTGGCGCGGATGCGGCTGTTGGTGATGTGGATCTCGCAGCCGTCCTCGGCGCTCACCGCATCGCCCTCGAACTGGAGGTTGAGATTGTCGATGTGCAGCATCCGCTGGCCCTGGCAGACGATCGGCTCGCGACGCAGTTCGGCGGCCGCGGGCGGCCCGGGCTCGCGCGCGGCCGGGGTGCTCGCGGGAGCGGCGGCCGCCTCGATGAGGTATCCGGGGCCGGCCTCGATCACCTGCCCCGGAACGGGACGGGCGGGACTGCCGGGCTGCAGAGCCCGTGAGGCGAACACCGGGGGCTCGGCGGCGGGCCTCGCAGCGGGCGGCTCTTGGGGACGCCCGGCAGCCTCCTCGGTCGCAGCGGCAGCCGGTGCGCCCTTGGCAGCGCTCTCGTCGCTCTCACCCGTGGGAGCCGCGCTCGCAGCCGGCGGCGCGCTGGCGGGCGCGGGCGCTGCGGTCACCTGGTCGGCGCGCACGACGCTGAGCGCGCCGGTGTCCTTGCTGCGCACGGTGAAGGTACGGGCCTGCGGGTCGGTCGCCACGATCTCGATGCGCTCATTGCGCTCGAGCGCAGCGCGGGCCCAGCTCATCTCGTCCTGCGCCGGGTGGCTGCAGGCAGCGAGCGTCAGGGAGCCGAAGCACGCTGCTGCCAGCAGTGCGCATGTGCGAGCTTTCGCGTAAGCCATGACGATCTCCCCGAAGAGAACCCTCGAGGCACGATAAACCAAAAAAACAGGCCCCACGAGGGGGCCTGCGAATGATGCGCGGAATAGGGGGTCTTGTTCCGCGTCTTTGGGGGCTGCGCCCCGGCTGAGAGCCGGGGCGCGAACCCCTAACCGTTATGTAAAGCCTATCGACTCACTGTTACAGAATCGATACCTCTTTAGAGAGGGTCTTTACATGTCCATGCCGCCCATGCCGCCCGGCGGGCCGGCATGGCTGTGCTCCTCGTCCTTCGGAGCCTCGGCCACCATCACCTCCGTGGTGAGCAGCAGACCCGCCACGGAGGCCGCGTTCTGCAGTGCAAGACGCGTCACCTTGGTGGGATCGAGGATCCCGGCCTCGAGCAGGTCGCCGAACTCGCCCTTGGCGGCATCGTAGCCGTAGGCGCCGGTCTTGCTCTTGACCTGGTTGAGGATCACGGCGGCATCCTCGCCGGCGTTCTCGACGATCTGGCGCAGCGGCTCCTCGATCGAGCGCGACAGGATGCGCACGCCGACCGTCTGGTCCTCGTTCGCGCCCTCGAGCTTCTCGAGGGCCTTCTGCACGCGGATCAGCGCCACGCCGCCGCCCGGCACCACGCCCTCTTCGACCGCCGCACGGGTGGCGTGCAGCGCGTCCTCGACGCGGGCCTTCTTCTCTTTCATCTCGATCTCGGTGGCGGCCCCGACCTTGATCACGGCGACGCCGCCGGAGAGCTTGGCAACGCGCTCCTGCAGTTTCTCCTTGTCGTAGTCGGAGGTGGCCTCCTCGATCTGCTGGCGGATCGACTCGATGCGCGCCTTGATGTCGGCGGCCTTGCCGGCGCCGTCGATGATCGTGGTGTTCTCCTTCTCCACGACGATCTTCTTGGCATCGCCGAGATCGTTCAGGGTCGCCTTCTCGAGCGACAAGCCGACCTCGTCCGAGATCACCGTGCCGCCGGTGAGGGTGGCGATGTCCTGCAGCATGGCCTTGCGGCGGTCGCCGAAGCCCGGAGCCTTGACGCCGGCCACCTTGAGGATGCCGCGGATGTTGTTGACGACGAGCGTCGCGAGCGCCTCGCCCTCGATGTCCTCGGCCACGACCAGCAGCGGCCGGCCGGACTTGGCCACGCCCTCGAGCAGCGGCAGCAGCTCGCGGATATTGGAGATCTTCTTGTCCACCAGCAGGATCGCCGGCTTGTCGAGCTCGGTGGTCTGGTTCTGCTGGTTGTTGATGAAGTACGGCGACAGGTAGCCGCGGTCGAACTGCATGCCCTCGACCACTTCCAGCTCGTTGGTGAGGCCCGAGCCCTCCTCCACCGTGATGACGCCTTCCTTGCCGACCTTCTCCATCGCCTCGGCGATGGTCTTGCCGATCGACTCGTCGGCGTTCGCCGAGATGGTGCCCACCTGGGCGATGGCCTTGGAGTCCTTGCAGGGCTTGGAGAGCCTCTTGAGCTCCTCGACGGCGGTGACGACCGCCTTGTCGACGCCGCGCTTGACGTCCATCGGGTTGCGACCCGAGGACACGGCCTTCAGACCCTCGCGGATGATCGCCTGGGCGAGCACGGTCGCGGTGGTGGTGCCGTCGCCGGCCTCGTCGGAGGTTGCGGACGCGACTTCCTTCACCATCTGCGCGCCCATGTTCTCGAACTTGTCCTTGAGCTCGATCTCCTTCGCGACCGACACGCCGTCCTTGGTGACGGTGGGTGCGCCGAAGCTCTTCTCGAGCACGGCGTTGCGGCCCTTGGGACCGAGAGTTGCCTTGACGGCATTGGCGAGGACGTTCACGCCCTTGAACATGCGCGAGCGTGCGTCATCGCTGAAGCGAACTTCTTTGGCTGCCATTGTCGTGATTCCTCTTACTTGCCTTCGATCACGGCCATGACGTCTTCTTCGCGCATGACCACGAGCTCTTCGCCGTCGACCTTCACCTCTGTCCCGCTGTACTTGCCGAACAGGATCTTGTCGCCGACCTTCACGTCGAGGGGCCGAACCTGGCCGTCCTCGAGAATCTTGCCCTTGCCGACCGCCACGATCTTTCCCTGCACCGGCTTCTCGGCCGCGGTGTCGGGGATCACGATGCCACCCGGAGAGGTACGCTCCTCTTCCAGGCGCTTCACGATGACGCGGTCATGAAGAGGACGAATCTTCATGGGTGTTCGCTCCTTAAAACTCTTGATGATTGATGGGTTATTCGCCGCGAGGGGCTATTAGCACTCCCCCCGTGTGGCTGCTAATGATAGGGGGGAGCCCTGCAAATTCAAGCGGTGGCCGGCCTTTTTTCCCCGGAAGGACGACTTTCGGATCGATGCGGCGGTCTTCTCCGGGATGAACCCCAGTTCCTGCCACTCGTCCAAGGCTTGCGCTATAAAGCAACCGATATGCGCCCAGCTATTAGACATATTCTCGCAGCCCTGATCCTGGCCGGACCGGCTTTCGCCGCGTGGGCAGAGCCGCCCGCGTCCTCGCCGGATCCCGCAGCGCCCTCGAAGGGCATGAGCTCCGTCCTCGGGCCCGCCAAGTCCACCGCGGATGACTTCCTTCCCCCGGATGAGGCCTTCCGCTTCGATGCCCTCGCAGCCGGGAGCGATCGGGTCGCCCTCAACTGGGAGATCGCCGAGGGCTACTACCTCTACCGGGCGCGCATCAAGGTCGCAACTGCGAGCGCCGCCGCGCAGCTCGGCTCGCCCGAGTTTCCGGCCGGCCAGATCAAGAACGATGAGTATTTCGGGAAGCAGGAGATCTATCACCATGAATTGCGGGTCACGGTGCCGGTGGCGCGCGCCGCGGGCGGCGCGTTCGTTCTGCCGCTCCAGGTGACCTACCAGGGCTGCGCGGAGAAGGGCCTGTGCTACCCGCCGATCACCAAGACGGTGAGCGTGTCGCTGCCGGGAGGCGCGAGCGCGGCTGGCGGCGGAGGCGGCGCCACGGGTGATGCGGGTGGCGGCGGGCCCTCGGAGCAGTCGCGCTTCGCGCGTCTGCTCGGCGGAAATTTCTTCCTGATGTTCGGCGGCTTCTACCTGGCCGGCCTGCTTCTCGCCTTCACGCCCTGCGTGCTGCCGATGGTGCCGATCCTCTCGGGCATCATCGCCGGGGGCGGTTCTCGCGTAACGACCTCGCGTGCGTTCGCGCTCTCGCTGACCTATGTGCTCGGTATGGCGCTTACCTATACGGCCGCAGGCATCGCCGGGGCGGCCATGGGCCGCGAGGTGCAGGCGCTCTTCCAGCAGTGGTGGGTGCTGACGCTGTTCGCCGCGGTGTTCGTCGCCATGGCGCTGTCGATGTTCGGCCTCTTTACCGTGCAGATGCCGGCCGCGATCCAGACCCGCATCGCCGACGTGAGCAACCGTCAGTCCGCCGGCACCTTCGGGGGCGTCGCCATGATGGGGGCGCTGTCGGCGCTGATCGTGACGACCTGCGTGGGACCTGCGCTGGTTGCGGCGCTGCTCGTCATCAGCCAGACGGGCCAGATCGCCCGCGGCGGGGCGGCGCTGTTCGCCATGAGCATCGGCATGGGGACCCCGCTGCTCATCGTGGGTGCCTCGGCCGGCAAGCTGCTGCCGAAGGCCGGACCCTGGATGGACTTCGTCAAGAAGCTCTTCGGCGTGATGATGCTCGCGGTGGCGGCGTGGATGCTCGCGCGCATCGTCCCCGATCGCGTGGCGCTGCTGCTCTGGGCGGTTCCCGCACTCACGCTGGCGTGGCTCCTGTGGTTTGGACTCAAGGCACGCTCACACCTCGTGTGGGCGGTGCGTTTCGCCGGGCTCGCCGCCGGTGTCTACGGCATCGCACTCGCCGCCGGGTCGGCGCTCGGCGGTACGGATCCCTTGAGCCCCATCCCGGCTCTCGCGCACCCGGCGCATGAGCTGCCGTTCACCAGGATTCGCACCGTCGCCGATCTCGAGCGCGAGGTGCGCGCGGCGAGCGCAGCGCGGCGCGGCGTGCTGCTCGACTTCTCCGCCGACTGGTGCACGTCGTGCAAGGAGATGGAGCGCTACACGTTCACGG
>Ga0335069_10010236_pt1 | contig 13293 bp, 12 predicted proteins | sample Lox_Sample_11_FD_206714 | JGI IMG/M metagenome (GOLD analysis project Ga0335069, IMG submission 206714) | Soil microbial communities from Loxahatchee National Wildlife Refuge, Florida, United States - Lox_Sample_1.1 | ecosystem: Environmental > Terrestrial > Soil > Wetlands | place: USA... | reverse complement strand
CAAGATGCAGCTCGAGGGCGACATCACGCTCTTCCTCCAGCTCGAGGACCTGATTTCCCGTCTCAGCAAGTGAAGGAGGCCGCATGGCCAGCACCACCCACGAGGCGACGGTCGCCGACGATCGTCGGCACGCGCCGGGGCCCGGCGCGCTGCCGCTCTGGAACGAGAGCTTCTGGTTCACGTGGTACGACCCGGCGACGACAGTCGGCGTCGTCTTCCGCGTCGGCTCGCATCCGCTCCAGGGCGCGGCGAACCTCTACCTGTTCATCACGCACGAAGGCGCCGTCGTCCACAGCCTGATCGACCACGCGGTCCCGCTCGCGCCGGCGGCGCCGCAGCGCCTCCAGCTCGCGAGCGGGCTCACGCTCGACTGGGAGCCGCTCGAGCGGTTCCGGCTCACGTACGCGCACGCCGGCCACGGCTTCGACGTCGTGTGGCAGGGCATGAGCGCGACGCATCTCTACCCGCATCCGCCGGACCTGACGGCGGAGCAGGTGCCGTTCCACATCGAGCACGCCGCGACCGTCACCGGCACCGTCACGATCCAGGGCAAGACGCACCCGGTCCGCGCGCTCGCGCACCGCGACCACAGCTGGGGCGGCGAGCGCGACTGGTCGAAGATGTGGCACTGGGACTATTTGAGCGTCGAGTTCGCGACCGACCTCTGGGTGCACGCGGTCCGCATCAAGTTCGCGCCCGACATGGACTGGATCATGCTCGGCTGCCTCTGGGACGGGCGGCAGATCCACGCGGCGCAGAACATCGCGATCGAGGCGACCTACACCGACGGCGGCACGCGCCAGACCGGCGTCGACCTCCAGCTCACCGACGAGAGCGGCACGCGCTGGCGCTTCGTCGGCGAGGAGGTGCTGGTGAACCTGTGCGTGCCGTTCGGCCGCACGTGGCTGAAGGACGGCATCACCCGCTACCGCTGCGGCGACCGGATCGGCTATGGCATCCACGAGCTTGGGTATGTCGAGCAATAGGTTCGCCAAGGTCGCGAAGCAGGTTTCCAACTGGGGCCGGTGGGGCGCCGACGACGAGCGCGGCACCGTCAACTTCGTCACGCCCGATGTGATCCGCCGGGGCGCCGCGTCCGTCCGCCGCGGCCAGGTCTTCAGTTTGGGCCTCACGTTCGGGGCCGAAGGCCCGCAGATCGGGCAGGGCGGGCGCGTCAACCCCGTCCACACGATGACCGCGACCGCCGGCCCGCTCACCGCCGACCCCGACGGCGCGCGCTTCTCCGACGACGTCGTCACGATGCCGCTCCAGTGCGCGACGCAGTGGGACAGCCTGGCGCACGTCTTCTACGGCGGCAAGCTCTACAACGGCTTCGACGCCGCGACGATCACCGCCGACGGCGCGGCCAAGAACGGCATCGACAAGATGTCGGCCGGCATCGTCTCGCGCGGCGTGCTGCTCGACGTGGCGCGCACGAAGGGCGTGGCGCGGATCGCGCCCGGCACGCCGATCGGCCCCGCCGACCTCGAGGCCGCCGAGCAGGCGCAGGGGATCCGCGTCGAGCGCGGCGACGTGGTGCTGATCCGCACCGGCCACATCACGGTCTTCACGGTCGACCAGGACCGCGTCGGCTACATGCGGCAGATGCCGGGGCTGGGGATCGCGGCCGTGCCGTGGCTGCACGCGCGCGAGGTCGCGGCGCTCGCCACCGACACCAGCGCGGTCGAGGTCTATCCCTGCGAGGACCCCGCGCTCATGCTGCCGGTACACCAGCTCTGCATCCGCGACATGGGGCTCACGCTCGGGGAGATGTTCGACCTGGAGGCGCTCGCGGCCGACTGTGCCACGGACCGCGTCTACGAGTTCCTGTTCAGCGCGCCCCCGCTCCGCGTGACGGGCGGCGTGGGCTCACCGCTGAACCCGATCGCCGTCAAGTGAGCGCATTCGCGACGGTGGGATCGTCGACGGCGCCGATCCCCACGGATGCGAAGTGACCGGGGAACGCCATCCGCGGTGCGGTGGCGTGAGCCTTGCTCCGAGAGATCGGTGACATGACCGATCGCAACCGTCTTCGCATCCTGCGGGTGACCCTCGCGCATCCGCACCGCTACCGCTGGTATCGCGCCGCGACCATGGGCGTGACCCTCGCCGTGCTGTTCGCCGTCCCGATCGCCGGTCTCGCCCGGTTCGACGTGTGGGGAGGCGGACACCTGGCGCTCGGCCGCCCCGTCGACCCGGCTCGCGGACTCGCCGCGGTTCTGGCGGCGATCGCGGCCTTCTACGTCGTGACGTTCCTGGTCAACATCCCCGCGGGCCGCCTGTTCTGCGGCTTCGGATGCCCCGTCGGGCAGCTCTCGAGGCTCGCCGACGCGATCGACGCCTTTCCTGCCGACGCCGCCCGCCGCCGCCGCGCGTGGCTCGCGCTGGTCGGATTCGCGTCCGCGCTCGCCCTCGCCACGCTGCTGTGGTGGGTGTCGCCGGCGGTGGTCGTCGACGGCACGAGCGCGGCCCGGAGCGCGGCGTTCGGGATACTGCTGCTGGTCGCCGGATACGCCGTGCTGCACGGGCGACGGTTCCGGTGGGGCTTCTGCCGGAAGCTCTGCCCGATCGGTCTCTACTATTCCGCCGTGCAGACGCCGGTGGTGACGCGCGTCGACTTCGATCCCCACGCGACGTGCACCGGCTGCGACGCCTGCGCCGGGATCTGTCCGGCCGGCCTCGACCCGCGCCGCCTGGACCAGCCGGTGCCGTCGCCGGGCGGGCTCGCGTTCGCCGATCTCCCGGCCGCCGCCCACTGTCTCCACTGCGGGGCATGCGTCGAGATCTGCGAGATCATGACCCGCAAGCATCCCGGCGTCCCGGCGATGGCGTTCCGACGTCCCACGGCGGCCCGGGACGGCGACGTCGCCCGGGACGCCGCGGCCTAGCGTCGCAGGGCGGCCGCGGTTCCGCGCGCCGCCGGCACGCAGAACGCGCGCTCGCACAGCGACGTCATCCGCCGCACCAGCGATGCCCGATCCTCGCGCATCCCGCTGGCGACCCACTCCGACAGCAGCACCTGGTCCATCACGCTGAACAGCCGCGACAGCGTCGCCGGATCCTCGTCGACGAAGACGCCGTCGGCGACGCCGCACCGGAAGATCTCCGACTGGAGCGCCAGGATGTCGGTCCAGTGCGCGACGCGGGTGCCGGCGTCGGTCGCGGGCGTGAGGCCCCACGACGCGCCCGAGCGGAGGTGCATGCGGAGGAAGTCGGGGTGTGCGAGGAAGTAGTCGATGTAGAGCGCGATCAGCGCGTGCAGCGTCGCGAGCGGCGGTTGCCCCGAGTCGCCCACGCCCCGCGCCAGCCTGAGCAGCTCCTGCCCGCGCTCCTCGAGCACCGCCAGGAACAGCTCGGTCTTGCCGGGGAAGACCGCATAGATCGTCCCCATCGAGAGCGCGGCCGCCGCCGAGATGTCCTGCACCTTGGCGGCCTCGTAGCCCTTCTCCGCGAAGACCTTCTCGGCGGCTTCGAAGATGTGCTGCCGGTAGACGTCGTTGCGCGCCTTGCGGGCCTCGTCCCGGGGCTTCCGTCGCACGGCGCGTGCTTCTACCAGTCGCGAACGGGATTGACAACTCGATTTTGCGAATGGTAATTCGTCGCGCCGAATTCGGAATCGCCGCGACCGAAGGAGGCGTCGATGGAGTTCGGGATCTTCTCGCAGATGCACGTGCCGCCGTGGGACGACGAGCACTCGCGATTCCTCCGCGAGGTCGAGGTCGCGCTCGCGTGCGACGCCGCCGGCTTCAAGTACGACTGGTCGCCGGAGCATCACTTCCTCGAGCACTACTCGCACCAGCCGGCGCCCGAAGTCTTCCTCTCGTGGGTGGCGGCGCGCACCAAGCAGATCCACGTCGGGACGGCGATCACGAACATCTCGGCGGCGGTGAACCATCCGGCGCGCGTCGCGGAGCGGATCGCGACCCTCGACCACCTCTCCGAGGGGCGCGTCGAGTTCGGCACCGGCCGGGGCTCGTCGACCGCCGAGTGGGCTGGCTTCGCGATTCCGACCGCGGCCGAGACCAAGCCGATGTGGCGCGAGTCGCTGGAGCAGATCCCGCGCATGTGGGCCGACGAGCCCTACAGCTTCGAGGGCAAGTACTTCCGCATGCCGGAGCGGAACGTGCTCCCCAAGCCGTACTCGAAGCCCAATCCGCCGATGTGGGTCGCCTGCTCCAGCCCGCCGACGTTCGCGGAAGCGGGCGAGCTGGGCCTGGGCGCGCTCTGCTTCACGTTCGGGACGCCGGCCGAGATCGCCGACCACGTCCGCAACTACAAAGAGGGCATCAAGCGCTGCAAGAAGCCGATCGGCGGCTTCGTCAACGACAACATCGCCGTCACCACCAACATGCTCTGCCTCGAGGACGGCGACGAGGCGCGCCGGCTCTACGCCGACGCCAAGGTCGAGAAGTTCACCGAGTACTTCTTCAAGTGGCTCGACTCGATCCCGCGCCCGAAGGCGATGCCGCAGACCGGCCCGGTCGGTCCGTTGCCCTTGACCACCCCCGACCAGCTGAAGGCCGGACTCGCGGGCGGCGGCCGCCAGATCGGATCGCCCGAGGAGATCATCGCGGTCATCAAGCTGTACGAGGCGCTCGGCGTCGACCAGCTGATCTACTCGCCCCTCACCCTCACCCTGGACCAGAAGCACGTCCTGCGCTCCATCGAGACGTTCGGGAAGCGCGTGCTCCCGGTCTTCGACAAGGACCCCATCCACAGCACGACCCGGCAGCGGCAGGCGGCGCTCAAGGCACGCGCGGCCTGAAGTGTGCTAGGTCCGCCGGGATGAGCGTTCCGGTCTTCGACAGGGTCCTGATCGGCGGGACCTGGGTCCGCGCCGACGGCGGGACCTATCCGATCGTCGACCCGGCGACCGAGGAGGTCGTGGGGCAGGCGCCGGAGTGCTCGGTGGCGCAGGTGGCGGCGGCGGCGCGCGCCGCGCGCCAGGCGTTCACGAGCGGCCCGTGGCCGGCGATGACCGGCGCCGAGCGCGGGCGTTTGCTGCGCGAGGTCGCCGACCGCTTCGAGAAGGCGGCGCCCGGGCTCGTCGACCTGACGATCGCCGAGACCGGCGCGCTGCGCCCGGTGGCGGCGTCGCAGCAGGTGGGCGCGGTGCCGATCCGGCTCCGCAAGTACGCCGAGGAGGCGTCCGCACCCGTCGACGAGATGCTGCCGCCACGCAAGGGGCAGGGCGGCGAGCTGCACGGCGTCGTCGTGCGGGAGCCGATCGGGGTGGTCGCGTGCATCACGCCGTTCAACTTCCCGATGACGAACTGCGCCGGCAAGATCGGCCCGGCGCTCGCGTGCGGCAACACCGTGGTGGTGAAGCCGGCGCCGGTCGACCCGCTGGGTGTGGCGGAGCTGTGCCGGATCGCCAACGAGGTGCTCCCGCCGGGCGTGCTCAACTTCGTCTGCGGGCGCGGGCCCGAGATCGGCGCGGCCCTGGTCGAAGCGCCCGAAGTCGAGATGATCTCGTTCACCGGCAGCTCGCCGGTGGGGCGGCAGATCCAGCAGACCGCCGGCGCGCGCTTGAAGCGCACGCTGATGGAGCTGGGCGGCAAGTCGCCCAACGTCGTCCTCGCCGACTGCGACCTCGACCGTACGGTCGCGGGCGTCGCCACCGTCTGGACGTTCCACTCGGGGCAGATCTGCATCGCCGGCACGCGCCTCCTGGTCGAGGCGTCGATCTACGACGAGTTCACCGGCCGGCTGGCCGAGCTCGGGCCCACGCTCAAGATCGGCGACCCGCGCGCGGCGGGCGTCCAGGTCGGCCCGTTGGTCTCCGCCGCGCAGCGGAACCGCGTCGAGGGGTTCATCGCCAGGGGCGTCGCCGAGGGCGCGACCGTCGCGTGCGGCGGCAAGCGCCCGAAGCACCTGCCCAAGGGCTACTACGTCGAGCCGACGCTCTTCACGCACGCCCGGAACGACATGCTGATCGCGCGCGAGGAGATCTTCGGCCCGGTGATCACCGCGCTCCCGTTCCGCGACGACGCGGAGGCGGTCGCGCTCGCCAACGACTCGGAGTACGGTCTCTACGGCTACGTCTGGTCCCGCGACGCGGCCCGGGCGCAGCGGGTCGCGCGCGGGATCCGCACCGGCACGGTCCAGATCAACGGCAGCCCGATGAACCCCGACGCCCCGTTCGGGGGCTACAAGCAGAGCGGCATCGGCCGCGACGGTGGACGGTGGGCGCTCGGCGCCTACAGCGAGCTCAAGTACATCGGCTGGACGGCATGAGGAGCTGAGCATGGCTTTCGACACCATCATCAAGGGCGGCACCGTCGTGGACGGCTCCGGGCTGCCGCAGCGCAAGGCCGACGTCGGCATCCGCGACGGAATGATCACGGACATCGGCCGGCTCTCGGGCGCCAAGCAGACCATCGACGCCGACGGGCTCGTCGTCATGCCCGGCATCGTGGACGCGCACACGCACTACGACCCGCAGCTCACCTTCGAGCCGTTCGCGACGTCGTCCTGCTTCCACGGGGTGACGTCCGTCGTCGGCGGCAACTGCGGCTACTCGATCGCGCCGGTGAAGCCGGCGGACCGCGGCTGGGTGACCGAGCTGTTCGCGAAGGTCGAAGGCATGACCCCGAGCGTGCTGCGTGAGGGGCTGCCGTGGGACTGGGACACGTTCCCGTCGCTGCTCGACGTGCTCGACAAGCGCCTCGGCATCAACCTGGCGATGTACATCGGCCACTCGGCGATGCGTCGCTGGGCGATGGGGGAGGCGGCCTCCGAACGCGAGGCGACGGCCGACGAGATCAAGACCATGCAGACGATGGCCCGCGAGGCGATGCGGGCCGGCGCCGCGGGCTTCTCGTCGTCGAACGCGCCGACGCACGTCGACCAGTTCAACCGCCCGGTCCCGTCGCGCAAGGCGAGCTTCGAGGAAGTGAAGGCCATCTGCGCGGCGGTGGGAGAGGGCGGCGCCGGCTCCATCGTCTATCTCGCCAACACCGCGGTCCAGGGGTACGACGCCGCCGACCGCCAGCGGCTGATCGAGCTGGCGCACGTCTCGGGCCTCCCCGTCATCGTGCAGGGCATGGGCTATCGCCCCGGCCAGAAGGAGAAGTGGGACGACCAGACCGGCTTCCTGGCGCAGGCGCGGGAGAAGGGGGCGGCGATCTACTCGATGCTCCGCACGCAGCCGTTCATGCGCCCGTTCAACTGGCGGCGCGGCACCTCGCTCTTCGACGGGGTCTTCCACTGGCGCGACCTGACCGACCTGTCCCCGGACGAGCGGCTGGCGCGGCTCCGGGATCCCAAGCGCCGCGAGGAGTTCCGCTGGGGCCTCGACCATCCCAACACCGACGGCGCGAAGGGCTCGACGCTGCCGCCGCCCGCGATGGGCAGCCTCTTCGTCGACAAGTCGACGGCCAATCCCGGCGCCGTCGGCAAGAGCATCGCACAGCTCGCGAAGGAGCGCGGCGTGCATCCGGCGGACGTCTTCTGCGAGATCACGGCCGCCGACAACCTCGACACCCAGTTCGTCTACAACAGCGAGAACCCGACCTGGGCCCAGGTGAACCTCGAGTCGCAGCACAACATCCACATGATCGTCGGCACCGGCGACGGCGGCGCGCACGCCGACCGCGACGACGGCGCCGAGTGGTCGACGTACTTCCTCCGCTCGTGGGTGCTCGACCGGAAGGCCTACTCCCTGGAGGAGGGGGTGCGCCGCATCACCCACCTCCCCGCGACGGTCTGCGGGATCGAGCGGCGCGGGCTCCTCGCCCGCGGCTACCACGCCGACGTGATGATGTTCGAACCGAGCCGCCTGGCGCTCGGCAAGAAGCAGTTGGTGAGCGACATGCCGGGCGGTGAGCCGCGCTGGCAGGTGCTGCCGGAGGGCATCCGCCGCGTGCTCGTCAACGGGCAGGTCATCATCGAGGACGGCAAGTTCACTGGCGCGCGCCCCGGCCGCGTGCTGCGGATCGGCAACGCCTCCTGATGAAGGCCGCGGTCTACCACGGCGGCGGCAAGCCGGTCGCGATCGAGGACGTCCAGGTCCGCGACCCCAGGGCCGGCGAGGTGCAGGTCGCGCTGCGCGCGGCGGGGCTCTGCCACTCCGACGTGAGCGTGCTCGACGGCACGATCCCGTATCCGGTGCCGGTAGTGCTCGGCCACGAGGGGGCGGGCGTCGTCACCAAGGTCGGGCCCGGCGTCACCAGCGTGAAGGAGGGGGACGCCATCATCCTCTCGACGCTCGCGCACTGCGGCCGCTGCCCGGCGTGCGAGGTCGGCCGCTCGACCGAGTGCAAGAACGCCCCGAACCCGAAGGAGACCGTGCCGTTCACCGTCGGCGGGAAGCCGGCCTACCAGTTCGCGAACACGTCGACGTTCGTCGAGACCACGCTGATCCGCGAGCAGAGCGCGATCCCGATCGACACGCGGGTGCCGTTCGACCGCGCGTGTCTCATCGGCTGCGGCATCATGACCGGCGTCGGGGCGGTGGTGAACCGCGCGAAGGTCGAAGTCGGCGCGACGATGGCGGTCTTCGGGCTGGGCGGCATCGGGCTCTCCTGCGTGCAGGGCGGCGTGCTGGCCGGCGCCTCCAAGATCATCGCGGTCGACGTCGTGCCGGAGAAGCTCGCGCTGGCCAGGCAGTTCGGCGCGACCCACGTCGTCGACGGCGGCAAGGAAGACCCGGTCGCGGTCATCAAGGACCTGACCAAGGGCGGCGCCGACTACACGTTCGAGGCCGTCGGCAACCTCGCCGTCATCCGCCAGGCGCTCGACGCGCTCGGCGCCGGCGGCTCGCTCACCATCGTCGGCGTGCCGAAGCTCGGCTCGAGCTTCGACTTCGTGGTGCAGGCCCTCTACCAGAACAAGGCCATCCTCGGCTGCCGGTACGGCACCGCGCGCCCGCGCCGCGACTTCCCGATGCTGGCCGACCTGTATCTCAGCGGCCGGCTCAAGATCGACGAGCTGATCACCAGCCACTACGCCCTCGAGGATTTCGACCGGGCGCTGGCGGACCTGCGTGCGGGCCATCTCGCCCGCGGCGTCTTCCAGTTCGGCGCCTGACAGAAGGAGAGCGCACCATGGGACGCTACGGTCACCACGTCATCGACGCCGACGGCCACGGGGGCGACCTGCCCGACTGGCAGAGCCGGCTGCCGAAGGAGTTCCACCCGCACATGCAGGCGCGGCGCGACCGCATCAAGTCGCACTTCGCGAACCTGATCGGCGTCGGCGTGAAGGAGACCAAGGGCACCGCCAAGGTGAACAGCCTCGAGCGACCGGGCATGACCGACCCCAAGGAGCGGCTGGTCGACATGGACCTCGAGGGCATCGACCAGACCATCATGTTCCCGGGCGGCGCCGGCGAGGAGTGGGCCGGCCTCGACCGCGGCTTCGCGATGGCGCTCTGCCGGACGCTCAACGACGCCCGCGCCGAGTACACCCGCTTCAGCCCGAAGCGGCTCATGTCGGTCGCGAAGCTCCCGCTGATCGACCCCGAGGCCGCGGCCGCCGAGCTGCGCCGCGCCGTCAAGGAGCTCGGCATGGTCGGCATGGTCACGCCGCAGCACATCCGCGAGAAGAACCTCGACCACCCGAGCATGGACGTGGTGTGGCGCACCGCCGAGGAGCTGGGCGTCGCGGTCTGCGTGCACGGGGGCGGGCAGGCGATCGACCAGGTGCCGATCGGCGTCGACCGCTGGAACACGCGGCTCGAGATGCACGCGTTCACGCACCCGGTGGGACAGATGATGGCGGTGATGGCGTTCACCGTCGGCGGCATCCTGCACCGCTTCCCGAAGCTCCGTGTGGCGTTCCTCGAGGCGAACGTCGGCTGGCTGCCGTTCTGGCTCGAGCGGCTCGACGAGCACTGGGAGCTCACGCCCGAACAGGCGCCCAACATCGACCGCAAGCCGAGCGAGTACTTCCTCTCCGGCCGCTGCTTCATCGGTCTCGACCCCGACGAGAAGTGCCTGCCGCACGTCATCTCGTCGCTCGGGGACGGCGTCGTCGTGTACGCGTCGGACTACTGCCACTGGGACTGCAAGTTCCCCGACACCGTCAAGATGATCGAGGAGCGGACCGACATCTCGGAGCGCAGCAAGAAGGCCATCCTTCACGACAACCCGGCCCGGCTCTACGGTCTCTCCTGAGGCGCGTGCCCGTCGACCTGCCCGCGCTGCTGGCCCCCGAACGGACGGCGCTCCTGATGATGGAGTGCCAGGAGGGTATCGTCGGCGGGGGCGGGAAGCTCTCGGCGATCGCCGAGGCGGTCCAGCGCCACGGCACGGTGGCGCAGATCGCCCGCGTCCTCCAGGCGGCGCGGCGGGCGAAGGTCCCGGTCTTCCACTGCACGATGTCCCGCCGGCCCGACGGCGGCGGCGCGGTGGTGAACTGCCTGCTGCTCGCCGCCGGACGGAAGAACCCGACCCCGCTGCTGCCCGGCTCGCCGCAGCAGGCGGTGGTGGCGCCGCTCGCGCCGGTCGACGGCGACTACGTCGTCACGCGCTACCACGGCATCACGCCGTTCCACGGCACCGAGCTGGACCCGCTGCTCCGCAACCTCGGCGTCGAGACGGTGGTCGCGACCGGCGTGTCGGTGAACGTCGGCATCCTCGGGCTCACGATCGAGGCGGTGAACGCCGGCTACCAGGTGGTGCTGCCGCGGGAAGCCGTGGCGGGGACGCCCGACGCCTACGTGGACGCGGTCTTCGAGCACACGCTCCGGCTCCTCGCGACGGTGGCGCCGGTCGCGCAGGTCGTCGCCGCCTGGTGCGGGTGAGCCATGGCGATGCTCGACGTGCTCGCCGGGCAGGTCGCCCGGCGCGGCGACCAGCCCTTCCTGCTGCACGAAGGGCGGCGCGTGACCTACGCGGAGTTCGACCGGCTCGTGAACCGGGCCGCGAACGCGCTCCGCGGGCTCGGCGTCGAGAAGGGCGACCGGGTGACGCTCGCGGTCGGCAACTCGATCGAGTACGTCGTCGCAGCGTTCGGGATCCTGCGGGCGGGCGCCATCCTGCATCCGGTGAACGCCACGCTCGGCGCGGCCGAGCTGACCTACATCCTGGGCCACGCCGAGCCGCGCGTGATCGTCACCGACGAGGCCAACGCCCCCGCGCTGCTGGCGCCCGCGCTCGTGCGTCCGCCGGGGACGCGTCTCGCCGCGTTCGGCACCGTGGCGGGCGCGTACGCGCTCGACGCGCTCCTCGGCGCGAGCCCGGACGCGCCGCCGCCGGTCACGCTCGGGCCGGACGACTACTCGACGCTGCTCTACACGTCGGGCACCACCGGCCGGCCGAAGGGCGTGCTCTTCACGCACGGTCGCACCGGCACCAGCGGCCCGCACTTCATCCAGGCGCTCGGGCTGAGCGACGCCGACACGATCCTCGCGGTGACGCCGCTCTTCCACGGCAATGCCTGGGGCGCGGTCGTGACCGCGCTCTACGCCGGCGGCCGCGCGGCGTTCCCGGCCGCGTTCAAGGCCTCCGAGTTCTGGCCGTTGGTGCACCAGGCCGGCGCGACGGTGCTGTTCACGCTCGGCACCATCCTGGCGATCCTGCTGACGCGCGAGCCGTCGGAGCTCGAGCGGACGAGCCCGCTGCGCGTGATCCTCGGGCTCGGCAGCGCGCCGATCCGCGACCGCATCATCGAGCGCTTCCGCGTCGAGCAGGTGGCGGAATGCTTCGGCTCGACGGACGCCGGCGTCGTCACGATCGAGCCGCGCGGCCAGGCCCCGCGCCCCGGCTCCTGCGGCCCGCCGGTCCCGGAGGTGCAGCTCCGCATCCTCGACGACGCCGGCGCGGTGCTGCCGCCGCGGCAGGTTGGCGAGGTCGTGCTCAAGTCCCCCGCGCGCATGGCGGCCTACTTCCGCGATCCCGAGCAGACGGCGGAGGCCGTCCGCGACGGCTGGTTCCACACCGGCGATCTCGGCTACCTCGACGAGGACGGCTGGCTATACTTCGTCGACCGCAAGCGCGACGTGATCCGGCGCGGCGGCGAGAACGTCGCGTCGGTGCTGATCGAGAAGACGCTGCGCGAGCACCCGCAGGTGGCGGAGGTGGCGGTGATCGGCATCCCCGACCCGGTGCTCGGCCAGGAGATCAAGGCGTTCGTCGTGGCGAAGGGGCCGGTGACGGAGGACGAGCTGCGCGCGTTCGCGGCCGAGCGTCTCGCCAGGTTCCAGGTACCCCGGCTCTGGGAGTTCCGCGACGCGCTCCCGAAGACGCCGACGCAGCGGGTGGAGAAGTACAAGCTCCGGCAGGAGTCCGGCGCGACGAAGCCGCTCCTCGGCTGATCCGCCGCCCGGGCGATTGGCCATATCGCGCCACGCGTGGGCTCGCCCTCTGGCGCCGGCGCCGCAGCTGGACTATCACAACGCCCCACACGCAATCCGGTCGTTCAGCAAATTCCAGGAGGACATGATGACGTTGACGAAGACGCTGGCCCTCTGCATCCCCCTTGCCGCCATGCTGGCGGGCTGTGCCGAGAAGAAGTCTCCGGCGCCGCCCCCGGCGCCGGCTCCCACCACCCCGCTGTCGGGCACGGTCGCCGAGGAGACCACGACGGCGACGGCCACGGTCCGGAAGGTGGACCAGAAGACCCGGCACGTGACGCTCAAGGGGTCCGACGGCAAGGATTTCGTGATCGTCGCCGGGCCCGAGGTGCAGAACCTCCCGCAGGTGAAGAAGGGTGACGTGGTCACGCTCACCTACAAGGAGTCGATCGGGTACGAAGTGGTGAAGTCCGGAAAGGGGAAGCCCGGCGCGTCCGTCACCACCGACATCACCCATGCCCCGCTCGGCGAGAAGCCGGCGGGAACGGTCACGAACAGCGTCACCGCCCGGGTGACGATCGCCGCCATCGACAAGGCTGCGGGTACGGTGACGCTCCGCGACTCAAAGGGCAACATGACCCCGGTGAAGGTGAAGGATCCCAGCAAGCTCGACCACGTGAAGGTCGGTGACATGATCGACATCACCTACACGGAGGCGCTCGCCGCCAAGGTCGAGAAGGCCAGCAAGAAGAAGTAGTCCTGACGCTGCGAGTGAGGGGTGCGCCGGCCGGGGGCCCCCTCACTCGGGTCTACGAGGCGCCGTCACCCTCCTGCAACGGCGACGCCGTCGACGAACGCGAGCCACGCCTCGAGCACGCCCGCGGGATCCTCGACCTGCGGGTAATGTCCGATGCCGTCCAGCACGACGACGTCGGGATGCGGCACCAGCTCCCGGTAGCGCGCGACCATGTGCGCGCCGGAGACGGGGTCCTCGGGCCCGTTCACGAGACGGAGCGGAACGGTCGTCGTCTGTAGCGCGCCGACCCAGCGCTCGC
>Ga0335069_10010235_pt1 | contig 13293 bp, 11 predicted proteins | sample Lox_Sample_11_FD_206714 | JGI IMG/M metagenome (GOLD analysis project Ga0335069, IMG submission 206714) | Soil microbial communities from Loxahatchee National Wildlife Refuge, Florida, United States - Lox_Sample_1.1 | ecosystem: Environmental > Terrestrial > Soil > Wetlands | place: USA... | reverse complement strand
GAGTGATGGCGCAGTTGGTGAAGATGGAATTCTTGGTCGCCGTGAGCATGGCGTTCTTGTTCGATTTCATGCTCGTCCCCGGCGCGACGCCAAAAAATCCGTGCTCGGGATTGATGGCGTAAAGGCGGCCATCCGCGCCGAATTTCATCCACGCAATGTCGTCGCCGACAGTCTCGACCTTCCAGCCGGGAATGGTCGGAATCAGCATGGCAAGGTTCGTCTTGCCGCAGGCGGAGGGGAAGGCGCCAGTGAAGAACTTAACCTTGCCCTCGGGGCTGGTCATCTTCAGGATCAGCATGTGCTCGGCGAGCCAGCCCTCATCTCGAGCCTGAACCGATGCGATCCGCAGCGCATGGCATTTCTTCCCCAGCAGCGCGTTGCCGCCGTAGCCGGAGCCGTAAGACCAGATCTCCCGCGTCTCCGGAAAATGGCAGATGTACTTCTCGTTTGCGTTATTGGGCCACGCGGCATCCTGCTCGTTTTGCGCCAGCGGCGCGCCAACCGAGTGCAATCCGCGAACGAACTCGCCATTCGAGCCGAGAACGTCAAGCACCCGCGTCCCCACCCGCGCCATGATGTGCATATTGGCCACAACATAGGGCGAATCCGAAATCTCGACGCCGATATTCGCAATGGGCGAACCGATCGGCCCCATGGAGTAAGGAATCACATACATCGTGCGGCCGGTCATCGACCCGGCATAAAGCTTCTGGAGCTGCGCCTTCATCTTCGCCGGATCTTCCCAGTTGTTGGTGGGGCCGGCTTCTTCTTTGGTGCGGGCGCAAATGAAAGTCCGTTCCTCGACGCGCGCCACATCCGCCGGGCTCGAGCGCACCAGAATGCTGTTCGGGCGCTTTTCCTCGTTCAGCGGGATGGCGGTTCCGGCCAAAACCATCAGCCGGATCATCGCCTGATATTCGTCGTCAGAGCCGTCGCACCAGTGCACTCGGTCGGGTTTGCAAAGCTGGGCGGCCCCCTCAACCCATGCGAGGAGCGCCTTATGCTTGCCTCCGTTGACGGAATCGCTGACGGTTTCGTTATCGAGAATATGAGTGGCCATTACATCCTTTCTCCCAGGTTGGGAGGACAACCATTTCTCCTATCGGCGCGTGCCGGAAATGCAAGCGTTCCGCGAGCAGAAAATGTATGGCCAAACAAGGGGTCTGCTCCATGGCCCCAAAGACAGGTTTCATATTTTCCCTCATTTGGGGGCCCAATTCCAGCACATCGGTTGTCCACCGCGACCGACTGGCCGGATTGATGACCCCAGGCCAGTCCAACTCACCGCGTTGGGCGATTATGCACAGAGACCGCACACCCGAATGTGTCTCAGATCACTGGTGTTTGTGATAACCGGAACAGCCCCAGACGCTCTACCCCCCCATTCCGGCTGTGGGAAGGCCGGCTTCGACTTCTGCGGCTAATGCGTCCAAGTGCTTAAGCGTCTCAGGCACGGTTAGGCTGTACATCTCGCGGCCCAGGCCTTCGCCGGACTCGAGAGCTGATTTCAGGAAATGGCCGGCAATCTCGATGGCGAGCGGGTCAGTGATCATCTTGCCGGTGCGGTTTTTGTATTCAACCCAGGCGGGATGGGGTAGCGCTACCCACACCGGACGGCCATCGACCAGGAATTTGATATCGACGGCGTCGGCGTGGCGGGTGGCGATGGCTACGATCAGGGCCTGATAGAGGACGTGGACTTTTTTCTTGGTCCAGCGTTCGGTCGCAATGAAGTTGGTATACATAAGTAAGATACCTAACTATATCGTCCCGCCCATATGCGAGTAAATCGGGCTGCTCCTTGCGATCGCGGGCACCGTGCGACACCCTCCCCGCGAGCGGGGGCTTGCTTGGTTTCCACAATAGTCCGTCCGGTATGATCGAAAAGTGCCGTCCAGGGGAGTCGCCAAGAACAAAATCCAAGTCATACCTTCGGTGCAGTTTGCCAAGCTGCCGTGGCTGGTGCATGGCTTCTCGACACGCCTTGGCGGCGTCTCGCGAGTGTATGGCGGCTCCGCATTAAATCTGGGATTCACCAAGCACGACTCGCGTACCGCGGTGGAGCGCAATCGCGAGCTGTTTCTTAAGAAGCTCGGCGTCGTCAACGGTTGCAAAAGCTGGCCACTGATCACCGTGCGGCAGACTCATTCCGATCTGATTCATTATGTCGACCGCGCGCCCGACAAACAGCTTGTTGGCGACGGGCTGATCACAGATACTCCCGAACTCTTAATTGCGGTGCAAGCTGCCGACTGTTTGCCGGTGATTGTTGTCGATCGCAGACGCCGGGCGGCGGGGGTTTTTCACGCCGGCTGGCGCGGCACGGTCAAGCGCATCGTGGAAAAAGGGGTCGGCGAGATGCGCAAGCATTTCGGCAGCGCCCCGCGAGACATGATGGCCGCGATTGGGCCGGGCATTCAGTCTTGCTGTTATGAGGTTGGAGCGGAAGTCCGCACCGAGTTCGAATCGCAATTCGCTTACGCGTCGAGCCTTTTTCGTGAGGTGAAGGAGTCGGACCCGGTGCGCGAGAAATATCCACTTCTATTCTTGACTGCTCGCGCGCCTGGGCACAGCGAACTTCCGGTGAAGATATTTCTCGATCTTGCCGAGGCGAACCGGCGGCAATTAATCGATGCCGGGCTCGCAGAGCAAAACATCGACGCATCGGCGCCCTGCACTTCGTGCAATCGTGAGATGTTGTTCAGCTTTCGCGGAGATAAAGGAGTGACCGGGCGACAGATGGGAATCGCTGGGATCCGGCCCTAACGACGAATGGACAGTCGCATTCCGGGCTGTCCAGTCATCAAATATATCCGCGCTCGCTCCTATCCGCGCAGATGAAGTCGGCTTACGCCAAGTCAAACAGCAGGACCTCGGCGTCCTTCGTTCCTTTGATCGTCAGCTGTTTTTCGTCGCTGACCGCAGCGCCGTCTCCCTGCTGTAAGGTGCGGCCGTTGAGTTCGACTTCGCCCTTGGCCACCTGTAGCCAGGCATGACGCTTTGCCCCGAGCGCGTGCTTTACTTCTTCGCCGGGCGAGAGCAGCGTTACGAACAGCTTTGCGTCCTGATTGATCTTCACCGAGCCCTCAGCGCCACCGCGCGAGGCGATCAGGCGCAGCTTGCCGCGTTTCTCGGCCTCGGGAAAACTCTTCTGCTCGTAGCCGGGTTCATGACCTTGCTTGTCGGGCATGAGCCAGATCTGGAGCAAGTGAACCTTCTCCGTGGCGGAGGGATTGTACTCGCTGTGGCGGATGCCGCGGCCCGCCGTCATGCGCTGCCCGTCGCCGGGGAGAATCACCGAGCCTGTGCCAAGGCTGTCCTTATGCTCAAGCTGCCCGGACAGAACATAGGTAATGATCTCCATATCGCGATGCGGGTGCGTAGGGAAGCCACTCGCGGGCGCGACCCAATCCTCATTAATCACGCGCAAGGAGCGGAAACCCATCCACTTTTCATCCCAGTAATCGCTGAAACTGAAAGTGTGCTTGGTGTCGAGCCAGCCGTAGTTGCCGCCTCCCCGGTCGTTGCTTCGCCGGATGGTTAGCATAGCGCCCCCTTCTAATAGTTGTTATAACGAACATTTGATGCACGGCGGGCGCGCTGGGATTCAGCAGCGACCTCCGCCACCGGTAGAGCTTGTCGCACTATGGCTGATGGTGGCATCCGCCAACGAAGTGTTTTTGCGCAGCTGGATCGAATTTATGCCAAAGCGTTTTCGGGCGGGGTAAATCGCTTCGAGCAGTATGATGTTGCCATGCGGTTGTCACTTGGTAAATTCCGGAGACTAGGAGTCCGATCGCGGAAACAGGACCGTAGTAAGTGAGCAAATGAGCGCACTGTCGGACAATTTAGAGCAGCTTCGCATGGCTCGGAATCCTCAATCTTGTGCCTCCCACCCAGAAGGTCCGGATCTTCGAAAACAACCCAGCGCAGCATGGAAACGGGCAAATTCCGAGAGAGGAAGAAAACCCGGCACTCATTCCTCGACTGGAGTTCCGTTCGCGGGCGATCCGCGAAAAACGGGGAGATTGTGTGGCCGTTATCGACGATGTTCTTGCGGATATAGCGGTTGGGGCCGACCGGCGCTCCCGCATACGAGTCCCGCCACAGGAACTGCGGACACCCGAGGAGTACGAGGGGAGGTTCGACGAACTATCGCGCGGATTTTTCACGGCTGAATATGCGCTGTTATGGCGTATATGATGATTTTCTAGTCGTAGGCCGCGAGGTTCCCTTTTGCGAGAGACACGAGCTTCCGACAGGGGTATCACGGATGTGAATCTGTCCGGTCCCATGGCATCGGTTGTGTCGCATGATTGAAATGTGGCAGAAACTACTGGTGATAGAGAAAACAAAAGAGGGATAGGGAATTCATGAGCTTCGAAAATATTCTTGTGGAAAAGAGAAATGCGATTGCGTACGTCACAGTCAACCGGCCAAAGGTGCTCAATGCGCTCAACATGGCCACCATGGAGGAGCTACGGTCGGCATTCCATGACATCAAGAAAGACGCGGCGATCCGCGTTGTGATTTTTAGCGGGGCGGGGGAGAAAGCGTTCATTGCCGGCGCCGATATCAGCGAGCTCGCTAAACAGGACGCCGTGACCGGCAAGGAGTACACGCATCGGGGACAGTCGGTGCTGAATTTGATTGAGAATCTTGGCAAGCCGGTGATTGCCTGTATCAACGGTTTCGCCCTCGGTGGCGGATGCGAGATAGCCATGGCCTGTACGATGCGTCTGGCCAGCGAGAATGCCAAGCTTGGGCAGCCTGAGGTGAAGCTGGGGATCATTCCTGGGTACGGCGGGACGCAGCGGTTGCCGCGGCTTGTGGGTAAAGGGCTCGCGATGCAACAGGCTCTGACTGGCGAGATGATTACCGCGCAGGAGGCGCATCGCATTGGGCTGGTGAATGAAGTCACAGCGCAAGCGGATTTGATTCCGCGCGCTGAGGCGATTGCGGCGAAGATTATCGCCAATGCTCCGCTGGCCGTGCAGTATGCGATGGAGGCGGTCAATAAGGGGCTGGAGATGACGCTGGCGGAAGGGTTGTTTCTGGAGGCGTCGCTGTTTGCCGTTTGCTGCTCAACCGAAGACAAGAAGGAAGGGACGACGGCATTCCTGGAGAAGCGAGCGGCTGCGTTCAAGGGCAAGTGAGAAGACAGAGGTCGGATCGCGGAAGTTAGGGACTTCTTTTCCGCGACTGGGCGCGGATAGATATACATTCCGGCGCGGATTTCTTTGTTGACGAGACCGGTTCTCAGCTAAGCGTGAAAATGGATGGTGCGGTTAGTGGCAGCGAGGCCGCCGCCACGACTGCCGGCGAGTCGCCGGCGCTGCAGTCTCAGACGATTTTTGAGGAGGCACTGAATTACGGAGAAAAAATCTAAGTTGAAGATTGAAGCCGCTCCTGAGCCTGCGGTGCCCGCGGTCGAGGGTTCTCTGAACGCTGTGGGTAAGCGATTCGCGATTGCCGTGGCTCGGTTCAACGCGTTCATCACGGAGCGGCTTTTGCTTAGCGCTTGCGACGGATTGGTGCGGTCGGGAGCGAAGAAAGAAGATATTGCCGTGGTGCGTGTGCCTGGAGCTTTTGAGCTTCCGCTGGCGGCGCAGACTTTGGCGGAGACTGGCAAGTACGACGCGATTATTTGTATTGGCTGCCTTTTGCGCGGGGACACGGCACACTACGATGTCATCGTCAATGAAGTCGCACGCGGGATTGGACAGTCGGCGCAGGAGACTGGTGTGCCGCATGCTTTCGGCGTGCTTACCTGCGACACGCTGGAGCAGGCGATTGATCGCGCTGGATTAAAGATGGGGAACAAGGGATTTGAGGCGGCGCTGGCGGCGGTGGAGATGGCGAATCTGAAAAAAGCTGTTAGCTCTCAGCTCTCAGCTGTCGGTAAAACAGGGCGCCGGTCACGGAGCACTGGTCACGAGAACCGCAAAGGGGAGTCGTTTTCGAGGAAGCCTAAATTTCGCCGCTGATTCTTTGTCATTCACAATCACATGGTCTTGTAGACTGTTTTCAACTTATCAAGCATAAGAGTTTACTGAGAGCTGAGAACTGACAGCTGTTTCTATGGGTACTCGACGCAAATCCCGCGAACTGGTTCTGCAGATGCTGTTTCAGGCCGACATGGGGAAACAGACGCCGGAGGCTGTCCGCGAGACATTTTGGACGGGACGGCAGGATATCGATGCTGAGACTCGCGGATTTGCCGAGGATCTGTTTCGGGTGGCGAGCGACCGGCAGGAAGAGATCGACACGCTGATCGGCAAACATGCGCAGCACTGGAAGATGGATCGCATGGCCGCTGTCGACCGCAACGTGCTGCGCGGGGCCGTGGCGGAGTTACTGGGTTATCCGGGGACGCCGCGCGCAATTGTGATCAATGAAGCCATTGAGATTGCGCGCAAGTTTTCCACGCCGGAGTCGGTGACCTTTATCAATGGCGTACTGGATAGCGTAGGGAAAGAGATCGGGTCATAACCTGCCTCTCAGTGCTTCGCCCCTACTGCCGCCAATCTAACCTTTTGCTCCTGCGAATCCCTAGTTCGGTTTGATCGCAACTAAATCCGGAACGCACAGCGCCTGATCACCGCCGAGGTTATTACACATATTGTTCGTCGTGTAATTGATGTAGGGGACCTGCTGGGTATCGGCTCCGAGAAGAGTGTTGACGATGTGAACCGAGCCGGCAGCGCAAGTTACGCCGTCAGGTTCGAACTGGTCGCAAGCGGCCACGAAGACCAGGCTGCCGTCACTGGTGGCGGAGGCTGAATAGGGGTGGATTGTGCCGTACCCATCACGGATGAGCGGTATTCCGGTCGCCGTGCCGCTGGCGACATTGAAAACCACAACCGATGGTACGTCTTTCCCGACGACGATGAACTCGCTGCCATCGCCGGTGAGGCGGGTATAAAGCGGGGTGAAGCTGCCAGCTCCGAGATTGAATGCCGGGCCAGCCGTCAAGGAGAAGTTATTCGCCGGCGGAATGCATACGAACTGCGAATCGTTGATTGCCGTCTGAGTAAACTGGGCCTCCATAACTTGCAACCGTGTTGGATTGTTGGAGGATGATTCCAATACGAAAACATTCTGATGGATTAACCCGTCGTCCGAGGCAGGCAGATTCGGCGAAGGGAATATCAGCAAAGGCACATCGGCAGTCGCTACCGGGCTGGCTAGTAGCGTGCTGGGCACTCCTGGAGTCGAGCACGTCGAGTACGCGGACATCAAGCCCGTCGAGGTGGTCGAACCGGTAGAGACGTATGCGAAGCTGCCATCTGCCGAAAAGGCCACATCTGTTCCAGCGGGCGGGATCGGCACCTCAGTGAGCGCGGCGACCGTGGAATTGACGAACATCTTGCCGCCGTTTGTCAGGACAAAAATCTTCGACTGATCCGGCGAAAATGCGGCGGATTGAGCGACGTCGAGGCTTCCTTCGCCGCCCACACCTGGCAAAACCAAGTCAGTCACAGTGCCGCCCGCTTGCGCAGCCGAGTTATAGATATAGACCTGCGGAGTCGGGGATACATCGTCTGACACAACCACCTGTTTGCCATCGTTCGAAATCGCAAGCACTTTTCCGCACAATGAGGCATTGCAGGGACTCGTGGAAGCAGAGATCTCGTTCACCGTGGGTGACGATGAAACGTCTGTATACATAAGGCCTTGGTCGCTTCCCATGTACAGACGCGATCCAGACTGGAAGTTGAACAGAAACGAGTTCGGCGTGCGAGGTGCGGTGGCCGTGGCCGTGATCGGGTTTTGAGTAGTTCCCGGGGTGATCTGGAATATGACGCTGGTGCAACCGGATACATCCAGACATTGGTCCGTGCCGGCCCAGCCGACATAGGTAGGAGGCGAAGAACCGGCGGCGACGTTGATGGCAATCGTGCCATAGCCTTGCAGTCCGTTAGGGAGGATCCCATCGCTTGCATAGACAGGCACCCCCGGAGTCAGGCCGATGTTGCAGGTGGGAGGAGTGCAGGAGGCAGTCACGTCCGCACCGCCAGTATTTGTACGCGCACTGGCGTTGTTGACCCCCGTGCTGTTGGAAGGCGTACCGAACGAGACCACCTCAGGGTTGTTGGTACTCCAGGTGAGGGGCGCCTTGGTCAATGTGTAGCCTTCTGTATCTATAGCGGTCGCGTCGATAGGAACCGTGGTTCCGCTATTGACCGTAATGGAATCCCCGGTGAGTCCCTCAGCTCTGACGCGCACGTAGCTCACCAGACAGGTCGTGAGCTGTAGGGAGTTGCTCGTGGTCCCAGACGCCTGGGCGTAGAGCCGGGTAATGCCGGGCGACCCTCCTGTAATCTGCGCCTGATTGAGAACACTCGGCTGCTGCGGTGGCAGGTATGTCGCGGCAGTCATTACGGTGTTGTTCGTCAAGAGCCATGTCGGCTGGCCGATGGTGTTGGTAATGTCTACGCCGTTGTTGTAGGCGAGAGCCTGGTAGAGCCAGGTCTGGCCTTGCGAGCAACATGGACCTTTTTGATAGCAGGAACTGGAGGTTGGAGTAGTTTGAAGCGAGGAGACCTGAAGATTATCGATATGAAGGTGGACGTAGACAGTCGTGGGGGGGCTGCTCACGCCGTCGATAACGGCCGTTACCACGGCGACGCCGGGTTGCCCCGCGGTGCAGAGTGTGCCCGTTGTGTCCCAGGCCCCCGCGCAGGCATTGCCCGCGCTTGTCATCGAAAGGGGCGCAGGGTTGGTGGCGCCCGGGGGCGTTGTTACAAAAAACTGAGGGCTGCCGGCGACTACGCCGCCGGAGGCGTTTCTGGCAGTGGCAGAGAAAACCTGGTTTGCACCGACATCCATCGAAAAATTGGTGCTTGGACTCAGGGTGACGCTGGTGACGCCCTGGCTGCCGGGGCCGGGGCTGCTCTTGCCGAGGCACGCAGTGAGCGCTAAAGCGAGCAAGATCGCTATAAACAGTAGGATGCCGGTAGAGCAACGACGCATGTATCCTCCCCGCGCCTTACGGACGCGAGTGAAATGTTGGCGGAAAACTGCCAGTGTAGAAGGTCACAGGGATATTGGGCAAGGGGCGTAAAGCAGATCACGGGTCACAGGATTTCTGTCGCATGATTCGTCGTATCTAGAATTTCCGAAATCAAAGATCATGAACCATGCTGCGAACGCTGTCCGAGACCTGTTACCCGTCGCTGTGGCCTGATTCCTTCGATGCGGCGGGAAGTGGTTGACGATGTGCCTTCCCGGTTGTTATTATCATACGGTTCCGCGAGTTAAGTCTGGCTTGCCTGTAGACGGCAGTCGCCTCCGATACGCAACCTGCGTGAAGATGCGCTCCGGGGTAGTTCTGGCTGAGCTTTAAAGATTCACCGGCTCGATCGAACGTGAGATCGGGACGCCCTCGCTGAAACGTTCCGCGAAAACCTTTGCGCCCGTTGGTTTGTGGGAGACACGCGAGGCTATGCGGAAGAAGCAGACGAAACGGAGCGCCTCCAATCCTGATTAAGGGTGCGGCGTGGCGTCACCGTCGTCGGCGATTAGTACGGGAAACCGAAGAGAATTCTCAGCGCGGCGAAACCGCCTGCGCGAGAGTATGGCTGGGCACGAGAGCCTGTGCCAGAACCGAGACTTGGGAAGCCCTGTCTCTGGGGAATTACTGACGCGGCGAGCCGCGTCTGGGAGTGGCAAGAGTGCCAACTTTTAATCAGCTCGTGAAATTTGGACGGACCAGCCCGAACTATAAGACGGCGAGTCCGGCGCTGCAGTCGTGCCCGCAGAAGCGCGGCGTATGCACCCGCGTCTACACGCAGACGCCGAAGAAGCCGAACTCGGCGCTGCGAAAAGTGGCTCGCGTGCGGTTGACGAACGGGATCGAAGTGACGACCTACATCCCAGGCGTCGGCCACAACCTGCAGGAGCACTCGATTGTGCTGATCCGCGGGGGCCGTGTAAAGGACCTGCCGGGCGTGCGCTATCACGTGGTGCGTGGAACGCTCGACGCGACCGGCGTGGCCGGGCGGAATCAGAGCCGTTCGAAATACGGCGCGAAGCGCGCCAAGAAAGCGTAAAGCAGTTGCCAGTGGTCAGTGGCCAGTGGCCAGTGATTGCTGAGAGTCGAAACTGAGAGCTTAAAGCAATGCCGAGAAAAGGACATATCGCGAAGCGCAAGACCGAGGCCGATCCGGTTTACGGGTCGGATCTGGTGACGAAGTTCATCAACTCGATGATGTGGCAGGGCAAGCGGTCGACTGCCGAGAACATCTTCTATAAGTCGCTCGAGAAGTTGAAGGAGAAAGGCGGCGACGAATCTTTGAAGCTGTTCACGAAGGCGGTGGAGAATGCGAAGCCTCTGCTTGAGGTAAAGACGCGGCGCGTCGGCGGCGCGAACTATCAGGTGCCGATCGAAGTGGCACCGGATCGGCGGACATCGCTGGCGATTCGCTGGATTGTCGGCTATGCGCGCGAGCGCGGCGAAAAAGGAATGATCGACAAGCTCACGAATGAGTTGCTCGATGCCGCGAACGGCAAGGGCGCCGCGATCAAGAAGAAGGAAGATGTGCACCGCATGGCGGAAGCGAATAAGGCGTTTGCGCACTACCGCTGGTAAGGATTTGTAACTTGTAATTTGTAATTGGTAATTGAAAAGCGAACCCTCGGTTCTTGTGATCTTCAATTAGAAATTACAAATCAGAAATTAGAAATTTTGGAGCCCGGAAAGAGTTTATAAGTCGTGCCAAGAACAGTCCCATTAGAGCGTTGCAGGAACATCGGCATCATGGCGCACATCGATGCCGGCAAGACCACTACGACCGAGCGCATCCTGTTCTATACGGGCAGGACGCATCGCATCGGCGAGGTGCACGAAGGCACGGCGATCATGGACTGGATGGAACAGGAGCAGGAGCGCGGCATCACGATTACGTCCGCCGCGACAACATGTACCTGGCGCGACATCCGCATCAACATTATCGATACGCCTGGCCACGTCGATTTCACGGCCGAGGTGGAGCGCTCGCTGCGCGTGCTTGACGGCGCGGTTGCGGTGTTTGACGCCGTGCATGGCGTGCAGCCGCAGTCTGAAAAAGTGTGGCGCCAGGCCGATAAATACGGCGTCCCGCGCATTTGCTTCATTAATAAGATCGACAAGATGGGTGCCGATTTTGAGCACGCCGTCGATACCCTCCGCAAGCGCCTCAATGCCAAGCCCGTCGCGATTCAAATTCCCATCGGACAGGAAGACAAGTTTCGCGGCGTGATCGACCTCGTCGAGATGAAGGCGATTGTGTGGAGCGACGAATCGATGGGCGCAGAGTACGAGACGGAAGAGATTCCCGCCGAACTGAAGAAGAAGGCGGAAGCTTTCCATACACAGCTCGTCGAGACCGTCGCCGAAAACGACGACGACATTCTGCATAAGTTCCTTGAAGGCGAAGCGATTTCTGCCCGGGAGCTGAAGGCTTCGCTGCGCAAGTCGACGATCGGGCTGAAATTGTTCCCGGTTGTGGTCGGCACGGCATTCAAGAATAAAGGTGTCCAGCCGCTGCTCGATGCGGTTGTTGATTACCTGCCCTCGCCTCTCGATACACCCGATACGCACGGTGTTGACCCTGAGAGCGGCAAGGCGCTTACCCGCAAGGCCGATGACAAGGAGCCGTTCTCGGCGCTGGCGTTCAAGATCATGGCTGACCCGTTCGTCGGCCAACTCACTTTTATTCGCGTTTATTCCGGGCAGTTGAAATCCGGCGAAGGCGTTTTGAACTCGCGCACGATGAGGCACGAGCGCATTGGGCGCTTGCTCAAGATGCATGCTAACAAGCGCGAAGACATCCAAGAGATTCTGGCGGGCGATATCTGTGCGGTGGTTGGACTGAAGAACGTCGGCACCGGCGACACGATCTGTGACGAGAAGCATCCGATTACGCTCGAATCGATTTCGTTCGCGGTTCCCGTAATTGCGGTCGCCGTTGAGCCGAAGACGAAGGCCGACCAGGAAAAGATGGGCATGGCGCTGGCCAAGCTGGCGCAGGAAGATCCCACCTTTAAGGTTCACACCGATCCTGACAGCGGACAGACGATCATCAGCGGCATGGGTGAGTTGCACCTCGAAATCATCGTCGACCGCATGATGCGCGAGTACAAGGTCGAAGCAAACGTCGGCAAGCCGCAGGTGGCGTATCGCGAGACGATCCGCAAGCACTCGGAAGCGGAAGGTAAGTACATCCGGCAGACCGGCGGCCGCGGCCAGTACGGGCACGCGAAGATTCGGCTGGAGCCGAACGAGCCGGGCAAGGGATACGAATTCGTCAACGAGATTGTTGGCGGCACGGTGCCGAAGGAATACATCAAGCCGATCGACCAGGGCATGCAGGAAGCGATGGAAGGCGGCGTCCTCGCCGGCTATCCGATGGTCGATATCAAGGCGACGCTGTATGACGGCAGCTACCACGAAGTCGACTCGAACGAAATGGCTTTCAAGATTGCCGGTTCGATGGCTTTCAAGGAAGCTGCGCGCAAGGCGAGCCCGGTGATTCTGGAGCCGGTGATGTCAGTCGAAGTTGTGACGCCGGAGGATTTTGCCGGAGCGATCATGGGCGACCTGAGTTCGCGTCGTGGACGGATCGAAGGTATGGAGCATCGCGCCGGCTCGCAGGTGATCAAGGCGATCGTCCCGCTGGCGGAGATGTTCGGCTACGCGACTCACATGCGTTCGTCGACGCAGGGCCGCGCCGAGTACTCGATGCATTTTGCGCGGTATGAAGAAGCCCCGAGGTCAGTGGCAGAGGAAATCATCGCCAAGACGCAGGGGAAGACGACAACGAAGTGACAGCACGCGCTGCGGTTCGTCGCCGATCGCAGGTTTTGGGCGACGGATGGCCGGCAGGTGGACTTGGAAGTGGTGTTCGGTCCGGGAGGAATCTGGCAGGACCTTCTGATTCGGGCCGAAGGTTATGCGGGGACGGAAATAGGGTGTGAGTCCTCGGCGGAGCGTCGATACCGGGTGCGGGATTTCTGGTGGTCGCATCGTGAGTTCGAGATGTTCCGAAAGCGGTTTGCGGTGGAGATAGAGCGGTTTCATTCGCTGCTGACTGGCGAAGGGATCGTGAGCAGGTTTGAAGTCGTCGGTACTTATTACGACGAGCGTGGTGACGGGGACGATTTAGTCGCGACGTAAAGCTGAGGAGCTAAGAGAAACATGGCGAAGGAAAAATTTGATCGGACAAAGCCGCACTGCAACGTAGGGACGATTGGTCATATCGATCACGGCAAGACGACGTTGACGGCGGCGATCACGAAGGTTCTGTCAAA
>Ga0335069_10010234_pt1 | contig 13294 bp, 11 predicted proteins | sample Lox_Sample_11_FD_206714 | JGI IMG/M metagenome (GOLD analysis project Ga0335069, IMG submission 206714) | Soil microbial communities from Loxahatchee National Wildlife Refuge, Florida, United States - Lox_Sample_1.1 | ecosystem: Environmental > Terrestrial > Soil > Wetlands | place: USA... | reverse complement strand
GGGCGGGTTCAAGGACTTCGCGAAGAAGAAGTCGATCTACGTCCTGCGCACGCAGGCGGACGGCACGCAGAAAAGGTTCCCCTTCAACTACAAAGAAGTGATCAAAGGCACAAACCCGGAGCAGAACGTCAAACTGCAGCCGGGAGACACACTGGTAGTCCCGTAGAGGCCATCATGAGCATTCGAAGTGGTTTCGTGCTCGTTGTCGTGCTGGCCGGGACGCAAAGCCTGGTTCTGGCGCAGGGTGCGCCGACGCAGAATCCGGGGGCGGGGAATCCTCCGGCGCAAACCGGGGAAGGGCAGCGGCCGACGCCGCCCACCGCCCTGTCGGGCATCATGGGAGTGGATACGGAAATTCCGCAAGAGGACACGAGCAGCCGGCTTCCGCAATTGCCCATGATTGTCGGCGGACGTGGCCCTTCGTTGGTCTTTCGAGCGGAGCAGGAACGTTCGAACTATGTGCGCGGCGGCATCAATGTCGGCGGGACGTACGACGACAATGCATCGATGTCCTCCACCGGCGCCCTCACGAACACAACGTATTCGGTTTTTCCGAATATCACTGTGGAACAGACATTTTCGCGAATGCGATGGGACCTGGCGTACGCAGGCGGCCTGACCGTGAATCAGCGTTTCACGAACCGAAACCAGGGCTCGCACTCGCTGAGCTTCGATTCGCAGTTCCGGTTGAGCCCACATGTAAATCTGAGGGTGGGAGAGAATTTCTCGCTGACGACGGGATTCTTCGATTCCGGCAATCTTGCCGCCATCGGGGGATATGGGCCCAACGCGAGCCTGATCGCGCCCTTGTCGAAACAAAGGTCATCGTCGACCGTAGCGTCCGCCGACTATCACTTTGCGTTGAACGATATTGCCGGCGCGAGTGGTTCTTTCGATGACCTGCATTTCAGCGATGAGGAACCGACGTCCCTGCTGGCAGACAGCAGGTCCGCATCGGGATCGGCGTTCTGGTTTCACGGATTCGGGCGGGACTGGATCGGAGTCAGCTACCGGTTTCAGCACTTGACCTTTGATCCCGGCAACGGAATCAGCAATGTTCATAGCGTCCTGGTGGTGAACACCATCACCTTGCCGTCGCGATTTACGCTGTCGGCGTTTGCTGGTCCGGAGTATTCGGACAATCGCGCGCAGACGGTCGGAGCCGAGAGCGCTACCAGCTTTGCCGAGTGGTCGCCTTCGGGCGGAATCGAGCTCAGCTGGCAAGGCGATCACACCGCAGTGTCCGGGGGATTCTCCCGCCAGATCAGCGGTGGGGGCGGGGTTCTTGGTGTCGTGCGGCTGCAGGACGTGCATGCAGGCATTCGCCAGGAACTGTATCCGGGATGGGCGGTGGGGGTTTCCGGAGGCTACGGGAACAACAAGGCTCTGACGGTTCCGACGACCAGCGCGGCAAGTTCCATCGATACAGCGACGGTGAGCGCGTCGTTGGAGCACAACCTGGGCAGGAGTTTCACCTTGCGCATGGGATACGCCCACGCGTTTCAAGACCAGTCGACGACGGCGAATCCGGCATTTGCCGGCGGGGCGCACGCTAATCGCTACTTCGTGACGCTCGGCTATCAGTGGGAACGGCCACTAGGACGGTAGGTATGGAAGAACAGATTCAGGATCAACAATCACCGATGCCCGATGTCCAGCAACTGCTGGGTGTCGTGCGCCGCCGCCGGTGGCATTTCCTCTTGCCACTGTTTGTTGTATGGCTTGCAGTCTGGGGAGCGAGCTGGCTGCTGCCATCGGTATATAAGTCCGGAACCCTGATCCTGGTGGAGCAACCGGCGGTGCCGGAGAGGCTGGTGGCCTCAAACATCGACAACGACCTCCAGCGACAGCTCGACAGCATCACGCAACAGATTCTGAGCCGGACGCGGCTCGTGCAGATCATCGATCACCTCAACCTGTATTCCGGCGATCGCAAACGCAAGTCACCGGAGGATCTGGTTGAGGAAATGCGCGGCGACATCGAGATCGAGCTGTCCAAGGGCGACGACCGAAAGCTCTCTGCGTTCAACATCTACTATTCGAACCGCGATCCGAAGATGGCACAGCTGACGACGATGGAGCTGGCCAATCTGTTCATTGCCGAAAATCTGGAACAGCGGCAGGAGCGCTCCGAAAGCACGACGAAATTCCTGCAGGACCAGCTCGACCAGGCACGCGAGAAACTCGCCGAGCAGGAAGCGCGCGTCCGGGAATTCAAAGACAGGCACATCGGAGAGTTGCCGAGCCAGACGCAGAGCAATTTGCAGATCCTGGGCGGCCTGCAGACACAACTGCAAGCCCAGGAAGACTCCCTCAACCGGGCCCGGCAGCAGAACACGTACCTGGAATCACTGATCGGGCAGTATCGCAGCATGGAGACGGGCACCAAGTCCCCGGACGGCGGGCCTGTAGGATTGGCGGCCATTGATCGCGAATTGGACCGGCTACGAGCGCAACTAACGGACCTGATGTCCCGCTACACCGAAAAGCATCCGGATGTTCGCAAAACGAAGGAACAGATCGCAAGCACCGAGAAAATGCGGGAGCGGATCGTCGCACAGATGAACGCGGCCGGCAGCAGCGCGGCAACCGACGGGACAACGGCAAGCGCAGCCTCGAACAAAAGCGCGCCCTTGTTGGAACTGGAAAGCCAGCTGAAGGCTAATCGCGCGGAGATCGCGAATCGGCAGGCAGAGATCAAAGACCTGCAGGGAAGAGTCGGAGAATACCAGGCGCGTCTCAACCGCGCTCCTTTGATGGAACAGCAGTTTGCCGATATCACGCGGGACTACGATCAGTCGAAGGCGTACTACGATTCACTGCTGGCCAAGAAGAATCAGTCGGAGATGGCCACCAATCTGGAGAAGACACAGCAAGGAGAGCATTTCCGGATGCTCGATCCGCCAAACCTGCCAGTCAAGCCGGACAAGCCCAACCGCCTCAAGTTGTGCGCCATTGGCCTGATGCTGGGGGTGGTGCTGGGAGGCGGAATCGCAATGGGATTGGAGATGATCGGCGGCAAGGTGCACACGGAAAGAGAAATCAAGAAGGTCGTGCCATTTGAAATCTTCGCGGAGATTCCAGTCCTTCCGACAGTCGCGGAACAGCAAGCTACCCGCCGTGGGAACCTGATGGCCGTCGCGGCAGCCGCACTGATTTTCCTCTGCATTCTGACAGGGTCGGCGCTAACCTATCTGCGCGGGTAAGGAATTCGTGTACAAGTCCTTTTACAAGCTCCGTCTCAACCCGTTCGAGATCACGCCAGATCCGTCCTTTCTGTTCTCGACGCCACGGCACAACGAAGCTCTTGCTTCGCTTTACTACGGTGTCCGGGCACGCAAGGGATTTGTCGTGCTGACCGGCGAAGTGGGAACGGGCAAGACGCTTCTGGTGCGTTGTGTCCTTGAACTCTTGCGCCGAACGGGGGTGGCGTTCGCTTATGTTTTCAATCCCAGCCTCTCGGCGGTGGAGTTTATCCGGTACATCGCCGGTGATTTTGGATTGCCGGTGGCCGGCAAAGCAAAAGATGAGTTGATCCTGTCCTTGAGCGCGTTTCTGGTGGATCGGCATCAGAAGAAACTCTCGACGCTGCTGGTTGTGGACGAGGCTCACCATCTGGCTCCGGAACTGCTGGAAGAGATCAGACTACTGACCAATCTGGAGACAACACAGCAGAAGCTGCTGCAGATCGTGCTGGCCGGACAGCCGGAACTGGATGAGATGCTCGACTCGTTCGAGTTGCGGCAACTCAAGCAGAGGGTCGCGTTACGCTGCCACCTGGAACCGCTGAATCTGGAAGACACGCGCGGATACATCCGGCGACGGCTGGAAATCGGCGGCGCACCGGCGGGGACCGTGATTTTTTCCGACGCGTCGATCAGCGCGATTTTCCGTCACTCAAAAGGCTTTCCCCGCATGATCAATACGATTTGCGAGAACTCGCTGCTCAGCGGGTATGCGCGGCGGGCGTCCGTGATCCTACCTGAGGTGGTTGAGGAAGTAGCGCAGGATTTGCGACTCGGCATCGTCTCCGATGCCCGTAAGAAAGCCGCCGGGCCGAACCCGAAGGAGCAGGAGAAAGATGAGCTTTTACGGGCAGTGAAGACGTTGCTGGAACTGCACGATTATTTGCAGGAAATGAAAACCACGGAGTCGAAGGAGACCGCTCCGGTATCGCGCCGGGCCACTGAACATGAGCCGTATATTTGACGCGCTGAAGAGATCGGAGACGGAACGGTGGGGGAACGAACTGCTGACTCCAGCCGAGTCGGTAACGGAACTCCTGCAGGCAGCCGAAGGACGATTCCTGCAACAGGCGGAGGCGGTGCCGTCACCGACGTTAGCCGACGCCTTCATGGCCACGCCGGCAGGCGGTTTTGTGCCCACCGCACCGGCGCTGCGGCCGTCTCCGAGTCCGGAATCGCGACTGGTGTGTCTCACGCAACCCGGAAGCCTGGGCGCGGAAAAGTTCCGAGTTCTCGGCCTGCGTCTGCGGAACCTTCGGGAGTCACGGAAGCTCAAGAAACTTGTCGTGACCGGCACCGCTCCCGAGGAAGGGAAGAGCCTGATCGCGGCAAATCTTGCGCTGAATCAGGCCCGCAGCAAAGTGCTGAAGACGCTGCTGATCGACGGGGACCTGCGCCGGCCGACTCTGGCAAAACGGTTCGGCGTAGGAGAGTTACTGCCTGGACTCTGTGAGTGTCTGCGGGGAGAGCGGCAACTTTCCGAAGTCGTTTACAAGCTTGAAGGAGCCGGATTGTGGCTGTTGCCGGCAGGCATGGCACCGGAAAATCCGCTCGAATTGATGCAGTCCGGGCGCCTCACGGAACTTCTCGAGCAGATGGGGACATTTTTCGACTGGATCATCATCGATACGCCGCCGATCTTCCCGCTGGCGGACGCCACCTTCTGGATGAAGCTCGCGGATGGCGTCTTGCTTGTGATCCGCGAGGAAGTCAGCGAGAAGAAGCTTTTGCAGCGTGCGGTCGAAACCCTCGACCGGTCGGCGTTGTTGGGGGTGGTGGTCAACAGCTGCAGCGACGGCGAACACAAATACTATTACTCACGGTACGCCAAAGATGCGGTACAATCCCAGTAGAGTTACTTCCCCCTTTGCTCGATTGAGCACATAGAAGTCAAGCTGGCCTGGATCCCTCGCCAGGTCAACCAAAGCCCACCCCCAAAGAATCCCGAGCCTTGTCCAGGCGGCGGCAGCGCTGCCGTCCGTGGGCTCCCAGAGGAGATGTTCGCAGTGGCATCGACAATGACAAGACGGCTCTCGACCCAGCCTAAGTCTCGAGTGCGGAACTCCGTTGCCCCCTCGGAGGTTCTACCCGCGGAAGTATTTCGCCACATGATTTCGCTGGAGCGGAAGCGCAGCGAACGGACGCAGCGTCCGTTCGTGCTTCTGCTCATGGATGCAGGGCGCAATCTGCCTTCGGAAAAGAACGGGCGGATTCTGCTCGAAATTCTTTCGGCTCTTCAGGCCGCGACCCGGGAAACGGATGTGATGGGGTGGTACGAGCCGAATTCGGTCGTAGGCGTGATGTTCACGGAGATCACGCTAGACAACAACCTGATTCTCAGTACGATCCTTGCCCGCATCAGCGACGCGTTGCGCGACCGCCTTACGCTCGAACAATTCAGCCAGCTCAAGTTCTCGTTCCATCTTTTCCCGGAGCAGTGGGATCCGTCGAATCCGGACCAGCCCAGCAACCCGATGTTCTATCCCGATCTGCATGACCGCAAGAACAACAACTGGCTGGCGCGCGGAATCAAGCGCGGAATGGACATTCTTGGGAGCCTCTTTCTTCTGCTCCTGCTTTCGCCGGTATTCTTCCTGATCGCTGCAGCAGTCAAACTCACATCGAGGGGGCCGGTTCTCTTCCGGCAACAGCGCATCGGGGAACATGGCAGGCCGTTCACATTCCTGAAATTCCGATCCATGTATGTGAACAACGATTCCTCAGCGCACGAGGAATATGTGAAGCAGTTGATCAACGGGAAGGCCGAGAAGCAGCCGACGAACGGCAACGGGAACGGAAACGGAAACGGCATTTTCAAGCTCACCAACGATCCACGGATCACACGCGTGGGTAGTTTCCTGCGCCGCACAAGCCTGGATGAATTGCCGCAGTTCCTCAATGTGTTGCGTGGGGAGATGTCGCTCGTGGGCCCGCGGCCGCCGGTGCCGTACGAGGTGGAGGCATATGCCACCTGGCACCGCCGCCGCCTGCTGGAGGCGAAGCCGGGGATCACTGGATTGTGGCAGGTGCACGGACGTAGCCGCGTGGGCTTCGATGAAATGGTGCGCCTCGATTTGCGCTATGCGCGGCAGAGTTCTCCGTGGCTCGATCTGAAGATTCTTTTGCAGACTCCGAAGGCGGTCATCGCCGGGGATGGAGCCTGCTGACCGTACCGGTTCACTGTTTCTTTCCAACACCTCCCCTGCATCGTTGACAGAGTGACTCATCTCTAACTTCTTCTCACGGGCCGAGTCCATGGCCCCCGATCAGGGTGAAATCAAATGCTTAAATTTGGAGTCATTGGTTACGGCTACTGGGGGCCGAATATCGTTCGGAACCTTCGGAGCCTGGAGGGATGCCAGGTCGTAGGGGTGTGCGATCAAAGTCCTACGGCACGGAAGCGGCTGCAGGGCGCCCATCCAGGAGTGCCGGTTTACTCGGACCACAAGGAATTGATCGCATCGCCGGATGTGGATGCCATTGCTGTCATCACTCCCGTCTGGACCCACTACGAGCTGGCCAAGGCGGCGCTAGAAAATGGAAAGCACGTCTTCGTCGAGAAGCCATTTACCAGCAATGTGGCGCAGGCTGAGAACCTGATCAATCTTGCCGAGCAGAAGAACCTGAAGATCATGGTCGACCACACGTTCCTGTTTACCGGAGCGGTGCGGAAGATCCGGTCGCTGCTCGACGAGGGAGTCCTGGGCAAGCTGTATTACTACGACTCCACGCGCGTGAACCTGGGACTGTTCCAGCACGACTGTAACGTGATCTGGGACCTGGCGCCGCACGATCTGTCGATCATGAATCATCTGCTGCATCAGGACGCGGAAGCCATTTCCGCCAACGGCCAGACGCACCTGAATGGGCACGAAGATATTGCGTTCATCACTGCGTATTTTCCCGAGAAGATGATTGCGCATATCAACGTTAACTGGCTCTCTCCGGTAAAAGTGCGGACGACGCTGATCGGCGGCGAAAAGAAGATGCTGGTGTGGAACGACCTGGAAGCGGACGAGAAGCTCAAGATCTACGACAAGGGCGTAGACGTCAAGAACCAGGAAGGTCTCTACAACCTTCTCGTAAGCTACCGGTCCGGTGACATGTGGGCTCCGCAAGTGGAACAGGTTGAGGCTCTCCGTCTCGAACTCGGATATTTCGTCGAGTGCATTCAGAAGAACCAGAAGCCCTTTAACGACGGCTGCGCGGGTTTGAAAGTGGTCCGCATGCTGGAGGCGGCAAATGAATCGGTCGCCAAGCGAGGAGCTCTGGTCTACTTGTAGTCGGCTGTTCCCCGCAACACTCCCCTCACGCTGTTCGCGGTGCTCAACAGATTTCCTCAGAGATGACAGGGCAACTTGGCGGCCTTGGCTGCCGGTGAAACGAGTACTGAAGAGTTAACAGGGAACGAGTCATGGATACCTACTTGTGTATCGCTCCAACCGTGAAGCTGGGAAAAGACGTGAAGCTGTCGCGGTTCATCAATCTTTACGGCTGCGAAATCGGCGACGAGACGAAGATCGGCGCCTTTGTTGAGATCCAGAAGAACGCGACTGTCGGCAAACGCTGCAAGATCTCCAGCCACACTTTCATCTGCGAAGGCGTCACGATCGAAGACAACGTCTTCGTCGGACACAACGTCGCCTTCATCAACGATTCCTACCCGCGGGCCACGACCGGTGGCGCACTCCAGACCGAAGCCGACTGGAAAGTGGAGCGAACCTTGGTGAAGAAAGGCGCTTCGATCGGATCCGGCAGCACCATTCTGGCCAACATCACGATTGGAGAAAACGCTCTCGTTGGAGCGGGCAGCGTAGTGACGAAAGACGTTCCAGCCAATGCGATTGTGGCCGGCAATCCAGCACGAGTTCTTCGTTATATCGAACAGACCACGGAGGTCGTAAAGTGAGCCATTCCAGCATTCCTTTTCTCGATCTGGTTACTCCCCACGTTGAGCTCGAGCAGGAGCTGACGCATGTCTTTCAACAGGCATTGCGGACCGCTGGGTTCATCGGTGGGCCGATGGTCGAGAACTTCGAGAAAGCGTTCGCATCGTTTTGTGAGACCAACCACGCGGTGGCGGTCAACAGCGGGACAGACGCGTTACGCTTTGCCCTCATGACCGCGGGCGTTCGTCCGGGCGATGTTGTCGTGACCGTGCCGCACACGTTCATCGCCACGACCGAGGCGATTTCGCAGGCAGGCGCCCTGCCGGAGTTTGTGGATGTCGACGAGCGCACGTACAACATGGATCCCGAGAAGCTTCGGGAATATTTGGAACGAAAGTGCACGAAGGACGGCTCGGGCAAGATGTTGAGCCGCCGCAGCGGACGTCCGGTGACGGCCGTGGTGCCGGTCCACCTGTACGGCCAGATGGCGGACATGGACGCGATGTGCGAACTGGCGGATCGCTTCGGTCTGATCGTGGTGGAAGACGCTTGCCAAGCGCATGGAGCGCAGTACTTCTCCCGTAAGCAGAATCGCTGGCTGAGGGCCGGCTCGATTGGACGGGCGGCCGCTTTCAGCTTCTATCCCGGGAAGAATCTCGGCGCATGTGGCGAGGCTGGGGCCGCAACGACGAATGATCCGGCCATTGCAGCGCAGATCAAGATGATCCGCGATCACGGCCAGGCGAAGAAGTACTACCACGATGTCGAGGGCTATAACGGTCGTCTGGACGCCATCCAAGCGGGACTCCTTCATGTAAAGCTTCAACATCTTGCGAAGTGGAATGAGCAGCGGCGCGAACGCGCGGCAGAGTACAACCGCCTCTTTGAAGCGGAAGGAAATCCAGTTGGCATTCCATTCGAACCGGAGTGGTCGCGCGCCGTGTATCACCTCTATGTCGTGCGCACTGACGATCGCGAAGGGCTGATGGTGTATTTGAAGGATGCGGGCGTAGGTACGGGAATCCACTATCCGATTCCGCTGCACCTGCAGAAGGCTTACGCTCACCTCAACCACGTAGCTGGAGATTTTCCGGTTGCAGAACGCGTGGCGGCGGAAATTGTTTCGCTGCCGATGTTTCCCACTCTGACCGCGCAGCAGCAGGGATGGGTGGTCGCCTCGGTAGGACGATTTGCGGAAGCGCGCAGTGACATCAGGACAAATGAGACCGCTGCAGTTCGCTAAATCCGAAGATTCTATTGGACTCACGCAGTAGCCGACGGCTCTCGTGGGAAAGGCTTGATATGAATACGGCAGTAGGGAAGGCGCAAATCCGAGTAGCAGTGGCCGGAGTGGGCTACTGGGGCAAGAACTTGGTTCGAAACTTTTCGGACCTGGGAGCGCTGGAAGCTCTTTGCGATGCGGATCCGGCGGCGCAGTCGCTGTGCAGTAGCAAGTACAACGGCGTCAAGTTCGTCTCTGACTATGCGAAGCTGCTGGCCGATCCGTCGGTGCAGGCAGTCGCGCTAGCGACACCGGCGGTCACGCACTATGAAATGGCCAAGGCTGCGCTCGAAGCCGGCAAAGACGTGCTGGTTGAGAAGCCGCTGGCCATCGACGTGAAGCACGGCGAGGAACTGGTGAAGGTTGCGGCTGCCAAAGGCCGCATCCTGATGGTTGGGCATATCCTCCGCTACCATCCGGCGATCCTGAAGCTGAAGCAGCTCATCAAGGACGGCGCGCTCGGCAAGATCAACTACCTGTATTCGAACCGGCTGAACATCGGGAAGATCCGCACAGAAGAGAACATCCTGTGGAGCTTCGCGCCGCACGACATCTCGGTCATTCTGTCTTTGCTCGATGAGATGCCGGAGCGAGTGACCTGCCAGGGCAGTGCGTATCTGAATCATGACGTCACCGATGTCACGCTGAGCCACTTCGAGTTTCCGAGCGGAGTGCAGGCGCATATTTTCGTCAGCTGGCTGCACCCGATCAAGGAGCAGCGGCTGGTCGTGGTGGGCTCGGAGAAGATGGCCGTGTTCGACGACACAGCCGAGCACAAGCTGGTTCTGTATCCGCACCGAGTCGAGTGGAAGAACCGAATCCCGACTGCGGTGAAGGCGGACGCGGAGATCGTCGCGCTGGAGAACAGTGAACCGCTGCGGGCCGAGTGCCAACATTTTCTTGATTGTGTGAGCAGCCGGACTGCTCCGGTGAGCGACGGCAACGAGGGCTTGCGGGTGCTACGTGTACTGGATGCTTGCCAGCGCGCGTTGCACAACGGCGCTATCACGATGGAGCCCGCCGCAAAGAAGGCTGAGCTGCCTTACTTCGTGCACGAGTCGGCGTACGCGGACGAAGGCGCCCAGATCGGCGCACGGACCAAGATCTGGCATTTCTCGCACGTGATGAAAGGTGCGAAGATCGGCGAACGGTGCGTGATCGGACAGAATGTGAACGTCGATGGCGGAACGGTCATCGGCAACAACGTCAAAATCCAGAACAACGTGTCGGTCTATACGGGGGCAGTGATTGAAGACGATGTTTTCCTCGGACCGTCCTGCGTGTTGACCAACGTCACCAATCCGCGGTCACAGGTCAACCGGCACTCGCTCTACGAAGTCACGCAACTGAAACGCGGCTGCACGATCGGGGCGAATTCGACGATCGTCTGCGGAACCACGGTTGGCCGCTATGCTTTCGTGGGCGCCGGCGCGGTCGTGACCAAGGATGTTCCTGACTTTGCTCTTGTCGTCGGAAATCCGGCTCGCCAGGTCGGATGGATGAGCCGGCACGGACATCGGCTGGGCGAACCTGACCTCGACGGCATTATGCGCTGCCCGGAGAGCGGTTACCGATACAAAGAAGTGGAGCCGGGAGTTCTCCGCTGCTTAGATCTTGATGAAGAAGCTCCCTTGCCCACCGAACTGAGCGTGGGCAGCAAGCCCTATCGGCAATTCAAAGAGGATTCAAATTATGAATATTCCGCTGCTCGATCTTAAGGCGCAGTACGCCACTATCAAGGACGAAGTCAGCGCCGCCATCCAGGAGGTGCTCGAAACGCAGCATTTCATTCTGGGGCCGAAAGTGGAGCAGTGCGAAAAGGCGATTGCCGCCTACTCGCAGTGTGGGTTCGGCGTTGGGGTTTCGTCCGGCAGTGACGCGCTGCTTGCCTGCCTGATGGCCGAGAATATCGGCCCGGGTGATGAAGTGATCACGACGCCGTACACGTTCTTCGCGACGGTCGGCGCCATTTCGCGGCTTGGTGCCACGCCGGTATTCGTGGATATCGATCCCGCAACCTACAACATCGACGTGAATCAGATTGCGAGCAAGGTCACAACGAAGACGCGTGTGATCATCCCGGTTCATCTTTTCGGGCAGATGGCCGACATGGATCCCATCGTGGCCATCGCCGAGAAACATGGATTGGTGGTCATCGAAGATGCCGCGCAGGCCATTGGAGCCGAATACAAAGGGCGCCGCGCGGGCTCGATCGGACACTACGGATGCTTCTCGTTTTTCCCATCCAAGAATCTGGGGGCAATCGGCGACGGCGGCATGATCGTGACCAACGACGCCCAACGCGCCGAGAAACTCAAGGTCCTGCGCGGGCATGGAGCCAAGCCGAAGTACTATCATCGCGTCGTGGGCGGGAATTTTCGACTGGATGCGATTCACGCAGCGGTTGTTGCTGCGAAGCTGCCTCATCTTGATTCCTGGACGGAAGGCCGCCAGCGGAATGCCAAGCGCTACGATCGCCTGTTCCGCGAAGTCGGGTTGCCGGTCGGGTTGCCGGCGGTCACGACCAATCGGCACATCTTCAATCAGTTCGTCATTCGCAGTACTTCGCGTGATCAACTACAGGCATTCCTGAAGAGCAAAGGAGTGGGCAGCGAGGTCTACTACCCGGTGCCGATGCACATTCAGGATTGCTTCGCCTATCTTGGCGTTAAGGCAGGAGCGTTTCCGGAGAGCGAGAAAGCGGCAAAAGAGTCGCTCGCCATTCCCGTGTATCCGGAGCTGAATGACGAGCAGGCGGAATATGTGGTGGAGAAGATTGCAGAGTTCGCGGGCGAGCCGGTAGCAGTTCCGGCGGAGCAATGCCGGGCGTAGACATATTCAGATCGCTGGGAATATGTATTTGTCCGCGCCCTCCCACATCAGCTCTCCAAGGCAAGACATTCTTGTGGTTCTGCATCGATGCTTCTCACCTACGTTCTAGTCACTCCTGCGAGAAATGAAGCCCACCTCATCGAGCTGACCTTACGGTCGGTAGTGGAGCAGACTGTTCGGCCCCTGAAATGGGTCATCGTGAGCGACGGCTCTACCGATGGAACGGACGAAATCGTACAAAAATACGCAGCGGTCCATTCGTGGATACAGTTGGTACGGATGCCGGAGAGAGCTGAGCGACACTTTGCGGGGAAAGTGCTTGCGTTCAACGCCGGCTACGATACAGTCGCGAACTTAGATTTCGATGTAGTTGCCAATCTCGACGCCGATGTGTCGTTTGAGAACGACTATTTTTCATACCTGCTGGGGAAACTGAGTGAGGATAGTCGCCTCGGGCTGGTAGGCACACCGTTTCAGGAAGGCTCAGCCGCGACCTATGACTATCGGTTCACAAGCATCGCGCACGTTTCCGGGGCGTGTCAGGTCTTTCGACGTGAGTGCTTCGAACAGATCGGAGGCTACAAGCCGGTGAAGGGCGGATGCATCGATCACATCGCTGTTATCTCTGCGAGGATGAGGGGATGGAGGACAAGAACATTCACTGAACGAGTCTGTCAGCACCATCGCCCGATGGGAACTGCCCAGCATGGGCTCTTGGCCGCACGGTTCAAGAATGGGCAAAAAGATTATGCTATCGGGAATCATCCTCTGTGGGAATTTCTGCGGGCCGTCTATCAGACAACAAAGAAACCGTTCTTAATAGGCGGAGTCATGCTGGTTGCAGGATACGTGTGGTCCGCCTTCACAGGGAAGGAAAGACCTGTCTCCCGGGATCTAATTGTGTTCTACCGACACGAGCAAATGCAGCGCCTGAAGGCATTGATCATGCGACGCCACCGCATGGCACAGACAAATGAAAGTGCACCCATTGCATACTGAGGCGTGCTTAATGGCGAGTGAGGTGGCTACGGTGGGCTCGGGAGCCG
>Ga0335069_10010233_pt1 | contig 13295 bp, 11 predicted proteins | sample Lox_Sample_11_FD_206714 | JGI IMG/M metagenome (GOLD analysis project Ga0335069, IMG submission 206714) | Soil microbial communities from Loxahatchee National Wildlife Refuge, Florida, United States - Lox_Sample_1.1 | ecosystem: Environmental > Terrestrial > Soil > Wetlands | place: USA... | reverse complement strand
CCTGAAATCAGAAACGCCTCGTTTGCCTGTTGCGCTCCAGGAGTCGCGCCCTGCGTGGTCTCTGCCTGTCCGCCGTTGATCTCATTTTGCAATTGCGTTTCGAGTTGGTTGGCGTTCTGTCCGTTGGCGCCCATCCGCGCGAGGCGACTCACCATCGGGGATTCGCGCAGTTTCAAGGTGAAATTGGCGACACTCTCCCTGGCATAATTGACCTGCTGTTTCACAGGCTCGAAACCGAACATCTGGACTTCGACCTGCCAGTTTCCATCGCCGAGCGGAGGAAAGGAATAATAGCCGTCATCGCCCGTGGCTGTGACAAATTTCTTGTCGCCTTGTGTCGCGGTAACCGTCGCGCCCGGAATCGGCTGATTGCCCGAACGGACAATACCGCTCTGCGCAAATAGCGGAACACAGAACGATCCGGCAATAAGACAGATGTGTGGCGCCAGTTTGAGCAAAGCGGCTTATTCCCTCGATCCGGGGTGAAACAACCCCTCCAGAGACATGGGCGACTTTCCATGGCTTCTTGGTTACGGGCCACAATTTTACAACGCAGAACCGTTGGAAGCCGTCCTGTAAAGAGAGGCTGATTAGATAATAGTCTTTGTAGCGCGGGAACTGGATTCGCGAACGCGGCAAGAATCCAAAAAATCGCGTGGTCGGCTTCCTGAGAATCCCGAACGGTCGAGTCCGTTCAACATCTTACGCACGATGAATGCCTTTTCGAACTAGCATGCTCCGAACACCACACGAGACGGACGTCTTTATCGCCGGCGGCGGACCCGCCGGGCTTGCCGCGGCGATCGCCTGCCGTCAGAAAGGGCTGCGCGTTGTTGTCGCGGACGTGTCTCATCCGCCCATAGAAAAACCCTGCGGCGAAGGCTTGATGCCGGAATCGGTCATGGCGCTACGGCGGCTCGGCGCCATCGTGCCGCCGGGAGAATCGTTCTGCTTTGGCAGAGTCCGTTTTCAGGGCTGCGGTGCGTCGGTGGATGCGGGTTTCCCAAATGGCTACGGCGTGGGGGTGCGGCGGCGCGTGCTGCACGAAGCCTTGGTGCGCCGCGCGGACGAGTCGGGCGCGACGCTCCTCTGGAGTGCAAGAGTGGACCGGATCGACGATCGGGGCGTCGTCGTGAACGGCAGCTCGATCAAGAGCCGCTGGGTAATTGGGGCGGATGGATCCAACTCGCAGATCCGGCGCTGGAGCGGGCTCGATGCCGCAACCGGCCACGCGCGGCGCTTCGGATTTCGCAAACATTTCTACGTGCGGCCATGGGCGGAGCGTGTCGAGGTCCATTGGGGCGCATGCGGACAGATCTACATCACGCCGGTGAGCCCGAACGAAATCTGCCTGGTGCTCCTTTCGCGGGATCGCCATCAGCGTATCGACCACGCGCTGGCCGAGTTTCCGGAGTTGCGCGATCAGCTTGCGGGGGCTCGTGCGGATGCCGAGCGCGGCGCTGTTTCGGTGTCACGCCGGCTGCGGGTTGTGGCTCGAGGCCGGGTGGCGCTGATCGGCGATGCTTCGGGATCGGTGGATGCCATTACGGGAGAAGGTCTCAGCCTGGCGTTTCAGCAGGCGGAAGCGCTCGCAACGGCGATCGAAGCCGGGGACCTTCGAGCTTATGAAACCGCGCACCGGCGCGCGTTCCGGCGGCCCGCGTTGATGGCCCGCCTCATGCTTTCCATGGACCGCTTTCCCTGGATTCGCGACCGCGCGCTGCATGTGCTCGCGGCGCGACCGGCGATCTTTTCGAACCTGGTGGCAGCGCATGTCGCCGCCGGTCGTCCCACGGCCGAATTGGTCACCAGCGCTCTGATTCCGCTGGGTCTTCGCATGGTGCTCGGGTAGGAGAAACTCCGTGCAAAAAATGGTTCATCTTTTGGTCTTCGTGTGCACTCTCGGTCTGCGCTCCGCCCGTGGCGAGGAGATGGTGGTCGCTCTCGATCAAGCACAGACCGACATTAAGTTTACGCTGGCCGATGTTCTCCACACCGTGCACGGAACTTTTCAATTAAAGAATGGGACGATCCGCTATGATCCGGCGACCGGCAAGGCTGGTGGGGAAGTAATTGTCGACGTGGCTAGCGGCAATACGGGAGGCGGGGCGCGGGACAGGAAAATGCATAAAGAAGTTTTGGAGAGTTCTCGCTTTCCCGTTGCCGTCTTTATGCCGGCAACCGTGGATGGTCGCTTCGCACCGCAAGGGCCGTCGGAACTGGAAGTGCACGGCCTGTTTCAGATACACGGCGCTGCGCACGAGCTCACGCTGCACGCGCACGTGGAAACCAACGGAGATCACACGACGGTTGTGCTGACTTCCGAGTTGCCCTACACGCAATGGGGCATCAAGAATCCCAGCACGCTGTTTCTTCGCGTGAGCGACAAGGTGTCGCTTGAGATTCATGCCACCGGGAGCGTGAGCCGCCACTAAGCCTAGCTGGCCGTCGTGGGATTCGTTGTTGAGCCCAGGATGCTATTCAGCAGGGTCGTGGGGTCGTTGTTATTTATGGGAGCCGGGCTGCCGCCGCCGTGATGATGGCCGTGGTGTCCGCCGTGGTGCATTCCGAACCCCGCCTGTTGCAGCTCCTGTGCCGAGGGGAGCTGCCCGGTGGTCGAGGAATTCTGGAATTCCGTGGCGATCTGCTTGAGCTGGCTCGCCTCCGTGGAATTGCCCTGTGCCGCCGCGGCACTGGCCTGGTTTTGGAACTGCGTCGCAAGCTGGGAAGTGATCTGTTTAAACAGTGTAGGATTCTGCTGTTGCACCTGCTGGAGCATGCTCAAAAAGGAGGCGGCAGGGGAAATACTGGGCGAATCGGTCGGCGTCGTGGTTTTGTTGGTGCTAAACGGGTTGGGCGATGTGCGGCTGATGGCGTTGCCCGGCTGCAAGGTAACGGGGAGCAAACTGGTTAATGCGCTGATCGTCATGGCCTTCAGGCTGCACGTGCGTTACCGGATCGAATAACCTGAAAACAAAGGAATAACCAATGAGGGCTGGCGCCAATCTTTTGACAGCGCGGCAACAGGGTGGCGGGTTTCTATTTTCCGAATTCGATAGTCGATTCGCCGGCGTATTTGTGGTAATTGCGGAAATCGATCACGTTGTGGCTGCACATGTTCGTACCGCGCTGGCAATCCAGGTTTTCCGAGTGCACCGGCAGCAGGAATTGGCGGTCCGCAATGCGAATGAATTCGTAATCGGTGGCCATTTCGATCTTATCCAGCGGGAATTCCTCTGGTAAGTGTATTGCTTGCATTTCGATACGCAGAACACGCGCCGTTTCCTTGTCGATCCAGATCGAACCCCGGTACGCAGGCAGAATCGACTGCGAGGGCATATGGATCTGCCAATGCGAATGTTGGTGATCTACCTCGAAATCATAAAGATAGGCATCTCGTCCACCGCTTCTTGAGGTATGGCGGTAGCGGAAATCCGCCGCAGTTGCTGGCGAAAAGATGTCGATCAGAACGCTGGCAAATTCGCCCGTGGACCAGGAACCCCCTAATTCCTCCATACGTTGCGCCTTTGCTGCTTTACCGTTGATTTGGAGGTTGCGATAGCGTTCTTTGCCTTTTTCGTACACCACTTCCATCGACACGATATCTAAAGGAACCCAGCTCACTTTGACCGTTTCGCTTTGAAAACGCGCCATTTGCTCCTGGCAAAGGTAGTCGGGGAGCGTTTCGGTAAACTCCCCGGATACTTCGCGTGCCTTTTCAATCCGCGCGTCGACGGGCGGGCCGGTCTCCGCAAAGCTCGGCCCTTGTGCGGTCTGGGCGCGCGTTACGGTGACGGGAGTTGGTTCGGATTCCTGGGCGACGGCTGGCGTCGCGGGAGGCGGCTGGGTATTTGAGGCAACCTGATCCGCGTCAGTGGCTTTTCTGGGTTTCGGCTTGCCACGCACGATTTTCGGGGGACCGCTGTCGGAATCGTCAACAGGCGTGTGCGGACCAGTGTTCGTAGGAATGTGGTCTAGGTCCAACCCGGCGTCCGGCGGAACGATGGGCGGCAACTCAGCGGGCGTGGCGGCGGCCGCTGGCGCCGGTTTCGCCGCATCTGTGGGCGGCGGGGCCGCGGGTGCGGGTGCTGGATTCGTTTGCGGAGCGGGCGCTGTGCCTGCGTCTGATGATGAATCGGATTTCTTCGCATCGTGGCGCCGCTGGACAGGGCGCTCGTCGTCCGCTTTGCTTTGCGAAACCGGCTCGATGATCTCAACGGGTTCCGATGCGTGCTCACGTTCCGACGGGGTGCCTTCTTTTTCCAGGGTCACGTTGACGGCGGTCATGAAGCCCTCGTCGTCCTGGCGGTACTCGATCATCAGATGGTCGCCGGGTTTGAGGACCTCGGGCTTCACGGGGTCGCCATCCCGCAGGAATTTTGTGCTGGCGAGGCGCTTCAGGTTGAGCAGGCGCGTGTCCTGGGCTTCGACGACGACGCGCTTGTCATTCAATTCGCGCAGCATGCCGGTCAAGGTTGAGAGCGGTTGCTGGTCGTCGTCCTTTTTCTTCTTATGGCGGCCCGGGAATGGGATACTGCCGCCCCCGCCCCCGCACGGATAACCTGGCGGGCAGGCACCGGGGGGATAGGTACCCGGCGGGTAACCACCGGGATTTCCGGGGCCCGGCGGGTACTGAGCGGACAGAGGCAGCCCGGCCGTCAGGAATATTACAAGCGCGCCGAGGGCGAATGTGTCACGCATTAAGGCTAGTTACGTGTCAGACGCACCGAAGCCTGAGCACGTTACCAGCATTCATGGTGACGCAACCAGACGGCTAGGAGCAAGCCCGAATTCGGCTTAGAACTCCTTGAAGTCTTCGTCCATGGGGAACTCGGTCTTGACGGGAGCCGAGCTTCGCACGGGCTGAGGCTTGACCGCGACTTTGCTGTGCGACGCCACCCGCACCTTTGGCGCGGTGTGCCGGACGTGGCTGCGGGACTCATGTTGGGTTGCCTGACCACCGCCGACCATGGTCTTCAGCCGGTTCACAATCCCACGCAGGGTGTCGGATTGGGCGCTCAGTTCTTCGCTGGCCGATGCGCTTTGCTCGGCGCTGGCGGCCGTGCTCTGGCTCACTTTCTCCATCTGGGAGACGGCCTTGGCCACTTGTTCGATGCCGCGCGACTGTTCCTCGCTGCCGAGTTTTACCTCTTCCACGAGCGTCTTGGCCTTATCGGCGCTTTCCGTAATCGATCGTACCGCGGTCGCCACCAGGTTCAATTTGTGCTTGCCATCGTTGGATTTGGCGATGGACTCCTCGATCAGACTGGCAGTGTCTTTGGCGGCCTGAGCGCAGCGCTGCGCCAGGTTACGAACTTCGTCGGCAACCACCGCAAAGCCCATGCCGGCTTCACCGGCGCGCGCGGCTTCGACGGCAGCATTCAGCGCCAGAATGTTGGTCTGAAACGCGATCTCATCGATCACCTTGATGATCTTGGAGATTTTGTCGCTGGAAGCGTTGATTTCATTCATGGATGTGACCATTTGCTCCAGATCGCGGTTGGCTTCGACGATACGCTGAGAAGCTTCCGTCATATTTTCGGACGCGACGCGGGAATTATCGCTGTTCTTCTGCGCCATGGAGTGGATCTCTTCGCTCGAAGCCGATGTCTCTTCAATGGACGCGGCCTGCTCGGACGATCCTTGCGCCAACGATTGGCTCGAAGAGGATACCTGACCGGCAGCGGCCGCTACCTGCTCGGCGCCATCGCCCATCTCGGACGCCATCTGACGCAGGGTGTTGCTGATGCCGCGGATGACCCACACGACGACGGCTCCCACCAGAAGCGCGAGCCCAAGCAGGCTGAAGGCAATCGCGCGGCTTCTAGTGCTTTGTCCCGCCAGCATCGTTTTCGCCTCTGCCATAAAGATCTGCCGTCGTCCGGAGCAGGGGAGACGCCGATCATCGGGCTGGCGCCGGCTGTGGGGAACGCGCTGTTTCAGGTTACGGGGAAGAGAGTGCGATCGATGCCGATGGGGGCGGGGTAGAGAGCAACAGGGCGAAGCAGGCGCGGAGTTACCGAAACTGTCCTCAACTCTGCGAAGTTTTTGGCCGCAGCGGGCGTTCTCGTAGCTGCTGCCCTAGGGTTCGTCGCGGGAAAGTTTCCGAGTAGGACCGAACTTCGCGTGACCAATTTGGAGTACGTGTCACGGACTTTCGGTGCATGGGGATTCCAAGATGTCCGCAGCATACCCCGATTCGACGTGCGGTGGCTGGAATACCAAAACGATATGAGCGGCCCAGAATCTGATCATCCCGGCGGGCTGTATGCCGTCTTGAAACATCGCAGCGTCTGTGTTCTGCCGTATTTGAGCGCGGAACAGACGACGGAGGTGGTCGAGCGGATCGCGACGAGATTCCCTGATTTTCGTGATCAGTGGTGCAGCCAATCTGTATTCGGCAGTCATGTCATCTATCTGGGACTCGACTCCCCGGACTCAAGGCCGTAAAAGGCGTCGTCGGAAGCTTCGCCCGCCAGATCCTCCAGGAGAACGCCAGGTTTAATTCACGAGATGAATCCAGGCGGTTTTTGTGGCGCGGACTTTAGTCTGCCGCGTCGGCTTCAGCCGACGTCTTCGCTTTTTGTCCAATCCGGCCGGTCATCGGCTGAAGCTCGCGCCACGGCCGGGCGCTGCATACCGGGAGCTCATTTCCCCCCGCCATCAAGGAACGCACTCACCATTGAGATCACCAGATTCGCCTTGCAGTCCAGAACCACGTGTCCACAGCCGGGGATCAACGCCAACTCGCCTTTGGGAAACAAATGAAAGGTCTCGACAATCCCCGGGAGGCTGTTGTACTGGTCTCGATCGCCCGCCATCACTAACGTGGGCAGGGCAATGGACCGCACCTCTTCCTGCCTTACGTAGAACGGGGCCCGGTACATTTGTTCCAGTTCGCGAATCAGCGGCTCCCAGAGTTCAGGCTTGTCCATGATCTTCTTTCGCTTTGCCACGAGATCCGGCACTTCTTTCTGCATACGCTCCGGGGTCAACGGCTCGGATTCAATACTGGAGAGCGGTTGATCGTAGGAACCCAGCGGCCCTCCGATAGCCACCAGTTTGTTAAACAACTGAGGATGTGAGGCGACGAGCAGGTAGGCCGTCACGGCGCCTTCACTGAAACCGAGGACGTCGACTTTTTCTCCGTTCTTGAAGATCGCTTCGATAACGGCGGCCGCGTCCTGCGCAAACTGCCGGTGGGACAGAGGCACGGTGCCGCGCTCCGAACGCCCGTAGCCACGTGTGGCAATCGCGATGACTGTCCGGCTCTTGCTCATCTCACGAATGAGATCGGCAAATTCATCGATGTAGCCATACTCGCCGCCGTGGAGCAGCACCAGTGGCCGGCCGCCCTCACCGTACTGCTCGTAATAGAGCTTTGCGTCAGGCACGTGGACGTAATGTCCCGCGGCTGCATTGGCTCCGTAGTCGGGGCCGGACTCGGCGCGCGCGGTGAGCGATAAGCATGCAATCATCAAGCAAGAAAGCGGTAGGATTCGGAATTTGTTTCGATGGATCATCGCTCGGTATGACGCACGCACGGTGCCGTTAGATAGCAAACCGGAAGTGTGGGAGAGATAGGAGAAACGACCGCACGCGGTATTGACCGCTGTTCGGAAATGAGACTTTCGTTAGTGAAAGCGAACGCCGAATGATGTCGGCTGGTCGATCATTTGCACTTGCACCACGGAGATTTTTTGGTTTCCCATAACTGAGGCGTCCTATACGCGCCATCAAGGAATAGGCACAGGGCAGTTGATCTCCGTTCCGAAAAACGGAACGTGAACGACTGTTGCGATCTTCCGACGCAACTGATAACTACGAGATGACGAGTGGCAACGGCAAGATCGCCAACCATCACAGGTACCTTGGTCGGCCATGGTCTGGCCGGCTGCTTGTCAATTGTGACCGACAGGTTCCCGGATTTGCAGTAGACCCCACCAATAGGGCTTAGCGGCACTACCGTCGCAGAGTCGGGTGTAATGCAGACCGATCCGAGTTCGGGTGCACCAAGACTCGAGTGAGTAATGGCAACGGCCAGAAAGGCTATCGCAGCAGTACGCATGCTCTACGTCCAGGTAGGACACGCATTCGTGCCTGTCCTAGTGTGTATCCTGATTTGGCCTTTCCTACGCTCCCAGCCTCTCCATCGTCCGCCCGCAAATCTCCTCCGGCGATCCCGTGGCCGCCACCGGCATCAGCAATCCCAGGCCCGAGTAGAACTCGATCAGCGGCATGGTGCTTTGGCGGTAGGCTTCCATCCGCACTTTCACCGATTCCGGACGGTCATCCTCGCGCTGGAAGAGCGGGCCGCCGCAGTGGTCGCACACGCCTTCTTTCTTGGGCGGCTGGCCGGTGACGTGGAACACTGCTTTGCACTGTTTGCAGGTGCGGCGGCCACTGAGGCGCGACACGATCTCATCGATCGGCAGTTCGTAGTTCACCACGGCGTGCAGTGTGATCTGCTCTTTCGCCATGTGCTCTTTCAGTGCCTCGGCCTGGCTCAGAGTGCGCGGAAAACCGTCGAGGATGAAGCCGCCGCCGCAATGCAGGCAGCCGGTGCGCTCGCGCACCATCTCCCAGACGGTGGTGTCGGGCACCAGCTCGCCGCGGCGCATGTGCGCGAGGGCGGCCAGCATGGCGGGTGATTGATTGCAATCCGAACGGCCGCCGGCAGCACGGAAGACATCGCCCGTCGAGAGATGGCAAGCACCCAGGCGCTGGCTCAACAGCAATGCCTGTGTTCCTTTGCCGACGCCGGGCGCACCCAGCAGCACCAGCCGCCATGGCGATTCAACGTTGGCGGGTATCGAGCATTTGGCGGAAGGGCCTTGCAGCCACGCCGCCCGATCGTTTTTCGAATCCATTAAGGTATCCTTGCCTCCTTCGAATGCGTGCTCCACTCGCGCTGCACTTCTTCCACAAACCGGTCCGGTTCCGGAGCTTCCACCAGCACAGCCGTACCGCCGCCCGCAGCCGGAAGCAGGACCAAGCGCCTTCCGCCGGCCTCATATAGCCGGATCTTTTGACCATTGGCCGCGCGGAACCAGCCGGCGCGGTAATGCGAATTGGCGAATCCGTTGGTGCGCGCGACCGGTCTCCAGTCCTTGTCAACTCTGAGGTCAACGACGTGAACGTGTGCCACATCCACGTCGTCCGCATGGAGTGTGACGGGGTAGAAGCGATCGTGGATTGCTAAAGAGTCGCCGGTCAATGTCAATTTTGGAGGTCCGGGAGCGTACCAGAAGGCGAATCCGGCCGCGCCGAGCGCCACGGCTGCCACAGCCGCGCCGACCCAGGCAAATCCTCCGCCACGCGGTTCGATGGCGCCGCTCAATGCTGCGGCGGTGATCACAGGCACCGGCGCTTCGGACCGGATCGCGGCCAGGAAACCTTGCACATCGTCCGGGCTCAGCACGACCGTCTTAGCGGCAGTAATCAACACCACCGCATTGGCGCGGTTTGTGACATACCACGTGCATTTCCCGAGCTTCGATGTTCGAAATAGACCGTAGTAGCCGAAAAAGCCGCCGTTACCCCACAGCCGGATGCAGCCGCGAAAGTCGTCACGCGTGGCGGCACGCAGCTCGCGAATATCATCGAGAGGGATGCGAACTGTGCCGATCAGCCGGCGAACGACGATCGAGCGATCTGCGATCTGGTAGCCTCTGGTTGAGTACGCGTACGAGAGTGCGATCACGGCTGCGCCCAGCAGGGCGACGGCGAGGTTCTGTGTGGCGATGAACGCGAAACCCAGGACGACGAACACGACCGCTGAAATGATCTTCGTCGTGCGGTCCAGTGATGCGGTGAAGGATTGCGATCCGTTCGCCGGCATGGCCTCTCTCATCCCTATTGTACGGTATTCAGACTGGACGCTCGGAAAATGGTGATCATCCCTGGCAATTTTGTACGTGTCAGGCCGGGCATGCCCGGCCACTACATCGGGGCTCTTGTAGGGGCGAGGCACGCCTCGCCTTCGTTCGCGTCGGTTCGGAATCGCCGGGACGTCTTACTAGTGAACGCGCTTGCCGTCGAACATCTCAATCAAAAAATAGGGATACGTGTATGCCGCGCCCTTGCCTGCCTTGTTGATGAACTCGCCCGGGAAGATGTGGCCAACGCCGGCTCCGATGTGCACCTCGCGGTTGATTTCATACCAGGCGTAGGCGTCCAATTCCTGACCGAGGTGCGTACCGGATTTGCCGGAAGGATCGCGAAAGAACACTCCTCCTGAACTGTTGTATGCGGCATCCTTGGCGCTGGCCAGCAACAAATCGAGATACTGACCGGTCACCGACCAGCGCCGGCGCGGATTGACGGTGGCACCGCCGCGCCAGGCCACGATGTTCTGCCAGCCGAACTGGTCCGCAATGCCGAAGCGGTCATGCGCCGTCGGATACATCGTGTCGAAAGTGCCGTGTGTACCGTCGCCGGGCTTCCTGTCACCGGAGGCGTAATCGTAGCCGCCGAAGAAGCGCGGCTTCCAAACGGCTCCGGAAACTGTGTAGCCGGCTCCGGCGGTGGTGCCCCACGCCTGGATGCCATTCGAGCCTGCCGACCCGCGCTCCAGGAGGGCTTCGTAGCGATAGTCGAAATTCCGCAGACCCATTCCACGGATGCGAAATCCGCCTGCCTTCTCGTCCATTCGCCCGGTCTTGAACTTGCTATCCTCCACCGCAACAGTTGGCGCAACGCGCCAGAGCACGAACGGTTCGATCGAGGAATTCGGCAGCACCCGCGTTATCCACCCGTAAGCTCCGTAGATATTGTTCCCTTCCTGGTGATGCGAAATGCCATCCGGCAACGGGTCAACCACCGAGGCGGCGAAGACCGCCGCGCGGAAGTGGTCCACGTGAAAGTTCGTTACTACAGCATCGAAGGAGCGCGCCTGATTGCGCCATTCCGAGTTGGCGATGATGGTGTTGTTGTAATCGATCAATTGCCGGCCCACCGCGAGTGTGACGGGCTGTTTCTCTGAATCGCCAAACTGGGCGTATGCCAATTTGAGGTCCCACCGCACGTTGTTCGGCGGCCCGAGCGGAGGGGATTGCAGAAACGAGCGGGCATCCTGCACTTGCGCCACCACCTTGAACCAGCTCACCGGCTGCACGATCGTGCCGAAGCGAAACCGGTTGAGCAGGTAGGAGGCGTTATTGTTCGGCTTGAACCCGTTGCCGCCGTAGCCCTCGGCGCGCAATCGTTCATCCAGGCCGAACTGCAACCATTTTGGAAGGTAGTCGTTTAGTTTGCCGGTCGGCCGGAGATCCGGCAAATTGTAAGGTTGGGTAGAAATCGACGGCGAAGACGCGGGACCGCCGATGGGAGTGAGCGAGGAATCCGAGCCCAACGCGGCGACCTTGTCGTATTGGCCGAAGACCGGACCGCAACTCAGAACCAGCGCGAGAGCCATGGATGCCGGCAGGCGGCGCTGAATGAGGGAGCGCAAAGGCCAGGTTCTAAAGATCAGCAATCCTAGTTCGCCGGTCTGTCGGTCGCCATGAAACTGGAAAATCCGAAGTCACCGATCATGCCGGTGCCTCCCTCGAGGTAGTAGCCAATGCCTGGATTACCGTTGGGAAATTTGCCGTCGCTGAGCTGTATCATCTGCACGCCGTTGATGTAGACCGTGAGGGTTTTGCCGATCATCGTGGCCTTCACCACGTCGCCATCTTTGACACCGTACTGCGAGCCGTGCGTCTCTTTCAGCATGGTGAACTTTCCAAGCGGCCCTTCCCACCGGGCGATGTTGCAATAGGCCTGCGGGATTTTGGTACAGCGGAACATCACCTCGTAGCCCGTGCAACTGTGCGCAGACATCGAGCTCCGCAGGCGCAACTCCACTTCCTCCAGAATCTTGCCGTCCAGGTTTGGATTCACGGAATGGACTGTCGCTTGTGCGGTCTGATCCGGCCCCCAAGTGCCCTTTAGCAGCGCCGTCGAGTCGTCGTACTTTTGAGGCTCCGGCCGGTTTCCGCCGATTTCGGTCCCAAATACGAAGCCGGGCGTCGTCCGCACGTCGGTCCAATCCAGGCCGTCGGCCTTGCCGTTCAGCCATTGGCCGCCCTCTGAAAGAGGATTCTCCGCGCGCGAAAAATGGGTGGTGTACGGTCCGTGCGTGGCCGCCGGGGACGCAGCCGCCAGCAGGCCGAACGGCCGCCCAGCTAGTGTCCATGTCACAAAGCAGAGAATCGGCGATGCGGCCAGCAACCAAGCGATCGGCCTGTGCTTCGATGTTGTGCTTGTCATATGAACTACGAAGGATACACCTTGCAGGCCCGAGTTGGTCATGCCGGGAAGGGCAGCCTGCAATAAGATAGGGTTCGGATCGAACAGCATGCAAACGGAACAAATTTTCCCGACGCAAGATCGCGTCATTCTGGTCACCGGCGGCGCCAGCGGTATCGGCGCCGAAACCAGCGCGCGACTGGCCTGCGCGGGCGCGAAGATTGTGATCGCCGATCTGAATGCGGAACCCGCCAAGGCAAAGGCCGCGGAAATCGTCGCCGCCGGAGGCCATGCCGTCTTTGTGCCGTGCGATATCGCCAATCCCGAAACTTGCGAGGATGCGGCGCGCGCCGCCATCGATCAATTCGGACGTCTCGACGGGCTCGTGAACTGCGCGGGCATCAGCCGTCCTCACGATTCCATCTCGCTCGCGCCCGCGGACTGGGCCCGCATGGTGGATGTCCAGCTCAATGGCGCGTTCTATATAGCACAGGCGTGCGCCAAGCGGATGTGGTCCGAGGGCGGCTCAATCGTGTTCATCACCAGCACCAACGCGGAGGCTGCCTTTCCGCGCCGCGCTGCGTACTGCGCGGCCAAGGCCGGCGTCGCCATGCTGACCAAAGTGCTGGCCATTGAGTGGGCGGAGAAGCGCATTCGCGTGAACGCTGTCGGCCCTGCGTATGTCGCCACCGAGATGACGCAGCGCAACATTGCGGCAGGCAATCTCAGCGAGGCTCAGATCAAGGCTCGCATTCCGTTGGGACGCCTGGCTCAGCCCGGCGACGTCGCGGATGCCGTGTCATTCCTGCTCAGTCGCCAGGCCAGCTTCATTACCGGCCAATCGCTTTACGTGGACGGCGGCTGGCTTGCTTACGGCTATTTCTGACCCACGTTTGCCAGGTGCGCGTCATCTCCGTCGAAACGGCGCGCACCCGTTCATCTCCTCCGCAATAAGAACTACGGCGCTGCCGTCACGGTCGTGTCCACCGTGACCCGCGAGGCGGCGATGGTTCCCGCCAGGTGGTCGAGGTGGTTTGCCTTGTTGTCGTAGACGTCGATGGTGA
>Ga0335069_10010232_pt1 | contig 13295 bp, 19 predicted proteins | sample Lox_Sample_11_FD_206714 | JGI IMG/M metagenome (GOLD analysis project Ga0335069, IMG submission 206714) | Soil microbial communities from Loxahatchee National Wildlife Refuge, Florida, United States - Lox_Sample_1.1 | ecosystem: Environmental > Terrestrial > Soil > Wetlands | place: USA... | reverse complement strand
CTCGTTCATCGGAAGCTCCTCACCTCGCCGGCAAGCGAGGTCGTGATGGGTTCACGGCTAGAGGAGCTTCCTTTTCCTTTTCAACCTCCGCGAGTTTTCGAATCACACAATCTTAGGGACACGAACAGGGAGATCGCCGAAAACGGCTTCGAGTCTGTGCTGAACGACTGCGTTGAGATGGCCCGCAAGTCGAACAATGGTGTCCCGTCATCGCTGGCGTTCTTCCCCGGCTGGTTCAAGCGGCTTCCGAGGAGGCCTACGCCGTGACGCAAACCAAGGCAGTCGCTGCGAGGGCCTCGCCGTACCGGCGGGACCAACCCTTCTACCATCGCCTCGCCGCGTGCGGTTGCAGGCCGGGGGTGGCCGGTGGTGAGGCGCAGCGGGCCAGGAGAGGCCCGGCTCCGAGCCCCTCGATTACGGAGACTCCCATCAAGGTGGGAGCAGGTGGTGCCTCTTGAGCATCGAAACACCATCGCGGCAGCCGTCGCGAAGCAGATCGCGCCCCTCCGCCAGGACATCGCGCGCCTCATGGCCGGTTTCGAGGCGCTTCTGGCCGCGTCGCCGCCGGTGCTTGTGAACGTGCCCGAGGCAGCGCGGCGGCTTGGCGTATCGCCAGTAACAATCCGGCGGCGCATCCGAGACGGGCGGTTGCCCGTGGTTCGAGTGGGCCGGGCGGTTAGGGTGGACCTCTCGGGCGTGAGGGCGCCTGCTGAAGCAGAGGTCGTTAAGCTCGCACGGCAAGCGCGCACTTGTCTAGGTTAGGTTGCCTTACGTATTACGCACAGGTATACTGACTATATGTCGAAACAGAAGCCCACAACGATGGACGTGATCGCGTTCCGATTTCCGCGCGCCCTCACGAAGCGTCTTGACGCTCACGCGGAAAGGCTCCGCCGTGCGCAGCCTGGAGTCGAGGTCACGCGGGCCGACGTGGTGCGCCTACTTCTGGGCCGTTCACTCGACGCCGTCGAAAGAGAGGCGCGCCATGGCAAGGCGTAGGCGTCGTCGGCCACACGGGCAGGGAACGGTCTACCAGCGAGGCCGCAAGTGGGCGGTCGCCTGGCGCGAGAACGGGCGCCGCATAGTTCGTGGCGGGTTTCCGACCCGCGAACTGGCAGAGTGCGTGCTTGTGAAGCTTGCCGCCGAGGTCCAGGCAGGCCGAGCGGGCCTACCGGCTGACCCCAGAACCTTCCCCTCCCTGGACGAGTTAGCTACCCAATGGCTTGACCGGCGCGACAGGACCCATCGGTCCGCCTACGATGATCGGAGCCGCTGGCGCCTGCACCTTGCACCACATTTCGGCCAACTTCGCGCCACCGAAGTCGATTCGGGACGCATCCGGGCGTTCATCGAGGCAAAGCTAGCCGAGGGCTACAACCCCGCCACGGTAGGCGGCTGCGTGCGGCAGCTTTCCACGTTCTTTTCTGACCTACGCGAGCGCCCGCGCGAAACGGGTGTGGACGCGAACCCCGTCCGCACCCTACCCCGCTCAACGCGACGCCTCTGCCGCCCAACGCACGACCCGCGTAACACTCCATTCGTCGAGCGGCTGGACGACGTCCGACGCATATTCCAGGCACTCGCGGATCCGGTGAGCGTTGCCTACGCCCTCGGTGCCTTCGCTGGGCTTCGGACAGGCGAGGTGCTCGGCCTGTCGTGGGCCGACGTGGACTTGGACCGGCGGCTACTGACGTTGCGGCAGCAGGTACAGGACTCGCGGCTTGGGCCGCTCAAGGACGACGAAGCCCGAGTGGTCCCCATACAGGACGCCCTAGCGCCTATCCTGGCCTCTTGGAAGCTCAAGGCAGGCGGGGATGGAACGGTGATCCCGACGATGCGGACTCGCGGCGGCGGGCGCCATCGCAAGAAGGACGGGACACCCGGTGCGGCACCAACGTTCATGCGTCCCCACACCCTGCACAAGCACCTCGACGCGGCGTTCCGGGCATGCGACGTTCCCCGCTTGACTTGGTATCAGGCAACGCGGCACACCTTCGCATCGCAATGGGTCATGGCAAACGGGTCCATCGAGAAGCTCGCGGCCGTACTCGGCCACTCCGCGACATGGGTGACGGAGCGGTACGCGCACCTCCGTCCCGAATTGTTCGGAGCCGAGGACCGGGCGCGGCTCATGGTGGACCTCACGCGCCGGGAGGCCGCGGTGGTCCCGCTGGCCGATACGGGTGCAGTTGGCTACCGTTTGGCTACAGTCGCGGCATCCGGCGGAGAGGATGGAAAGAATTCTTCAGCGAAATCAGATCTTAGGGGCGCTAGCTCAATGGTAGAGCATCGGCCTTTTAAGCCGGTGGTTCTGGGTTCGAGCCCCAGGCGCCCCATCAATGTTCAACGGCATTCCGTGAGGTCTCGACCAACTTCTCCCCAGTTTCTCCCCGCACCCCGTCCGGCCGTCGGTCGAGCTGCTGGATGGCCTCTGTCTTCGCGCCGGGCGAAAGGTGCATGTACCGCAACGTCGTGGACAGGTCGGCGTGGCCGGCGAGCTCCTGGATCGCCTTCGCCGGCACCCCCATCATGGCGAGGTGCGAGCAGAAGGTGTGACGGAGGACGTGCAGTCCTGCGTCCGCACCTAGGTTGGCGCGCCGGGTTGCCGACTCCATCCACAGGTGTAGTGCCTTCCTGCCGAGCGACGTCCCGTCCTCGTGGCAGAGGACCCGGGGACCGCGCAGGTGGCGGTGAGCCTGTAGCGTCGCCGCGAGCCGCTCCGTCATGGGTACGCGGCGCGAGCGCCCACCCTTCGGCGCCGTGACGTGCCCGTCCCACTCGCTCCTCTGCACGTTGATCGTCGTGCGGGGGAAGTCGAGGTCGCTCCACTCGAGCGCGAGGATCTCGCCGCGCCGGAGTCCTGCGTCGCCTCCGAGCAGGACCATGATCTCGATACGGGGATCGAGGGCGTGGGCTGCATCGGCGAGGCGCCGGTAGTCGGCGAAGTCGAGGAACCGCATCTCGGGCTTCACCGCCTTGAGCGGACGGATCCGGCACGGCAGGCGCTCGAGGACGCCCCACTCCTGCGCCGTCTTGAGCAACTTGGAGAGCACCACCTGGATGTTGTTCACGTACTTGGCGGACAGTCCGTCCGCGAGGAGCTTCCCCTTGAACCGCTGGACGTCCTCGTCGCGGATGGCGTCGAGCCTCTTCGCGCCGAAGGACGGCCCCAGGTGCAGCCGGTAGAGTACGTCCACCGTCGCGGTGTAGGACGGCTTGAGCATGTTCGCCTTGACGTGCCCGGCGACGTAGCGCGGCCAGAAGTCCGCCAGCGTCGGCGCCGGTCCCCTCTCCTCCTTCACGGGTTCGGGCGCGCGCATGGCGGCGGCCACGATCGCCGCCTCGCGCTGCTGCGCCCACCTGAGCGTTGCCGCGTAGGTCGAGACCGGCGACCGCACCCGCTCGCGGTACTTGGTCCCGTCCGGTAGCCTGCCGCGGATATCCACTTCCCATCCCTTCCGGCCGGATTTGTTCCACTCCTGCACTCGCACCATCATCGTCCCCCGACGACGACGGCGCGGACCGGGGTCGAGTGTACGGAAGTGGACTGACGCAGGCTAGCCACGGGCCCCCACAAGGGCGTCCAGCTCGGAGCGGCGAAAGCGCCAGCGCCGGCCCCAGCGGTGCGCCGGTAGCTGTCCGCGCTCCACCCGCTTGTAGACCGCGGCCCGGCTCGGAAGCCGGAGGTACTCGGCGACCTCGTCGGCGGTCATCCAGGGGGAGGACCTGTTCGCATTGGTCTCGTTCATGGTCTGCACCTCCGATCCGGTGGCGGTCCCGTGCTGGCAACCGCCACCGGATCGGCTCCCTAGGGCGTGAGCCCCTCCTCCGCTCCCGGCAGCTCGAAGCAAGCGCACTCGCAGACCTTGCAGGAGAGTAACCAGTGCGCCCGCTCGTCCGCGGTGAGGTCGCTCTGCTCCACGTCCTTCGGGTCGTAGTACCCGTTATGCCAGTGCTGATCCTCATTGTGACCACAGGCGCAAAAGAAGTGCTCCGGCGATGGCACTCTCCGCGAACCAGTCAGCTTCAGCATCCCGTGTGCCTGCGCCCACGCGAGCGCCTCGGCCCGTTCCTCGTCGGTCAGCTTCGAAGGGTTGCGCTTCGTCTTGTCTTGCTCGTTCATGGCATTCCTTCCCGGGACCGGCGCCGAGCCAAAGCGACCCGGCGCCGGACCCGCGGTGGCTAGAAGAGGGGCTGTCGCTTGCGGTACTCCGCCAGCGTATGGGAGCGGCGCTCCTCGAACTCGGCGACGGACTGCGCCATTACGGCGAACGTCTCGAGGAACTTGTCCCAGGGCACGGCGACGGGCCGCACGTTGGCGAAGGCAAACGCCTCCTCCATTGCCAACATCGAGGCGCGTAGTTGGTGAAGGAGTGCATCCGCGTCGTCCCAGAACGCCCTGCACTCTGCGGCGAACGCTTCGTGGATGACTTTGTGAAACGGACTGTCAGGGTTCTTGAGATCCTCTAGGGTGTATTTCTTCGCCTCTTCCATTTTGGGTTTCCTTTCCGCTCATGCGCTGTACGGCGACTCTTCGTCTTCGGCGGACACGTCCTCCGGCTCCGGCGCCTGGCGCTCCCTCACTGGCGCCACGGCGCGGGTCGGCGCGGGCTTCTTCGCCCCGTTCGCCTTGTTCGAGACGCGCGGCGTCACCTTGAACGTCTTCGCCTTTCCGCGCTCGCCCAGGTACGCGATCACGTACCAGTTGCCGATCACCACCTGCTCGATGAACCGCTTCATCGCGATCGGCGAGCCGCCGGAGATGGTGAACTGCGCCCCGTGCTCGTCCTCAACGACGAGGTCCGTCTTCGGCTTTCCCTCCAGGTCCTTCCCCGCCTTCTTTTCGACCGCCTTCACGGTGAGCGTCTTCGGGGCGTTCCACTTCACGAACTCCCCGCTCGACAGGTCGAGGGGCTCGCCTTCCTGCATGTCGTTCACGTGCGTCATTGCGTTCCTTACCTTTCGTTCTTGGTACTGCGTTCAAACAGTGAACTTCCGCACCTGCCTTTGGTCGTCAGGCTCCTTTCGCTTGTGAAGGTTGTCCGGCGTACCAGCGGTCCTGTTCCGGTCCGCGCTGAGCGCGGCGGACGGCCACGCGGTAAGCGAGCTTCGCGTCCGCCAGGAGCGACAGCGCCATGTCGAGCCGCCGCTTCTCGAAGTTGTTCTGCAACCCCTGGTAGAGATCCGTCCGGGAGAGTCCCTCCGCTCCGGCTTGCCGGAGCCAGGTGAGGATTCGGTCCGCGATGACGTCGCCAGTGGACGTCCCCCAGACGAGCTCGGCGGAGCGTTCGGCGTAGCGCCACGCGGCGAGCGCCGCCTCGAGGTGGACGGCATCGATCTCCCGACGTCCGTCCGCGAGGGCGTAGAGGAGGCTCAACCGGACGACCTGGGCGGCACCGCGGGCCGTGACGCTCCCGACCATCCCGGGGCGTCCCGCCGTTAACTCTTCGTACACTTCGTGCCAGAGGGCTCGCGCGGCTGGCGTCCGGCCGATCCGTCCGTCCTTCGCACCCTCGACGGCTGCGGCTCGGAGCGGCCGGGCGTGGGTGTCGTAGAAGAGGTCCTCGAGCGGCTCCGGCTCGGGGAGCGACCGGACTCTGTGCGTGAAGCAGAACAGGTGCCGGTTGGCGTACCCGTTCACCGCCTCGGTCTGGTTCAGCTTGCGGCGGAGCTCCTCTACCGTGATGTGCGCGACGATAGAAACGTGCGGGTCCGTCGCCTTGAGTCCGTTCTTTCGCGTGAGGACCTGGAGGGGACGGCCGTCCCATGCCTGCCGCAATGTCGGCGATAGGGTGTTCCCGCTCCTCTCGGTCTGCGCGAGGACTTGCTGGAACTCCGGCTCGATTAGGCACAGGCGCTTGTCGAGGACGCCGGGATCCGCGTGCTCCCCCTCGCCGGACGGATCGCGAAGCGCATTGATCAAACCCTCGCCGGAGCTCAGTCCCCCAGGGTTGACGGTAAGGGTCACATCCACGAAGGACATGAGCCGGAGGACGTGGTCGAGGGAGGTTCCCTTCCTGGCGGCGCTGCTCAGCCCCACGACCACCAGGAAGAGGTTCGCGTGGTGTCGGGTCGCTTCCGCCAGGAAGTACGGTCCGCGCCCCAGGGACGCCCCGTAGGCGGCGAGCGCCTGGAAGAGCAGGGACGCATCCGACGCCTCGGTGTACGGGCGGAGCTCCCGGACGAACTGCCCGACCGGCCCGTGGAGCGCCGCCTCGTCGAGAACCGGGTGGGAGGCTGGCGGGGACGAACAGTACGAGGAGTTTCTCTTCCCGCTGTCCGGGGAGGACGAAACGTACGAAGAGTTTCCGTCCCCACCGGGAAACTCTTCGTACTCTTCGTTCCCCCGGGAGGGGGTGGACGGAAACTCTTCGTACTCTTCGTTCCGTTGCGTGCGGGCAGCGGGGGTCGCGGACCGGACCGCCTCGAGAGCGACCTCTAGCCCCTTGTCCGCCCCCAGGTCCGCGAGCAGGTCCCCCAGGTCCTTGTGGTGGGGGAGGCGCACGCGGAGGCACCGCCCGGGCCCCAGGACGGCCGCCAGGGCCTCCGCCGCGGCGTCCCCTGCCTCGTCCCTGTCCGTCCAGAGGTAGACCTTCGGACAGCCCGCCAGCGCTTCCCGGGCGTGCTCTAGGACCCGGGCGGACGGGTTCGCGCCGTCCGGCAGGGAGACGACGGCGCACCCGCCGGAGCCGCCGACCTCCAGGTGGAGGCGGAGGACGTGAGCCGCGACGGCGTCCCGCTCGCCCTCGACGACGATCACCGGGTCGTCGGAGGTGACGCCGTCGATCCCGTAGAGGTGCGCCTCGACACCCGCCGGCCAGCGCCGGAAAGCCTTGTCGCCGTCAAGGCTGCGGAGCTTCGCGTAGCTGTAGCCGCCGCCGCGCTGGTACGGGTAGCTTACCCACCGGCGACCGTCGAGCTTCACGAACCCGATCCCGAACTGGCGGACGGCGTCCTCGGGGAACCGGTACTCGTCGACGACCCTCTGCCGCGCCCCCTCGCTGGCGAACAGCGCCTCGACGGACGCCGCTACCTGCTCGGCCGTGAAGGTCTTCGGCGCGGCGCGGCGGAGAGGCTCCGGCGGCGCCACGATCAACGCCGGGTCGCTCGCTGGCATGAGGTCCGCGAGCTCGAGCCCCAGCATCCCGACGACGTCCGCGACGCCGCATCCGGCATGACAGTGGAGGAGGACGCGCCCACCCTCCCCCTCGGCGACGGACAGGCTCGGCTTGTCGTCCAGGTGCGCCGGACAGCGCGCCTGCCATCCCTTGCCGTTCGCCTTCACGCCGTCGAGGCGCTCGAGGAACTCGGCGGCCGTCATGTGCGCCTCCGGCGATACGGATCGGCGCCATCGGCGGCGTACTGGGACGCGGAACGATAGAGCTTCGCGGCGGCGAGCAATTTCTCGCGCGCGCCAGACTCGTCGCCGGCAGCCTCGAGCTCTAGAGCCTGGCGGACAAGATCGTCCGCTGCCACGGTTAGTGCGTGAATTGCGCTACTGGACGCTGCAATCGGTCGGGTCGCTGTCACGCGGCAAGAATGTGCCGCGCCGACCTCTGCCGGAACGCAGGGACTCTAAGTGTCCCCGGGGACGCTAGCTACCCGCCGGGACACGTTGTGTCCTGGGGTTGATTTCACGGGCCCGCCTTAGGTGCCGGTTCCAGAGCTTTCGGTAGCTCAAGGGCGCCGCTCTCCCGTTTCGGATGGTCTCCCCGAGCCGCGCCACTTGGGGCCACTTCTCTTCCAACCCCGGACCGGGGCGAGCGGCCCACGCGGCAACCGCGTCCCGCCAGCGTGGAAGGTGCGCTCGCGCCCCGTCGGGAGTGAGGTAGTCGGGGAAGGAGCGAACGAACCATTCGGCAGCGAGCCGAGCGGCGAGGTCAGAATCTGCCCCTGCATGCTCCGCCGCGCACGCTATTGCCGTGACGAGTCCGAGCTTCGCTTGCGTGTCGAAATCGGTTCCCTCTACCTCGGCGATAACGTCTCGAGCGAGCTTGAGCGCCTTCTGCACCTCGAGTTCGTCCGCACGCTCGTCGGCGAGGACTTGCGCAGCCCCCGTGGCGGCGAGGCAAAGATGTTGGAGCCGTTCGATTGCAATCCGCCGTTCCTGCGTCGGAGCGTGACGGGGGAACAGCTTTCGGACCTGCTGGCGCCAGTCCATGTCCGCCTCCCGATGGCGGGCTACCAGCAGAGACCTTCAGACTTTGCCTTTTCCCAGGCATCCGCCAAGGAGAGCCCTTCCTCCCCGTGAAGCTGCTGGATTCTGGCGTGCCTTCGTTCTGCATTGTGAATGAAACGGGCGCGTACGATCCGACACCTCGCCTGGGCGAAGTCGATCACGTTCGACCCGCGGTCGTGCCTTTTCTTTGCCATACGCCCTCCCGACGGGCACCCGAAGAAAGAGAACGCGGGGCTGGCGCCCTTCGGGATGGCGCCCCTCCGGCCGGGAGGCGCCCCGCAGAGGGACTTTAAGACGGGGGTCTGACGGGCGGACGGTCCTCCTCCGCGTCCCGCTCGTCGTCCTGGCGCTCCGGCTCCTCGCGCTCGTCGTCACGAGTGGAATTGACCCGCGCGGCGAGGTCGCGCTTGAACTCCCCGCCTCGCGAAAAACGGCGCTTCCCCATGTCTGCTCCTTCGCCAAAGGGCCGCATTTGACCTAGGAACGACGCAGCGGAGGGGGGCCGCACCCCTGGCTACCCCCTGAAATGAAGAAGCGGCGGGATGCACCACCCCCGCCGCCTCCGCCCGCGACGGCCGGGGGCGGCGCCGGCCAGTCACCCGGGGCTGGCCCCGGGCGCCGTCTTAGGTCCAGTAGCCGGGATGCATCCGCGCCAGCGGGCCGAGCGGCGCGACGCCCTCGGGGGGCTTGTCCGCCGCGGGGAGGCGCGCGCGCCACTTCTCGTAGTGCCTCCGGCGCCGGCGCTCCTTTTCCTCCGCGCGGGCCGCCTCCGCCTGCGCGCGCTCCGCCTTGATGGCCTCGGCTTCCCGCTCGAGGGCGGCGATCGCCTCGATGTTGAGGGCGCCGCCGGTCGAGTCGCGGACGCCAGCGCGCCAAACGTGGCGGCCCGGCCCGGCGCACGTCGCCTCTGCAGAGCGCCCGGCGTAGGACCGGACCCCGGCGCCGCAGCGTGGGCAGGCAGAATGCGCCATGATGTGCCGCACGTCGGCCACGATGGACCGATGGCGGGCTACGGCGACGGCGGACGCCCGGACAGCGAACCCCTGCCACCAGACCGCCCAGTCCGCCGGTGTCACGGCTCCTGCTCCATGCTCCACCCCGGCGCGGCACGGGTCGGGCGACGCGCGAGCTCGTCCTGACCGCAGGAGCGGCACACCTGCGTCCCCCGCCTCTCCCTCGACTCCACCGAGCCGAGCGCGAGGGCGGCGAAGGAGTCGAACATCCGGTGCCGGCAGCGGGGGCACAACAAGACGAACATGCGCTGCCAGTAGCTGACGACGGCAACGTGCCCTTTGGCGCTGAGTAAATCGACGTGCATGAGAGCTCCCTTACGTCGAAAGGACCGTGTAAGCGGCGCTGGGGTTGGTGCTGTTCGGCCGCGCGAACGTCGCGGAGTACGCAGGCATCCCCGCCCACCGAATCACCGCCCGGTAGGTCGCCTGGTCATAGTCGAACTGGAAGTGAAGCGACCACGTTTCCTGAAACCGGCTCGTGACGAGGTACTGCGACGGATCGAATAGCAGGATGTCGCCCACGGACCCGAGCGCCGCGCATGCCTCGGTCAGCAGCACCGGCATCCCCAGCAAGGTCGGATAGCTGAACCCACTCTGACCGGCAAAGGCGTAATAGGGCCAACCGAAAGCCCGCGCCAAACTCTCGACGTCAGGGTTCATGAGCCAAACTGCGTTCGGACGGCAAGCCGCATCGAGCGCGGAGAGCATTCCCATCGCGTCCAACAGGGCGAAGGTCCCGCCGGAATGCCTCGTGACCGTGAGTGTCCCGCCGCTCGCGACGACCCCTGCCCCGGGAGCGCCGTTCGCGGTTCCCCAGAGAACTTGGTTGACCAGCGTGTACCCGATGCGTTCGCCCGCCGCCGAGCTGACGTAGGCCGCGAGACCCACTGAATCGGCCCAGAGCTCGTCCGTCACGGGCAGTAGAACAACCAGCTTGTCGGCTCGGAGCGTGCGCCCCTGAATGGCAGGCTTTGACTGCGTCGCCTGCGTCCCTTCGGACAGCCAGTACGGGCGCGGCCCCTTCGTGCTCCACGGCCGCTCGACGTCGATGGGCAGATAGACTTGTGCCGCGTCGGAGACAACCCGGAGTCTCGAGAGAATCGACGTCGGCGCCTTCAGCGGGCGCAGTATTTCCTCGGTCCATTTCCCGGGGACTGCAAATCCACCGTCACCGCCCGACGACTCGTTCGCGCCGGTCGACGGCGTGTTCACGATCTGAAGGCGCCCGTCCCGTCGCCCACCCGGGATGCTCGCGTCCTTCACCGCGTTGAGGTACTCGCCGAAACTGCCAAAGCCCGCCTGCGCCGTCATTGTTTCCTCCTGCCGCCTTCCGCTTTCCACCCGCCGCCATGACGGGCGACCGATAGGCAGAATACCACCAAGTCTGACGTTCTGATAGCCTGCGACTATCGACGGAGGAAACCATGGCAAAGGGCGGCAGAAACCGACTGAGCGTGGCGCGCCACAAACTGCAGGGCACCTATCAAAAGAGCCGGCACGGTAAGCGCGCAGCCCCGGCGGGCGACCCCTGCGACCCACCGCCGGCGCCGGAGTATCTGAGCGAGCACGAGGCCCATGTCTGGGACGACCTCTGCGAGCAGCTCCGCCAGCGCGGCACCTTCCGCCCGCACTACCGCTCGGCCCTGGTACTGCTCGCAAAGACCATCACCAAGATTCACGAGGGGCGCAGCAATATGGCGAGCTACGCCTTCTCGAAGCTGGTGTCGTCGGCAAACGAGCAGCTCCGCGCCTTCGGGCTCGGTCCCATCGAAGCGGAGGCGCCACCCGAGCGCGAACTCGACCCGGTCGAGGAATTCTTGTTCGGCGGGCGAAGCCTTGCCCAGAGCCCCCCGGACGTGAGACGCGCCATCACCGAAAAGAACGCGGCAGAGGCGAGGCGCACGATGAATGGCGGGTCAATGAAGGTCGTGCAGGATGAAGAGCATTAACGGACGGTTCAACTACCCGTTTTTTGCGGTGCATGCGTGCGTTGCTGTGTAACCGCGGGGCGCAAGGCCCCTTCGATTTGAATCGTGTAGTACCCCGGGTTTACTAGGCTTTTCACTCGTGGGCTAGTCGTTGCGCCAGCCCGCGCCGTCCTCGGCGTTGGTTTTGCGAGCGTGGCACCGCTTGCACAGGCTTCGCAGATTCGCCTCGTCGAACATGGCGCCGCCCTTGCTCGTCGAGAGGATGTGATCCACCTCTTCGGCGGGCGCGACGCCGCAGAACTCGCAGACTGGATGCCTCGCGCGGTGCGCTTGGCTGACCCGGCGCCACAATGCGGTGTGGTACTCCGCCGGGCGCGGCTTCTTCTTCGGCGCCAGGTGCGCATGCTCCGGGCACCGAGCCTCCCCGCGCCGGGTCAAGCCCGAACAGCCAACCACGGCGCACGGCCTTTGCGCGGCCCACGGCACGTTCAGTCCTCGAGAGGGTAGCGCCTGGCGGCTGCGCGCAGCGCGGCTGCAGACGCGGCGTAGCTGCGCTCGTCGGCGTCGGCGAAGCGGAGCGCAGCCTCGGCGAGGCGCGGCCAGGGGGGAAGCTTCGGCTCTATCGCGCCGGTCGCCTGGGACTGCCCGCGCCTGCGGTTGTAGTGAGCCCAGCACAAACCACTTCGAGCCGCGGGTGCGTCGCAGTCCGAGGCGGAGCATATCGCCACGGCGTCGATGGTAGCACGACTCTCGGATTGCGTAGCACGAATAGGGCGCCTTTAGACGGTACCCAGGCGCCTAACCTTCTCCCCGGTTTCTCCCCGCACTCGGTCTTTTGGCGTCCACTGGGGTCCGTTCACGTCTAGTCTTCCTGCGTAAGGAAACCCTTGTGCCACAAGGCGATCGTAAGAATTGGTCCGCGCCGTCGCCTAGTTAGAGTTTCGCTATCCTGTGGGTTCGAGCCCCAGGCGCCCCACCAATGTTCAACAGTGTTTCCTGACGTCTCGGCGGGGGTTGCCAAACGGGTTGCCACTGCCGCCACTTCCGTAGGCCGAGCGTCGAGAAGTCGAACTCCGCTGTCCTTGGCTGCCGGCGACAGGTGCATGTAGCGAAGCGTCGTCGACAGGTCGGCGTGGCCGGCCAGCTCCTGGATGGCCTTCGTTGGTGCTCCTTGCATCGCAGGGTGCGAGCAGTACGTGTGTCGCGGCACGTGAAGCCCGGCGCCATCTCCCAGTCCGGTACGCCGCTGCGCTGCCGACATCCATACGTGTAGGGCCTTCCGACCTACGGGAGCGCCGTCCTCGTGGCGGAGGACGCGGCGCCCCCGAAGGTGACGATGGGCCAGGAGTACTCGGTGGAGCTCCGCGGTGAGCGGAACCCGTCGCGACCGACCGCCCTTCGGAGGCGTGATCTGGCCGTCCCAGTCGCTACGCTGTACGTGAACGGTCCGTCGTTGGAAGTCGACGTCCGTCCACTCAAGGGCAAGCATCCCGCCTCGCCGCAGGCCCGCGTCTCCGCCGAACAGCACCATGACCTCGATGCGGGGACTTCTCCTTCTCTCCCCTCGGGCGAGCAGGAAGGCCTCCCGTGACGGCCGGCGAACAAGTTTCCTACGCGTGGACCTCGGCAGCGACGGAGAAGCCCCTCAAGTGCGTGGCATCCGGGACAATGTGTACGGTTCAACTGGGTGCTGGGATCTACTTGACCAGGCAGTTGGTCACCTACAACTTCAAGGGCGCGCTCAAGGGGGCTGGGCAGAACTCCACAATCATCAAGCCCGTTGGGCAACTCAACGTATGCCAGCTCGGGGACCTGTGCTCTTGGTTACCTCCCGATACCGGCACGCATCTCTGGCCCACTCTGGTGATCTTCGTGGACGGAAACATCACCATCTCGGACATCTCGTTCTCTCTCGCGACGGCCCCCTCTCCTGCGATAAACGGATTGCCTGGGTTTTGGGATGTGATCCGCATAATGGGCTCGCAACCCGTCGTGGCGTCCATCCGGCGCGTCAGCATCACGGGCGCTCAGGACCCGCGCGGGTATTTCGTTCGTGTCCCTAAGATTGTGTGATTCGAAAACTCGCGGAGGTTGAAAAGGAAAAGGAAGCTCCTCTAGCCGTGAACCCATCACGACCTCGCTTGCCGGCGAGGTGAGGAGCTTCCGATGAACGAG
>Ga0335069_10010231_pt1 | contig 13296 bp, 9 predicted proteins | sample Lox_Sample_11_FD_206714 | JGI IMG/M metagenome (GOLD analysis project Ga0335069, IMG submission 206714) | Soil microbial communities from Loxahatchee National Wildlife Refuge, Florida, United States - Lox_Sample_1.1 | ecosystem: Environmental > Terrestrial > Soil > Wetlands | place: USA: Florida... | reverse complement strand
TGACCTCCGCCGGGAATACTGCTCACGCGGTAGGGGTCGCAACGTTCCGAATCGACTTGCGGTGACGCTACCGACGTCGACGGAAACCTACGCGGCGCGGGTCGGCTTCCTCGTCGCCGCCGTGGCGACGGCGGTGATCGCCGTCTGGGTTTTCTATGTGCACCCGTGGCTCGGGCTGACAACCGCCTTCGATCGCTGGCTTGATCCTTATGGCTGTTTGTTCTCCTCGTTGTGCGCCGGACCGCTCGCAGCGGTGAGCCAGCCCGGGCTGCTGGCAGCCTTCCTGGCAGTTGCTCTCTCTGCCGCAGCGTTCTGGCAATCGCCCTCGTCCGCCACAGCGAATGATGGTGTCATCGACTCGAATGCGCTAATCCCACACTCCCGCTGGATCCCTGCGCTCCGGCAGCAGGCATTCGTCCTGTGCCTTTGGTTGACCGCGTACCAAGCCATTGTCGTGCTCGCCGGCGGAACACCGCCAGCCTACGTGTGGCTCACCGCGGTGGCGGGCGGCGTGCAGTACGCCGCTTTGTGCGACGCGGCCTCGAGCTGGGCAGCAGTGTTCGCTACTTTGTGGGGCCTCTCACTGGCGGCATCCATCGCGCTCATCGTCCTGGGCGCCGCATGCATCGGAGGAGAAACCCGTAGCGGCACGGCCTTGCTGATTGGCGGCATCGTCGTCGCGGTTGCCTGCCGCATGCGCGTAGGCTCGCAACGCCGAACGATCGAATATGGCCTCATCCTGGCGTTGACCCTGCTGGCCCTTGCCCAGACCATGAGTCGTGCTTGGTCGTGGCATTTCGCATTCATCGGTGACGAGTGGGGTTTTTTCCTCTTCGCGCGCCGCTTGCTTCATGTTCAAGAGTTCCCGCTGCTCGGCCTTCCGTACCATGGCGCCTACCACAGCAACTTGTCGTCCTGGGCGCAGGCATGGGTTATGCGTGCGGCAGGGGAGAATATCTACGGTTGGCGGTTGTCATCGGTCTTGCCCTTCGTGCTGTCCGTACCGCCGCTCTACGTGTTCATCCGTTGGCTGGCAGGAGCTGAGGCAGCAGCCCTTGGTGCGGCGCTGTTCGCCGCCTCGCACATGCTGCAGATGTTCTCGCTCGTCCCCTACAACAACACGCAAGCCTTGTTGCCGCTGACCCTTGGACTTGGCTTCTTCGCCTGGACTGCAGAGCGACCGAGTGTCCTGGGCAACCTGCTCACGGGCATGGCGGTGGGTCTCAGTGTATTCGCTTACGGCCTGGCGCGTCTGGCGGTCATTCCGCTCGGCATTCTCGTTCTGGCCTATTCACGGCGGTCGAGACGGTTCGCGCTACCCGCCGCACTTCGTACGGCCTTCGGTGCCATGGTCATCGCGACCCCGATGCTGTTCAATCTTTCCAACTGGAACACGATGCTGCGTGCCACGCCCGTGCACAGCGAAGGCACGGCAAGCTTCGCACAGCAGCTAACGACCAATGCTGTCTGGGGTCTCTTGGCTTTCCTGCGCGGTACAGTCACCAGTCACAACGTTTCGGGGCCGCACACCGACCCCCTGACCGCCGCGCTCGTGCTGATCGGCCTCGGCTATATTCTCGCCAACTTGGGCAGCCGGGCGCTGCGCACGTGGTTCTTGGCCAGCGCCGCATTCACATTCGCCGTATGCGTCGTCCAGCAATACCCACTGCCGTCGCACACGCGAATGTTCATCCTGCCGGTGGTGTATGCCGTTTACGCGGGGATAGGCGGCAGCGCAACCGTGCGATTGCTCCTTCCGCGGGCCCAGCTGCGCCGGTGGGCCGTGATCGCGGTTCTGATGCTCGCGGGCTTCGTGCTCAACCGCCATCACATTGAGCACATCTCCCTGGCACAGTCAGCCTGGACGCTCGAGGATCGCCTCGTGCAAGAGCTTCAAGCAACCGCCGCACCCGACGGGGGCGGCTTGAAGACTTTCATCATCCTCGGTGAGGAAGCCCTCCCACGGAATATGACTATGGTGCGCGCCTATGACATCGGACGTGAACGCCTGGTGTACCTCACCTCATCCGAAGCGTTGAAGCTGCCGGATCTGTGCTCCGCCGGTTCGCAACCTGCCATGGCTCTGATACACGCACTCGCGGCACCGGTGGAGCAGTTGCGGGCGCGCATCGCGACGTGTTGGCCCGGCTATGAAGAGACGCGCGCGGAAAGTAGCCCCGGCGCCCCCGGACTCATTCGCTTCGTGACCGCAGCGGGTCGTCTTGAAATTGAACGGTTGGCTGCGACCCGCGCCAGCAATCGTCAGCATCCCGACACGCTGGCCGTGCCGGACCCGAGCGACCTGGCAATCGATCGGCATGGGAACGTGTACGTGCTGACGCTGGGTCAGCCGCGCGTACACCGCTTCGACGCGGCTGGCAGACCAGGCGACGTGCTCGTCCTCGAGCAGGACAACTCCTCGGCCCTGGCATTGACGCCTGCCGGGCTGTTGCTGGTGGCAAGTACGGGCACAGGGAGTCATCTCATCTGGTACGATTCCAGCGGGCGACCGCTCAAGCGAGCACCAGCATCACTCGCGGTGCGACAACCGCGCGGCCTGGCGGTCGCAGCCGACGGCGAAACGGTGGTAGCCGACGATTCAGGACGGATCGTGTGCTTCTCCGACAGCCTCGACGTTACATGCGACCTCCCGCAGGCGGAGCAGCCAATCTCGATCGCGTGGTCGACGGACAAGACGTTCTGGGTCGCATACACCAGCGGGAGGCTGGCACGGCTTTCCCGTAGCGGTGAGGTGCTGGCGACGCTCGACGCACCGCCCCAATTCGCCGCACGGCCGTGGCGCTTCTTCGTGGATGCAGGGGGGGAACTTGTGATCGCCGAACCGGAGGGCCAGCGAGTAATCCGCCGGCGCCCGACGGGAGAGCTTCTTCAAGTGTGGAGCGGATTCGATCAGCCCGTCGCGGCGGCAACCGATGCTAGCGGTCGCCTGCTGGTTTCGGATCTCACCCTCGACGAGGTGGCGATCGTGCCGGCGCGAATTGAACGCTGTCACTGATCGCACTGCGGTGGAATCGCCCGCCTGGGCAGACACTAGCCAGGGTCGCTGCGGCTCAGCGCGGCGCGCGGCAGTTTGCGGTGCGACTTGAACGGCCAATCTTGCAACCGCCGATCTGCCCTCCCCGATCACGCCCGCCGATCGAGACGGTCACAGCAACCGACGCCGCGGCGAGCGGTGGAGCGAAGGTTCTGCCACGGGCGGTGAGTTTGACGGTAAGGAGGTTCGGGCTGCTGACGACGTTCTGTCGAAAGGTTGCGACCGCGGGGCCGTTTCCGCGGCAAATGCCGATGCAAGGTGCGAAGGTGATTGTCTCTCCGGGCGTAACGAGACCGGCCCCGTCGAGGTGCACCGCAAAGCCCCGGCTGAGGCTCGTGAGCAGCGCTGCGGCACTGCCCCAGTCGGTCGCGTCGATAAGGCCCCTGATCAAAATCGTACCGTGACCGTCGCCGAAAACACCGGCTCCCCGCAAGTTCACTTGTCGCAAAATGAGCGGTACGACGGTGAAGCTTGCGTCACACATGTCGCCGACATGGTTGCCGTCTGCATCGCTCTGCCCCGGGTTCCAGTTGTCCGGGCAGTTGTCGACGGCATCCGGCACGCCGTCGCCATCGCGGTCGGGGAGCGGGGTTGGCGTGCTCGTGGCAGGCGCGGTCGATGTCGGTGTGACCGTCGGGATCGCGGTGCCTTGTGCCCATGTGGAACGCCCAGGCAGAAGCAGCATGATCGTCGCGAGCATGAGGAGGTCGCGCCTCAACATCAAAAGCCGCAGCGCCATCGGGACCACACGAAAACCTGGCCCGTTTGGTGAACAAATGTCAACGCCGTTCTCGCTGCAAGGAACCGCCGTGGCGAGCGCTCTTCCTGAACTAAGGCGAATACCATCGGGGCGAGGCATTTCGATCACGCGCAACGGGCTGCGCTGACGTTGAGTCAGCGCAGCGGGGTACGACAATTGGCCGTCCGGCTCGAGCGGCCTACCGTGCAACTCGGGATCTGATCGCGACGATCTCGACCGTCGAGCGACAACGTCACGGCGACCTGCGCCGAGCTGAGCGGTGGGGGGAAGGTTCTGCCCTTCAGCGTCACCTTAACCTTCAACAGGTTCGGAGTCGTGATCTTCGTTTCCTTGAAGGTAGCCGTCGCCGGACCGCTGCCGATGCACGACGAGACACACGGCGCAAAATACGCCGTCTCCCCCGGCGCACTCAGACCCGCCCCGTCCACGTGAATCGCAAAGCCATGACTGAGGAACGTGGCGACTGCATCTGGACCGCCCCATTCGGTTGTATCGAGCATGCCTCGGATCACGATCGTCGCGTAACCATTTCCGAAAACGCCCGCCCCCTTCAAGTGGACCTGTTGGAGAACAAAGGGCGTCGTGGTGAAACTGCTGTCACACATGTCGCCGATATCGTTGCCGTTCGCGTCGCTCTGTGCGGGATTCCAGTTGTTGAGGCAGTTGTCGACAGCATCCGGAACACCATCACCGTCCCCGTCGGGGAGCGGAGTCGCGGTGTTCGTTCGCGTCACGGTCGCGGTCGGGGTGCTTGTAGGAGTTCTGGTTGGTGTCTGAGTCGGCGTCGCTGTCGCCGTTGGTGTATTCGTCGCGGTCGGAGTATCTGTCGGAGTCTGTGCCGAGACCGCGCCGGCAAGGAGAGCCACCCAGAGTACCGCTGCGGCGACAGGCCGCCGCCCAATTACTCCCCCACGGAAACATCCCGACGCATCATGGGATCTAGCCCCGCAGGCGCCTGCCGGACGGCGTATTGAAAGGCACCAGATCATTGGAGACTGGGGAAGTCTGGCTCGAAAGCTAATCCAATGTCAACCGTATTCTCACCGCAGCCGGCGAAGACGCCTAGGCCTGTGTGACGGGAGTCAGTCAATGCACTGTTTCTGCTCAGCGCGACTTCCTCCGGAGCGTAGTAACAATTCGCCTTAGGGGTGTGGCGCCATGCCCAAAGACACGCGGCTCCTCGAAGACCGACTGGATGCTATCGAGCGCCGCCTCGAGGCAATCGAGCGTCGCTTGACTGACGGAGTCCCTGCGCTGGCGGCACCCCGACCCGCAGCCGAGAGCGAACCGCCCGTTGCGTTGTTCGAGGAGGCATCGATTGTCTCTGTTATCGGTCTCATCGGCCGGACCCTCATTGTCCTTGGCGGTGCGTTCTTCATCCGTTTCATCACTGAAGCCCAGATACTGCCGCAGTTTGCAGGGACTATCGTCGGACTGACCTACGCGCTGTTCTGGGTTTTCCTGGCCGACTACGGAGCGCGCAAGAATGTCAACGAGAGCGCCACCTTTCATGGCGTTTCCGCCGCGATGATCGGCTTCCCGCTGCTCTGGGAAACAACGCTGAAGCTGGCCTACCTCACGCCGATGCAGAGTGCGGCCGCGGTTTTGGTTTTCACCAGCATCGCGTTGGCGGTGGCGTGGCATCGCGAGATGCGGAGCTTCGCGGTGGTCATCGGCGCGCCAGCGGCTGTCACGATGCTGGCGCTCGGATTCGCAACGACGACGCTCCCACCCTTCGTGACTGCGCTGCTCTTCCTCGGGTGGGCGACGCTCTTGTTGGCGTACGACCGGAAATGGTACCTGCTCGCCGTCTTCGTCGCCCTGGTTGCCGACTTCGCCATGCTCCTCGCGGCCGTGATCCGGCTCGTCCGCCCGGAATCGGCGGCCGTCGCCTCGCTGGGTCTTGTCGTGCTGTGCGCGGCGCATGTGCTGCTCTGCGCTGTCTATTTCGGCACGTTTTCCTTCCTGGTGTTCCGGCGCGGGCGAAACTTGGCACTGCTCGAAGTCGCTCAAGTGATCGTGGTTTTGTTGATCGCCTTCGGTGGCTTCATCGGAGTGTCACTCGCGGCGCCCGAACTGCGAACGACGCTCGGTGTTTTGATCCTGGCTGTCACGGCAGGCTGCTACGTCGGCGCCTATCATTTTCTACGCCACGATGCGGAGCGGAACCGCACCTTTGTCCTCTACTCGGCAGTGGCCGCCATCGCAGCAATCGTTTCGGCAACCCTGATTTTGCGGGGACCGCCCGTTGCCATCATCCTCGCGCTCGCTGCCCTCACATGCTCGGCGATTGGAAACCGGGAAAGGCTCGTCAGCCTCGGGGTTCATGGTGCGCTCTACATCTTGGCTGCAGCCATTTCCTCCGGCTTAGCATGGGGAACAGTTCTGATTCTTTGGGGTAGCAGCCCGGCGCCGGAGCTCTGGACACGTCCGGCGCCATGGATCGTATTCCTTGTCTCGCTCACAGTTATGCTCCTGCAGCCCGGAAGGCGGGATATCGAATTCGAGCGGGCTTTCAGGCGTGCCCGGCTACCGGCAACGATTCTGGCAACAATTGCGTCGGCAGCGCTGGTGGTTTCGGTTGCGTTCGGTTTCAGGTCAGAGATCGCCGGGGGGGAAGTGACCGCATCGTTGATTCTGCGCACGGCGGTGATCTCTCTTGCCGCGGTTCTCCTCGCCCTTCTCAGCAGGAAAGAACGATTCGCCCAATCCAAGTGGCTAGTCATTCCGTTTCTGTTGGTTGCCGGAACGAAATTGCTCGCTCAGGATCTGCCGTCCGGACAGCCCTCGGTGCTGTTCGGCTCGCTCGCCGTATTCGGCGCCGCGCTGATCGTCGCGCCGCGCCTGCTGCGCGTGCGCCTTTGAGTGGCCTGCAGGTCAGCCCGCGGTCCCCCGCGGCGGCGTCTTTGGCACCGACTGCGCGACGCCTTCGGGTACCTGCAGCAAGCGGTTGAAGAAGCGCACCATCCAGGGGTTTATGAAGATGAAACGGCGCGGCCAGAGCGGCGAATGCCACTGCTCGGGGGGGAGCGTGCCGTCGAGGATCTCGCTCACCGCGTCCGCCGAGTGTGTCGCCAGGGTAGCGAGGATATGCTCGCCCAGTTCGGCCGAGGCACCCGCCGGTGCACCGGCGTAGGTCTCCTCCCGAAAGAAGCGCAGCCCACCACGGAATGCCTTGACCATCGCACTGAGCTTCGCGGGTTTACCGCGCTCGACATGCGGCAGCGGCTCGCCCCGCTCTTGCAGCCAGCCATCAACGGTGCGGCGCGGCAATGTCGCGTAGTCCTTCTCGACGCACTCCGGGTGCAGGGCCAACAGTTGCGATGTCTCGACCAAGCCGGCGTGTGTATCGCCGATGAGGTCCTCACGCCGCAGACCAGGCAACCCACCCAGCGCTTCGTACAGCTCGGCGCTGCCGCCGGTGAGGCGGCTGAGCATCACCGAAAAAACGCAGACCATGCGGATGCCGCGCCTGCGCGTGACGCGTTCGCAAGCGTCTTCAATCGCCAGGAAATGGCGCGGGCTGCCGTGGAAGTTGGAGACCAGAACGTCACGAAATCCTTGCGAGGCCAGTGACCGACCGAGATCTTCCAACACCGAGATCGTGGTCGACGGGCGGAAGAACAAGGAGCCGGCATGCGGCACAGCGTCGGTCGCCGTGTAGATGAACGGCAGCTTCAGGAATGTTCGATTGCGGTGTCGCTCCGGAAGGAAACGCAGCATGCGTTCCAGCAGCCCTTCGCCTTCGAGCGCGTCGGCACCCAACGGCAAGTGCGGCCCATGCACCTCGAGCGGCGAACAGGTGACCAGCACCACGCAGCGGTCACGGTCGAGCGCGTCGAATTGCCGCTTGGTCAGGCGTTCCCAACGATGCACAACCGGTTCGGTCAATGCCCCATCCATGCTCCTAGCAACCTCTCGGACTCTTCACTCAACAGCGATTTCAACGGGAGCGGGCCGGATAGCTGACGCTGATCGCGGGTCCTAGGCTTCGACGATCTCCGCCTTCGTGCTCTGTATGAATCCAATCACTTCCTCACGCTCAACCTTGGGCACTTTGAAGGCGTCCAGTGTGGAATTGAGGTGCCCCAAGAAAGCTGACCAATCGCTTTCACTGATCTTCATCCCCTTATGGGAGGTCTTCATGTCTCGTCCGGTGTAGTACAGGGGACCACCGGCACTCGAGCAGAGAAAATCGATCAGGAGCTGCTTCTCGCGCTTCACACCGTCCTCGGCGCGATGCTGCCAGAAGCGACCGAGCCGCGCGTCCGCCTGCAAGCGGGGCAATAGATCGTTGGCAACCGCGCTGATGGCGTCGTAGCCGCCGAGACGTTGATAGAGTGTTTTCTCACTCATGGCTTCCTCTCCTTTTCGCTAGAGAATGGGATGGCGGTTGGGCAAGAACTATCATCAGGGCACCACCCATTGCCAGGCCCTCATGAGCGGCATACCCCCGCCCCGGCGTACGCTGGCTCAGGCTGTCGAAACTTGATAGCTCACGCGGCACTGGATCGACGATGCCCCTCCTCCCCAAGGACAGCGCCGAATGGCTCGAAGCGGACGGCCTCGGCGGCTTTGCCTCGGGCACCGTCGCCGGGAGTCGGACACGCCGCTATCACGCACTGCTCCTCACGGCAACGACGCCACCCGCCGGCCGCATCGTCCTGGTGAACGGCTTCGACGCCTGGGTGCAGACACCGTCTGGAACCTTCGCCCTCTCGTCGCAACGCTACGTGCCCGGGGTTACGCACCCCGATGGAAATCGGCGCATCGAGAGCTTCGGAGCAGAACCTTGGCCGCGGTGGCGCTTTCGCCTCGGGGGCGACACAACCATCGATCAAGAAGTCTTTGCCCGATGGGGCGCGAGCTTGGTCGGGCTAAGCTGGCGCGTGACCGGTCCCGCCGTGGGCATGACGCTCTCCGTCCGGCCGTTTCTTTCCGGTCGCGACTACCATTCGCTGCATCACGAGAATCGCACATTTCATTTCGATCCAGAGATGCGTGACACAAGGATCGTGTGGCATCCCTACCAAGGTCTGCCCGGAATCGTCTCGCTGGCGAACGGGTCATACAGCCACGAGCCAACCTGGTATCGGAATTTCCTGTACGAGGAAGAACGCAATCGCGGCCTCGACTACACGGAAGATCTCGCATCGCCCGGTATTCTGCGCTGGGACCTCTCACGTGGCGCTGCCGTCTGGATGCTTGCCGCGGAGGGGCATGGTTCCGACCAACTCACGAGTGGCGCCGTGCCGGAGGTCACATACAATGCTTTGCAGTCGGCTGAAGGACAACGGCGCTCGCAGTTCGCCGTGCGTCTACAACGATCGGCCGACGCGTATCTGGTGAAGCGCGGCGACGGCATGACGGTGGTCGCAGGATATCCGTGGTTTACCGACTGGGGGCGCGACACCTTCATCGCTTTGCGCGGCCTCTGCCTCGCCACCGGCCGTCTCGACGAGGCGCGTTCCATCCTGCTCCAGTGGTCTGGTTGCGTATCGGAGGGCATGCTCCCCAATCGCTTTGCGGACCGCGGCGACACGCCGGAGTTCAACGCGGTCGATGTGTCCCTGTGGTACATCATCGCGGCTTACGAGTTCATGCAAGCGGCAGCCGTCGCGCGACTCACACTTTCGTCGGCTGAGCGGCAGGCGCTCACCACCGCGGTTGAGGCGATCCTGTCCGGTTACGCGAACGGTACACGCTATCAGATTCATGTCACTGATGACGGATTGCTCGCCGCAGGCGAGCCCGGTGTGCAGCTCACCTGGATGGATGCAAAGGTAGGTAACTCGGTGGTGACGCCGCGCATCGGTAAGCCGGTGGAGGTGCAAGCGTTGTGGCTCAACGCGCTGCGCATCGCCAGCGCGACTTCCGAAAAATGGGGCACCCTGCTAGCACGCGGCAGCGCAGCCTTCCAGGCACGCTTCTGGAACGCCGCCGGTCATTTGAACGACGTTGTGGATGTCGATCATCACGCCGGCGTCGTCGATGGAACCTTCCGGCCGAATCAGATTCTCGCCGTCGGCGGCCTGCCGTTTGCGCTGCTCGAGGGGGAGCGTGCACGCCAGGTCGTTACTGCGGTGGAGGCGCGCCTGCTCACCCCGCTCGGCCTGCGCTCCCTCGCCCCCGGCGAAGCCGGCTATGCCGCCCACTATGAGGGGGGTGCCCGCGAACGCGACGGCGCATATCATCAAGGCACTGCGTGGCCATGGCTGATGGGTCCGTTTCTCGAGGCGTGGGTGCGCGTGCGCGGCAACACCGCCAACGCGAAACGGGAGGCACGGACGCGTTATCTCGAACCATTTCTGCGACACCTCGACGTAGCCGGCCTCGGACACATCTCGGAAATCGCCGACGCTGAACCGCCGTTCACTCCACGTGGCTGCCCCTTTCAGGCGTGGTCCGTGGGTGAGGCCTTGCGCCTGCACCACCTTCTGCTTACCGAGTGACGCCAGTCCCACGGCCGCCCGTGATTGACCTGACGCGCCCGGCGCGCAGCGCTCGCACCGGGTCCATGTCACGGTAGGCACGATTGCCGTACAATGCCGCCGCCAAGAAGCATGCACCGCTGAGCGCATTCCACATTCCGATCCAGCGGTCATCCGGCGCGCCCGCATCACCCGCGCCAACGTTGGCCAAGGCAATGCCTACGTGGATGAAGAAGAACAGCACGCTGACCCCTTGCACGGCGCGAATACCGACACGTTGTCCCCAGACCGAGGCCGGGAACAGCGACACGGTGAGCAGCAGATGCCAGCCGGCCATGTGGTTCGCCATCTTCAATGCCCAGTCGCTCTGCAGTGTCTGCGCCTTCACCAAGTACAGGTAACTCGCCGTAAAACCGGCCGCCGATGCCGCCAAGGCGAGGCAGGCGTGCACCCACGCCGAGGTGGTCGGCAGCGCCCGCAGACGGTCTTCGCGCGATGCCAGCCGACCATCCACCCACACTTGCAGGTCGGGCGTCCGTTCGCCAACCATCAATCGCACCGCGACGTCTAGCCCAAGAGGAAGCAGGGAACCACGTACACCATGTTCCAGTTCCTGGCGCGTGTTGGCTCGTGCCACCGTCTGGGTGTCGACCATCAGCCGGCCACCGTCGTATGAGTAGTCGCTTTCGAACACCGCACGCGGCCAGTTCTCGAGCGGCAACCGAAATGCGATCTCCAGTTCCGCCATCTCAGACTCGCGCGTGCGCGCCACGTACGCTAGCCGATGGCGCCCTGCTCCTTCAGCGCCGCGATGTCTTCCCAGGTGTAGCCGTATTCCAGGAGCACCTCTTCCGTATGCTCACCCAGCTCCGGAGCTGTGCGCCGAATGCTGCCCGGCGTCGCACTGAACTCGATCGGGCTGCGCAGCACTTCAATCTCTTCACCGCTGCGGTGCGGTACCTTGGCAAACGTGCCGAGGGCGCATGCTTGTGGATCCCGGATCACCTCGGCGATGCTCTGCACGGGTCCCCATACCAGATCGAAGCGATCGAACAGCTCACTCCATTCTGCGCGTGTTTTCGTAGCAAACACCGTATCCAGTAAAGCGATCAGCGCCAAGCTGTTGCCGGCGCGGACGACCACGTTGGCGTAACGCTCGTCGTCGAGCAGATCAGGACGCCCGATTGCCTCGCAGAAACGCGGCCAGTAGCGATCGGCCTGCAGCATGACCAAGTGGAACCACTTGTCGTCCTTCGCCTTGTAGTGGTTCCATAGCGGGTTCGGAACAGCGCGGCCGGTCGGCGCCGGACCGAGGCCCGTAACCAGGCACGTCTCGACATCGGTCGCCATCATCCACATGCCGGCGTGGAATAGCGACAGGTGCAGCTCTTGGCCTTCGCCCGTACGCTCACGGTGATACAGCGCCGCCGCCACGGCACCAGCGAGTGCGAGGCCGGCGGGGTGGTCACCCATCGCGGGGCGCTGCGACGGCGGCGGCCCTTCCGGCTCGCCGAGCGATGCCATGGCGCCGGCACGCGCCCAAAACGCCGCGTAGTCGAACGCGGCGCGATCCTTCTCGGGCCCGCGCGTTCCGTAGCCGCTGAGCGCCGCGTAGATGAGGCGCGGATTGTCAGCCCGCACATCCGCATACGCCAAGCCGACCCGCTGCAACGCCGCCGCACGCAGGTTCGTCACGAACACGTCCGCATCACGCAACAACCGTTTCACCACCTCCTGCCCTTGCGTCGTCCGCACGTTCACCGCAACACCCCGCTTATTGCGGTTGTCCATCTCCACCGACGGATTCACCGGCAGTTGCACGGCGATGCCCAGTGCCATCAAGGCGCGCACCGGATCACCGCCGGCGGGGTTCTCGACCTTGATGACCTCGGCACCCCAATCTCCCAAGACGGCAGCCGCCGCAGGACCGGCAACCCAAATGCCCATCTCGACGACTTTGATACCCTTGAGTGGTCCTGTGTGCGCGTCAAACCCCATTGGCGTCTCTCCAGAAGCGCGCGACCGTCATCGCCCCTTCAACCGGATCGCCGAGCAGCTCGAAGTAGGCGCGGCGATGCGCTGACCCGACTCTGCGGGTTCTACTGCGCGTCGTCTGCGCCCTGGCCCGCGCCCCCACCCTGCGCGCCGCCAGTGTCAGAGCCGCCCTTCATCGCACCGCCGCCGTCGTCGGCAGCCCCTTTTCCCGCCGCCGCGCCGGTGTCGTCCCCGGGTGCTTTGGCCGCGGCGCCGGTCGTACCCAGTGCCTTGCCGGTAGCGGCCCCCACTTCCTGCTGAACGGCGGTGTTCACGTCCTTCTTCACCGCATCGCCCAAGCCCTGCAGTCCCTGCGCATATGCCACTGCCCCACAGAATGTGCATAGACCTATTCCAGACAGCGTTACCACCAGCAACTTTTTCATTGCATCCTCCTTCGTCGGCACGAGCTTGGTTGGAGGAGCATACTCCCGTGGGGTAGCGAGTCCAGCCCCTGGCCGGCTTTCACGGCATACACCCCATGAGATTCGCCATCGCCACACACGAGAGGTAGGCCAACGTCACGGCGGCCAGGCTCAGTGCGAGCGCGCTGCTCGTTCTACAAAGGCTCGCCAGACTCGGAGACGTGCTCCCGCGTGCGGCACCGCGCGCGGCGCCGCGCGCCCGTCGGATGATCGTAGGGCATAGCACCCCGACGGTGAGCAGCAGCGGCACGATCAAGAACCACGACACGGCGAACCACGATCGCGGCCGCAACACGTCCGCCAGCGCCATCACCGCCGGGGCTGTGCTTCCAAGCTCCACGTGGCGCCGCCATGCCTCAAGCCACAAATCGAAACCGCGCGTTGCAAACAACCCGGCGGCTCCGAGGATACCGAGCCACGCCCCGGTGTATGCCGTGTGCGCCGCATGACTGGCCGGCTGAGACCGGTGGTGGGCTGTCACCAGGTGGCTGTTGACGGCGCCATAGCCCACGTAAATGACGAAGCCACAGTTCAACCACGCCGCGAAGCGCAGCCACGACGTCGGCGGCAGGTACCAGATCAGATACAGAC
>Ga0335069_10010229_pt1 | contig 13297 bp, 9 predicted proteins | sample Lox_Sample_11_FD_206714 | JGI IMG/M metagenome (GOLD analysis project Ga0335069, IMG submission 206714) | Soil microbial communities from Loxahatchee National Wildlife Refuge, Florida, United States - Lox_Sample_1.1 | ecosystem: Environmental > Terrestrial > Soil > Wetlands | place: USA: Florida... | reverse complement strand
TCGCTCCGAACCTCTCCATGCTCATTTTCTTCCGCGTGCTCCAGGGAATCGGAGGCGGCGGCCTTCAGCCAAGCGAGCAAGCGATTCTTGCTGATACTTTCCCGCCGTCGAAACGTGGCATGGCCTTCGCTGTCTACGGCATCGCGGTGGTCATGGCTCCCGCCATCGGCCCCACGCTCGGCGGTTGGATTACCGACAACTTCAGCTGGCGCTGGATTTTTTTCGTCAACATACCTGTCGGCATCCTCTCGCTCACCCTGACGCAGCGCCTGATCCAGGATCCGCCTTACTTCCGCCGCCGCAAACTGAGCGAGACGCACATCGATTACATCGGCCTCGGCCTGGTCGCGCTGGGACTCGGCGCGCTCCAGGTCGTTCTCGATAAAGGCCAGCGCGACGACTGGTTCGAATCGAATCTGATCTCGATCCTGACCGCCGTCTCCGTCGCATCGCTCATCTGGGTCATCGTCTGGGAGTGGTATCAGAAAGACCCGATCATCGACCTGCATCTTTTCAAAACGCGCAGCTTCGCCACCGCCAATTTCCTGATGTTCATGCTCGGCTTCGCTCTGCTCGGCAGCACGCTGATGCTCCCCCTTTACATGCAGACCTTGCTTGGTTACACGGCCGAGCAAGCGGGCCTCGCGCTCATGCCGGGCGGCTTCACCATCATGTTGTGCATGCCGCTGGTTGGTTTTCTGCTCTCGCGCTACTCTCCGCGCTGGCTCTTGATGTTCGGCCTGATTACGCTCTCGGCATCGCTTTTCCATATGACGAGCTTCGACTTGAGCGTCGACTTCAAAGCCGTGACCGTTGCGCGCGTTCTTCAGGCCGTTGGCATGGCGTTCCTTTTTGTGCCCATAAACACAGCCGCCTACGCCTTTCTGCCGCGCGACAAGAACAACGCCGCTTCCGGCCTCATGAACCTGGCGCGCAACATCGGCGGCAGCGTGGGCATCTCATTTGTGACGACTATGCTGGCGCGCCGCGCCCAGTTTCATCAGGTGCGCCTGTCGCAGCACTTGAACGCGGCCAACCCGCAGTTTCGCGGCGCCATGCAGGGCATGACCGGCATGTTCAGCGCGGGAGGGATGGGGCCGGGAACCGGCGCGGGCACGGCCACCCAGCATGCCTATGCCATGATGCAGGCCAATGTCATTCGGCAATCGACCATGCTCGCCTACATTGACAATTTCTGGCTCTTGGGAGTCGTTATTTTTTGCTTGATTCCGTTCGTGTTTCTGATTAAAAAATCGAAGCCGGGCGGAGGCATGGCGGTGCACTAAGTACGAGAGCTGATAGCTAAGGACAAAGGACGAGGGACCCACGACAACCATGTTTCGCATCATTGCGTTGGAACGCGAATTCGGCTGTGGCGGCGGAGGTATCGCCGCTCAGCTAGGCCAACGTCTCGGCTGGAAAGTCTGGGACCAGCAACTGACCGGCGAGATTGCCCGCCGCGCCGAGGTTTCCGAGCACGCCGTCGCCCTCTGCGACGAGCGCGTCGACAGCCGTCTCTACCGTCTCGCCAGGTCTTTCTGGCGCGGCAGCTATGAGCGCGCTCTTCCCATCGGCAACTCGCACGCCTTCGATACCGACCGCATGATGACGATGATGGAAGAGATTTGTAAGAGCATCGCCGAAGAAGGCAACGCGGTGATCGTGGGCCGTGGCGCTCCGTTTTTCCTGCGCGAACGCGAGGACACATTCAGTGTCTTCTGCTACGCTCCACGCGAAGAGAAAATTCGCCGTCTCCGCGAGCTCGGCAAAAAGTGCGAAGATTGCGAGCAACTCGTTGACAGCGTCGATAAGGATCGCGCCGCCTACATTCGCCATTACTTTAATTCCGAGTGGCCGACGCGCAGCCTCTATCACCTCATGGTGAACACCGTGGTCGGCGATGAGATTGCCATTTCAGAAATCCTGCACGCCATGGATGCGTTGACCTCGCGGAAACCAGAGTCTGCTCTGCGAGCCTAGCCGGGGGTTTAGGAAACTTACGCCAACGCATTAATAGGCCGTTCATACTTCCGCGGCCGATAACTTCGATAACTCCGGAAAATAATTACGAAACCGCGAGTCTTTCTTCCGATTGATGGGTTACACGGGTTGAAGGATGCGGCTGCTTTGGTTCCAAGCGGTGCCGCGTCTCACCCGCCAAATTCCGCAAGAAGGAGATTCGTTATGAAGCTCTCCCCCTGGGTATTGCCTCTGTTCGCAGCAGCGTTCGCTCCAATCGCAGCCCAAGCCCAATATGGCAGCACGCCAATCAAGCACGTCGTCGTAATCTTTCAGGAAAATCGCACCCCCGACAATCTCTTCCAGGGATTGTGCACCGCCAACGGCGGCGTTCCCGGATGCAGCGTTTCAGGCTCCGGGAAAACTTATGAGATTGTCTCGACGTATGTGAACGCCGACGGCCAAGCCGCCCCGCTAGCCCCAGTGGGACTGGCTACTAGCTTCGATATCGACCACAGCCACGGCGGCCCCAAGCTGAATGGAACCATCAGCGGCTGGAACTTCGAGTACCAGAATCAGGGAATCAAGGGCAAACCTGCAGCCAACGCGCCTACAGGTTGCGGGGCGAACGTCTACGGCTGCGTCGTGCCAGCCAATAACTACTCTCAATTCATGTATGTCTACAATACATCCGTGACGAACAGCGATGGCAGCAAGGGTGGTCTCCTCGATCCTTATATCACCCTGGCGACCACTTACGGCTGGGCGAACCGCATGTTCCAGACGAACCAGGGTCCGAGCTATCCCGCGCATCAGTTCATTTTTGGCGCAACCTCCGCGCCCACAGCCGCCGATGACGCGCTCGGCGTATTTGTTTCGGAGAACTCTGTTGCCGGTTACGGCTGTGCGTTGGGCAATTCGGTTCAACTGATCCGGCCCAACGGCAACTCGCAGCCTCCGTTCGGCACGGAAACATCGGGCGACGTAACTCCGGAGTGCTTCAACCGCAACGCCATGGACTATCTCTTCGATCAGGCGAATCCGAAGATCAGCTGGACTTACTATGCTGCCGGACAGAGCAGCCTATGGGTCGCGCCAAATTCGCTGGCGAATATCTGCATACCGCAAGCAGGTGTATGCACAGGACCGGACTGGACCAAGGGCGCATCGAACGGCTACGTTGACACCACTCCGCCTGATGTCCTCGACGACATCGCCAATTGCACACTCTCGCAGGTGGCATGGATTACTCCCGCCGGGCAATATTCCGATCACCCTATTAACAGCGGTCAGGGTCCGTCGTGGATCGCAGCCATCGTGAATGCCATCGGAAACAGCGCGAACTGCGACGGCGGCGCGGGCTATTGGAAAGACACCGCGATCTTCATCACCTGGGATGACTGGGGCGGCTGGTATGACCATGTGCGGCCGATCTTCCAAACCGGCGCCAACCAGAACGACTACCAACTCGGATTCAGGGTTCCGCTGGTCGTAGTCTCCGCCTACGCGAAGCCGAGCTATATCAGCAATCAGGAATACGATTTCGGCAGCATCGTGAAGGCAATCGAGGGCATTTTCGGCCTCGGGACGCTAGGTTTCGCCGACGCGCGCGCTGTCAACGATCTCCACGACTTCTTCAATTTCAATCAGCCAGCGACGACTTACAAGCCAATAGCCGCTCCGCTGACGGGGAGCTTCTTTACTAAGAATAAGGAGCAGGAGGTCGATCCGCCAGACAACGACTAATCGCACTCGAGCAATAAGGCCTTTCTCTGCGAGCTCCGCGGCAGTTCTCAGCGAACTCTGCGGTTTAAGGTCTTTGTTGCGACCAGCAATCGTTGCGCAGTCCTAGGGGTTCGGGAAGAAGAACGTTCCTGTCCGTAGAAGGCGCTTCCTCAGTCCTTCTTCTTCCCGAACAACCCGCCAAGCTTTCCCACCGACTTCCCGGCGTTCGGAATGTTCTTAAGATCCTTCAGTTGATTGGTCGCCAGCGCCTTCATATCGGGCATGAACGTTGGATTTGAAGTCGTGCCTCCCACCCTCACCGGAATTCCCGACCCGCCACCCAACGTTTTTGTGAGCCCGCCGCCAACCGCACCGCTCAGGTTCGCCACCAGCTTGAAGTCGAGCTGATTTTCCGGGCTGACAGTTCCGTCGCCCGTCACCGTCCCGATCGACGGCACCACGACATCCATCTTGTCGAGCCGGATTCCTTCCGGCGAGTAGCGAACGTCCGAACTCAAATTCTGAATCTCGGTATCGCTGCCACCTTTGCCGCCGAGTCCGGGAATCGCAGCGAGTTTTGAGGACAGGCTGAATCCCGCGAGCTTCGCGTTCGTCATGCGCACCGAACCGGTCGCCACGATCTTTTCCACCGGACCGTTGGCGTCGAAGTTCAAATTCAGCGTGCCATCCTTGAGCTTCGATCCGCTCGGCAGCGTCACGCCCACCGCCGGGAGCAGCGCCTCGAGATCGTCCACTGGCATTCCCTGGCCATTGAGCTTCAGGTGCACCGACGTTTCTTCGCCCTTCATCTCATAGGTGCCAGTAAGTTTCATCGCCGCCTTGCCGATCGCGACATCTCCCTGCGTCAGTTCTCCCGTTTCCTTTTGCAGATCGTGATTGACGGCGAAAACCACCTTCACCGTTTGCGGCGACGGCGAGCCCTTTGGTGCCAACTTCAGTCCGCTCGCCGTCACTGTCCCGTTCGCCTTCGCGATGTGCCCATCTGATTTCACGGTGCCATCGAAGTCCGCCGTCCCTGCAATCCCAGTTTCCGGATTCACCAGCGCAGAGCGCGCCAGGTCCAGCTTTGTGAGTTTCACTGTACCGTCGAGCGGGGTGAGAGAAGTGTCCGCGGCGTTGATCGGCCCGGCTGTTGCCTCCAGTTTCAGCGATCCGCCGCCCGGCAACTCCGCCGACACCTTCACCGGAAACGATCCGGAGAACGAGAAGTCCTTCACCGAAACGTTCACCTTGTCATAAACCACAGGCGCGCGCCGCGAAGGCACCGACCCAAGTGAAATAGTTCCGTCGCTAATCTCCAGCTTCCCTACGCTCAAATTCTGCGGCGAAGAAGTGCTTTTATCGGAAGTCTTGGGCGTCGACGCCGCCGAGTTCCCGAGCGACGAATAATTCCAAACTCCCTCTCGGGTTCGCAGCAGCGAAATCTGCGGATGCTCGATCACTAGATGCGTCACGCTAATCTGCTTGCTGAAGATCAGCGGGATCAACTCCACGCCCACTTTCAGCGACTTCGCCTGCACGAATGCCGTATTGCTGAACTTGGGATCGTCGGCAATCGTCAAGTCGTTTGCCTCCACGCTCCCGGAGAGAATGCTCAAACTCATATTGCCGAGCGTCACCTTGCGCCCAAGCGCAGCGCTGGCATTCGATTCGATCTCCGGCCGGAACCGGTTAACATCGATAAGAAACGGAAGGGCGATCGCAACCACGATCACAACCGCAATCACGATGCCGACAATCTTGAGGGTCTTTGTATTCACGACAAGCCTCCACAGACGGGAAGTGGGCGGAAGAAGCAATGAGGGTCCGTAGAAAGTTTATCAAAGCGAAGTGATTCGAAACGAACAGTTGCTGGGAACATTCTGAGTATCAGAATGCGTGGCGCAGTTTGGCGCGCCAGCGAGGATTCGGTTCTACTGAAAACTGAGAGCTTTTCTCCTACACCGCTCCTGCCGCGATCTCCTCGCCCGCCATCGGCATCTGCACCAGAACCGGAGCGTACTCGCCCTGCAGTTGCGCCTGATAAACCGCGGCCTGCGATGAAACTCCCGTGCCAACCACCCGCGTCTTGTCGTGCGACAGCGCGACCCACGAACCCGGTGGCGCAGTTCCCAGCACACGCCGAAGCGCCTCTGGAGTGGCTTGCAGTACTCGACCTGCGGGTTTCTTGGTGGACATTCGGCCTCCGAAGACTAAAGCGAAATGGGCTAAAAGGCTTGCTGCTGGGGAGGTTTCCATTGGAATCTGCCGCACCCAGCGCGGTCAAGAGCATGACCGTGCTACTACCTAAGTTCTCTTGGATGCAATCTCCCCTTGTGCCGCCGCCTGAGACCAGCCGCGAGCCACTAACTATGTCAGCCCTCGTTATAAGATAGCGAGAGCAAGGAGCAACTTCGGTGTCCGCACCAGACATTTCTCCCTCCATTCAGCAGGAGGTGTCTCGCCTCGCCGGCGAGCCTGAAGTGCGCTCCGCTTTCAGCCGCTTCCGCTATGAGGAGCCGCAGATCGCTCAGTGGCAGATGGAGGTCTCGCGCGTTCCCGCGCCGCCTTTCGGCGAATCCTCCCGCTCGGAGTGGTTGGCCGACCGGTTCCATGAACTCGGCCTCGGCTGCGTCAAGATCGACGATGTCGGTAACGTCTTCGGCGTCAGTCCTGGATACGGCCAGCGCTTCATCTCCATTAGCGCGCACATTGACACCGTTTTCCCGGCGACCGCGCCGCTCAACATCCGCCAGCAAGGAAGCCGCCTTTATGGTCCGGGCGTCTCCGACAACGGCGCGGGCATCGCCGCGATGCTTGCTATCGCCAGCGTGCTGCGCAGTTGCCAGGTCATTCACACAATGCCGTTCGTCTTCATCGGCAATGTCGGCGAAGAAGGCGAAGGCGACCTGCGCGGCATGCGACATGTCTTCCAGACTCCCGAGTGGGCCGACCGCATCGCCTACAGCGTCATCATCGATGGCGCGGGTTCCGACACCGTCGTCGCCGAAGCCCTTGGCAGCCGCCGCTTCGAGGTCATCGCGCGCGGTCCGGGCGGACATTCCTGGAGCGACTTCGGCACGCCCAACCCGATCTTCGTTCTGGCGCGCGCCATCCAGGCGCTTAGCGAGACGCCAGTTCCTGCCAGTCCGAAGACAACCTTCAACGTCGGCGTGATTCGCGGCGGCACTTCGGTCAACTCGATTCCCGAATCTGCCAGCATGCGCGTTGATCTGCGTTCGACCTCCGCGACGGAGATCGACCGTCTGGAGCGCGCTCTGCGCATCGCTCTCGATCACTCCGTCGATGCCGAGAATCATCCCGCCGTTCTCCGCAATCCGCGGCGCACTCACGCGGTGCAATGCGAGATCCTCGAGATCGGCAACCGTCCCGCGGGCGAACTCTCGCCCGACTCGCGCCTGCTGAAGGTCATTCGGGCCGTCGACGCGCAACTCGGGAACACGTCACAAATCCAGCGAGCCTCGACCGACGCGAACATCCCACTTTCGCTGGGCCGCGAGGCCATCGCTATTGGAGCGGGCGGAACCGGCGGCGGAGCGCACACGTTGCAAGAATGGTTCGACTGCAACGGCCGCGACCTCGGTCTGCGCCGCATCCTGCTTACAATGCTTGCATTGTCCGCTGTCGGCGAGTAACGCCACCGAAACGACGGGAAACCATGAGACCAACGCTGCTGCTCTATGCGATCTCCGCCATCGCGATGACGCAAACACTCTCGGGCCAGACTCCAACTCCTACAACCAAGGCCGACCAGATCTTCACTCACGCCAACGTTTACACGGGCGCGGTCGGCACAGGTTCGCTCGGCTCGACCAAGCGCGCCGAGGCGATTGCCGTGCGCGGCGACCGCATTCTCGCGGTCGGCACGCGCGACGAGATCGCCAAGCTCAAGGGCCCGCAGACGCAGGTCATCGATCTCGCCGGACATTTCGTCATGCCCGGATTCAACGACGCGCACATGCATCTTGCGAGCGCAGGATTCGAGAAGCTCTCCGTCAACATGGTGGGCGCGAAGACGCTCGACGAATTCCGCGAGCGCCTGCGCGCGGCTGTCGAAGCCGCTCCTTCGGGCGAGTGGCTCGTCGGCGAAGGCTGGGACGAGACGCTTTGGCCAGTCAAGACGACGCCAACGCGCTGGGACCTCGACGAAGTCAGCGGCAATCATCCGGTGTTTCTCGAACGCGTCGATGGACACATCGGCGTCGCCAACACGCGCGCGCTACAACTGGCCGAGATCACCGTCGCCACCAAAGATCCCGAAGGCGGAAAGATCGACCGCGATGAAGGCGGAACTCCGACAGGCATTCTGCGCGAGACCGCCAAAGGCCTCGTCGAACGTGCCATTCCGAAGCCCACACGCGAGAAGCGGCGTCAGGCCATCGAACTCGCGCTTGCCGATCTTGCCAGTCACGGCATCACTTCCGCGCAGGACTTCTCGACCTGGGACGACTTCCTTGTCTACGAAGAGCTCGAGAAGGAAGGCAAGCTCACGGTGCGCATCTCCGAGTGGCTGCCTTTCAGAGACTCGATCGAGGAACTCAATCGCAAGCGCGACTCGCATCCGCAATCCGACTTGATGCTTCATACCGGAATGCTCAAGGGCTTCATGGACGGCTCGCTCGGATCGAAAACCGCTGCTCTGCTCGAGCCCTACAGCGACGATCCGGGCAACAGCGGTTTGCCGCAATATGAAGCCGACAAGCTCAATGCCATGACGCGCGAGCGCGTGTTAGCTGGCTACCAGATTGGCTTTCACGCCATTGGCGACCGCGGCACGCAATTGGCGCTCGACGCTTTCGCCGAAGCGGAGAAGGCCGCGAAAGATGCAAGAGTAAAAGCGGTCGACGGAGGCAGCGATTTTCGTCTGCGCGTCGAGCATGCTCAGGTCACGACGCCGCAGCAGATCGCGCGCTTCAAAGAGCTGAAGGTTATCGCATCAATGCAGCCGAGCCATCTGCTTACCGACATGAACTGGGCCGAGTCGCGACTCGGCGCAAAGCGGGCAGCGACTTCGTATGCGTGGGCCGAGTTTCTGCATCACGGAGTCGTGCTTGCCTTCGGCACGGATTATCCAGTCGAACCAGTGACGCCTTTTCGCGGTCTCTACTCGGCAGTTACGCGCACGAGCGAGGACGGAAAGAAAAAATATGTCGGCGAAAAGCTGACGATCGAGCAAGCCATCGCCGCGTACACAACCGGAGCAGCTTTCGCCGAGTTTGCCGAGAAACAAAAAGGAAAGATCGAGCCGGGAATGCTGGCGGATTTCGTAGTCCTCGACCACGACCTGACGGCAGCTACTCCGCAGCAGATTCTGAACATCAAGGTGCTGCGAACCGTGCTGGGCGGCAAAACGGTGTACGAAGCCAAGTGAGATTATTTAGTCATTGAGTCATTGAATCATTGAGTCATTTAGACATTGAATCATTGAATCATTTGGTCATTGAGTCATTGAATCATTGAATCATTTAGCGATCTGGCTCGGTCGCGGGTTCGTGGGCCGTGATTCCCTGACTCGATGTCTGCTCGGAATCCCAGTGCGGGGGGGGTACCCCCCCTCCCTCATCCTCCTAAGTTCGATCTAATGGAATCATATGGTTAGAGTAAGTGTCCGCGCAAAATCTTCCGGAATATAGACTTAGACTTATTTCTTGTAACTCTTTTGGCAGCTTGTAGTTAAGCCCTGTTTTCGGCCATTTTATCGATAAGTTGGCTGGCAAAATCTTCCGTTTAAAGGACTTGTAGGTAAAGTATTGATTTCGTGGTAGATATCGCTCAAAATTCGCCTATTTTTGGCCCGCCGGCACGTTTTTCCTCGCAAAATATTCAGGAATAAAGACTTACTTGCAAAATATTCCGGAATAAGGAGTTACGTCGACGCTTCCGGGGCTTGGCTGGCTCCTGGAGTTTCTTCGGCCTTCGGATTTCAAAGAGCGGATCTGGCTCGGCGCTTTGCGCGCCTGCTTCTATGTTCTCGCGGTTTGCGGTGGAGTCAAGGGAATTTGTGGTGGGCTTCTTCTAAGCGGGTTCTGATCTGGGATGGGAGGGAAATCCGTGAGCGCCGGGTTCGCGGGATTGCTGGAAACTTGGAGCTTCATGCTCTCCGCAGGTCGAGGCATCCCGCCCTTCGGCGGGACTCTAGTCGGGTTCTTCGCAAATTCGGGTCATTTTTCCGTCTGTCCCCGAAATGTCCGAAATGCTCTCAAAATACCAAAATAGACCGGGACTCGCCCGTCCGTGGAAGAACGAGAAAGCAAACCTCAACGCGAAGCTGACGGAAGGAGTTCTCTCAACAGTGCATTGATGTATGGCAGAAGTCTAATGAGTTCGTCTCTTTCCGCGCCGGCGTGAGTTGCTGCATTACTCCGCGCAAATGTTCTTCCTATAACGTGGCCAAGGCGTTCCTCGACCATAGACATGTAAGACTCCGCTGCCTCAGTCGATGCAGAATCACCGACCTGGCTCCTTAGAATAAATTTTGTCCGCTCTGCACGTGTCGGGGTCGGCTCCTCGCGAGCCCCAGTCCTTCTCGCCTCCTGATACCAATTTGTGGCCATCACGGCTGTATTAGGGGCAAGCATGTGCAGAACGTAGGTGAGAACCTCCCGTATTTCGGCAGCAGGACCGCGATAACTCAACCTGCTCGTCTCTACGTCGGAAACTCCCTGCTCGTAACTGTCGGCGACCTTTGCGTCGAGACGCCTAAGGCGCCCTGCGACTTCTCCGTCGAACCCTGCCGGTGACCTCTCAGGCGCGCGCGACCAGTATGCTCTGCTAATGCGGATCAAGAGGTTGTCCGCGAAGTGAGCATGTGCAGCATTAACGGTACGAACGACTGCCGCACGTTCAGAATCAGAGGAGGCATCCCGGAGCAATTGCTGCATCAACTCGTCCATCTCTCGGAGTTGGGCGTCGTCGCCGCCTACCATTTGGATGAACGAAGGCTGATATTGCGAAAACCAAGCACCCACCAGAGAACGTACGCTTGTTTGCTCAGCACGACTGAGGGTACGTGTAGAAGATCGCTGCCGCACTCTCGCTAAGCGCGTGCGTAATCGCGCCAGCACGTCGAAGAACTCAGACGGATTCATGACAATTAGGAGTTTTTGTTAGGCTCTCTTCTTTCGCTTCTTATTCCTCTGGTGCTTTCGACGTTTGCTGGGCTTTGCTGACTCGTCCGCGGATCCAAGACCATGCTCCACTAGGTTGTAGCCGACCGCGTTAAGTCGAAACTCACCATCGCCAGATGAGTCCAAGTAACCTGCGTTCTTCGCGTTCGTCAGGGTGTAGGTAGTGCGAGCTGGCAAGGGATAGCGCGCCATCCTAAACGCTTCTTGCAGAGAGGCCGAGTCGATTGATTTCTGAGGATCCGATGCGAGATATTGGAGGAAATATGCTGCCACGGCCGTAGCTTCGATATCGCTGGAGGGCTTTTTCTGTTCGAAGAACGATCGAATGTCGCTCACCGATCTAGCCGTTGACACAGAGCTTGGAAGCGCACTCCCACCAGGGGACAATGGGTTCAAGGCCGAACGCGAAGTGTTCCGCAGTGATTCCGAGAGCGCTTCCATGATCTTGACGACACCGCTTTCGGCACCTTCGACCTCTACCTCGGCATCACCAATCCTCATCTTGACTTTGTAGTTATTCTTGTGCTGCATGATTGACCTCCCAACGCTCAGCTTCCACTGCTGTTCGCACGGTCAGGATTGTACTCCACGACAATCGCGCAGTTACATCCTTCTTACACGGTTTATCTTTGACGCGAGTACAATTCCGCCATGATTGAGATTGAGATTCCAGTCTACGCACTGTTCGCTGTGTTTGAGGCCAAGAAAACGCTTTCGGGTGGTGAGGTTCACGAGGTTCCCGGGGTGGCGACGATTCAGCTCGCATCGAGTCGTGTAGAGACGAGCGACTGGAACTCCAATTACTGGGGCGCATACGCTGTTGTGTCTCCGCACATTCCGATTCTTATCGAGTTTGCGAAAGTCGGGAAGGATGTGGCGATCGGAGTCTTTGCGGCATGGTTATATGACAAGTTGAAGGACGCCTCGCGCGACAAACGAACGCCGACATTGCGAGTCAATAATGAGGTGATCGAGGTGACGACCCCTGAAGCGATCGTAAAGATCTGTCGTGAATCGATCGAGACCAGCGAAAAGGAATGAAGCGTTTTTCTGCCGGGTGTCCCATTTTCGCGCCCGTTCTTTAGGTGCAGGTGCCCCATTCAAACCGTCTTTTGTGTTCGGTCTCGTGACATCCTTTACGAAACGTCTCGGGACATCCCTTACACTCCCTCGCAAGAGCGGGGCGCCCACTTGTTTGCTGCTGTCGGCGAAAATCAGGAGGGCGGGCCACCCGCCGGGCGGCCCACTTCTCGGCGAGTAGAAGAGCGCGGACCGAAACCCGCTTCGATGCGATCGACCGTGATGCCCACATCTGGAAAAGCGCCAGATGTGGGGCACCCAAAGTTCTCTTTCTGCCACCTGCCGCCTGAAGGTCGGGTCACTCGCCAAGTCAAACTAAGCCGCTCATCGCAGCGGTGAACCGCTGCGCCACCCAAAAACTGGCGCGCATCTGAAACGGGTTCGTGTTACTTAGTTACTCGTTTGGGGCGGGCGACACCTTTCTCCTCTCCCCTCCGAAAAGGGCGACGAGTCAAACCCGGGCAGCGAATCCTGCGCGACAACCAAGATCCAATTGTGCTGAACTACTGTCCGCGGGGCAATGGCTGGGCGCGGACGCCCCGATTCTGCGGGCTTGATTGGCTTGAGGGGATCGGAAGGGGAGGCCACGCGCGCGGGATGTGGGCGTCCCCTGCGGGACTTTTATCAGGTGGGTTACTTTCCCCCGCGCTGCGGAGGCCGGTGCTAGACTCGGTTGTCGCTGCGGAGTGCGGGTCGAAACTCCCTCCGCGGCTAAAGCCGCTTATCCTAAAGCGCGCTTTGATCGCAGCGCTAAAAGCGCTGCGCCACCCAAAACCTGGGCCGTCCCTCTCCGGGACTTGAATCATCTTTCGCACTTCACCCGGCGCCGAGGCGCTGGGCTAAGCTGGGTCGCCCCTGCGGGGCTGGGATAATGCTTTCGCCAAAATGCTGGGAAGGGTGTGAGTCGGGAAGGCCCCACTCAAGCCAAAGGAAGGCTTGAATGGGGCACCGTCCGGCTTTTTGCCGCCCGTTCGCACTCGATTTGCACTCGGGCTTCGGTGCCGGTTGCATGTGGACGGAAGCTGCTCCACGGCCAGTCTTCTTGCGGCCAAGTCTTACCAGGGCCAATCTCGCACGCGGCCAATCTCGCCACGGACAATCTCGCACGCGGCCGCGGATGATCCCAGGTTAGCGCCCAACGAACGGGCGCGAACCCTTCGACTTCGCCCACTCTCTCGCTACGCTCGTTCGGGGGCAGGCTCTGGGGCAGCGGCGCTAGACCCGGTCGTCCCTGCGGAGTGCGGGTCGAAACTCCCTCCGCGGCTAAAGCCGCTTATCCTAAAGCGCGCTTTGATCGCAGCGCTAAAAGCGCTGCGCCACCCAAAACCTGGGCCTCCCTCTCCGGGACTTGAATCATCTTTCGCACTTCACCCGGCGCCGAGGCG
>Ga0335069_10010228_pt1 | contig 13298 bp, 10 predicted proteins | sample Lox_Sample_11_FD_206714 | JGI IMG/M metagenome (GOLD analysis project Ga0335069, IMG submission 206714) | Soil microbial communities from Loxahatchee National Wildlife Refuge, Florida, United States - Lox_Sample_1.1 | ecosystem: Environmental > Terrestrial > Soil > Wetlands | place: USA... | reverse complement strand
GATGCCGAAGTTCCCGCCACCGCCGCGCAGCCCCCACAGGAGGTCCGCGTTCTCGGTCTCGCTGGCGTGGACGAGCCGCCCGTCGGCGAGCACGACGTCGGCCCCGACGAGGTTGTCGCACGCGAGGCCGAACCTCCGCATCGTCCAGCCGATCCCGCCGCCGAGCGTGTAGCCGGCGACGCCCGTGGTCGAGATCAAACCGCCGGTCGTCCCGAGGCCGTGCGCCTGCGTCTCGTGGTCGACATCGGCCCAGACCGCGCCGCCGCCGACCGTCGCCCGGCGCGCGCCCGGATCGACGCGGACGCTGTGCATCGGCGAGAGGTCGATCACGATGCCGTCGTCGCAGGTGGAGAACCCGGCGACGCTGTGGCCGCCGCCACGGACGGCGATCGGCAGGCCGTTGCCGCGCGCGAATCCGACCGCTGCGATCACATCGGCGGCGCCGCCACAGCGGACCACGAGTGCGGGCCGGTGGCCGTCGTGCGCGGCGTTCCAGACGCGGCAGGCCTCGGCGTAGCCGTCGTCAGAGGGCGTCACGATCTCTCCGCGGACGGCCTCCCGCAGCTCCTGAACTGTTGCCTCCCCGAGCACCGGGGCGATGGTGTGACTCATCTCCGTCTTCCTTTCGTTTGTGGAGGTCGGAGAAGTTCTACGGGCCGGCGCTTTGCGCCCACTTAGAGCGGCCTTAGCGCACCGGCAAAGCGCTCACGGCGGGGGTGTCGAACCTGCGCATCAGCGCCTCGACGTCCGCGACGCCGAGCCCGTCGTCGCGTGACGCGTACCGGTCACGCGCGTCTGCAAGCAATGCGGCCGCGGACTCGACGTCGCCCCGGAGCAGCGCCACCTCGCCAAGTCCCGACAGGGTGTGCGCGATCCACCGAGTGCGGCCGGTCTCACCGAGGATGGTGCGGGCTTCACGCAACCTCGCCTCGGCTTCATCGAGGTTCCCGTCGGCGAGCGCCAGGTCAGCGGTGCGCCACAGCGTTGTGGCGAGCCCCCACCGATCGCCGGCGCGGCGGAAGATCGCGCGGGCCTCGGCGAGGTGCCGCGCGGCGCAGTCGTGATCGCCGGCGATCGTGTTGATGAGCCCAAGTCCAGCGAGTGCGAGTCCGGTGCCGCGGCGGTCGCGCAGTGCGCGGCGCATGTCGAGGGCGGTCCGGAGCGCCGTCCGCGCTGCGGCCAGATCGCCCTCTGCGAGCTCGAGATAGGCGCGCCGGACGAACGCCGCGGCCATGCCGGCCTCGTCCCCCGCAGCCGCGAACCGCGCGGCGCTCTCATCGAGCAGCTCGCGGGACCGCACGAGATCGCCGCGCCCGCGCACGAGCCCCGACTGATTCGCGAGCACGTAGCTGACCGCTGCGTCGGAGGAGATCTCCGTGAACGGCTGCAGCGACTCCTCGAACACGACGCGCAGTCCACGATGGTCGGCGGGGGTGCTCATGCGGATCTCGGCGATGTTCACCGGCGAAGGAATCCGTTCTGGAGAGCCCTCGAGGGCCCGAAACAGCTCGAGACTCTCGGAGACGAGCTCCTCCGCTCTCGCCAGGTCGCCGACCAGCCAATCAACCACGCCGAGCGTGTAGGCGGAGATCGCTTCGGCGGCCGCAAATCGCTGCCGCCGCGCCAGGGCCAGCGCGCGCTCGAGCCAGCAAATCGCGCGGTCGGCCGCATCGTAGGCGATGCCGCACTCTCCGAGCAGCTGGAGCGCACGCCACTGTGCATGCGCGTCGCCGATCTCTTTCGCGACCGACAGGTTCTCCTCGGTGTACGTCTGCGCGCGCGCGAGCGACCCCCTGCGGAAGCCGATCGCGGCAGCCGCATGGAGCGCATCGGTCCGGGCTGCCGTCCGCTCCGGCGCCGCGGCCAGAACCTCGTCGAATCGCCGCTCCGCCTCATGGAGGTCGATCCGGCGCAGCCAGAACGGCAACAGCGCGACGCAGAAACGTAGCGCTTCGGCGGGCGCGGTTCGGAGCAGCGTGTCGAGCGCGGCATGCAGGTTCGCTGCCTCGCAGTCGAGCCGTGGCGAGGTACGCTCCGCGCGCACCAGCTCGTGCGCCCAGCGGGCATGCCGATCCTCGAGCGCCGGCGTGTCGTCCGATTCGCCGAGCCGTTCGAGCGCGTACATCCGGACCGTCTCGAGCAGGCGGTAGCGCCGCTCGCGGGACGTTCCCTGGTCGGCCGCGACGAGCGACTTCTCGACGAGGCGGGCGAGCACGTCGGCGATCGCCGACGTGTCGAGATCGTCGCTCGCACACACGGTCTCCGCCGCCTCCAGCGTGAACCCGCCAGCGAAGATCGCGAGGCGCCGGAACAGGGTGCGCTCGTCGGGCTCGAGCAGCTCGTGACTCCATTGCAGCGTGGCCGTGAGCGTGTGCTGGCGGGTCGGTGAGGCATGGCTGAGGGTGCGCAGCACCCTGAATCTGTCGTCGAGCCGCTGCGAGATCGCGGCCGGCCCGAGCGCGCCCAGCCGCCCCGCCGCGAGCTCGAGCGCGAGCGGTAACCCGTCAAGCCGCAGGCAGATGCGCGCCACGTCGGCCGCATTGTGATCGTCGAGCGCGAAGCCCGGAGCTGCCGCATCGGCGCGCTCGACGAACAGGCGCACGGACTCGTAGCCGAGGAGCTCGGCCGGATCGGTCGTCTGATCCGGGTCGGGGATGTCGAGCGACGGAACCCGGAAGACAACCTCACCGGGGACGCGCAGCGGCTCCCGGCTCGTGGCGAGGACCGTCAGCTGCGGGGCCGTGCGCAGCAGCGTGTCAACGAGACCGGCGGTTGCCGCGAGCAGGTGCTCGCAGTTGTCGATGACGAGCAGCAGCGAGCGCGAGGCGAGGAACCCGGCGATCGCCTCGACGAGGTTCTGCCCTGGGAGCGCGCGGACGTCGAGCGCGGTGGCCACGGCCGCGGGCACGAGCCGCGCATTCGACTCGGCGGCGAGCTCGACCAACGCCGCCCCGCCCCCGTGCGTCGCTTCGATGCCGCGCGCGAGCTCGAGCGCCAGCCGGGTCTTGCCGACCCCGCCCGCGCCGGCAAGCGTCAGCAGACGAGTACCACGCAGCAGCGCTCCCAGCTCGCTGAGCTCGCGGTCGCGACCGATGAACGAGCTCGCATCGACCGGCAGGGAGGGCAGCCCCTCCGTTGCCGTCGGCGCCAGGCCGTCGAGCTCGTCGGACAGCTCCGCCACGAGGTCCGCGAGCTCGTCCCGTCGATCCGTGACCCAGTCGTCGTACCGGTTCTCGGGCAGCAATTCGCCGCCGTAGATCGACAGCGCCGCACGGTACGCGCCCGGCGTCTGCGCCCGACGCGCGTCGCGAGCGGCCTCCTCGAACCGATCGACGTCGACGTCCGCACTCAGCTGAAGGATCTCTTCGCGCACCTCGATCGCCTCCGGGGTGAGCGCCTTGCGCGCGACGTACACGGCTTGGTGGAGGTTGTTCGCGGCCGCCGTGGGCGGACGATCGCGCCACAGCACGTCCATCGCCTGCTCGCGATGAAGGCGACGCCCGGGGGCGAGCGCCAGCAGCTTGACGAGCTCGCGGGCCTTCTTCAGCCGCCACGTCCCCTCGGCCACGGACACGCCATCGACGGACGCCGAGAAACCGTTGAGAAGGGTGACGGTGACGTTGCCCACCATGGCCAAGGTGATCGACGATTGGCTGCTTCGGAAATCCTCCGCCTGCGCCGACCGGTGCCCGCGCGGGAAGGACCGCCGTGGTCTTGCTGTCTGGGTCATTAAACACTATCAGTCAGACGTCTGATGACTTTTTTGTTTACGCGAATCCGAGGGGACCGATGACCAGCCACCTGAACTACCTCGTTGCCCAGGAGCGTCGCGCCGACTTTGTCCGTGATGCCGAACGCGAACGACTCGCACGCAGCGCGCGCCAGGGGTCGTCATCCGCTCCCCGAGTGGGTGTGATCGCCCGTCTGCGACTCCATCGCCGCGCGCGTGCGGCTCGGGTCGCGGCGCAGGAGCGCGCGTAGCGCGCCGATCGTGTCGGCCTGCGTCGCCGTCTTGTCCGGGCGGTAGCGCTTGACGCGTGCGAATCGCAGGGCGACGCCACCCGGGTACCGGGTCGAGGATTGGACGCCGTCGAGCGCGATCTCGACCACGAGTTCGGGCCGGACGAACACCGCGATCCCGCCTCGCCCGGTTTCGCGCGCGAGCAGTTCGGCCGTCTGCCGGCGCAGCAGCTCGTCGGTCAGCCCCTTGAAGCACTTGCCGACCATCACGAATCCGCCGGTGCTCGGGTCGCGGGCGCCGAGGTGGAGGTTCGAGAGCCAGCCGCGGCGGCGGCCGTGACCCCATTCGGCGCCGAGCACGACGAGGTCATACGTTCGGACCGGCTTGACCTTAAGCCATGCCTTTCCACGCCGGCCCGCGGCATATGGTGCGGAGGCATCCTTGACGACGACGCCTTCGTGACCGGCGCGCAGCGCCTCGTCGAGCACGTGCTGCGCCTCCGCCGGGTCGGATGTGAGGACGGCGGGGATCCTCAGCTCCGGCGCGATCGCTTCCAGCCGGGCGGCCCGCTCGCGCAGCGGGGCGTCGAGCAGGTCGGCGCCGTCGAGGTGGAGCAGATCGAACAGGAAGGTCACGACCCCGTCGGGCGGCGCGTCGCTGTCGATCTGCGAGACGGTGTCCTGGAACGCGGCCGGTCCGTCAGCACTCATCCAGATCGCTTCGCCGTCGAACACCGCCTGGCTGACCGCAAGCGCGCGGATGGCCTCGACGATCCCCGGCAACGACGCCGTGATGTCGTTGAGGTTGCGGGTGTAGATGCGGACCTCGCCGTCGCGGCGGTGGATCTGGGTGCGGATCCCGTCGAGCTTCCATTCGACCGACGCGCACTCGAAGCCCGCGACCGCCTCGGCGACGCCGTCGCTCGTGGACGCAAGCATCGGCAGGATCGGACGGAACAGCTCGAACCCGACCGCTCGGAGGCCCGGCTCGCCGCTGGTCAACGCGATCTCCGCCATCCGGGTGAGATCGCCGGAGAGCATCAGTGCGCGCCGCGCGAGCCCACCGGGCACGGCCGCGGCCTTCGCGACCGCATCCGCCATCAGGCCGGCCAGCGATCCCTGCCGCAGATCGCCCGTGAACAGGCGCCTGAGGAACTCGGACTCCTCGGCGGTCGCGCGCTCGACCAGGGCGGCGAGATGCTGCCTGCGACGAGTCGCCGAGCCGCCGCCGGTCGTCCGTTCGATCTCGGTGATCGCCCGGTCGACGTCCTCGACGGTGAGGGATGGCTCGCGCGCGGGTGCCACGTCGATCCCGTAGCTGGTCGCGTGGCCGATTCCGATCCGTCCCTGGCGCGGCACGCCGGAGAGAAAGCCGACGACGATCGCGACCTCGCCGCTCTCGAGTCGGCCCAGCAGCTCCGCGAGGACGGCGATCTTGCGCGAGCGGGAGCTCGTGGCCGTGATCTGCTGCGAGGCTGCGACGACGTCGACAAGCAGGGTCATCGGCCAGGCGGCGACACCAGCTGCGCCCTGCTCGCGTCAGATGATCGTGCGCTCGAGCACCATCTCGCACATATCGACCGAGACGCGCGTGCCCGGCGTCTCCGAGGCGTCCATCGCGCCGAGCGCCTGCGCGCCTGCCTTCATCTCCTCGGCGGTCTCGAAGTACTGAAAGACCACGGCGGTGCCCTGCGCTTCGTCGAACATCAACTTGAGCTCCGTCGTGGGGACGCCGGGGGGCGGCCCATCTTCGGCCTCGATCCGGGCGGCCACGGCCTTGATGCGATCGGACGTCACGCCGGTGAACCTGACGATACGTACGAACACCCGTCACACCTCCTCGTTTGCTCTGGTGAGCGCAGAACCTAGCGCTTTGCGCAAGTTTCTGCGCGCGCCGTCGATCGCCTTTGTCGTCCGCCGCGGGCCGAACTCAGCCGCGTGCCGCCGCGATGTTGGCCGCGGTGTCGAGCATGCGGCGCAGAGCCACGACCAACCCGTCCTCGCCGAACGTCCAGAGATGGATCACCGCTTCGTCGATGCGGGCGCCGTTGGGGAGTTGCGCGGTCATCCGCAGTTCGACGGCAACCTGGGTGGGAGACTCGAGCATGTCGCGCACCTCGAAGCGCTCGTACGTCCAGGCGCCGACGATGTCGAAGAACTCCCGAACCCCGGCGTGGCCCCGTCGTGGCCGCGCCCAGGGCACGTCGGCCGCGTGGAGGCTCCACGGCTCCTCGGTCACGTCCCACGTGACGTTCTCGGACAGGTGGGAGAGGATGCCGTCGATGTCACCACGTCCGAACGCCTCGTACATGGCGGTGACGGTGGCTGTGTGTGAGTGAGTGATGGTTGTCATGCCATGATGGTCGAGCCGCCGGCTCGCCGGGGGAATGAGCCATTTGGCTCATTGTTCAGGTGAGGCCGTGCTCGACGGCGAACACCGCGGCGCCGGCCCGCGTGCGCCGGCCGATCTTGTCGTAGACCGCGGCGAGGTGATTCTGCACCGTGCGCGGGGACACGATCAACGACGCCGCGATCTCCTTGTTGGACAGTCCGCGCGCCGCCAGACGGAGCACCTCGACCTCGCGATCAGTGAGGTCGTTGGGCCACGCGGTTCGTGGCCGCTGCCCGCCCGCCGCGGCGATTACCGCTGCGACCATCTCGGGGTCCAGCCGGCCCGCGACCGCTTCGTCCTGGATCAGCCCGGCCGCGTGCTCGAGCGGCACCGCCGGGCGGTACGGCCGGTCCTCGGTCATCGCCGCCAGGACATCCGCGGCGGCGAGCAGGCGCGCGCCGCGCGGGAGATCCGACGCGCGCGCCGCGCGATGGTAGCCGCTCCCGTCCAGACGCTCATGATGCGCGGCCGCCAGCGCGGCGAGCGGAGTGAGCGCGGGGCTCGCGGAGAGGACCCGCTCGGTCCAATGCGGATGCAGCCGCACCCGCTCGCGGTCGGCGGCGCCGAGCGGCCCCGCACGGTCCCAGATCGAGCTGAGGACCCCCGCCCGGCCGACATCGTGGAGCAGGGCCGCGAGTCGCAGTTCCTCGACGCCGTCCAGGCCGGCGAGCGATGCCGCGCCGACCGCGAGTTCGGTCACGTGCGGTGAGTGGCCGATCAGGTGCGTGCCCTTCAGATCCGCGAACGTCGCAAGCGCGAGGCAGGTCCGCTCGAGCCCGGCCGGCGAGATCGACACCACGGGAGGAGGCTCTGCGCTGTGGACTGCCTCGACGAGGTCTTGCGCCGCCTCGATCGGGGCGAGTACCTCGTCGGCGTTGGCGAGAAATGCGTCGCACAGGAACGGGTCGAGCTGGCCGCCCGACCGCCGCGCGATCTCCGCGCGGGCGGCGGCGACGCCGCCGATCGCGTGTGCGATCGCGGCCTGGTCGGCGACCGCCAGGATGCGGGCGATGTGGTGCACCTGCTCACCGGCGCGCCCCCGCGGCAGGCCGCGTCCATCCCACCGCTCGAACGCGTCGTCGAAGCCTTCGAGCACGGATGCCGGCAGCCCGAGCTGCGCGCCGAGCGCGACAGCGACCTCGCACGATGCGCGCACCGCGCCGGGTCCGACACTCGGCGCGACCTCGACAAACCGTCGCATCGCGGCCGCGCCGACGACCGCCTCGAAGGCAGCCAGCTGCGCCCCTGCGACCGCCTCGTCGCTCGGATCAAACGTGACGAGGAAGCGCTCGAACGCGATGTCGTCGCCGAACAGCGCCGCATTCTCGCTCGCATGCCCGCATCCGATCCCGCGCAGCAGGGACGCCAGAAAGGCTGCGCGATGATCCGCCGGACCGAGTTCCAACGCGCGCGCGAGAACGTCGGCGATCAGGCACGCACGCAGCCCGCGCTCGAACGGAAACCCGGACGCGAGATCGGTTGTCAGAGACAACGCCGCGAGCACATCGACCAGCCGGATCCGTTCGACCACCATGCGCGGGCAATCAAACCATGGTGCGCACTGCGCCGCTCCGCGACTCGCACGGCGCGGCCGCGGAGTGCTTGACGGACGCGCGCGCGCCGAGTACAGATTCCCCGCCCGCGTGAGAGGAGCCACGACACGATGCGCACACCCGTCAAGTTGAAGGCTCGCGGCGTCGCCGCGACGCTGGTCGAGCACGTCCCATCCGGCGGCTTACGGCCGCTCGCGCAACCTCCGGCCGGCTCTGGCCTCGAGCCCGTCATGGGCGATCCGGGGATGCCGGTCGTCGGGCATACGCTCGAGTTCCTCCATGACGGCTTGCGCCAGACCCGCCGGTACTACGAGCGGTTGGGGACCGTGTTCTGGCTGAACACGGTCGGCGGACGCTGGGTTCAGGTGATCGGCCCCGATGGTCTCGAGACCGTTCTGACGAACCGCGACGAGGCGTTCTCCAACAAGCTCGGATGGGATCCACTGATCGGCGCGTTCTTCGACCGAGGCGTGATGCTGATGGACTTCGAAGAGCACCGCCACCACCGCCGGATCATGCAGCAGGCGTTCAAGCACGAGCGTCTGGTCGGGTACCTCGAGAAGATGAACCCGGCGATCGAGCGGGGGATCGCGGGCTGGCAGTCAGGCAGCGGCTTTCAGCTCTACCGCGCCGCCAAGCAGTTGACGCTCGACGTTGCCACGGAGGTCTTCGTCGGGGCCGAGCGCAGCGCCGAAGCCGACCGGCTGAACGCGTCGTTCATCGACGTCGTGGTCGGTGGCCAGGCGATCATCCGCGCGGACGTGCCCGGCGGCAAGTGGCATCGCGGCCTCGAGAGCAGGCGCCTGCTCGAGCGCTACTTCCACAGCCAGCTGGCGGCCAAGCGGGTGAGTGACGGCGACGATCTGTTCAGCGTGCTGTGCCGCGCGCAGAGCGAGGACGGCGAGCGGTTCAGCGACGACGATGTCGTCAACCACATGATCTTCACGCTGATGGCCGCCCATGACACGAGCACGATCACGCTCACGATGATGGGCTACTACCTCGCGCGATACCCCGAATGGCAGGACCGCCTGCGCGAGGAATCACGCGCGCTCGGCAAGGGCGCGATCGGCTACGAAGACCTCGACGCGCTGACCTCGATGGACCTCGTGTTCAAGGAGACGCTGCGGATGAATGCTCCTGTGGGCACGCTCGCGCGTCGGGCGATCACGGACACCGAGCTCGACGGGCACTACATCCCGCAGGGCACGAACCTGATGCTCGGCATCTACGCCACGCAGCGCATGGACCCGTGGTGGCGCGACCCGGACGTGTTCGACCCCGAGCGCTTCAGCGACGCCCGGCGGGAGGACGCCAGTCACAAGTACGCCTGGACGCCGTTCGGCGGCGGCGTGCACAAATGCATCGGGATGCACTTCGGTTCGATGGAGGTCAAGGCGATCCTGCACCAACTGCTGCTGCGCAATCGCTGGCGGATTCCGATTGGCTACGAGCCGGTCTTCGACTACGGAACCGGGCCGTTCCCGGGCGACGGTTTGCCGATCGAGCTGCTGCCGCTGCACCCGTAGCGGTCGTCGCACGCGCGCGTCGAAGTGGGGAGATCGCGTTCGTCTCCAGACTCGGTCTCGGCCGAGCGCTGATCGCGCAGATGAGCGACGGCGCCGTCAGCCGCGCTCGAACATGCGGCGCCGCTCGTAATCGGTTACGACCTGATCGAACAGCCGCTGCTCGGTGCGTCCGTAGTTCAGGTAGTGGCGCCAGGCAGCCTCGCCGAACGCCGCTCGGGCGAACTCGCTGCCCTCCCACAGCTCGACGGCCTCGCGCAACGTCGAGGGGAATGGTTCCGCGTGAGCGGCCTCGTACGCATTGCCGACCAGCTCAGGACCCGGGTCGGTCCGGTTCGCGATGCCGTCGAGGCCGGCGGCCAGCAGCGCTGCATAGCCGAGGTACGGGTTGACGTCTGCCCCCGGGATGCGGCACTCAGCGCGCCGTGACTGCCCGTGTCCCACGACGCGGAAGCCACAGGTCCGGTTGTCCCGTCCCCAGGAGATCGACGTCGGCGCCCAGCTCTCCGTCGCGTAGCGCTTGTACGAGTTGACGGACGGGGCAACGAACAGCGCCAGCTCGCGGACGTGCGCCCGCATTCCGCCGAGGTAGTGACGAAAGACGTCGGTTTCCTCGTCACCGTCGACGAATGCGGCCTTGCTGCTGTTGACGTCGATCAGGCTCGAGTGGATGTGGCACGAGCTGCCGATGTCCTTCTCGGAGGGCTTTGCCATAAACGTCGCCGACACGCCGTTCAGGAACGCGATCTCCTTGACGCCGTTCTTGTAGATCGTGTGCCGGTCGGCCGACGTGACCGCATCGGCGTAGCGCATGTTGAGCTCGTGCTGACCGTTCCATGCCTCGCCCTTGGTGAACTCCACCGGAATGCCCGCCTGCTGCATACCGCGGCGGATCTGCCCGATCACGTCTTCGTCCATCGTCGTGGCGAGGATGTGGTAGTCGAGGATGTAGGGGATCGTCGGAGTCAGGTTGCGAAAATCCTGGTCGTTCGCCTCGGCGTAGCTCTCCTTGTAGAGAAAGAACTCGAGCTCGGAGGCGAACAGCGGCGTGAAGCCCATCTCGTGCGCGCGCTCGTATTGCGCGATCAACACCTGCCGCGGTGACGCCGGCACCGGCGAGCCGTGGTGATCGACGACGTCGCAGAGAACGAGCGCGGTCCGATCGAGCCACGGTACCTGTCTGAGCGTGGCGAGATCCGGCTTGATCCCGAAGTCGCCGTACCCCTTCTCCCAGTTCGCCATCTCGTATCCGGGGACCGGATCCATTTCCATGTCGAGCGCGAGCAGGTAGTCGCACCCCTCGATCCCCTCCTCGACGACCTGGTCGAGGAAGTAATGGACCTCGATCCGCTTGCCGATGAGCCGACCCTGCATGTCGGTGAACGCCGTGAGGACCGTGTCGATGGTGCCCCGCTGCGCGTGGTCGCGCAACTCATCCAGCGACAGCATGCCCGCGGTACCGCCCGGTCCACCAGGCCGCGGAGCGCTCATACACACCTCCATCATCGGTGTTGTCGAGGATCACCGGCGCGCGCACGATACCACCGCGTCACGAGCGCAACAGGCCCTGACGCCGCGCCCAGTCGACGGTCTTGCGCAGCGTCTCGCGGGGGTCCGTGTAGTGCAGACCAAGTTCGCGCTGCGCGCGCGATCCGTCGTAGCGGTGGCCGTGCAACAGCGTGCGCACCATCTCGCGGCACACCGGCGGCCGGCGTCCGGCCAGGCGGAAGGCCTTCTCGGCGATCGCGGCGCCCACGGTCGCGACCGGACGCGGCAGCAGCCGCGGGTGGCGCTCCACGCCGGCGACCTCGCTCGCCATCGCGAGCGCGTCGGTGATCTCGAGCGCCATGCCGTTGAGCACGTAGCGCTCCCCGGCGACGCCGCGCTCTGCTGCCAGCAGGTGTCCAGCGACGCAGTCGTCGATGTCGATCAGGCTGATGTTCGTCGGGACGAACACCTTCAGGCGACCGTCGAGGAACGCGAGCAGGAATCGTGCGGTGCCGCCAGATCGGCCCGGACCCTGGACCGACGATGGGTTGACGCAGACGAGGTCCTGCCCCACTTCCCGGGCGGCGGCGAGCGCCGCTCGTTCTCCCTCGGTCTTCGTCCGCTCGTACGTCGAGAGGTACCAGCCGCGATGCTGTGTGGCCTCGTTGCCGATCGTCCCGGGCGCTTCGCCCATCGTCGCCGCCGAGGACGTGTGAACGAGTCTGTCGACGCCCGCGCGCGCGGCAGCCCGGACCGCCGCCGCCGGCGCGCCGGCGTTGAGCAGCTCCATCTCGGTTGCGTCCTCGACGCACAAGGTGTTGATGCCGGCGACGTGGAACGCGAGGGTGCAGCCGTCCATCCCTTCGGCCAGCGCCTCCTCGTCGTAGGCTTCGCCGCGAACGACCCGCACGCCGCGACCGTCGAGCACGCGGGCGGACGCGTCCGATCGTGCCAGCGCAACGACATCGTCGCCCCGATCGAGCAGCCGGGTGAGGAGCGCCGTGCCGATCACGCCCGTGCCCCCGGTGATGAATACACGGGTCACCGCGCGGCGGAGCTTACATTTCGCGCCCTCGCCGTCACGCGCAGGCCACGTGACAGAAACTACGATTAAGCACGCCGATGTTGCCGCTTCGCTTCCCGCCTGACCCGTTCAGACCCAGCGTTCGGATGACCGAGGACCTCCGCGATCACCCGGTCGTTCAGGTGATCCTGCGCAGGCGCGACGAGGGCTCGCGGCCGGGCGCGCGCAACGACGAGCATCGCGTTGCCCTGGTGATCGAGGGTGGTGGCATGCGCGGCGTCGTATCCGCCGGGATGACCGCTGCGATCGAGCAACTCGGGCTGCGCGATGCATTCGACGAAGTGCACGGCGCCTCGGCAGGTGCGTTCAACGCGGCCTTCCTGCTCGCGGGGCAGGCCGCCTACCTCACCACCCTCTACCAGCACGGCTTTGGAGATCCACGGTTCGTCAGCTTCGCGCGCGCCGTGCGAGGAGGTCCTGCGTTCGACATGGACCACGTCATCGACCACGTCTGGACGCGCGACCGTCCCCTGCGGTTCGACGCGATCCGCTCGTCACGGATCGCGCTCCATTGCACGGCGACAGACGTCGACCGGGCCTCGATCGTCGATCTCACCGACCTGCGCAGCGACGCCGAGATCCGGTCGGCGTTGCGGGCGTCCGGCCGGCTCCCGTGGCTCGCCGGCGGCCCGGTCAGCTTCCAGGGGATGCGGCTGCTCGACGCCACGCTGGCCGAGGCGATCCCGGTCCACGCGGCCGCCTCGACCGCCACCCACATGCTCGTCCTGCAAACGCGGCCGCACGGCATTCCACACACCCCGCTGTCATCGCTGATCGGGAGCCTGACCGATCGCTACCTGCAGGGGATCAACCCAGCCCTCGTCGAGCTTCGACGCACACGTTCGCCACGCTACGACGCGCTCACCGCGGAGCTCGCCGCGCACGCCCGCGACCCGGACCGCGTGCCCGCGGTCTGCGTCGTCCGTCCCCCTACCGGGGCGATGCTCGCAGGCCAGCTCGAGGCCCGCTCGGCGGTGCTGCGCACTGCCGCATGCGAGGGGATGCGGGCGGCATGGATGGCGCTCGCGGGAGAGGACCCTGAGCTGATCTCGACGCTGCGCGCGTATCCACGTCATCCGCACGTGCACGAGCGCGGCGCCGCCGCCGGGGATCCCGCCGACGCCGCGGACGCGGCCCCCCGGGTCGGCGAACCGATCCAGGGCCGGGCCTAGCCCGGCACCCCGACGAAACAGACGGAACGTCCCGCAGTTCACGCGGCGCCAGGGGGTGAGGGAGATTGCCTACGCGCCGCCGAGGTTGGCGACCGAGCCGCGCGCGGTTCGGCCGACTGTGGG
>Ga0335069_10010227_pt1 | contig 13298 bp, 9 predicted proteins | sample Lox_Sample_11_FD_206714 | JGI IMG/M metagenome (GOLD analysis project Ga0335069, IMG submission 206714) | Soil microbial communities from Loxahatchee National Wildlife Refuge, Florida, United States - Lox_Sample_1.1 | ecosystem: Environmental > Terrestrial > Soil > Wetlands | place: USA: Florida... | reverse complement strand
CGGACCGGCGTTGACGCCGGCCCCGGTCGATTCTTACACGCGTTCGCGCCGCACGCGTCGCGGCGCTCAGGCGCTCCCGCTGTCCACGCGCGGGCCGCCGGCCGCGAGCCACGCCTTGAAACCGCCCCCGGGGTGCGCGACGCGCGGCACGCCCATGGCGCGGGCGGTGTCGGCCGCGAGGGCCGAGCGTCCGCCGCTGCCGCAATACAGGACGATGCGCTTGCCGGCGGCGAGCGCCGGCTGGTGATAGGAGGTCGCCGGATCGAGCGCGAACTTGAGCACGCCCCGGTTGACGTGCAGCGCACCCGGGATCATTCCCTCGCGGGCGAGCTCCGCCGAGTCCCGCAGGTCCACGAACACCGTGCCGGCATCGCTCACGAGGCCAAGGGCCTCGCCGACGGCAATCGTCGTCACGCGCGCGTTGGCCCGCGCGATCATCTCTGCCACGGACGTCACGCGAGTCGCTCCTCGTCGCGAATGCCGCGATGCCGTCCGGTGTCGGCCTCGCGCGCGGCGGACCGGGCGGCGCCGAATCTCGGGCGCACAGGCGCCCTGCACGGCGCGCCCGGACCGGACGCGCCGCGCGGGGCGCCATTCACCGAGCCGAAACTACTTGCCAGCCGCGAGGAAGGCCGCCAGGTCCTTGGCCTCCGCGTCGGACACCTTGAACTTGCCCTTGTGCTTCATGGTGCCCGCCGAGATGGCCTTGATCTTGGTCTCAAGGTCGGCGGCCGCCTTGCCGGCGAAGTCCTTGGTCTCGTGACAGTCGGCGCACACGGACTCGAACTTCGCCTTGGCCGCCGCCGCATCGGCCAGCGCAGCGCCGCCGAAGCCCAGCGAGGCCACGGCGACGGCGACGAGAACTCCCTTATTCATCGCAGCTCCTGAGTTGACAGCCCGCAAGTACGGGGCGACCGATGGTAGCAACTTGGCCAAGCGGTTCAGATCAGCACAAGACGAAGGGCGGCCCGGGACGGATTTCAGCGCCGGTTCAGGCACGGTGCACCCCGCCGTTGCACTGCGATCCTCGCGACCGCGGCGGGCGGCGCGTCGCCGGCCGCGTGATCGGGGCCGGAGGGGCGACTCCCGGCACGGCGAGCGCGGCGTCTGCACGTCCCCTCCTCCCGGCGCCGGCGGTACAGCCCGGCGCGGCTAGCGGTGCCACGCGACGGTCAGCCCGTAGGTTCGGGGTCTGATCGTGACGCTGTGCCAGTCCTGCGGGTCGTAGTTGGGATCGCTGTAGCGCAACAGGTCAGGCGCCGCATTCGTGATGTTGTCGACGAACAGCGAGACGTCGAGGGCGTCGAGGCGCACGCCGAGGCGCGCGTTGACGATGCCGTACGCGGGAATCGGCGTTCGCCGCGGGTCGTAGCTGGCGGTGCCCGGGTCGGTGACTCCGTAGCGACGCCACTCCGAGGTGAACGTGTAGTCGAATCGGGCGTAGCCCAGGCGGCCGCTCGCAAGCGGCGCGGCGTATTCTGTGGACAGCGAGACCTTCCATGGCGGGCCGGCGTTCGGAATGCTCGAGCCGCCGTTGTAGATCGTGCGCGTGCCGCTCGGCGACTTGGCGTCCTCGTCGAAGGTCGCCTTGTTGTAGCCGACGCTGCCGTCGAGACCAAGCCGGTCGGTGGCGCTCAGCCGAAATGCCAGGTCGAAGCCGCGCGAGGTCGCGTCGGCGAGGTTGTCGACGAAGCTCGCACCGCACCCGTTCAGCAGAATCGTCGTCTGGATGCCTCGCCACTTCACGTCGTAGACGCTGCCGTCCAGCACCAGCCGGCCGCCGAGCAGGCGGTTCTTGGATCCGAGCTCATAGCTCCAAACCGAATCGGACCGGTAGGTCGTCGGCTGGACCGGATTGCCGTTCGCGTCGACGTAGCCGTTCTGCACGAGGTCGCTGTCGCAGATGGAGGGCACGCGCAGCGAGGCGCCAGGCGGCCGGAAGCCCTTGGCGGCCGTGCCGTACACCATGTGATCGTCGGCGATGCGGTAGGTGAGACCGTATTTCGGGGTCGTCGCGGTTTCCGCGCCATGCGTCGCCGACGCCGGATAGCTGGGCGCGAGCGCGCCGCTGCCGAAGGCACAAGGCGCCGGCGCCACCGGGCAGGGGCTGCCGAACCCGGCCGGGTCGCCGCCGAAGGGCGCGTTGCTGTTGCTCTCCGGTCCGGTCGCATAGGCGCTGAAGTCGAACGTGTTGGACGAGACCCGCAGCCCGAGCGTGAGCACGAGGCGGTCGGTCAGCCGGTAATCCAGCTGACCGAAGCCTGCGAGCTGCGCGTCGGTGCGGCGCCCCAGGCTGAGGAACGAGGTCGCGTTCGGCAGCATGTTGTCGCCGAAGAAGTTCTGGGCCGCGGAGCAGGGCCCGGCCACGCCGCAGCCGGCGTAGAAGGGTGGGCCGCCCGTCACGGCGTAATAGCCCGCCCCCACGGCGGTCGGAACGAAGCCGATCCACGGCGAGTTGATGAGGAAATTCTCGCTCCCCACCGTCGAGGAGCTCTGGTGGACGTGCGAGTAGAAGACGCCGGCGACCCATACCAGGCGCGCGTTCGGGTCCTTCGACTGCAGGCGCAGCTCCGCAACGGCGTTCGCCTGCGCGTCAGCGTTGGACGACATCGCCTTCCAGCCGGGCGGCGGGTAGGTGCCGGTCGAGGTCACGCGGTCCGCCGCCACGAAGTACTCGGGGAGGTAGTACTGGGCATAGTCCTTGGTGCCGTCGTACCACTGCGTGTTGGTCCGGTCGAAATAGGAGATGCTCGCTACGAGCTCGGTGGGTCCGGCGTCCCAGGTGAGGCCCAGCGAGGAGAGCGTGAAGTCGTCCTCGCCATAGGCGTTGGCGGGGACGTTCACTGCGTTCAGCACCAGCGCCTGCGTCGCGACCGCGCCGGTCGCGCCGGTCACCGTGAACGGGTAGACCGCGCCCGGCGCGCCGGCTCGATAGCCCTGCCGCGTGAAGTCCCCGCTGCTCGAATCGGACGTCGACAGGTCGTAGTAGCTGCCGGCGCCGTCGTTGATGTAGCGCCGATTGATCAGCAAGGCCGGAGTGATCGCGAGGCGATCGCTCGGCGCGAACGTCAGCGCGCCGCGCAGCGATTCGGTGCGGTTCCAGTTGACGTCGCGCGCGAGCGTCGCGGTGCGGGTGAACCGGACCGAGTTGCCGTAGGCGTTGCCCTGCGGGTCCACGATCTGGTACTGGCCGTCGACCAGGTCGATCCAGCCGCCCTCGCGTCGCAGCGAGGCGCTGACCCGGTAGCCCAGCCGGTCGGGCACCAGCGGTCCGCCGAATGCCGCGCCGACCTCGTAGCTCGGTGCGCCGTTGCGCAGGATCGCGGCCTCGGCGCGCGCATGACCGGAGAACCGTGCCAGATCCGGCGGCGTGCTGATGAAGCGCACGGTGCCGCCCTCGGAGCCGGCCCCGAACAGGGTGCCCTGCGGACCGAGCAGCACCTCGACGCGCGCGACGTCGAACAGCGACGGGAACGCGGTCGGCGTCGCATAGCCCAGGCGCACCGTCTGGATCGGGGTGTCGTCGATGTAGATGCCGGTCGTGCCCGTGCCGGCGGTCGAGGCGATGCCCCGGATCATGACTCGATTGGCGCCGGTGGCCTGATCCTCGAGGATGTGCAGGCCCGGCGTCAGCCGCACGAGGTCCTGGAAGACCTTGACTCCGCGCTCTTGCATTTCCGCGGCGCCGAAGCTCGCGACGCTGATCGGCACCTTCGACTGCGATTCCTCCCGGCGGGTGGCCGTGACCACGACGTCCTCGAGCGGGTTCGCGACGTCGCTCGCGCCCGCGGCGGGCTGCGGCTCGGCGCCGGCGGCCGCCGCGGCGAGCAGCAGCGGCAGGGCGGCGGCGCGCCACGCCCTCATGCGCCGCCTTCGCCCGGACCTGCACCTTTCATTCGGCGCAGAAGGCATCCGCTCGTGCCAGCGCGCGGGCGTGCATCGCGAAATCCCCCCTTCTTTCGCAATGGCCCGATCCTGCAAGCTCGGGCGGGGCCCGTCAATCCGTCGCGTCTGCGCCTGCGCTGCCCGGTTGAGCCGCCGCAGGCGATGGCGCATGCTTCGCGCGGACTGGCCGGCAAAACATCCGTGAACGGGGCACCGCCGATCCCACCGCCGCCCGAAAACACGCGCGCGACCGCAGTCCGTCGCGCGGTGTTCCTGAGCTACGCCTCCGAGGACGCGGCCACGGCCGCGCGCCTCTGCGCCGGACTGCGCGAGACCGGCATCGAGGTGTGGCTCGACCAGAGCGAACTGCGGGGCGGCGATGCCTGGGATCACCGGATCCGCGAGCAGATCCGCCAGTGCGAGCTCTTCATACCGGTCATCTCGCACGCGACTCAGGCCCGCGCCGAAGGCTACTTCCGGCTCGAATGGGACCTTGCCGACCAGCGCCGTCGGATGATCGCGCGCCGCAAGGCGTTCATCGTTCCGGTCGTTGTCGACAACACGCCGGAATCGGGCGCCGAGGTCCCCGACTCGTTCCTCGAGGTCCACTGGACGCGACTACCCGCGGGACAGACCTCCGCGGCCTTCTGCGATCGGATCGCGGCGCTGCTCGATGACCGGGCGGTCAAGGACGGCACGCCGGCACCGGCGCCGCCAGAGTCGGGTCGCGCGCGCCCGGCTCCAGCGATGCGCCGCCGCACATTGCTCGTGGCCGCGGCATTGCTGGCGGTCGCTGCCGGCTGGGTCGCCTGGCGGCTTCTGCCGCCAGGTGTGCTGGTGGGTTCGCGCGCGGCGCACCTTCCGGACGCCGCAACGGGCGCCGCCCGCGACGAGAAGTCGATCGCGGTTCTGCCGTTCGTCAACATGAGCGCCGATCAGAGCCAGGAGTACTTTGCCGACGGGCTCTCGGAGGAGCTCATCGACCACCTCGCCCGCAACCCGCAGCTCAAGGTCATCGCGCGCACCTCCTCCTTCGCGTTCAAGGGCAAGAGCGAGGACATCCGCGCCATCGCGGCGACGCTGGGCGTCGCCCACGTCCTGGAAGGCAGCGTCCGCAAGTCCGGCTCGGACCTGCGCATCACGGCGCAGCTGATCCGGGCGGTCGACGGGCGACACCTCTGGTCGCAGACCTACGAGCGCAAGCTGACCGACATCCTCAAGATCCAGGACGAGATTTCGACCACGGTCGCAACCGCGCTCAACGTGCTGATGGGCGCAGATGGCCGCCCGGCACCGCCCGTGGCCACCAACATCGAGGCCTACAACCTGCTGCTCAAGGGCAACTACTTCCTCGCGCGCGTGAACAAGAACGACGCCGTCAAGGCGCTCGAGCTCTATCAGGAGGCGCTGCGGCTGCAGCCCGACTACGCACTCGCCTGGGTGCAGCTCGGCACCGTCTACGCGCAGCAGGCGGACAACGGCTGGGCCCCGGCGGCGGTCAACTATCCGCGCGCGCGCGCCGCAGCCGCGCGCGCCGTCGAGCTCGCGCCGGACCTCGCGGCGACCCACATCTTTCTCGCCTGGACGCACGTCGGCATCGACTGGGACTGGGCCGCAGCCCGCGCCGAGTTCGAGCGGGCCCGGGCGCTCGAGCCGGAAAACACGAAGATCGCGCGCGGCCTCGCGCGCGTGAATCACACGATCTACGGCGAGCTCGCCGAGGAGATCGCGCTGCGCCAGGAGGAGCTGGTGCGCAACCCCCTCGACCTGGATCAGCTCGGGAATCTCGCCTGGCTGCAGATGTCGGCGGGCCGCCTCGAGGAGGCCGCCGCGACGTACCGCAACCTGCTGCAGCTCAATCCCGCGTTCGCCGGAGGCCCGGCAGGCCTCGGCCTGACGCTGGCGCTCATGGGACGACTCGATGCCGCACTCACCGAGACGAACAAGGACGTCGACGAGAACATCCGGCTGGCCGTGCTGCCGATCATCTACTGGGCGCAGCACCGCAGGTCCGAGTCTGACCGGGCGCTGCAGCAGCTGATCCACCAGGCCGGCGAGTCGGGTCCCTACAGCGCCGCCGGCGTGCATGCGTACCGTGGCGAGGCGGACGCGGCGTTCGACTGGCTCGAGCGAGCGTACCGCCTGCACGATGTCGGCCTGACCCTGATCCGCAGCGACCCGCTGTTCGCCGCTTTGCGCGCCGATCGGCGCTACGCCGCGCTGCTCGCGAAGATGAAGCTCGTGCAGCCCTGAATGCGGCGGCGGGCGTCCGGCCGGGTCGCGCCCTATGGCACGCCCTCGGCGCCAGGACCGGAAGCGGCGGTCGCCGTTGCCGTCTACAGACCGAGCGCCTGGCGCAGGAATTCGTCGCTCCGGCGCAGCATCTTGGCGCGGGCCGCCGAATCCTCGAGATGGTGATCCAGGTGCTCGAAGGTCACGAGCTCGTGCCGGGCACCGGCCGCCGCGAGGGCCTTGTCCATCAGCTGCGATTGCGCGTAGTCGACGTTGGTGTCGTCGGTGCCGTGGAAGAGCAGCACCGGCACCTTGATCTTGGCGGCGTTGCGCGCCGGCGAGCCCTCGTCCACGTGCGGTCCCTCACCGATGAAGTCGGCGGCCAAGCGGAAGCTCGACCAGCGGCGGTGCGCCTCCCTGAGTTCGGCCAGGTCCGTGACCGGCGCGACAGCGACCACCGCCTTGAAGACCGACTGGTCGGTCACCGCGGACTGCAGCGCCGCGTAGCCACCGTACGACCAGCCGACGACGGCGACCTTCGCGGGGTCGGCGATCCCCTGCGCCACCAGCCAGCGGCCGGCGTCGAGCACGTCACCGATCGCGATCCGCCAGGAGCGAAAGCCGTTCTCCTGGAACCAGGCTTCGCCGTAGCCGGCCGAGCCGCGGAAGTTCGGCTGCAGCACCGCGAAGCCGCGCGCGGCGTAGAACTGCGCAAACCAGTCGAAGCCCCACTCGTCGCGCGCACTCGGCCCGCCATGGGGCAGCACGATCGCCGGCAGGCCCTTGGCGCTCTCGGCACCGGGCGGCAGCGTCAGGTAGCCGGGGATCTGCGTGCCGTCGGCGGCCGGGTAGGTGATCGGCTTGACGGTGGCGAGCTTGACGCCCTCGAGCTCGCTGCGCTCCACGAGGAAGGTCCGCAGCGCGTGCGTCTGCCGGTCGAACAGGTAGTAGACGCCGGCGTCGTTGTCGCTGCCGGCGACGACCAGCAGCTTCGTCTCGTCGACGCTCGAGTCCACGATCCGCAGCGGCGGGTGACCCGGCAGCGCCCGCGAGAGCGCGCCGACGATCTTCTCGATCGCGGGGTCGATGAAGTGTGTGAATCGGTGGTCGGTCACGTAGGACGCGCCGACCACCCGCTGGCGCCGGCCGATGCGCACGACGTGGTCGACGTCGACGTCGTCGCGGGCGTAGACCAGCGTCTCCTGCAGCGAGCCGTCGAGCGCCACCGTATACAGCGCCAGCCGGCCGTTCTTCTTCTTGAGGCCGTATGCGACGTCGAGATCGGAGTCCACCGCGACCGGCCGGAAGCCCTCCTCGTGCGTGAAATCGTAGCTGCCGAGCGGCTCCCACTTCCGGCTGCTCTTCTTGCGGTACAGGAAGTTCTCGACGCCCGTGTCGTAGCCGAGTCCCTCCCGGGTACCCAGCGCCATGATCCGCACCGTGCCGCGGCCGTCGCTCATGTAGAGGCGCGCCATCCGGCTCGGCTCCTCGATCGACTTGTCGGCGAGCGTGCGCGTGTCGATCCAGTCGACGCCGATCCCGATCTTGTCGGAGCCGATGTTGCTGCCGATGTGCGCGTCCGGCAATGTGACGCGGCTCATCAGCACGGCGCCGTCCTGGTCCGGCAGCCAGTCGATGATCGTACCGTCGCCGAGCATGATGCCCTGGGTGTGGGAGTTGGTGCGCTTGGCGAGCAGCCTGGGATTGGCGCCGGTGGCGTCGATCGCCATCAGCCGGTTGACGTACCGCAGGGTCAGCTGCGCGGACTCGCGCGCGACTGCATAGATCGTGCACACCAGCCGGTCGTTCGACACCCAGTTGCAGTCCGTGATCCGGTCCGGCGCGCCGTTGGCGCTCAGCGCAATGCGTGGTTTCGCATCCGCATCGAGCGACAGCGTATAGACCGCCGACCCCTGGCCGGTGGTCGGCCCCAGGTAGGCGACGGACTTGCCGTCCGGCGACATGCGCAGGTCCTCGACGGTCGGGCGCGCGCCGAAGGCCGCGGCGGCGTCGAAGGCGGGTGGCGGATCGGCCTGCGCCGTTGCGCCGCAGAGCAGGATCAACGAGACGAACGCGGTCCGGCGCATGCTGGATGCCCCCCTTCCCTGTCGCCATCCTCTCCGATGGCCCGTGGCCGGCGCAACCGGCGGTCGACCGACCGCGGCCGCCGCCGCGGGCTGCTAAGCTCCGGGGTCGCGCGCGGACCACGCCGTCGGACGGCGCTCCGCGGCAGGCCGTGGCGCGACCGAGGTAGCCCGAATGCGATCGATCCCCCGGCTGCTGGCCGCGCTCGCCTGCCTCGCGCTCGCGTGGCCCGCGGCCGCGGCACCGGCCCGGACCCGCAACGTCGTGCTGATAGTCAGCGACGGGCTGCGCTGGCAGGAGATCTTCACCGGCGCCGACCCGCTGCTGCTCGACGACGCCAGGGCCGGCGGCAGCTGGACGTCGGCCGCGCAGCTGCGCCGCCGCTACTGGGCGCCGGACCCGGCCGAGCGGCGCCGGCTGCTGTTCCCGTTCCTGTGGGGCACGCTCGCGGCGCGCGGCCAGCTGTACGGCAACCAGCTCGCCGGCAGCCGCGTGCGCGTGACCAACGAGGCGCTGGTGTCCTACCCCGGCTACAACGAGATGCTGACCGGCCGGGCCGACCCGCGCATCGCTGGCAACGACTTCGGCCCGAACCCGAACGTCACGGTGTTCGAGTGGCTGAACGCGATGCCGCAGTTCCACGGCCGCGTCGAGGTGTTCGGCACCTGGAGCGTGCTCGCCGACGTCTTCAATGCCGGCCGCAGCCGCCTGCCGCTGCGGGTCGGCGCGACGCTGGTCGAGCGCAGCGACCGCAGCGCGCGCGGCCGGCTGCTGACCGGGCTCTACGACGACTCGACCCGGCTCTACGGCAGCAACCCCTTCGACAGCTTCGTGCACGTGGCGCTCCGCGATCACCTCGCCACGCACCGGCCGCGGGTGCTGTTCGTCGGCTACGGCGACACCGACCTGTGGGCGCACATGGGGCGCTACGACCTCGTGCTCGAGACGGCGCACCGCTTCGATGCGTACGTCGCCGAGCTCTGGCAGCAGCTCGAACGGCTGCCCGAATACCGCGGCCGCACGACGCTGATCCTGACGGCGGACCACGGCCGCGGCAGCGGGCCGGTCGACTGGCGCGAGCACGGCACCGCGCAGCCGGGGTCGGAGTCGATCTGGCTGGCGGTCATGGGGCCGGATACCGCGCCCCTCGGCGAGCGGCGCGACGTCCCCGAGCTCACCCAGTCGCAGATCGCGGCCACAATCGCGGCCTTCCTCGGGCAGGACTTTCGCAGTGCGATGTCGTCGGCCGCGGCGCCGGTGCGCGCGGTGCTCGGCCCGCCGCCCGCCGCAGCGGCACCCTAGCGCGCGCCGCTGCCGATGGTGCCGCCCGTGCCGACGAGCGCCTGAGCGATGCCGCTCCTCGCCCTGCTCGCCGTGCTGGTCGCCGCGGTCGTGCACGCGGTCTGGAACGTGATCGCCAAGCGCGCAGTCGGCTCGCGTCACTTCGTCTGGCTGTACTCGGTGGCCTCCATGGTGATCTGGGCGCCGCTCGTCGGCTACGTGCTCGCGACGCTCGGACCGCCGCGCCAGCCGGTCCAGTGGCTCGCGCTCGGCGCCACCGGCATCCTGCACCTCGGCTACGCGATGGCGCTGCAGGCCGGCTACCGCGCGGCCGACCTCTCGATCGTCTACCCGATCGCGCGCGGCTTCGGGCCGCTGTTGTCGTTCATCGGCGCGGTGCTGTTCCTCGGCGACCGCTACACCGCAGCGTCGGTGCTCGGGCTGGTGCTGATCGTCTCCGGCATGGCGCTCGTCTCCGGCCTGGTCGGGCGCGCGCGGCGCATCGAGCGGCATGGCGTCGGCTGGGGGCTGCTGACCGGCAGCTGCATCGCCGGCTACACGCTCAACGACGGCTGGGCGGTGCAGGTGCTGCTGGTGTCGCCGCTGGTGGTCGACTACTTCGGCAACCTGGTGCGCTTCGCGGCGCTGCTGCCCGCCGCGCTGCGCGACCGCGAGCGCGTCCTCGCCGAAGCGCGCCAGTACCGCTGGTCGGCGGTCGGCGTCGGCGCGCTCGCGCCGCTCGCCTACATCCTGGTGCTGTTCGCGATGCGGCTGGCGCCGGTGAGCCACGTGGCGCCGGCGCGCGAGCTCGCGACGCTGGTCGGCACGTACCTCGGCGCGCGGCTGCTGCGCGAGGCCGTGACGCTGCCGCGCCTCGTGGGTGCGGCCTGCATCGTCGGCGGGATCGTCTCGCTCGCGCTGGCGCGCTACTGAGGCGCCGCCGCGAACGTCGCCGCCGCGCGCGTGCTAGCATTCAGCCGCCGTGCCGCCGCCGTTCCCATCGCTCTGGTGCCTCGATGCCGCGGTCACGTACCTGAACCACGGCTCCTTCGGCGCGTGTCCGGCGGCCGTGCTCGCCGCGCAGTCGGCGCTGCGCGACGAGCTCGAGCGCGAGCCGGTCGAGTTCCTGGCGGTGCGGCTGCAGGACCGGCTGCACGCGGCGCGCGCCGAGCTCGCGGCCTTCGTCGGCGCCGATCCCGCCGACCTCGCCTTCGTCAACAATGCGACCAGCGGCGTCAGCGCCGTGCTGCGCTCGCTGGAGTTCCGGCCGGGCGACGAGCTGCTGACCACGAACCACACCTACGCGGCCTGCCGCAAGGCGCTTGATTACGTCGCCGGCCGCAGCGGCGCGCGCGTCGTCGTCGCGACCGTGCCGTTCCCGATCGGCGGCGAGGACGAGGTCGTCGACGCGGTGCTGGCCGGCGTCTCGCCGCGCACCCGGCTCGCGCTCCTCGACCACGTCACGAGCCCGACCGCGCTCGTCTTCCCGCTCGCGCGGCTGGTAGCAGAGCTGCGCGCACGCGGCGTCGAGACGCTGGTCGACGGCGCGCACGCCCCCGGCATGGTGCCGCTCGCGCTGGCGGCGCTCGGCGCCGCCTACTACACCGGCAACGCGCACAAGTGGCTGTGCGCGCCGAAGGGCGCTGCGTTCCTGTACGCGCGCCGCGACCGCCAGGACGGCCTGCACGCGCTGACCATCAGCCACGGCTTCGGCCGCGGCTTCCAGGCGGAGTTCGACTGGGCCGGCACCGACGACCCGACCGCCTGGCTGTGCATCCCCGAGGCGATCCGCTACCTCGGCGCGCTGCTGCCCGGCGGCTGGCCGGAGCTCATGGCCCGCAACCACGCGCTCGCGCTCGCGGCGCGCGACCTCGTCGGCCGCGAGCTCGGCCTCGCGCCGGCGGCGCCCGCGGCGATGGTCGGCTCGATGGCCTCGCTGCCGCTGCCGGCGCCGGCGCCGGGCGCGCCGGCGGCGCGGCTCGAGCCCGAGCAGCTCGGCGCCTGGTTCCGTGCGCGCGGCGTGCGCACCTGGCTCTACCCGCAGCCGCTGCCGCTGGTGCGCCTGTCGGCGCAGCTCTACAACGACCTCGGCCAGTACCAGGCGCTCGCGCGCCTGCTTCGCGAGGCGCTCGGTGGCGGCTGAGCGCGGCCGCATCGAGGCCCGGCTGTCGGTCTTCGACACGGCGATGATCGTCTTCAGCCTGGTGGTCGGTATCGGCATCTTCCGTACGCCCGCGATCGTCGCCGGCGCGGCCGGCAGCACCGCGCTCTTCTTCACCGCCTGGACCATCGCCGGGCTCGTCAGCCTGGTCGGTGCGCTGACCTTCGCCGAGATCGGCTCGCGCCACCCGCGCGCCGGCGGCTACTACCGCGTGGTCGCCGACTGCTACCACCCCGCCGCGGCGTTCATGCTGAACTGGGCGCAGACGGTGATGCAGGGCGCGAGCGCCGCCGGCGTCGCGTTCATCGGCGCCGAGTACCTCGCGCCGATCGTGCTGCCGCCCGGGCTGCTGGCGCCGCAGGCGCCGCTGCTGATCGCCTGCGCGACCATGCTGCTGCTCCTGACGCTCAACTACCGCGGCATTCGCTCCGGCGCGCGCACCCAGAACCTGCTGTCGCTGCTCAAGATCGCGATGATCGTCGGCCTCGCGGTGCTTGCGCTCGTGCTCGCGCCGCGCGCGACCACGCCGGCGGCGACCGCGGCGCCCGCGGCGCCGTGGCTGCCGCGGCTCGCCACCGCGCTGATCCCGTGCTTCTACGCCTACGGCGGCTACCAGATGACGATGAACCTCGGTGCCGACCTCAAGGACGCCCGGCGCCGCTTCCCGCTCGCGATCAGCGCCGGCATGCTGACCGTGGTCGCGCTCTACCTGCTGCTCAACCTCGCCTACCAGCAGGTACTCGGCACCGACGGCGTCGCCGGCGCCAAGCTGGTCGCCGCGGCGCTGTCGCGGGCGACCTTCGGGCCGGCCGGCGAGGTGGCGGTGTCGCTCGCCGTCTACCTGTCGGCGGCCGGCTTCGTCAACGCGACGATCCTGCAGATGCCGCGCTCCTTCCACGCGATCGCGAGCGACGGCGTGCTGCCGCCGGCCTTCCTGCGGGTCAACCCGCGCACGCAGGTCCAGGAGCTCGGCCTGCTGCTGTTCGGCGCGACGATGCTGCTGCCGGCGTTCCTGCTCGGCTCCTTCGAGAAGCTGCTCAACTACGTGATGTTCACCGACACGCTCAGCATCGCCGTGGTCGCCTCGACGGTGTTCGTGCTCAGGCGGCGCGCGGCGGGCGACGGCGGCTACGCGATGCCTGGCTATCCGTGGCTGCCGGCGCTGTACGTGCTCTGCCTGCTCGGCGTCGCCGCGAGCGTGCTCGTGACCGCGCCGCGGCTCGCGCTCGCCGGCGTCGGGATCCTGATCGCCGGCTGGCCGCTGTACCGGGCCGGGCGCCGCTTCAGCGGCGCGGCGGGCGCGGCGTGAACGGCGCGCCGGCGGCCGGTGGCGCCGCTGCCGCGGCGCGCGTGCGGCTGGTGGCACTCTGCTCGCTGGCGGTGGTCATCGCCTACAGCGACCGCGTCAACATCTCGGTCGCCGCGCTCGCGATGCGCGCGCGGTTCGGCTGGACGCCGACCGACACCGGCGTCGTGCTCGCGTCGTTCTTCGTCGGCTACCTGCTGTTCATGTTCGCGAGCGGCTGGCTCGCCACCCGCTACGGCGGCCGGCGCGTGCTCGGTCTCGCGGTGATCGCCTGGTCTGCCTGCACGCTCCTGACGCCGGCGGCGGCGACGCTGTCGCTCGGCACACTGCTCGGCGTGCGGGTCGCGA